>Ga0105049_10005189_pt1 | contig 15182 bp, 10 predicted proteins | sample MAT06_FD_78087 | JGI IMG/M metagenome (GOLD analysis project Ga0105049, IMG submission 78087) | Freshwater microbial communities from Lake Fryxell liftoff mats and glacier meltwater in Antarctica - MAT-06 | ecosystem: Environmental > Aquatic > Freshwater > Ice > Liftoff microbial mat | place... | reverse complement strand
GCTTACCCGAAGGCTTCAGACATTTCGTCACCTCCATGCCTGCTCCGGTTACTTCCGGCTGGAGCGGTTGCCGGGTGGGGCTTGCACCCACTGGAAAGCGCCGCCTTTTCACGGCGCACACCCGTAAGAGACATTGGCTGTCCCGATATCGCCGCCCTGAAGCTCCCGGTCGGTCATTCTCACAGCCACCCGTCAGCGGCCCCCCCGAGGGCAGCAACAAAAGCGATTTAGGTATGACGAACGGCTAGAAACCGTGCGGGCTCACGCCCAGTGGGAGCCCATCGTGTAAGCCATCGGCGGCTACCACACAGGGCGCTGGAAGGCGCCCTGCTCCCACTCGGCCCCGCTTGCACGCCCGGCGAACGAGGCGCCGGCCCCGAGGAACGGGATGGCCTTGCCCTGCTGCAGGCGGCCCAGGATGACGTCGTAGGGGGGGTTCTATGGCCATTGCTGCGGATCATGACCGCGCGCCCGTTCCCGGACAGGCGCGCGGCAGCGGTGGGCTGCTTTAGCGCCCACCGGCGTGAGGATGATGGCCTCGGAGGATTTAATGCTGCGTCGGAATGCGGCACCGGCAGAGAGCGCTTCAGCCCGACAGCGAGGCCCAGCTCTTCGGCCCCACGATGCCGTCCGGCACCAGCCCGCGGCTGCGCTGTGCGCGCCGAACGGCAGCTTCTGTGTGGGCGCCGAACAGGCCGTCGGCCGGTTCGATTCCCAGCGCCTGCTGCAGCGCCACGACCATCGGGCCGGCGCTGCCGCGGCGCAGCGTGGGACGTGGCGCGACCGTCGGCCCGCCGCTGACCTGCAGCACGGTCGGTTCGACGGCCGGGATTGGTGACAGCGGCGGCAGGCCCGCGGCCAGCGTTGCCGCAAGCTCGCCACGAAAGCCTGCCATGTCGAACAGAGGGTCCGGCTTGCGACCGCGCGGCAGGGCATACTCACGATGACCCATGCACCATTCGGCGCCGCGGCCGGCATGGCGCAGCAATGCTGCGACGCCCTGGCGCAGTGCGAGCATCTGCACGGGCGGCCAGGGCACGTCGTCGGTGCGGCCGGTGTTTTCGCACTCGATGCCGATGAATTTCGAGTTGCCGGTGCGTACTCCTTGCCACTCGCCATCGCCGGCATGGTTGGCACGCCCTGCGGCAATGACGTACCAAGTGCCGTCGCGGCCCAGGCCGAGTTGAGCCAGCGGGCCTGGCAGGTCGGAGCGCCCGTTGATCAGCGTGCGCAGGCTGGGCATGTTGCCGTCGCGCGGGCCGACGGTGTGGTGCACCATGGCCCCGAGCACAGTGCCCATCTCGGCCCGGCCGCGGCTTTGCCAACCGGGCACTTCAGCCACTTTCAGGCCGGCTTCGAGCAGCACCGCCGGCAGCCAGGTCAGTGAAAAGGCCATCGTCAGGCTCCCTCTTCCGATGCGACGCCGCCCCGTGCTGCTGGCAGCAACTCATCGGGGGTCGGTTCCAGTATCGGTACGTCGCAGCCATCGGCATGCTCATCGGCCGCGGTGCTGTTCACATCGGCGGCCACGCCCGCAGCAGTAGCGGCCGCCGCCGACGCAGCTGCCGCCGCTGCAGGGGTGGAGAAGGCGGTTCCGCTGCGCATCGCAAGCAGCTCGCGGAGCTGGGCCTCGCTGAGCTCGCCGGTGGCCGGCAGCAGGCCCTGGCGTTCCTGCCAGGCAAAGATGGCCCGCCGCGTGATGCCGTCGAAGAAGCCCGAGACCTCGGGCTCGGACAGCCCGAGCCCGCGCTGCACACGCTGCACCTCGGCGACGGTGAGCCGGCGCTCGGCATCGTTCAGCGCGTCGCTCATGGGCGCCGAAACGCCAGCAGCGCGGCCAGCGCCAAGGCCGCTGGCGTCGGTGCCTGACCCGGCCGGCGCGGCCGAGCGCACCAGCATGCCGCTGCCCTGCGGCTTATCGCCCACCGTCGATGGCTCGGGCGGCTTGCCGCCCGCGCCGCGCAGCCGCACCAGCTTGCTGAGCGCGTCGAACCAGAACGGCGCGCCCAGCGTGCAGGCCAGCGCGGTAAGCAGCCAGCCGGCGGGGATCAGCAGCAGGTTGCCGAGCCACGCGAGGTTGGTGACCGGCACGGCTTCCTGGCAGCGCGCCTCGCCCTTGGCACAACCGTCGTTGAAGACCCGTGGCCGTGCCCAGGCCGACCAGCCGATCGGCAGCCCCGCCTGCTGCAAGGCACCGAGCTGGTCGAGCTGCACGCAGAGCCGGTCCAGCGCCGGGTCGGACGGCATGCCCTTGCCACAGGCCGGAATACCGCCGGGGTTCGATGCTGCAGCCTCCGCAAACCGCGCGTTCACGGCTGGCGCTGGAGCCAGCACCGGCGCGGTGGCCCGAGCCGCAGCGGCGCTGGTGTCGGAGAGGCGCTGCACCGGCGTGCGCAGGTCTGCGGGGTCGGCAGCGGCGCCGAGCGTTGCCAGCATCCGCTGCGCGATCACGCCGAGCCGCACCGCAGCAGCGTCGCCCGCCGCGCCGCCGGCAGCGCGCCAGCTGAGCAGTTCGCGCTCGAAGCGCAGCCCGTCCAACGCCAACGCCTGCACGAGCGGGCGCCCGGTGTCGACGCTACGCGCCTGCAGCGCTGCCCGGTCCAGCGCCGCCATCAGCGCCGTGTGCGCGCCCTCCACTGAGGCCAGCGGCTCCACGGCGGAAGCCGGCTGCGAGGCCCCGCTCGCCGCAGCCGTGGCAGACGCTGCGTTGGAGGCCTGCGGTGCGGGCGGCTGCGAGCCGCCCGTGGCGCCTGCAGCGCCCGTGGCGCTGTAAGTGGCGCTGGCCCGCTCGGCTGCGGTGACGACCGCCTTGCGCAGCGGCTCGTCGGTCCACAGCCGGGACGCGACGACGATGGGGTTGATGTTCACCGCCGCCGCAACGACCAGGCCGATGATGAACACGCCGGCCTGCGTCTTGCGCTTGAACCAGCCGCCCGACCGCTCGGCGACCGCATCGAACCAGGCGCCGACGCGTGTCTCGAACGCCGCCCAGTCGTGCTCAACGCCCGCCGTCAGCGAGGCCAGCCCACGTACGAAATCGGCGTTGGGTGCGCTGCCGGCTGCGGCTTTGGCGGCCTTGCTCTTGACCGCTTCGACAAACTGCAGCGGCGTGTCGGGCCTGAGGCCGCCCGGCTGGTCGTCCAGCAGCGTGCCCACCAGCGCCGCGACCAGGGTGTCGGCGCCCAGGTAGCTTGGCCGCCGTTCATCGTCCTGGCCCTTGCCTTCGGGTGCCATGGAGACGAGCAGCGGGTGGGCGAGCAGTGTCTTTGCGAAGTCGGCGTCATCACCAAGGAACGACACGATCGCCTGGTGCAGCACACGGCCGCGCAGCTTGCGCCACGAAGAATAGACCTCCTGCATCGCAGCGACGAGCAGACTGGTCAGCGCGAACACCAGCGAGAGCCCGATGGCGACGTCGATCATTCGGGTGTCCATGCAGCAGGTTCTCGCAGAGAGCGTCGGATGGTTCAGGCCACGCCGCAAAAGAAGTCGTGGCCGCCAATGCGCGCACACGGCTGCAGGCCGTTGGTCCATCGTGGGCGGGCCACGATGCGCGGCGCGTAGTAGTGCGTTGCGCCGTGTGCCGGGTCGTCGCGGCTGCGCTGCCCGGCGGCCTGGGCCCGAGTGAGCGAGGCGGCGATGTCACAGGCGCTGCGGAAGGTCGGATCGGCGCCGCTCACGTTGAGCAGGCGCGCGCGGTTCGGGTCGTTCGGGTTCCAGCAGGAGAACTGCCAGGGCTTGTGGCAGACGCCGACCACGTCGCGACCCCACCAGCTGCGCGCATCGACGCGATTGAACACCACTTGGCCGACGGCCGCCATGCCGGCGGCACCTTCGCCGCGGGCCTCGCCGTACATCGTGCGGGCGAGGATGTCCACGGCGCCGTCGGCCGCCCGCACCGGTGTGGGCTGCGGCACCGGCGGCACGCTGCGGCCGGCCGGCACGGCTGAACGCCGCAGCGGCTCGCCACGGCGCACGACGTCGGCACCGGCCCAGCGCAGGATCGGCGCAATCGGCGTGGCGTACGCGAATGCCGTGCCGTCGACAAACTGGCCGCCGGCGTGGATCGCGACCAGCGCGTCGTCGGCGTTCCACACCGGTGCGCCGCTGTCGCCGGCCTGGGTGGCCTGACTGGAGCGCCAGCACAATGCGTCGCGCAACACATAGGTGCGCGCCTCGTCGTCGGCCACGCTGAGGCGCGCCTGCAGCAACTCAAAGCCGGTGCCGGTGATCTCGAGTCCGCGGGTGCGGAGGCGGAGCTGGTCGTCGCCGAACACGGTGGCCGCGCCGGCCGGCCAGCTGTCGCGGTCTGCGGCGAAGGCGGCCAGTTCGGCAGGGTCGAGTTCTGCGATGCAGGCGTCGACCTCGCAGCTGCCGGTCAGGCGGGCGAAATTTGGCTGCCAGTCGAGCAGGCTGCCGGTGAACGCCGTGGCAGCAGGGCCTTGCGGGTCGAACACGACGGTGTCGCCGCGGGCCGCACCGAGCGCGGCGCCGCAAACGTGTCCGGCGGTCAACGCGAACAGGCGCTCCGGTTCCTCGTGACGGCGCAGCACCGCACTCAAGGTGCCGTTGCCGAGCTTGTGCGACTGGTTGTGCGCGCGCACCCAGGTGTGCGCCGCCGCAGCGCGCTCGGCGCGCAGCGCGCGGACCGGGACCACGCTGCCGTCGAGCGGCGAATGCAGCCGCGCAGGCAGCGCGGTGGCACCGGCGAAGAGCAGCGTGAAGGGCGCTGTGCCGGCCGGCGGGCGCAGCGGCTCGTGCACCGCAATGAGCGCTCGTGCGGCCGTCTCGTCCAGGCCGATGCGGTGGGCGAGCAGGCCGGCGTCGCGCTCTTCCAGCGCCGACGCGAGCAGTGCGCGGATGGCTTGGCGGTGCGCCGACTGGGCAGGCATGGGGATTCAGCCGGTGCTCTTGCAGCGGCCGGCGCGCAGCGCATCGGCCATCGGCTTATCCAGGCTGCCGGGTGCACCGCCGAGCGCGAGACGGCTGCGGCAGCGTTCCAGGGCGGCGTCGATCTGGGCGGCCGTCGCCATCGTTGGCAAGCCGAAAAAGTGCTGCACATCATTGGCGGCGATCAGACGCGCCGCAGAGGCTGCCATCGGCGCGGTGTTCGCCGTATTCGGCGGTTCGGCGGCGGCGGCTGCCGCAGGCGCCGGCGTGTTGGTGGCCGCGCCAGCGATGCGCAGCTGCACCAGCTGGCTTGCCGCGTTGGCGCCGTCACTGAAGCGTAGCAGCACGAGGTCGCCCTCCTTCAGCGTCGGCGGCACGGCGAACTCGAAGCGGAACTGCCCGCCTTCAACTTTCGGTGTCAGCGCGACTGACGCTGGCCCGGCGGCCACCTGTGCGCTGGGCACGCCGGTGCCGCCGGAGACGAAAAACACCGCCGTGCTGCCCGCCGCTACCGTGACCTCGTTTCCGGCCGGTGTGACGGTGAGGCGGATGCCCGCAGTCTTCACTGTGCAGTCGTTGAGCTGGCGGAGCAGCGCTGCATCGTCGATGCCGGCCAGCGGGCGCAGCGAGCGGTCGAGCACGGCCCGCGCGGCGCGGAGACCCTCCGTCGCCGCATCGATGGCAGCCTGCGAGGTGAGGTCATTTGCGCCGGGCCGCCACTCGTCGGCGTCCAACTGCGCCTTGATGCTGCCGCCGGGCGCGGACGTGCCGCCGATCTGGACGAAGCCGGTGTCGCGCAGGCCCTGTGCGACACTGCGCACCGCAGCAAGGTCGGGCACGGTCTTGTCGATCTGCTCGCTCACTGCGAGCTGGATCGCGACCGACTTGCGCCAGAGATGCCCGGCCGCAGCGCCGAAGGACGCGACGGCGCGCTCGCCGGACACCAGCTGACCGTTCGCCGCGGCCAATTCGTCGCGTGCGCGGCGGAAAGTCTGACGCAGCGCCGCAGGCGGGCGCAATTCGGTCTCCCTGGGAGCGCCCGCTGGCTCGATCACCGTGCGCTGAATGGACGGACGCTGGGCGCATTCGGCCCTGAGCGCTAGCGCACGCGCGGGGGAGGCATCAGACGGGATGTCGCAGCGTGGCCGCAGGGTCTCGGTGCGGCGCTGGGGCGCTGGCGCCGGCGTGACAGAGATGCGCGACGCTTCGAGCCCCGCGTGGGTCTCCAGCAGCGCCTGCAGCGCGGCACGGCGCTGCTCGACCAGCGCCATACGGCCATGCAGGGTGCTCCCGCCGGGCGCGTCATCCGGTTTGCCGAGCTGCGGCGCCGCGCGGCGCATGGGTTCGACCGTGGCCATCGCGCAGCCTAGCGCCTCGATGCCGGCGCGGTAGACGTCCAGCCGCGGTCGCGACAGCAGGGTGCTGCCCAGCGCCCAGCTTGCCGAGCCGACGACGCCCGCGCCGGCGATGTCGTGGCTGTTCGGGGAGGTGAGTCCCTTGAACAGCGTCGCCGCCGACAGGCCTATCAGCCAGGCCGACAGCTGTGGCGTCGCGTTGCCCTGGTCCTGCACCGCAGTGGTATAGCGGGCCTGCATCCAGGCGGCGTCGGTGTAGGCTTCCTCCAGCGTCAGGGGCTCCTTTTTCTCGACCACGGTGTAGCTGCCACCAGCGCTTGGTCGCACGATTAGGCGCTCGGAGAAGATGTACGGCGATAGGCTTGAACAGCCCATAAGGAGCAGCGCCGTGGTGCACGCCAGGCTGAAGCGCACAACAGTCCTGCCACGGTTCAAAGTTGCAAATGGCTGAAGCACGTCGGCCTCCCGGAGCTTGTTCTTTACGGACGCGCGTGCTTCCGTGCCTTTTCAAGCATGCTAGCCACGCCACCGCGCCCGATCAATCCCAACCTTGTCGGAACTTCCACTAGATTGAGCATAGCTTGCCGCAACGGTGCGTCATTTAGAGACCATCCGACAAGCGTCAATCCGTCAAAGCGCCAGCTGCCCTGGGCGCCCCGCCACACGGCTTGTCAATTCGCGATCGAGTGGTATGCCAGGAATCTGCCGTTCGTCAACGGCCCCTGATGGCCGATCCCGGGTTTTCCTGAATGGCGGCTGCCTGGCAGTCCAGTTCGAACGACCGCAGTCCGGCAGCTCGATCGGCGAAGCGGCTGGCCGCAATCGACCCTGAGCCGCCATAGGGCCTTGCGAGAAACAGACAGACAGGCCGAAAGTCAACGGACTGGACAAGCGAGGTGCATGGGCCGCCACGGGGCACCCCCCCGGCAGAGCTGTGATGCGCGCCTCCGGCGCCCGCACAGACTGAATCAGTCCTGTTTGGGTATTGGTTTGAGCATGTTGACCCCAGTCATCTCGTAACCCAGCGAACGGTACAGGGCTTGGGCTCCGGGGTAGGGGCCGAAGACGTGCAGCCCGATGCTGGTGAGAACGAGATCGCTGACGATGGGTTCCAGCGCCTCGAACGCTGCTGTTGCGTGGCCGCGCTAAATGCGGACTTGATGCCGTGCTTTTAGACCTGCGCAAACCAGATGTAGCCGACGGTCATGCGTTGGTTGTCGTCCTGAATCTCGTACGGGTAGATGTTCTGAGTGGCCTAGTCCTGGGGCAGTGAGTCTTTGAAGTCGGCTCGCGAGCGCGACTTCTGTCGGCCATCGTCCGGCGCGCTGGGCCACCAGCAGCACACGCAGCGTCGCCCGTCGATCAAGGCCAAAGCGCACGCGCCAGGCTGTCGAAGTCAGGCTGTTGTCGCCAGCCCGGCAGCGCCAATTGGGCCGGCAGGTGGCTGTAGCGATGCAGGAGCAGAAGGCGCATCAGCCGCAACCGCAGCGCGTGGTCCAACGTGAAACCGTAGCCTGACATGAAAGCGCGGCAGCGCGCGGCCTGGCCTGCGACCAGGAAGCACAAGGGTCCTAGCCAGTCATATTCTCGCGGGCCCACAAGGCCGTCACCAAAGTCGAACATGCCCGACAAACGCTCGCCCTGCACCAACAGGTTCATCGGCGTGTACTCGCCGGTCAGGGTCACATAAGGTGGTGGCAGCAGGTCCGCGACCGACTGCGGGTCCAAAAATTCCTCCAACTGCTGCAACAAGTGGGCGGGCAAACCTGTGCGTTGCTGGCGACTCAGGCAACGTTCACGTTGCACACACAAGAAGCGTTCCCAGGGCGGCGCCAGTGCAGCCAGTTCGCCCACCGGCAGCGCGTGGACCTGGGCCGCCAAAGCGCCCAGCTCGTGCAGCAACTGGCAACGCGCGGGCTCTGAAAAGACAGCCCATCGCGGCGTCAACAGCTCGCCTTGCAGGCGCGACATCACTGTGTAAGGCCACCCGTGGTGGTCCCCACAGGCTACCAGCTCTGGCGTGGGCAAGCTCAGGCGGCCGTGCAACTGGCACAGTGCCGCACGCTCGAACAGGCAGTGGTCACGCAAGAAGGGCGGGTAGAGCTTCAGCACCCGGTCTCTGCGCCACAGCGCCACCAGCACAGTGCCCTCTGAGACCTGCACCACTGGGCCACCGCCAAGTTCTGCGGCCAGAGCCTCGATCGCCCCACGCCAAGCGGACAGGTCGTCGTGCAGGGCGTCGAAGTCGCGCACAGAGATGTCGGCCGGAAGCTTTGGTTCAGTCATGGTGCGGATGATTCTCGATCGAAACCCGCGCCCGTTGGCCGCGATGCACTCGGGCAGGGTGAAACGGCACGACCTTGTCGCCGTTGAACGCGTTGGTCGCACCTAGGCTCGCCGCGTCCGTAAGGTGGGCGCAACCGGTGATGCGAATGGCATTGACATCGCCGTCCGATGATGGAATGAACGGGTTCACCTGGCTCACGTCGGTCTGCAACGGCGCGTTGAAGTCCAGTGACGTGAGCAGCAGCGCATCGGTTGCCGGAACGAATTGCGCCGGTGACCATCCGGTGCGCCGGGTGCGCCGGGTGCGCCGGGTGCGCCGGGTGCGCCGGGTGCGCCGGGTGCGCCTGGTGCGCCTGGTGCGCCTGGTGCGGCCAGCGCTGTTGCGCTGTTGCGGCATGAGGATGCGAAAGCCGAAGTGGTCGAGACTGGCGTTGCCCAACTCGACATAGGTTGCATAGCGTGCCGGGATCATGCGCGTGCGCGTGCGCGTGCGCTTGCCCAGCATGCCTTGCTCGCGCAAGCGGTTGATGACTCCGGCCTGCATCTCGTCGATCAGCCCGGTGTCGATCATCTCGGCAATGGACACGTCAACCTGCGGTGGCAGCGCCACCGGGCAAAGAACGACAAGATTCCCGAGCCCGAGCCGGCATCCAGCACCATGTCGCCCGGCTTCCCGGCGGCCAGGATCACGGCGCGAAAGGCCTCGGTGCGCGCGGCATCCAGCAAACACTGGTACGGAAAGTCCGAGCCGGACCAGATGCGCACTTTGTCGACGTTCCTGTTGACTCTCTTGCTGGTTGAGTTCACCAGGGCTCGCAGGCGAAGACGGCCACCACCAGCGCGCACATCGGTTGGCGGGTGCACGTCGTGCTGGCGATCTGCGTGTGCACTGGGCCGAAGTCGATGTCGCGGTAAGCGCGCATCGCGTTCAAGGTTGCGTGGAGGTCGGCTTCGAGCCGGTCGCGGTCGGCGTCGTGCAGTTCGACGAACAAGCCCGGCCCGTTGTTTGCCTGCTGCACCCAGCCGATGCCTGCATGCGCGGGACGTCCGACGCCGCTCTGGCGCATCAGCGACATGACGACGTACAAGCGGCGGCCGTGGTCGTCGGGCTGCGTTTGGTGCCTGGCCCGCACGATCGTCGCGTTCGGCGGAACGACCGACGACAGGCGCAGCAGGTTGTAGTTGGCCACGCCCGCGTTCATCAGCGCGGCATCGAACGCGGCAAGCTCGGTCGGTCCTTTGCCAACGCCCGGAGACAGGTGAATTTTCAGCGTGCGCGGCAACGCGCTGGGCGCGGGCCGCGTGAGGCGCTGCCACCACAATTTGCATGTTCATGGCATTTCCTTGTTTCGATCCTGCACTTGGCGACGCCCGCTCAGCGCTCGCGCGCCCACGCGCCCGCCAACACCGGCAGCAGAATTACGGCGCCCGCAAACCGAACCGCGTCGGCAATGCGCGCTTCGAGCGTGTCGATACCCATCTGCGCCGGTGTGGCGATCCCGGCTGCGGCGATTTGCGGCGCCAGTGTGCGCACCACGCCGCTGAGCAGCGCCGGTCCGCGGGGGTCATCCGGCGCGATATAGCCCTGCACACCGAAAGTCTGCACGTCCGCCAGGCCCGCCTCGGCGAGCAGCAGCGCGAGTTTTGTGCCGATCGCCGAGTTTGCCCCGGCGTGGTGGAACGCGGCGTTCACCCAGCCCAACAGCTGGGCCAAAAATGGAATGGCTGGCTCGGCGCGCGAAGCACCGAGGTCGAAGTCAAGCGCCAGCAACAAGCCGCCGGGCCGCAATGCCGCAAGTTGATGCTTCAGCACCGCCACCGCGTCGTGCAGGTGGAACAGGATCAGCCGGCCGACGATCGCGTCGAACGGTGCTTCGTCGCGCCATGTGCGCACGTCGCCTTGCACGAAGCGCACTTGCGGCTGCGCGGCTGCCCGCGTGCTCGCCACCTCCAGCAGCTTGGCGCTGGTGTCGATGCCGATCACCTGGCCCCCGGCGCCGAAGAGATCCTTGATGAGCATCGCCACATGACCGGTGCCGGTGCCGAGATCGATCACACGCATGTTAGGCCCGATGCCGGCCGCGCGCAGAAGCAGCCGCGTCGCGGCTTCGATCGATGCCGACTGACCGTCCAGCCGCGCAATTTCCTCGTCGCTCGATCCAAGCGAGCAGTTCGAGAGGGTCGCTGTCACGATGTCTCTCCTCGGTTGGGTGTTTGCAAACGGGTGGCTGCATGCGCAACGTCGCGCCGCTTCATCGCCTCCAACAGGCGGCAGACGTTCATCGGCAGCAGCAGCGCATGCAACAGCAACACAGGATGGATGTCTGCGAGCGCCGCGTAGCCGATGAACGCCAGGTTGCTGGCGATGGCCAGTGCCCGCAGTGACACCATGCCGCGCATGCAGAAGGTGGCCAGCACGAGCAGAGACGCCGCGTAGCCGAGCATTTCGGTTTCCGTCATGGCGCGCTCACGGGTTGATGCGGGCCAGGCCATAGCCGTCGAAGTTGCGTCGCGCCTGCCCGCTCACCACGATCTTGCCGTCGGGCTGCACCAGCACGTTTTCGCCGATGTCGGTGAAGCCGAAGAAGTCGATCGACAAATTGCCGTTGACCCCGAAGCCGCTGTCCACCAACCCATTGGCGTCGTATCGCGCGACGATGAAGTTCGCGTTGGCCGAGAACGCCGTCGTGCCGACGACCACGATCTTGCCGTCGCCTTGCAGCGCCACACCGCCCGCGCTGGCATTCTGTGTGAACGCGGTGTCCACCGTGCCGGCGTTGCCGAACGTGGCGTCCAGCGTGCCGTCGACGTTCAGCCGCTTCAACAAGAAGCGTGACGTGGCTGGCGACACGGCGGCGACCACACGGCCCACCAGCACGAACTTGCCATCGCTCTGCCGCGCCAGGCCTTGGCCGACGTCCGAACCCACGATCGTCAGTTTGCTGCTGCCGCCGAAGCTCAGGTCCGGCAGGCCCGCAGCGGTGTAGCGCACGACGTCTGTCTTGTTGAAGCCTACCTGATCGCCTGTCGGCTTGCCGCTGACGACGATCGCACCGTTGGGTTGCAGCACGATGTTGCGCGCGGTGTTGGTCGACGAGCCGATGTCGGTGGCGACCTGCCCGGTGCCACTGCCGCCGAAACCCAGATCGAGGTTGCCATTGGCATTGAAACGGGCGACCGTGAAATCGCCGAAGTCGCTGCCGTTGCTCAAGTCGAACGTGAATTCCCCTGCCACCACGATCTTGCCATCGGGCTGGATCGCTACCGCGTAGGCGCGGCCGTTGACGTTGCCGCTGACGCGGCCGCCGACGCCGAAGCTGGCGTCGAGGTTGCCACGGCTGTCGTAGCGCGTCAGTGCAAACGTCGGCGGCAGCCTGGGCGTTGGCGGGCTGGTGGGAATGGTGGTGTGACCGACAACGACGATCTTGCCGTCGGCCTGGATCGCCACGCCCAGCGCTTCTTCGGGTTCGAAGTCGCTGCTGCCCATGTCGGTCGAGACCTTGCCGTCGATGCCGAAATCCCGGTCCAGGCTCCCGTCTGCGTTGAAGCGCGCCAGGATGAAGTCGCCCACACTGCCGCCGGCCATCACGATCTTGCCGTCGGCTTGCAGAGCCATGGCCGAACGGTCGCCGCCGAAGCCGCGCGGAGGGGTGCCGGTTTCGGGCATGGCGGCTTCGCCCGCGTTGCCGAAGCTCAGGTCGAGACCGAAGGCAATGGGAACGGGGTCGTCGTCGATGATCGACACCACGGTGCTCGACTGTGTGCCCAGGGCCGCGCAATTGCCGGGCTGCGACAGCGCCAGGTTCAGCGTCCGGTTGAACTGGCCACCGACCAGGTTGGGCGTGATCGGCACCGTGACGGCGCGCGGCTGGTTGTCGCCGTCGGCAAAGAACACGGTGGAATGAATGGCCGTGTAATCGGTGCCGGACACTGCCGTGCCGTCGCTGCTGGTGAGGGTGGCCGTCACGGCTCCGGCGCTGCCGCCGGTGCGGGTCACGGTGACAGTCTGCTCGGCACCGCTGTCCTCGCCGATGGCATAGGCTGCGGCGCTGAACTGCAGCAAGCCGGCGGCCGCATTGGGGTTCGGTACGCAGGCGGCGGGCGCCACCAGTTGCCCGTCGGGTGGCGGCGGCAGCAAGGGCTGATTGTTCGGCTCCAGGCCGGTGAAGGTGAGCGCGGTGCCGCCGATCTGTTGCGGGTCGCGCAGGAAGGCACGGGCGGCGGAAGCCTGGCAGTCATCAATCGCCTCGCCGCCGCGGCGGTTCAACGCGTCGGCATAGGTGTCGATGCGCAAGGTGAAGGTCCCGCCCACTGGGACTGACGACAGATCGATGTTGTAGGTGCGCGGCGCTTTCAGCTTGAGCTGGCCGCGTTTGCCCTGACACGAGCGGTTGCCGACCTGATAGGACACGTCTGTGATCGCCATGTCGAAGTTGCTGATGTCCCACATCGGGGTGCGCGAAAAGCTTTCGTTGCGCGCATCGGGGACGTATAACGCGCCACGGCCACGCACCGATGCCTTGGCCGCGCTGAAGAAGAAGTACGTGTCCCTGGTCGTGTAGGCGCCCACGGCCAGCAGCACCTCGGCGTAGATCGCCTTGCTTGGGTCAGCGCGGGTGGTGAAGTCCTCCGCCTCAAGGACGATGTTCGTCAGCGTGAAGCTCAGCCGCGCGTCGGCGGCGCGCTTGACGAAGCTCTGGAACTGCGTGAGCTGGGTCCGGGCGCCGATCGGCAGCGACGCGTCAGGCCTGGCGGGACCGTAGGGCGCTTCGGCCGACACCAGGTAGGTCACGCCGTCGCCGGACGAGAAGACGAAGCCGTTCGCCTTCTCGTCGGGCGGCAAGGTCTGCGCCGAGCCGACGATGGGTAGGTCGAACGGCGCGTCGCCGAACTCGGCCGTCACTTCTACCGCGCCGCCACTCTGCGAGCCACTGCCACCCGGCAAGGGCAGCGGGGCCAAGCCCAGACCCGTCGGCGGGTAAGTCGAGAAGGTCCATTCGCGCAGCGGGTCGTTGCGCTGCAGCGACGGTATTACCACCTGCACGAAAGAGAAGCTGGTGACGTCGGCCGTGACCGCGTTCGTGCCAAAGGTGGCGTTGGCCACCTGCTCCCACTGGTTCTGTGCATTGGTCTTGTAGAACTGCGGCGTTGCACCGGCAGGGACCAACGCCGGATCAAAAGGCACGGTGATGGTCGCTGGCACCGAAAACGCCGTGCCATGCGGCGTGAAGGCAAACATGGGGCCGAAAGCTGTAACGCCCGCAGGCAGAGGCGGGGCACCGGTGCCGGACTGTGCGACCGAGATCGCGGTGTTTTGTGCCAGGGCCCCTGCAGCCACGACCACTTGCGCGCCGCCGCTGCCGGTGACGGTGCCGCCTGCGGCGCCCACGGTGCCGGTGCCTGGGGTCGATGGCGGCGCATCGTCAGTGCCACCACCGCAAGCAGCGAGCGCGAGGCACAGGCAAACGAAAGGGAGTCGGAAGGTCTGCAGGACGAAGCTCATGATGGCTCTCCTTAAAATGCGGGCGAAAGATGGAGCGGGGTCGCGGCGCTGCGCGGTCTTGTTTGTGCGCGCGCCCGTTCACGCGGTGAAGCAAGCGCAACCGATCTGGCGGCGACGATTGCGGCCAGTGCATCGACCGCGCGGTCCACTTCGGCCGGGGTGTTGTAGAAGTAGAAGCTCAGGCGGCAGCTCGCGTTGATGCCGAGCGAACGGTGCGCCAGCGCCGCGCAATGGCAGCCGGCGCGCGCTTCAACGCTGGCTTCGTTCAGGGCGCGCGCTAGATTTACCGCGTCACGGCCTTGAACGTTGAAGGCCACCAGTAGGCTGCGGCGCTGCGCTTCACGGGGACCGTAGATCGTGAGACAGGGGATGGCGGCGAGCCGCTCGAGCGCCTGAGCCGCAAGCCGACCGTTCCAGCTGGCAATGCGGCCCATCGCAGCCACCACGTCGGCACGGTCGATGTCTCGCGGGCTGCCAAAAGAGTGCGCCTGCCTGCCTTGCAGCGCAAGGTCCGGGATCAGGCGCAGGGCCTGCGCCGCGACGATGGTGCCGATGATGTGGGGAGTGCCTTCCGCGTACTTCAACGGCAACGCATTGAAACCGACACGGTCGGCAAACACCTGGCCCTCGCCGACCATGTCGCCGCCGTACATAAACGGCAGCGACGATTCGAGAAGATGTTCCTTCGCCACGAGCACGCCGACGCCGAATGGCACGAGCATCTTGTGAAAGGAAAACGAAAGGTAGTCGGCGTCGAGGCTTGCGAAATCGACAGCGTTTCCCGGGACCCACTGCGCGCCGTCGACCAGCAGGTAGGAACGGCGCTCGCCGTTCGGTTGCGAATACCTACTGGCAGCGGCCAGCGTGCGCACCGCCGCAATGGGCGGTTTGGGGCCGAGAAAGTTGGCGGCCGCGGTGCAGCAGACGAGCTTGGTCCGGTCGTCGATCAGCGACGCCAGATGCGCCAAGTCGAGCTCACCGCTGTCGGGATCGAAGCGCGTTAGCCGCAACGTCAGATGGCGCCCGAACTTCGGCAGGATGTGGTTGCACAGCGCAAACCAGGGCACGAAGTTCGAGTTGTGCTCCAACTCGGTCGTGACGATGTTGTCGCCATCGCGAAACTCGGTCATCAGCGAATACATCACCGC
>Ga0105049_10005188_pt1 | contig 15183 bp, 9 predicted proteins | sample MAT06_FD_78087 | JGI IMG/M metagenome (GOLD analysis project Ga0105049, IMG submission 78087) | Freshwater microbial communities from Lake Fryxell liftoff mats and glacier meltwater in Antarctica - MAT-06 | ecosystem: Environmental > Aquatic > Freshwater > Ice > Liftoff microbial mat | place... | reverse complement strand
GGCCCCCGGCCGCCCGATCACGCTACTGCACGCTCCCCACCAGCGCCGCGTTGGTGGGGAAGCGCTTCAGCGCGCCCAGCAACTGCTCCACCTGCAGGTGCGGCGGCATCGCCAGCAGCCGGCGGCGGAGCGCCGTCATGGTCTTGATCTCCTGCTCGCTCATGAGCAGGTGCTCCTTGCGCGTGCCGCTCTCGGCCAGGTTGATCGCCGGGAAGAGCCGCCGCTCGGCGATGCGCCGGTCCAGGATCAACTCCATGTTGCCGCTGCCCTTGAACTCCTCGAAGATGATCTGGTCCGCCGCAGAGCCGGTGTCGACGAGGCAGCTGGCGATGATCGTCAGGCTTCCCCCCTCCTCGGTGTTGCGGGCCGAGCCGAAGAGCTGGCGGGGAACCTCCAGGGCCTTGCTGTCGAGCCCGCCGGTCATGGTCCGCCCGCTGCTGGCGTGGCGCCGGCTCTGGTTGAACGCCCGGCCCATCCGCGTGATCGAGTCCATCAGCACCACCACGTGCTTGCCGGCCTCGACCATCCGCTTGCACCGCTCGATCGTCGTCGTCGCCACCTCGATGTGCTTGTCGACCGTGTGGTCGTTGCTGCTGGCCAGCACGCGGCAGCGCTGCCGCGCCGGCGGGAGCGTCCCGCCCGCCTCGCCCGCAGCCCGCAGCAGCGCCGGGCCGTCGCCGGTGGCCAGCATCTCGGCCGCCAGGGCCTGGGCCCCCACCGCGCCGCCCGTGGCGCCCGCCGACACGAAGGTGCGGCGGAAGTCCGTCACCTCCTCGGGCCGCTCGTCGATCAACAACACAACGACCTCGACATCGGGATGGTTCCGCAGCACCGCCGCGGCGATGTCCTTCAGCAGCGTCGTCTTGCCCGCCTTGGGGGGCGAGACGATCAGCCCGCGCTGCCCCCGCCCGATCGGACAGAAGAGGTCAATCAGCCGGCAACTCGCCGGGCAGCCGGGATACTCGAGCGTGAGGCGCGGCGTCGGATCGATCGACGTCAGCTCGTCGAACCGGCGGGCCTCGGGGGGCATCTCCATCGGCAGCCCGTCGACGTCCACAACCCGCAGCGGTGGCCGCGCCAGCGGCGGCTTGCGCCCGGTGGCGTAGCCGTTGGGGCCGGTCTGGTTCTGAGGGGAATAGTTCTGCTGGGAGTAGTTCTGCTGCGGCCCGTTCTGCCGCGGATAGTTCGCCCCGGGTCGGTTCTGCGACGGGTAGTTCTGTTGATTCGAGCGGTTCTGGGACGGCCCGCCCTGCGCGTGCCCCTGACGCTGCTGCCCGTGGCCCTGGTTGCCTTGATTCGGCTGCTGCTGATTCTGGCCCGAGGGGCCTTGACCCGACCCGCCTTGACCCGACCCGCCTTGGCCCGACCCTCCTTGACCCGACCCACCCGCCTGCTGCCCGTCGCCCCCGCCGCCCTGGTGCTGGGGTGGGCGCGATTCCGGCGTGGGCGCGGTCCCGTTCCACAACGACGCTTGGCTGGGCGGCTCGGCCGGTCGGTTCCCTGGGCCGCCTTGAGGCGATCCGCCCTGCTGGCCGGGGCCCTGCCCCTGCGGCCCGCCTTGGCCTCCGCCCCCGCCCGCCCCGCCGCCGCGCCCGCCCCGGCGACGCCGGCGCTTCGAGCGAGGCCCCTGCATATCCATGCCGACACTCCTGTGCGTCCGCGTGCGGGAGAAGGTCCCCCGCCGACGCCGCCAACAGACCGATCGCACGCGGCCCCGTCGCGTTCGCAGGCCCCGTGCGTGAGCTCTGCCGCCCCGCACGAACCGCGAAGGAAATGGGGATCAGCACCCCGAGGGGATCGTGCGCGACATGGAGCGATCACACCCCACCCCGCCGGGCTCCGCCGCCCCGATCCATCAATTGATGATCTGTCGAACCGCGACGCGCCCGCCACGCGGCCACGCCCACCCGATCCGAAAGTCACCTGCGAATCACGATCGGGCCGTCAGGCCCGTCCAATCGGACGCCCGCGCGATCCGCGGCGTCCGTTCAAGAGCGACATGCTGTCCGCCGCGTCCGGGCCGGCCGAAGGGTCCGCCAAGCCCCCAGGGCCCGGCCCTACCACCCCGCGGCCCGTCACGCGACCCCCAATCAGAGCCGAACTCGCCCCCGGAGTCAAGGCGAACCGACAGACGCCCATCGGCCCGTTAGAATCGCCGCTCCCGCAAACTCCCCAAATCCACCAGCCGCCACACACCGCACCGCCACCGACGCTCCTTCCAGAAACCGACCGCCCCGTGCCCAAATCCCGCAAGCCCACCCCCGACGACGCCCCCCCCCCCGCCCCCGGCCGGCACGCGCCGACGCGCGCCGCCCCGACCCCGACGCCCACGCCGATCGACGACGCCCAGCCCCGGGGCGAGATGAAGGTCTACAAGGGCCTCCCCGTCTCCCAGGGCATCGTCATCGGCCGTGTGCTGGTGGTCGACGACGACCTCCGCCACGTGGCCCGGCGGGCGATCCGCGCCGACGCCGTCCCCCGCGAGCAAGCCCGCTTCGACCGCGCCGTCGCCGATTCGATCGCCGAGATCGAGGCCATCCACAAGCAAGCCGAGCGCGAGATGGGGGAGGATGCGGCCCGCATCTTCCTCTTCCACCGGGGCATGCTCGCCGACAAGACCCTCGTCGGCCAGATCCGCGCCATCATCGCCAAGGACTTGGTCTCGGCCGAGTGGGCCGCGAACCAGGCGCTGAGCGAGCTGGCCGAGCACTTCCGGGGCAAGGACAACTCGGTCTTCGCCACCAAGGTCAATGACATCGACGACCTCGCCCACCGCCTGACCCGCCACCTCCTGGGCGAGGAGAAGAGCCGCCTGGCCGGGGCGCAGGAGGGCACGGTCGTGGTGGCCCAGGACCTGACACCGAGCCAGACCGCCGGCTTCGACCGAAGCAAGATCCTGGGCTTCGCGACCAACCTGGGCGGCCGCACCAGCCACACCGCCATCATCGCCAAGGCCCTCGAGATCCCCGCGGTCGTCGGCCTCCAGACCCTCCTGCGGCACGCCCACGACGGCATGCCCATCATCCTGGACGGCGACCAGGGCACCGTCATCGTCAACCCCGACGACGAGACGCTCCGAACCTACGCCCGCCACATCGAGCAGCAGCGGCTCTTCCGCCTCTCCCTCTCCGAGCTCTCGGATCTCCCCTCCATCACGCTCGACGGCGTCGCCGTCCACGTCGTGGGGAACATCGAGCTCCCCGACGAGATCCTCAAGGTCATCAAGTCCGGCGGCGAGGGGATCGGCCTCTACCGCACCGAGTACCTCTATCTCACCGGCAACGCCGAGCCCACCGAGGCCGACCACTATCGCGCCTACAAGCGCTGCGTCGAGCTCTGCCAGGGCCGCGAGCTGGTCATCCGCACGGTCGACCTGGGCGCCGACAAGTACACCCAGGCCCGCGAAGAGGTCCCCGAGCGCAACCCCTTTCTGGGCAACCGCTCCATCCGCTACTGCCTCCGCTCCGTCCCCATGTTCAAGCGCCAGCTCCGAGCCCTCCTCCGCGCCTCCGCCCTGGGCCCGGTCAAGATGATGTTCCCCCTGATCACCTCGATCGGGGAGCTCCGCCAGGCCAAGTTCATCCTCAACGACGTCATGGAGGAGCTCGAGGAGGACGGCCACGACTTCGACCGCAAGATCAAGGTCGGCATGATGGTCGAGGTTCCCTCGGCCGCCCTGCTCGCCGACACCTTCGCCCGCGAGGTCGACTTTTTCTCCATCGGCACCAACGACCTGGTTCAATACACCCTCGCCGTGGACCGAATCAACGAGCGGGTGGCCCACCTCTATCAGCCCACCCACCCCGCCGTCATCAAGCTCATCCGCGACGTCGCCCGGGCCGCCCGGCGCCACGACACCCCCGTCTCCTGCTGCGGCGAGGCCGCGGGCGACCTCGAGTACGCCATGTTGCTGATCGGGCTGGGGTTGCGTACCCTCTCCGTCGTCGGCTCCTCCATCCCGCCCCTCAAGCGGTTCATCCGGAGCGTCGGCATCCAGCAGTGCGAGCGCGTGGCCCGTCAGGCCATGTCCCTCGATTCCGATGTCCTGATCTCGGCCCTGCTCCGAGACCGGGCTCGAAAAGCAGTCCCCGAAGCCTTCGACGGACGTTCCGCCGAATAAGCCACGGCCCTCACCGGCCCAGGGGAAATAGTTCAGCGGCCTCGGCGCCGGTCCCTCCGGGATCGTGCCGGGCCGGACAGCTCCGGCCGCCCCCGTGGTTGCCGCGCTCCCCTCAGACGGGAGCCGCGCCCCCGTCAGGGACGACCAGACGACCCCCCGCCCCGAGGCCCTCACCGGCCCGGCGACGAGGGGTCACGCGAGGCCCCTAGGCGCCCCGCCGCGGCACGCCCTCCGGGGCCTCCCCGCGACGCGAAGGCTCCCGGGAGCGCGGCGCTTCCCCTCGGGGGACGCGCCGACCGAGCGCCGTCCGCGCCCCCACGCTCCACCGGAAGGCCCCACGCGCCCGAGCCCGCCCATCCCGCAAGGGACCGTTCCTCCGTGCCGAGCACCGACCCCGCCGAACCGACAGACACGCCCGAGGCCGGCCGCGACGACGTCGCGCGCCGCCCCCGCCGCGCGTCCGGCCCGGGCACCGCCCCGCCGCGCTCCGACGACGAGCGCAGAAAGCCCACCATGACCGAATCCCACATGCTCATCAACTACGTCCCCAACGAGGAGTGCCGCGTGGCCATCGTCGAGGACGGCAAGCTGGAAGAGCTGCACGTCGAGAAGTTCGCCTCCGCCAGCCGCGTGGGCAACATCTACGTCGGACGCGTCGTCAACGTCGAGCAGGCCATCCAGGCCGCCTTCGTCGACTTCGGCGTCCCCGACAACGGCTTCCTTCACGTCACCGATCTGCACCCCCGCTACTTCCCCGGCGAGGGGGACGACACCACCGAGCGCGTCGGCTTCAAGACCCCCAGGCGCGAGCGCCCGCCCATCCAGCACGCCCTCCGCCGGGGCGACGAGGTCATCGTCCAGGTCCTCAAGGAAGGCGTAGGCACCAAGGGCCCCACCCTCACCAGTTACCTCAGCATCCCCGGCCGCTTCCTGGTCATGATGCCCCAGATGGACCGCGTGGGCGTCTCCCGCAAGGTCGAGGACGAGGACCAGCGCCGCCAGATGCGCGAGATCCTCGATCAGCTCGACCTCCCCGAGGGCTTCGGCTTCATCCTCCGCACCGCCGGCCTCAGCCGCACCAAGGCCGAGCTCAAGCGCGACCTCGCCTACCTCGTCCGCCTCTGGAAGGACATGGACAAGCGCCTCAGGGCCGGCGGCAAGCCCCGCCTGCTCTACTCAGAGTCCGACCTGCTCGTCCGCTCCCTCCGCGACATGCTCACCAACGACATCTCCCAGGTCATCATCGACCACGAGATCGCCCTCCGCCGCGCCAGCCGCTTCATGAAGATCGTCGCGCCCCGCGGCACGACCAAGCTCATGCAGGCCCCCGACAAGACCCCCATCTTCCACGCCTTCGGCATCGAGAAGCAGATCGCCCTCATCCACGCCCGCGAGGTTCCCCTCCCCTCCGGCGGCCGCCTCGTCATCGACCAGACCGAGGCCCTCGTCGCCATCGACGTCAACTCCGGCAAGTCCCGCGACTCCCGCGACGCCGAGACCAACGCCTACCAGACCAACGTCGAGGCCGTCGACGAGATCTGCCGCCAGCTCCGCCTCCGCGACATGGGCGGCATCGTCATCAACGACCTCATCGACATGCGCTTCGCCGAGCACCGCAAGGACGTCGAACGCCGCTTCGCCGACCGCCTCAAGCGCGACCGCGCCAAGACCACCGTCCTCAACATCTCCGAGTTCGGCATCCTCGAGATGACCCGCCAGCGCATGCGCCCCAGCCACGAGAGCGTCCACTTCACCGACTGCCCCACCTGCCGGGGCCGGGGCGTCCTCCAGAAGCCCGACTCCGTCGCCGCCGACGCCCTCCGAGACATGGCCGCCATCCTCGACGTCGATCGCGTCCAGAAGGTCGAGATGGTCGTCGCCCCGCGCGTCGCCTCCGAACTCCTCAGCACCAAGCGCCAACTCCTCAACCGCACCGAGCGCACCTACGAGAAGCACGTCGACGTCCGCGTCAGCGAGACCGTCCCCGTCGACCGCGTCACCTTCTACGCCTACGACGGCGCCGGCGCCGACATCGACACCTCCAACCTCCCCGCCCCGCGCAAGCCCAAGGCCCTCCAGCCTTGGATCGACCCCGAGGCCGACCGCGACTCCTCCGGCGCCGACTGGGCCATGAACCCCGACGAGGAACGCGCCGCCGTCCCCCAGGACGAGGCCGACCCCGCCCCCGACGAGGCCGACCTCCATCCCATCGAGATCGACGAGGGAGACCTCACCGACGAGGAACGCGCCGAGATGGTCCCCCCGGGGGCCAACCAGAACGAGGGCGCGCCCGGCACCGGCCGACGCCGTCGCCGCCGGGGCGGACGGGGCCGCAGCCGCGACGACCGCGCCCCCGACGGCCGCTCCGACGCCCGCCCCGACGCCCGTCAAGACGCCCGTCAAGACGCCCGTCAGGACGGCCACGCCCCCCAGGCCCCCCAGTCCGACCGCCCTCCCTCCCGCCAGCCGCAGCGCCAGGGCGATCGCCCCCCCTCCGGCCGCGGCCCCGCCCGCCCGGCCCACGCCCCCGCCCACGCGCACGATCCCGATGCCCCCCGCCCCGTCGTCCGCCGCCCCGGCCCCGGCGAGCTCGCCGACCACGGCGACGCCGACGACCCCAGCACCCCCCTCGAGACCCGCGTCCCCATCCGCGATCAGGTCTACGGCCCCGAAGGCAAGGCCGCCCCACGCGAGGACGAGGACGACCGCCCCAACCGCTCCCAGCGCGACGCCCGCCCCGCTCCTCGAACCGATCGCCCCGCCCCCACCGACCGCGGCAACCGCCGCCTGACCCTCGACGACCTCAACCGACCCGCGGAGTCGTCCTCCCGTGGGGGCGGACGTTCACGCCGCCCCGACGGCACCCCCACCGGCACCCCCACCGACGCCCCCACCGACGCCCTCACCGACGGCGACTCCGACGACGCCCCGCAGGACGGCCCGATTGACCCCAACGCCCCCGTCGAACTCGGCCCCGACGGCCTCCCCCGCAAGAAGCGCCGCCGTCGCCGCGGCCGCCGCCGCGGCCGCGGCGGAGCCGGCCGCCCCGACGGCGGCCCCGACTCCACGCAGGGCGCCAATCCGGACGGGAATCCGGACGCCGAGAACACCCCGCTCTCCGCCGACCCCGAAGGCTCCGACGCCGGCCCCCTTCCAGACGACGATGCCGACCCCGACTTCCCGCTCGGCGGCCTCCCCTCCACCGATACCGACGTCGACGCGGACCGGGTCGCCGCCGCCCGCTCCTCCCGGGGAGGCGGGGCCGCCGCCCGCACATCCTCCCCGCAGGACGAGACCGCCGACTCCACCGATGCCGCAGACCCGGAGGGCGCGGAGGGCACCGAAGGCGCCGACACCGGAGAACCCAAGCGCCGCCGTCGCCGCCGCCGCGGCGGTCGCGGCCGCGGCACCGCCACCACCGACGCCGGCCCCGACGGCGGTGCCGACTCCACTCCCGTGGACGCGAACGCTGACGCCCAAGCCCCCCCCGCCGCCGACGTCGAACCCCCGGCCGACCGCCCCACACCCCGGCCCCGAGGCGGCCGCGCCCCCCGTGCCGATGCCCCCACACCCGCCGCGCGAGCACCCCGCCAGCCCGCCGCGCCGCGCTCCGCCCCCCAGCCCCGCGCCGCCGCGGCGCCCGCCTCGCGCGAACGCGTCCACCGCGATTCCATCCCCCCCGAACCCCGCGCCCCGCGCCAGCCCCGCCCGCCCGCCGAGGTCCGCGAGCCCAAGCCCCCCGCGACCCCGCGCGCCCCGCGCCAATCCGCCGCGACCCCGCCTCCCGCGACCCCCAAGCCTCCCCGCACCCTCTACGGCGCCGTCCGCCGCAAACTCTCCGCCAGCGAGATCAACAAGCGCCCGAAGTCGGAGTAACAAGGCACGAGGCATGAGGGACGAGGCACGAGGCAAAGGCACCAAACGCGCGAACCCACTCACCGGACGCCCGATCCCCCACCTCCCCCCTAATGCCTAGTGCCTAGCCCCTCGTGCCTCCCCCCTCATGACCCGCCGCATCATCATCCTCGGCTCCACCGGATCCATCGGCACCCAAACCCTCGAGGTCGTCGAGCACCTCAACGCCCTCCACGCCCGCGGCGAATTCCCCCTCCGCCACGAGATCGTCGGCCTCGCCGCGGGCCGCAACGCCGCGCTCCTCTTCGACCAGGCCGCCCGCTTCGGCGTCCGCCACCTCGCCCTCGCCGGGTCCGCTTCCGGCCCCGCGCCATCGAGCCCCGGCCTCCGCACCGGCCCCACCGCCGCCGAGGCCCTCGTCCGCGAGGTCGATTGCGACCTCGTCGTCGCCGCCATGGTCGGCAGCGCCGGACTCCCCGCCACGCTCGCGGCGGTCGCGCTGGGCCGTCACGTCGCCCTCGCCAACAAGGAGACCCTCGTCGCCGCGGGCGCGCTCGTCGTCCCCGCCGCCCTCGCATCGGGCGCCAGCCTCCTCCCCGTCGACAGCGAGCACGCGGCCCTCTGGCAATGCCTCCAGTCCGTCGACCACTCGCTCGACCCCGCGCACGGCCATGAGGCTCCCCGCCGCCGCCCTCCCATGCACGCCCACCCGAGCGTCCGCCGCGTCGTCCTCACCGCCTCCGGCGGCCCCTTCCGGACATGGACCAAGGACCGCATCGACGCCGCCACGCCCGCCGACGCCCTGAAGCACCCCACCTGGCGCATGGGCCGCAAGGTCACCGTCGATTCGGCCTCGCTCACCAACAAGGCCCTCGAGATCATCGAGGCCCACTGGCTCTTCGGCCTCCCCGCCGACCGCATCGAGGCACTGATCCACCCCCAGTCCATCGTCCACGCCCTGGTCGAGTTCGACGACGGCTCGCTCCTGGCCCAGCTCGGCGCCCCCGACATGCGCGGCCCCATCCAGCACGCGCTCACGTTCCCCAGCCGCCCCGCCGCGTGCGCCCAGCGCCTCGACCTGGCCACCCTCTCTTGCCTTGAGTTCGAGACCCCCGACCCCGCCCGCTTTCCCGCCCTCCCCCTCGCTTACCACGCCATCCGCGTCGGCGGCACCGCCGGAGCGATCTTCAACGCCGCCAATGAGGCCGCCGTCGAGGCCTTCCTCGCCTCCGCCGACTCTCCCGCGCCCATGCGCTTCGGCCGCATCGCCGAGCTCGTGCAGGAGGCCATCGCCGCGATCGCGGTCGTCCCCCTCCGCTCCCTCGCCGACGCCCTCGCCGCCGACGCCGCCACCCGCGCGCACGTGCAGGACGCGCTCGGTCGCGCCCCCGTCCCCTGAGGCGACCCGCACGGGCGACACCGCTCGCGCCGCGGCACGCCCTTCATGTTGCCCGTTCCAAACATTGACCAAACGATCTCGTCACAGTAGAATGCGGCTGTGGAACTGGCATCTCCAACCCACCCGACCTTGCCGCCCCCGCACTTCAACGCCGCCAAACTGATTCCGGCCGCCTTCCCACGCGCCGAGGGAGTCACTCGACGGTCGGGCGCGCGGCGGGCATGATGAACGCCCGGGCCAAGACCCTCCCCGCGCGATTCTCCTCGCTCGGCGAGACGTCCCGGCCCGACCTCGACACCGCCCGCCTCGACCACATCATCGAGGGCGCGGAGTGCTCACCGTTTCTCCCTATCGGCGGCCCCGAACTCCCGATCACCCAAGGCATCATCGCGTAGCCCCCCATGAGCGGCGCTCACCTCCTCGCCCGCCTCGAGCACGCCCAATCCCTCCTCGCCGCCGGCCAGCCCGACCGCGCCAGGGCCGAGCTCCTCCGTCTCCTCCACGCCAACCCCGCCAACCCCGCCCTCCACACCCTCCTCTCCCAGGCCTTCCTCCTCCTGGGGCAGGACGCCCAGGCCCTCCACTACGCCCGCCGCGCCGCCTCCCTCGCCCCCGACCACGCCGGCCTGCTCGCCGCGCTCGGCCGCCTCCTGCTCATCACCGGCCACGCCAACGAGGCCGTCGACGCCTACGCCCGCGCCGTCACGCTCGACCCGACCCTCGACGTCGCCCGTCGCGGCCTGGCCGGCGCCCTCATCGCCGCCCACCGCTACACCGACGCCATCGCCGCCTGCCGCGACGGCCTCGCGCGGAACGCCCAACTCTCCCCCGACACCGGCCTCACCATGACCCTCGCCGGCGCTCTCCACCACCTGGGCCACTCCACCGAGGCGCTCGACCTCGCCCGCGAATCCGCAGCCCGTCACCCCGCCGACGCCCCTTTCGCCGGCGCCGTCGCTCTCCTCTCCAACTACGTCCCCCGCCTCGATCCCGTCGCCGTCCTGGCCGCCCACCGCGCCTACGGCGCGCTCCTGCGCGAGACCGTCCCCGCGCCGCCGCGCACCTACCCGCAGTCGCGCGACCAGGGCCGCCGCCTCCGCATCGCCCTCATCTCCCCGGACCTCCGCAGCCATTCCGTCGCCTCGTTCATCGAGCCCTTCCTCATCCACCACGACCGCGCCGCCATCGACCTCTGCGTCTACCAGACCAACCACATCGCCGACGCCGTCACCGCCCGCCTCCGCCCCCGCGCCGACCACTGGCGCGTCGTGAGCACCCTCCCCGACGCCGCCCTCGCCGACGCCATCAACGCCGACCGCGTCGACATCGCCGTCGAACTCTCGGGCCTCACCGAGGGCCACAGCCTCCCCGCCATGCACTCCCGCCCCGCCCCCGTCGGCGTCTCCTACCTCGGCTATCCCAACACGACCGGCCTCGACGCCATCGACTACCGCCTCGTCGATGACGTCACCGACCCCGCCCCCGACGCCGATGCCCTCGCCGTCGAGCGCCTCTTCCGCATCGACGCCCCCTTCCTCTGCTACCTGCCCCCCGCCGATGCGCCCGACGTCGCGCCCCCGCCGTCCCTCGCCCGCGGACCCCACCCCGCCGGCATCACCTTCGGCTCCTTCAACGCCCTCTCCAAGATCAGCGACGACCTCATCGCCCTCTGGGCCCGTGTCCTGACCGCCGTCCCCGGCTCGCGCCTGCTCCTCAAGGCCATGAGCCTCGCCGACCCCGCCCTCCGCCTCGAACTCCCCCGCCGCTTCGCCGCGCAGGGCCTGGACGACCCCGCCCGCATCGAGCTCGCCCCCCCCACCGCCACCGTCGCCGCCCACCTCGCCCTCTACGCCCGCGTCGACGTCGCCCTCGACACCCACCCCTACAACGGCACCACCACCACCTGCGAGGCCCTGCTGATGGGCGTCCCCGTCGTCACCCTCGCGGGCCGTGTCCACGCCGCCCGCGTCGGCGCGAGCCTCCTCACCGCCGTCGGCCGCCCCGACCTCATCGCCGACTCCGAGGCCGCCTACATCGCCCTCGCGGCCGCCCTCGCCGCCGACCCCGCCTCCCTCGCGGCCCGCCGCGCCGCCCAGCGCGCCGAGTTCCTCGCCTCCCCCCTCTGCGACGCACCCGCGCACACCCGCCGCCTCGAGGCCGCCTTCCGATCGATGTGGCGCGATCTCTGCACCCGCCCCGCGTGAGCCCGTCCCCGGAGCGCCCGCCATGCCCACCCGCCTCCTCTTCGTCGCGCTCGGCGGCGCCCTCGGCGCGGCGGCGCGATATCTCGTCACGCTCGCCGTCTCCCGCATCCCCGGCCCCCCCTTCCCCTACGGCACCCTCCTCGTCAACGTCGCCGGGTGCTTCGCCGCGGGCCTGGCGCTCGCCGCCTTGGTCCCGGGCCGACCCGCCGACGCCCCGCTCCGCCTCTTCCTCGTCACCGGCGTGCTCGGCGGCCTGACCACCTTCTCCGCCTTCTCCGCCGAGACCATCGACCTCCTCCACCGCGGCCACGCCCGCATCGCCCTCCTCACCGTCGTCGCCAACGTCTCGCTCTCCCTCGCCGCGGCCGCCCTGGGCTACGCCCTCGCCCGCGGGATCACGCCGCTCCCCGCGTCCTAGTCCGGTCCTCTGCCGCCGAGCGACGCCATCCGCTACGCTCCGCCCATGCGCTACCGCGACATCGGCCGAACCGGCATCAAGGTCTCCGAGATCGGCTTCGGCTGCTGGACCATGGGCGGGCCCAACTGGTCCCCCTCCACCGGCCAGCCCATCGGCTGGGCCGACGTCACCTTCGAGGACGTCCTCGCCGGCGTCAAGGCCGGCCTCGACGCCGGCGTCAACCACTGGGACAACGCCGACATCTACGGCAACGGCAAGGCCGAACGCCTCCTCGCCCGCTGCCTCGACGCCCTCGGCGTCAAGCGCGACGGCCAGGTCGTCGCCACCAAGGTCGGCCACTTCCGCGGCACCGCCCCCCACGCCTACGACCCCCGCCACATCCGCGCCCAGTGCGAACAGTCCCTCCGCAACCTCCGCGCGACGCACATCGACCTCTACTACTTCCACCACGGCACCTACACCGGCCCCGACCACAGCGGCGCCGACCACGACTATCTCCACGAGGCCGCCGCCACGATGCACGCCCTCGTCAAGGAGGGCAAGGTCCGCGCCGTCGGCCAGTCCGCCTACACCGACGACGACTTCGAACGCGCCGACCCCGTCCTCCGCCCCGACGTCCTGCAGAACAAGGCCAACCTCCGCGCCGACGACTTCATCTGCCCCGGCAGCCGCTGCCAAGCCCTCATGGAGAAGCACGGCTGCACCTTCGTCGCCTTCGGCCCCCTCGACCAGGGCATCCTCCTCGACAAGTTCGACCCCGACGCCCCCCCCACCTTCGACGAGGGGGACTACCGCGCCAACCGCAAGGACTTCACCCGCGACACCCTCCTGGCCGTCCGCGCCAAGCTCGCCCAGGTCAAGGCCCGCTTCGCCCAACCCGGCGAAGACCCCGTCGAAGTCCTCTCCTCAGCCGCCAGCCGCTGGGTCCTCTCGCACCCCAACGTCTGCTCCGCCATCCCCGGCTTCCGCAACGAACGCCAAGCCCGCTGCAACCTCCGCGCCGCGTCCGACGCCCCGATGTCCTCCGAAGACGCCGCATGGTGCCGCGGCGTCTTCAAGGCCTGACCGCCACCATCGCAACGGATCCATCATTTCGGGAAGGTCCCTCCCTCGCCTGGGAGCTTCGCCGAAAGCCCGGGGAACCCCGTGAAAACGATCGTCATTGGCTTTCTGTTCCCTTGAAGCGGCACCACCTCGTCTGCACCACCGCGCAAAATCCGTTGACACTTCGGCTTGGTTCCATAACCTGACCCCGCACCCGGGGCTTTACCCGCTTCCGGAGGGCTTCCGCCGCCTTCCGCCGGTTGCTTCCCGTTTGATCGCCCCCTAGCGGGGGCAGGAGAGAGATTCATGAAGACCTTGTCCACCGCGGCTGTCGCCGCGCTCGCGCTGTCCGCCGCCGCCCACGGCGCGACCATCACCAACGGCGATGCCTCCCTCACGCTGATCGACACGATCTTCAGCGGCGGCGGCGGCAACGGCACGTTCCTCACCGACACCGGTGTGAGCGACCAGCTCTTCCACCTCGGCTGGTATTACCGGAACCTCCCCAGCGGCTCCAACCGCGCCTTCAGCAACCTCGACACGCCGGTCGTCACCACCGCACCAGGCGTCCTCACCGCCACATACACCAACGCCGGCGCGGGCGTCGCCGACGCGGGCCGCTTCAACGCGGTCTTCCGCATCCGCCTCATCGACGGCGCGACCCCCGGCTCCGCCGCGGTCTACACCAACCTCCGCTTCACCAACATCAACAGCGGCCCACGCACCTTCAACCTCTTCAACGTGAACGACCTCGACATCCTCGGCAGCGCACCCACCCAGGCCGGCAACGACACCGCGACCGCGACCGGACAGTTCGCCGACTTCACCGACAGCGCCACCGCCAACACCGGCCAGACGTTCGCCAACGCCGACGTCACCCGCGTGGCGCAGAGCTTAAGCCTCCGCAGCACCGCCAACAGCGGCTCGGGCAACTTCGCCGCCAGCGCCGGGCCGGTCACCGGCGACGTCGCCTCGGGCTACCAGTGGACCTTCACCCTCCAGGCCGGCGAGAGCATCGAGCTCGTCTCGGCCATCGGCCTCAACCAGGCCGTCCCCACCCCCGGCGCCCTCGCCCTGCTGGGCATGGGCGGCCTCCTCGCCGGCCGCCGCCGCCGCTGAGCCCCATCCCGGTTCGTACGTGCTTCCAACGCGGGCGGCCCTACCGGGCCGCCCGCGTTCGTTCCATCAGAGCCTCTGGCGCGAGCGGGAGGAGCCGGTCCTCGCACTCCGCGGCATGCGTCTGCTGCAAGACCGCACTCCGGGCGCGACCGCGCCCAGCCATCGCACCCCCAACAGCACGTCAGCCCCAGCGTGCGACCACCGGCCCCTCCAGCTCGCGCCGCAACCTCCGACCGAGCCGCCTTAGCTATTCGATCTGGTGCGCCGGCTTGGGCGTCTCCTCCGTCACCCGTTCCTTCCCCACCTTCCCCCCCACTTCCGCCATCGTCAGCACGTGCATCTCCTCGTTGATGCGGCACATGAGGTGCACCGGCCGCCCCCACACCAGCCGCAGGCTCGCCAGCACCTCCGACGCCCGCGCGACCTCCACCTCCACCCCCGCGAAGCGATGCGCCAGGAAGAGCTCACCCCGGTTGAGATAGTTCCCATCCACCACGTAGATGAACGGCTGCCCCGCGTTGGTCAGGTGGTGCAGCAGCGTCCCCTTCACCCGCGCATAGTCGCGGCTGACGATCTTCGCCTCCCCGGTCTGCGGGTCGCGCTTGTGCTGGTACATCTTGTGCCGCTCCACGAACTCCTCGGTCAGGAACTCGTCGATGAACGACACGTCGTTGTAGATCCGCCGCACCTCGAAGATCTTCGCCCGCCCGAGCCCGCTCGCGTCGTCGAAGGCCTCCTTGGCACCCAGCTCGCGCGTGTCCTCCCAGCGCGGCCCGTGCTGGCCCGCGTCCCACCGGCGCTCGATGTCCTTGAAGAGCTCGAGCCCGATCTTGTACGGGTTGAACCCCCCCGGGGGCATGTGCACCACGCCCGAGTGCTGGTCGGCGTAGTGCACGATCTCCTTGGCCTCAAGGAAGTGGCGCGTCATGAGCTTGCTGTGCCAGTACGTCGCCCACCCCTCGTTCATCACCTTGGTCATCGCCTGCGGGGCGTAGTAGTACGCCTCGTCGCGGACGATCCCCAG
>Ga0105049_10005187_pt1 | contig 15184 bp, 12 predicted proteins | sample MAT06_FD_78087 | JGI IMG/M metagenome (GOLD analysis project Ga0105049, IMG submission 78087) | Freshwater microbial communities from Lake Fryxell liftoff mats and glacier meltwater in Antarctica - MAT-06 | ecosystem: Environmental > Aquatic > Freshwater > Ice > Liftoff microbial mat | place... | reverse complement strand
TGGCGTGCACACCGTCGAGGACAGGCATCGACCGGCATGATCCGAGCGGGCAGGCTGCAGCCTCCATGTACTGCCCAAGAAGCCAGACTTGGAGCGTGCACGTTAGTAGAATCTCCGCGACGATCAGAGGGGCACGCCCCGCTCCCACCGAAGCACTCACACGCGCACCGAGCGACATTGCCGCCTGTGCCACGATGTCGTGCGCGGTCAGTAGCCGGTGGCATTGAGCCAAGGGCTCTTCTCGCCCACAAGGTGGCAGAGGAATGGAGGTGAGGGCCGCGACATCTGCGGCCATGACGATCGGCTCACCACCGAACTCGCGGATCTTTCTGACCAGAAGTTGTACCAGTCGATGCTGCTCAACTTGATGGCGTTCGCACATTTGCTGAAACGTGGGTGCCAGCGGTCCGGATGCCTGCCACCCGTGTTTGATGTATAGATCTCGAAGAGTCATGGTGTCGGCAAGGAGTTGCACGAAGCCTGCACATATTTCCCGGAAGCCCAAGGCCTTGCCAATCTGAGTTGAGGGCTGTGATTCCAGAACGTCGGCGATGCCGCTGACGACGACGACCGTGCCGCCATGTGGTTGAGTCTGCATTCGTTGGGCTCGGAGGTCGGCGGAGGTAATGGGCCTGTTTGCCTATCTGGCCAACAGCTTCGATCTGCACCGAGCGCAACTCGCTCGGACGCTCTCAAACGGCTATTGGCTTTTTCAGGTGAACTTTCGTCCGAGTTGAGGAGGCGATGTGCGATACCGTCGCGATGGCGATCACGAGAGCCGTTGGCCAACCCTCGGAGTTTCTCAACATCGAAACTTTCCCACATTCGCTGCCGCGAGCGAGGGCCATACGGGCGTAAACGCGTCGCTCTTTGCTTGCGAGGGCGGCGTGACGACCGTTGAGGCTGTACGGCATTTGGCCGTGCAAGACCCCAACGCTCTCGGGAAAGACCAACGATTCAGCGTGTTGAGAGTGCTGTGGCTCTGGTTCCTCAAACGCGCTGATGATTCGCGACGACGGTATCATTTGGTACGTTTGCGAGTAAAACCTTTCGAAACTGCCTGTGAGGGCTTGTTTCGTGATCGCTGCAAACCCGATTTGTTTGCGGTTGGTTATGAAGTTGACGAAAAGTGACCTGCATCTCACTTAATCTGCGGGTCAGCGGACCGAGCCCTTTCGGGGGCGCAATGATTTAACTCTATATTTACAGGGTATTTTTTGTTTTTTGACCTTGGCGAGTGAACTTTGAAGCGTTGAGTTGCTCTGCTTGCCTTCGCACCTGGCTGTCGGCTAAGCCAGACCAACCTGCTCGGCCGCCCTCGTCAAACCGCCGTAACCTGGTAGGGCTGAGTCGGATTTACTGGAGGCAGCTGGCTGAAGTATAACGGCCCAAGCCGTTGCTTCGTGATGTGGCCTGATTACCATAGAAAGCTGGTACATGGTTTCACTGACTAGCTATCCGCGCCGTTTCCGATTTCCGCAGTATGTCCACCGATACCAATCGCACAGCCCCAGATGATGTGGTTATCCGCATTGAAAACGCGGGTAAATGCTATCACATGTACGGCAAACCATCTGATCGCCTCAAGCAGGCCTTCTTTTTGTGGAAGCGGACGTACTTCAAGGAATTCTGGGCGGTGCGGGGGGTGAGCATCGAGATCCGGCGCGGGGAAGCGGTTGGTATCGTGGGGCGTAATGGCAGCGGCAAGAGCACGCTTTTGCAGATGATCGCGGGAATAGTCGCGCCGACCGAAGGCCGAGTTCACGTGGCGGGGCGCATCGCGGCGTTGCTGGAGCTGGGGAGCGGGTTCAATCCCGAGTTTACGGGTCGGGAGAATGTGTACCTCAATGCTGCAATCTTGGGATTATCGCAGGCCGAAATTGATGATCGGTTCGACTCAATCGCGTCCTTTGCGGACATTGGGCCGTTTATCGATCAGCCGATTAAGACTTACAGCAGCGGGATGCTGGTGAAACTGGCGTTTTCAGTGCAGGCGCAAGTGGAGCCGGATGTGCTCATCGTCGATGAAGCGCTGGCGGTGGGCGATTCGCTGTTTCAGAAGCGGTGCTACGAGCGGATCGAATCGCTGCGGGCGGCGGGTACAACACTGTTGTTTGTCTCGCACGATCAGGAGAGCATTCGCACGCTGACTGATCGAGCACTGCTGCTCGATCACGGGAAGGTGCGGATGCTGGGAAGCTCGGCCGAGGTGATTTTGGACTACCGGCGGTTGCTATACGAGGATGAGAAAGCGTATTTTCAGAATCAGACAAAGCATCTGAAGGATCGAGTTCGCGCGGAGTCTGCTTCCGGGCCGCCCGCGCCAACGCTCGCGCTCGGTGATGCGCCGACCTCTATCGGATCAGCGGCGCCCAAAACTACATCCCTCGCGGCCCCGCCTCCGCTTGTCACCACGGAGAATAAGCCGCGACCATCGCGGACCGAGCACCTCGCGTTTGGCGGATTTGATGCGGAAGTGGTGCAAGTTGAGGTGGTCGATGGCGAGGGGAACGATGCATCTGTGTTTCACCCGAATCAGATGATGGCCGTGCGGATCACCTGCCGGGTTAATAAGGTGATGAATCATCTTAACGTGGCGTTCCGGATTCGTAACAAGCAGGGAATTAAGATTACTTCCTGGGGAACGCTCAACGACGACATCCGGCGGTGGGCTTCTGGAGAGACATCGGGGGCCATGTGGGACCGGAGCTTTGCGGCCGGTGAAGTCTTCACGGTCGTGTTTGAGAGCCCCTGCTCTCTGGGAAATAACCTGTACGAAGTTCAGGCGACCATCACCCAGGAGAACGACAGGTATTACGCGTCTCAACGCATCCTGCATTGGCGGGACGAAGCGGCGTTCTTTACGGTGTACCACCGAGTGAACGAATACTTGTTTGGAGGCGTGTGCGACCTGCGGATGTCTACGCGGGTGCTATCGGAAAGCCCCACGGTGCATGGCGGTGTGGCGTGAAGGCGGTAGCGCTATTTAACGATAACGGGCGGACGCACCACGCGGGGTGCCTCGCCGTCAGCGCAGCGCATATGGACATGCTTGCGAGGGCCGGCGCGCGCGTGGAGTTCCGGCACTTTCTGGGTGAATACTCCGGCTTTGCGCATCGCAACTGGCGAGTGGCGAAGAAGATGGTGCTCGATTCGGAGCTTCGCGGCGAGCTTGAGCGAGCGGATGCTGTGATTGTGAATGGGGAAGGGACCATTCATCACGGGGCCGGGCTGCATCTGCTGGCTATTCTTGGTGCCGCGATCGAGCTGGGTAAACCGGCACTGCTGGTTAACTGTGTGATGCAGGAGATCGGTGGACACTTTGAAACCCTGCACAACCTGACAGATTTCACAGTGCGGGACGCGGGCTCATCTGAGTACCTTGCCTCGTTGGGGATCAAGCATCGCGTCGTGGTTGACTCGATCATGGAAGCGCCATTCGTTGACACTCCGGCACATGATTGGACCGGAAAGGTGGTCATCACTGACTGGCATGAAGCCCGGAATGGCGATGTCGGGGCCGCGGTTGGCAGGTTGATCGAACAGTTGGGGGATCGCGCAGTATTCTTCCCGCTTGACCACCCTGATCGACTGAAAGACTGGCGATCGATCGTCGCGGATATGAAGCGAGCGGATGCGGTCGTGACAGGCCGACATCATGGCGTGTGCATGGCGGGGCTGGCAGGGGTTGCGTTTCTCGCCCTAGGGTCCAATACGTGGAAGATTGAGGGCATGCTAAGACTTTTCGGCCCAGACCTGCGAGTCAGCCGTCCTCGTGATGACCTGTACGCGCAGTTGAACACCGCTCTCGCCGATCCCTCCCCCTACCGCCGCTTTTCGCGGGCGATTACGTCATGTTGCCCACTTTCAACTTTTGCTGCCATTGCTGAATCAGACGCCACAACTGCCCGAAGTGCCGTTGCGGCGACCTCACTTGCTGCGCCCCCCACCGCCTTAGATCGCGGCATCCCGGAGTTGCCACGGATTGCGTACCTGGAATCCACTTGCGAGTGGCTGGAGCTGCAGGTCGCGGACTACCGGTCCGCCGCAGCGAAGTTGGCAACAGACGTCAACAACTTGCGCGAGTGGGCAGATAAGTTGGAAGAAGCCAGAACGTGGCACGAGGAACAACTCAAGCACGCGCGGACGGAGCATGAAGGGCTCAACCGGACCATCGCCGACCTCAGAACTTTTGCTGAAAAGCTTGAAGAAGGCCGCGAATGGTACCGCACGCAGGCGGAGAACTGGCGGACCGAAGCTCAGTCCGGGCAGCAAGTAATCGCCAACCTTTCTGGGCGGGTGGAACAACTGGAAGGCGCGATCAGGCAGCTTGAAGCGGAGCGAAACGCGAGCTCTGATGGCAGTTCGGGCGTTAATACCCCTAGGGCGGGTTTGTAGTGAGGCGGACGCGCAGGCCCTCAAACAACTAGAAGACTTGGAAATGAAACTCAAAGACGAAAGGGCCAAGGAGAAAAAGAAGCCGTGAATCCATTGTTTGACCATGAGCCAGCACCCATTCGCTCTGCGGAGATCGTAAACTCCCGCCCGCCTCGGGCCACGCCCAGGGAGAATTGGAGCTGAGGTATGGGAAGGAAATCCCTAAAGAGTGGATTTTCTGCAGGCCAGCCCGCCGATCGACCAATGGCGGTTGTCGCCTAACGTCGCGCTCGTCGGAGCTGCTAATGTTTGTCGGCCTTTTGGATAGGGTGGCGGGGGGGGATGCGGGGTTGGGTTTAAGGCTTACAGAGGGAGCACATGGAGGATTTTGTTCGCAATCGAGTGGTTGGGGGCGCGGGGGAGGGCGCGGGGGGCGTTGTGGGTGGCGGCGTTAACGCAAAAAGCGGTGAGGGGCCAGTAGTTTTGTTGGTTGATGACCAGGTGATCATTGGTGAGGCGGTGCGGCGAATCCTTGCCGCTGAGCCGGACATTGAGTTTCACTTTTGTGAGCGGGCTGAGGACGCGGTGGCGACCGCGGCGAGGGTGAACCCCACTGTAATTCTTCAGGACCTGGTGATGCCTGGGGTGGATGGGCTGGCGCTGGTAAGGGAGTATCGCCGGCAGGCCTCAACCAAAGACACTCCGCTGATTGTGCTGAGCTCCATAGAGCAAGCCGCGGCGAAGGCTGAAGCGTTTGTGCATGGGGCTAATGATTACATCGTGAAGCTGCCCGACCGGGCCGAGCTGATCGCGCGGATTCGCTACCACACGCGGACATACCGGCTGCTGATGCAGGCTAAGGCGATGAATGAGGCGGAGAAGCAGGGGCTCATAGCCGAGCGACAGGCGGTTTCGCTTCGCGCCCGCAACACGCTTATCTTCGCGCTGGCGAAGCTGGCTGAGAGCCGCGACACAGACACGGGCGAGCATTTGGAGCGGATCGCGGCGTACTGCCGCGTGCTGGCGGAGCAACTTCGCACCGTGCGGCTTGAGCTGACCGATACCTGGATTCATAATCTTCAACTCGCTTCATCGCTTCACGACATCGGCAAGGTGGGTATCCCCGATAGCGTGCTGCTGAAGCCAGGTAAGCTTGAACCTGAGGAGCGGGCGATTATGCAAGCGCATGCGGGGATCGGAGCTCGCGCGCTCGACGCGATTTTGGCACGCGATGCCGATGACCGGTTGTTGCAGCTTGCCCGGAACATCGCCGCGTCGCACCATGAGCGGTGGGATGGCGGGGGGTATCCGGACGGGCTCAGCGGGGAGCAGATTCCGCTGGAAGCGAGGATCACAAGCGTAGCGGACGTTTACGATGCGCTGACTTCGAAGCGTGTTTATAAACCCGCGTTCTCGCATGATGAAGCACTTAAGCTTATTGTAGAGGGGCGTGGCAGCCAGTTTGACCCGCAAGTTGTCGATGCGTTGGTAGCGTCGGAAGTCGTGTTTAGGCACGCGGGGCTGCTGCTGCATGGGGACCATCCGTAAGTTAAGTAGTAACTCCTTCATCCTAAGTTGGTTTGCTTGAGTGAAGCGGAGCGGCGGCGCGGGCGGGGTGCTTGACGTAAAGAATTCAGAAGTTCACGGCTGCCTTTGCTTGCGGCCCCTATCGCTGCGCATTTTAAAGGTCGCAGACCGGACTCGGGTTTAAGTTAAGTATAAATGAAGCGCTCCAACGATAATGATTAATGTTTCAGTATTGCCGAAGTACTTGTGGTTTCAGAAAGATAAGCAGTAAATCTAATGCTGCACGCGATTGCTCAGCAAAATACTGATGGGTTTTCACTTTAAGATACGTTAGTAAGCGACACCAGGTGCCGGGGCCTCACCTACGATTCCTTCGCGGCCGGTGGTGGCGCGCCCCACCCATGACTAAGCCATCTTTTGTCAACACGCTCTTGGGTCGAATGTTGCTCTTTGGTGTGCTCCCCACGATCTTGGCGATTGCGGCGATCGTAACGATGAGCGCGATCGATAGCTATCGAGACTTGCGCAGCGTTGAGGAGGGGCTGCTGGGCCTGAGCGCGCGGGACGCGGCGATAGAGATGAGCTTTCGGAACGAACGCTGGAATAGCGTCGCCGCGACGATGGCGATCTCGCAGAGCGAAGGGTTGTTCGGCCAGCGCGAGGCCACTACGGACTTTGTGAAAGCGGTGGTTACGGAGTTTCCGCTCATCGTCGGGGCGTTCGTGGCTTATGAGCCGAATGCGGATGGGGCGGATGCGTCAGCGCTGAAGGGTGTTGCGGTATCGCGCGACGCGATGGATTTTGCCGGACGCTTCGTGCCTTACTGGGTTAGAAGCTCAGCAAACGTATTATTAAATCAGCGGATCGGTATGGAGACGATGGAGTCTTACCAAGGACCCAAGAAGGAGTTTGCGCGGACCGGCAAGGGTGCTCCATTTATTAACGAACCCGTGGTGCGGGACGGGGTGATGGTGGTAACCCACGCCTACCCGATCATAATTGAAGGCAAGTTTGCTGGCAACGTGGGTCTGGACCGCGAACTGGGAACGCTCGCCGAGATCGCCAAGGATATTAGAACCAAACTTGGGGCAGATGTCTTCATCCTCAGCGCTGGCGACCGATTCATCGCCACAACTGCCGATGCCCAGACCGCTTCGGGAGCAAGGGTGCTGGCGACGCAGGAACTTGGGGAGAGTGCTTATGGTGCCCAGGCGGCCCTTTGGCGTCCTACCAAGGCGGGTCGTAACGTTTTCGAGGCGATCGATCCGGTGCTGGGTGAGCCATGCATCTACGCAACGAGCATCGCTCAAACCGGCGGATGGAACGTAGTCGTGCGGCGCACTAAGGCCGACGTCATGCGGCTAGCGAACGTTGGCGTGAAGCGCAACATAATCGTTGGTTCGATCGGGGTGTTACTGGTAGGTGGACTCATGTCATCTATAAGTCTGTCAGTCAGCAGGCGTGTTCGGAATGCCGCCGCGGCTGCCGAACATATCGCCCGCGGTGATCTGCTCCAGCCAGTTGTAACGACTTCGAGCCGCGACGAGACGGGCCAGTTGATGCAGTCGATGCGCACGCTGGTGGCGAACCTGAACTCGCTGATCGGAAGTATTAAGCACGCGGGGATTCGGCTCAACTCGACGGCGACGGAAATATCCGCGACGAGCAAACATCAAGAGGCTTCAGCGTCGACCTTTGGCGCGGCTTCGAGCCAGATCGCCGCGGCGGTGAAAGAGATCTCCGCGACCGGCAAGGACCTCGTGCGGACCATGAAGGAAGTGAGCGCGAACGCTGCTCAGACGGCGAAGCTAGCCATCGCCGGCCGCGAGGGCCTGCAGGGGATGGAGTCGGTGATGCAGAATTTAGATCGGGCTACGACGTTGATCGCGGAGAGGCTGGCGACGATCAACGAACGATCACAGAAGATTACGACGGTAATCACCACGATTACCAAGGTGGCGGACCAGACGAACATTCTTTCGATCAACGCCGCGATCGAGGCAGAGAAGGCGGGCGAGTTCGGCGCGGGGTTCTTGGTTATCGCGCGAGAGATACGCCGGCTGGCGGATCAGACCGCCTCGGCGACGCTTGATATTCAGCAGATGGTGCAACAGATGCAGGCGTCGGTCTCCTCGGGGGTTATGGAGATGGACCGCTTCTCGGATCAAGTGCGTCGGGGAGTGCGCGATGTGGTCGCCGCGGGAGCGCAACTTTCTGAGATTATTGATCGCGTGAATCGGAGCACCGACAGCTTTAAGCAAGTGAATGAGTCTATGGAGGCGCAATCGGAGGGAGCTCAGCAGATCAGCGAAGCAATGACTTCACTCTCGGCCAACGCTCACCAGACCATGCAGTCGGTGCAGGAGTTCGGCAGGGCGTCGTCGGACCTTCAGGCCGCGATCGGCGTGTTGCGTCATGCCGTTGCCGAGTTTAAGCTCAAGGAGTAGGCGTGCAAACCCTTGCAGTCATCTGGCGGGCGGCGGGTCTGCGGATGGCGACCGACGCTCGAACAATCGTTGAAGTGTTGCCACCGGTTTCGTGTCGCCCTGGAGCCGGAGCGCCGGAGTGGCTTCGGGGGCTTTTTGCATATCGAGGTGCGCTGATTCCTCTGGTAGATGCGACACAACTGCTGGGCACCGCGCGTGAGTCAGACCGCATGTTTAATCGCGTGCTCGTGGTTCGGGTCGGCACGGTGAACGCGCCGGTTGATTGGCTTGTTGGCCTATGGGTTGAGAGCGTGCTGGAGATTGAACGCATCGATTTTGAGTCTGCTGGGGGCCATCCGGGGTTTGGGACAGACGTAAGACGATTCCTCGGGCCAGTTGCGCAAACCCGCTTGGGGCAGGTGCAACTGGTGAGGTCTGAGGAGCTTTTCACGCCCCAACAGGCTGCGATGATTATGCAACGGCTGACCGAGGCGGCGGCATGAGCCATAGTTTGATACGACACTGGCTGGAGCAGCATTCACCCGTGGAGCCGTCGCTGCTAGAAGGGGTGGGCATCGATGCGATCGTAACTGAACGAATCAACGCGTTTGGGGGAAGCGAACCGGCTTACCTTGCCGAGCTCTCTCGTTCGCCGGACGAGGTAGATCGGCTTATGGCAGGGATCGCTGTGCCGGAGACGTGGTTATTCCGGTACCCTCGGTCGTACGAAGTTCTCCTTGAGTTCGCCCAGCTTCGGCTCGCGGCGAAAGCGGCCACCTTCCGGATGTTAAGTGTGGGCTGCGCCACGGGCCAGGAACCCTATTGCATGGCAATGACGGCGCTGCGCGCGGGGTGGACGGCTGAGCGGGTGAGGGTGGAAGGACTTGACCGCAACCGCGAGTTTCTGCGCTTGGCCGAAGTGGGTGAGTATGGCGCGGGTTCGATTCGTGCCGAGCTTCCATCGTGGGCTATGCGGTATCTTCAGCGCTGCGGCGATGTAATTAGAATCGATGCTTCCGCCCGCGAGCCGGTGAGATTCTTGCGCGCGGACATTACCGAACTGGCGGGAGTGCGGGGCGAGGGGGCTTACGACGTCATCTTTTGTCGCAACGTGTTGATCTATCTGAACGCGGAGTCTAGGACGCGGCTGCTCGATTCGATCTGTGCGGAGCTTGCGTCCGGCGGTCTGCTCTTTGTGGGCCATGCCGAACAACTGATGCGAGGTAGCACTCCGCTTGGGAACCTGCACGTCCCCCATGCGTTCGCGCTGGAGCGGCCGAGTTTGCCCCGTGCTACGGGGCGTTTATCTGGATTAGAGCATCCGCAGCAGTCGCGGGTGCGCGTGCCAGTTGCTTATGATTGGCCTCCGGCTCGTGTGGCGACGGGAGCGATCCCGGCACCAAGAAAGGCTCCTGAAGTTACGATCGAAAGCTCAATGGAGCGAGCGCAGGACCTTGCCGATGGTGGTCGTTTAGATGATGCGGAAAAGATGATCCGTGCGATCATCCTCCGGAGCGGGCCAACGGCACCCGCGATGGAACTGCTCGGCGTGATCCGAGTGTCGGTAAACGATACGGAGGGCGCCAAGCGGCTGTTTGAACAAGCGGTGTATCTTGAGCCCACTCGAGTTACGTCTCTGCTGCAGTTGGCGCTGCTCAGTGAACGGGCTGGCGCTGCTAACTCGGCTGACGCGTACTGGGCGCGCACGCGCCGTGCCTCGCAAGTGAGTGAGAAGGGCCGCACCCAGTGAGCGATCCAAACTCCACCGTCCCGGTTTCCGCGGCTGAAATGGAACAGAGCAAAGAGGTCGAGCCGATTCTCCGCCTTTTAGACCGGCCGGTTACCGCGGCCGAACTTGATGCCCGCGCGGCGTTGGTGGCGATGCCGGGGGAATCGCGTAGTAAGCAATCGCTTCGGCTCCTTCTTTTCCGGGTGGGCCAAGAGACCGCCGCTCTTCCGGCAAAGATGCTGCGGCGCGTGACGCCCAGCGCCCGCGCCGTTCCGATTCCGCACCGGACCAATGGTATATTTCGAGGCGTATGTAACATAAACGGCGAGCTCGTTTTATGTGCCGACCTTCACCGACTGCTCAGTTTGGCTGATCGGGAGGGCGCACCCGCAGATGCAGCAACCGATTCTCGGCGCATGGTGCTCCTGGGTCCTGCGGATAACTCCTGGGCGTTTGAGGTCGATGCATTGATGGGCGTTGAGAACATTGATCCGTCAACGTTCCGGGTTCCGCCGCTCACCGTGGAATACTCGATCGGCGACTTTACCGTGGGCGTGACTGACATCGGCGGACGCAGCGTCACCATTCTTAACGGCGAACGGATTCTCGCCGGATTTAAGTCGGGGCTTGCATGAGTGACAGCGCCGGATTCGCAGGGTTCTCACTGCTTGAGCTCTTTAAGCTTGAGGCGGAAGCGCATTGCGCCGCCTTAAGCGAGGGGCTCCTCGCGCTGGAGAAATCGCCAAACGACCGGACCGTCGTTGAGTCGCTGATGCGGGCTGCGCACTCCATCAAGGGCGCTGCGCGCATCGTGGGTTTGGATCTGATAGTTACACTCTCGCATGTGATGGAGGAGTGTTTCGTCGCGGTGCAAAGTGGGCGGGAAGTGCTCTCTCCCGGCCGCGTTGATCAGTTGCTCAAGGCCGTTGATGTGCTGGACGAAGTCCGTGCGCTTGCTGAGCCCGACTTGCCTGGGTGGACCCAAGCACATGCTGAACCTATCGCAGCGTTGGTAGCAGTGCTGAAGGCGCCTGCACCGGCTTTCGCCGCGCCAACTCAACCCGTCGCGCCACCAGCCCCAGAGCTTGCGGCACCAAGCCCTGTAGCGGATCTTTCCGCGCCATCGGTATCCACGGGGGTTGGGGCGGGAGGGGAGAGCGTGCGCGTGGGGGCGAGTGTGTTGAACCGGATGCTATTTCTCGCGGGCGAATCAACGGTTGAGGCGACCAGATTACAATCACTCCGCGCGAGAATGGCCGGCCTTCAAGCCAGTGAACGAACGCTGGATAAAGCCTTGCAAGCACTCCGCGAGCATCGGGCTGTTGAAAGTAAGAGTTCCTCACCGGACTCAAGGGACGGACCTCACAGCGATGGCGGGGCGACGGAGGACCCTGTCGCGGCGGTTGCTCACGCCGCGAGCGGGCTGCAGGTAGCACTTGCGGAACAATCCGCGCGTTTCGATGATGCGTTCAGGCGGCTCGAGCAACTCTCGGGAGCGCTTTACACTGAGGTGCTGCGCAGTCGTATGCGCCCGTTCTCGGAAGGGGTCACAACTTTTCCGCGGATGGTGCGAGACATTGCTCGGCAGTTGGGCAAAAGCGTTGAGCTTCGGATACAAGGCGAATCAGTCGAGGTGGACCGGGAGACGTTACAAAATCTTGAGTCGCCGCTGACCCACATGATCCGCAACTGCCTTGACCATGGCGTTGAGACGGCGGAGGAGCGGAAGGCGGCTGGAAAACGCCCGGAAGCGACCATCGTTCTCTCCGCGCGCCACCAAGGCGGTTCGCTTATTATCGAGGTGCGCGACGACGGTCGTGGAATCGACCCCGAGGCCGTACGGCGGAAGGTAGTTGATCGCGGCATGGTTGCTGCATCGACGGCCGAGAATCTCACGCACGCTGAGCTGCTCGAGTTCTTATTCCTTCCTGGCTTTTCAACAAAACAAGGGGTTACGGAACTCTCTGGACGCGGCGTCGGACTCGACGTCGTTCAATCGGCGGTGCGAGAAGTGTCGGGAGCGGTTAAGCTCGAATCTCAGTTTGGCCGCGGTGTAAGATTAACAATCCGCCTGCCGGTGACCCGTTCGGTGATCAGGGCCGCCCTTGTCCGTATCGCATCTGAGTTATATGCGGTGCCGCTTGCGCGGCTCGACCGCATCGCGTTGATCCCTGAAACTTTCATCCATCCGGTGCAGGGGCGGTTGCAGTTCACGCTCGATGGTGCATCCATTGGCCTCGTCCACGCGGCGGAGATCCTGGGGGGCGGTCAGGCGCAACAAAACCAAGGAACATCGCTCGCGCTTGTCATCGGCAGCGGGGACGAACGCTGTGGCCTCATTATTGACGAAATTTGTGGTGAGGAGGATCTGGTGGTGCGCCCGCTTGATCCGCGACTGGGAGCTGTGCCGCACATTGCCGCCGCGGCGATCAGATCCGATGGGACACCTGTCTTCATGCTAGATACCGACGATCTCTTGCGATCCTTGAAACACTCGTTGCAGGGGGGGCGATTGCTCGGAGTTGCTTCGTCTCAGGCGGTGGCAGCGCGCAAGGGCAAGCGCAGGATTCTTGTCGTCGATGATTCAATTACGGTGCGTGAGGTCGAACGGCAACTGCTGACCCGCCGAGGATATAATGTTGATGTCGCTGTAGATGGACGGGAGGGATACAACGCGTTGCGGGCGGGGCGTTACGACCTGATAGTTACGGACGTGGACATGCCGCGCATGACAGGAATCGAGCTTATCATTGCTGTTCGTCGCGAGCCGAAGTTCGCCGATTTGCCAATTATCATCGTGTCATATAAGGACAGAGAGGAGGACCGCCTGCTTGGCTTGGAGGCGGGGGCCAGTGCTTATCTTACCAAGAGCAGTTTTCAGGATGACTCCTTGATTCGGATGGTCGAGGACCTCATCGGAGCGCCGGGCTGATGCGCATCGCAATCGTAAACGACATGCGGCTCGCGGTTGAATCGCTCAAGCGGGCCATCGCGACACTGCCCGGATCCAAGATCGCCTGGGTTGCGATGAACGGGGTCGAGGCTGTGTCAATGTGCGCGCAGGACCTTCCTGACGTCATTCTTATGGACATGGTCATGCCGGTGATGGATGGCGTGGAGGCCACACGCCGAATCATGAAAGCCACCCCCTGCCCGATTCTTGTGGTTACTGCCACAGTTGAAGGAAATGCCGGGAGAGTGTTTGAGGCTTTGGGTGCTGGTGCACTGGATGCTGTGGCGACGCCCGGACTCGCGGCCGACGGAAGCGCTTTGAACGCTGAGCCTTTGGTGCGGAAGGTAAAGGCGATCGGGGTCATCGCGGGAATAGGCCGCGGGAGCCTTCTGCGTGCGCCGCTTCTGAGTATTCCTCCGACGACTTCGCAGGCCATCGCGCCGTTTATCGCGATTGGAGTTTCAACCGGCGGCCCGCAGGCGCTGGCAGTGGTGCTGGCGGCGTTAGCTCGGCCCGTGCCGTGGCCCATCGTCATCGTGCAACACATCGACCCGACCTTTGCTCCGGGCCTTGCCGATTGGCTAACGCGCGAGACGGGGCAGCGCGTTGAAGTGGCACAGGTTGGAGAGACTGTTCGCTCAAATCGCATCCTTCTGGCGTGCACCGCCGACCATCTGGTATTTGATACCGATGGTCGTCTTAATTACATTACCGAGCCGCGGGAGCAAGTCTACCGACCGTCGATAGACGTCTTCTTTGATTCAATCTTTCGGGCGAGGGCCGCGAGCGGCATCGCTGTGCTTCTTACGGGGATGGGCCGCGACGGAGCGGTCGGGCTGGGGCGGCTTCGCGCCTCGGGCTGGCACACTATCGCTCAAAATAAGTCTACCAGCGTGGTCTGGGGAATGCCGGGCGCGGCGGTGGAGATCGGCGCGGCCACGGAGATTTTGCCGATCCAGAACGTCGCGGTTGCGATTGCTGCACGCATCATGCAAGTGAATGCCAATCGAGGAATGGCATGACCACCCCCATCCCCATCCCCCCCACCGCCCGCGCGGCGGCGGCTATTACGGTGCTCGCATCGGAAAGCCCGGTTGTGCTGTTAGTTGACGATCAGATGATTATCGGCGAGGCGGTTCGTCGGATGCTTGCAGCGCAGCAGGATATTGTGTTTCACTTCTGCCAGAAGGCCGAGGATGCGCTGGCGACCGCCGCGAGAGTGACTCCAACTGTCATTCTTCAGGATCTTGTAATGCCCGGCGCAGACGGGCTGGACTTGGTGCGCGGCTATCGTCAGCAGGAGGAGACGTCGCTCACACCGCTGATTGTGCTGAGTTCCAAGGAAGATGGAATTACGAAGGCGGAGGCCTTTGCTCGCGGAGCGAACGATTATATTGTGAAGCTTCCTGATCCGGTTGAACTCGTTGCGAGGATTCGCTACCACTCGCGCGGATACCTTTCGTTGCTGCAACGTAACGAGGCGTTCGACGCGCTGCATCGTACACAAGCCGCGTTGGCCGCAGAACTGGCAAAGGCCGCCGCGTATGTGCGGTCGATGCTGCCTGCGCCCGTTGTTGAACCTATCGCGATTGATTGGCACTTCGTGCCTTCGGCAACGCTTGGTGGGGATTGTTTTGATTACTTTTGGATCGATGACGATCACTTGGCCCTGTATCTTCTGGATGTGTGTGGCCACGGCGTGGGTCCGGCACTGCTCAGTGTTTCGGCGATGAACACTATCCGGAGCCGCGCGGTTTATGGTGGTGACTTACGTGACCCCAGCGGTGTGTTGCGCCACTTGAACGCCGCGTTCCCGATGGATCAGCATCATAACATGTTCTTTACGATCTGGTATGGTGTGTACAAGCGCAGCACCCGCACGCTTTCATACTCTGGAGGCGGTCACCCGCCCCCACTGCTTATCACTGAGCCGCCCGTGGGCGGGGCGAGAGCGGATAGGCGCATCGAGCAGCTTTTAAGCCCTGGCCCCCCCATCGGCGTTGCGCCCGACGAAGAGTTTCCCACAGTTAGCACGCAAGTTCCGCCTAACTCGATGTTGCTGGTCTACAGCGATGGAGCGATTGAAGTATGGAGCGAGCCTTCGGTGATGTGGGGTATCGACGGGATCATGCACTTTGCACGCGAGCACAGCCTGGCGGATCGCTCGTGCCT
>Ga0105049_10005185_pt1 | contig 15190 bp, 15 predicted proteins | sample MAT06_FD_78087 | JGI IMG/M metagenome (GOLD analysis project Ga0105049, IMG submission 78087) | Freshwater microbial communities from Lake Fryxell liftoff mats and glacier meltwater in Antarctica - MAT-06 | ecosystem: Environmental > Aquatic > Freshwater > Ice > Liftoff microbial mat | place... | reverse complement strand
GCGCCCCGTCGTAGTACTTGCCTTCGCCCAGAGTGAAGCCATCGGGGCGCAACCGGCCCCCGGTCAGCAGCAATGCGTTCTCAGTCATCGCCGTGGGTCCGGGTCTCGTGTCCTCGCCACTTGGGGCACCCGAGGGTTGGCAGGCGACGGGCCATTGCACCCAACGGGGACATGGATGACACGCCCGGGGATCGGTGGGCGACAGCCGCCACCAGAAGCTCGAAGTCCTGCAGACGCTGCGCGTAGATACTGGTCATAGTCGATTTACGGAATGGCGTGCTGTTGCACGCGGGCAGGATGTTGGAAACAGCTGGGGCCATGGAGGCACTCGCCAACGCGAAGCATCACATTGCGACGCGACGCTACCTGTGCTGCTTCGCACGACGCAGCGGCAGTTGCGGCAGTTGCGGCAGGCCAAGGCCCCAACATCCCCACCACTGCACGAAGGCTACCGTAGCATGTCTGTGGCTAGGCGCGCCGCAGTAGGATTGCCTTCTGTCGGCTTGTTCACGCCACCGCCGCCTATAACAAGGCGCCGAATTGCGGAGCGAGCTTGACCATGCCAAGGCAGCTGGTTTTTGGTTGCTGCACGGTTTCCCGTACAGCGGAGAGGAGTTGGTGCAGGCTATGCGCGAACGATTGAGAGCTTGGTGTAAGGCGCGGCAAGCGAGCGCGGTAATAGCGTTGGCGCTTGTCTGTAGCGCCACGTTTGCCCAAACGGGGGGCCTAGACATCGAGCGGCGCCGAAGTTTTACGGCCGGTGAATTGGCCCTGCTGCCCGATATTTGCAAGGACATCCAGGGCATGCCGACTTACGTCGGGCCGCGGGGTGACTATTGGCGCAGCGTGGCCGGCAACGTGCTGGAACACGCGCACCACTACTGCCGCGGCATGCGCGACCTGCTGTTCTTGCGCACCGTGCAGATCAAGCCCGAGCACCGCAGATTGCTGTGGGACCGGGCGGCCGGCGAAATGATGTACATGATCAAGAACGTCCCGCCCAACAACCCCATGCAGCCCGAGTTCTGGCTGCACTACGGCTTTGCCAAGATGAACTTCGGAGACCTCGCCGAAGCGCAGCGGGCCTTTGAACAGTCTCGCACCCTGAAGCCCGACTACTGGCCCGCCTACACCTTCTGGGCCGACTACCTGATCAGCAACCGTCAATTCGACGAAGCGCGCTCGGTGATCGAGCTGGGGCTGAAGCAGCTGCCCGAGTCGCCCCAACTGACCCAACGGCTGGAGCGCATCGCGCAGCGGCGCTGATGCCGCCGCTGCAATGCAATTGAACAATGACCCCGTCAGATTCGTTCTCTCCGCACCCCGCCAAATCGCCTCTCGCGATTGCCGTCGTGCTGCCCCAGTTTCATCCCATCCCCGAGAACGATCGCTGGTGGGGCAAGGGCTTTACCGAGTGGACGAACGTCGTCAAGGCGCAGCCGTTGTTCCCTGGGCACGAGCAACCCCGCCTCCCCGGGGAACTGGGCTTTTACGACTTGCGGCTGCCTGAGGCGCGTGCGGCGCAGGCCGACCTGGCCCGGCAACATGGAATCGGCGGCTTCTGTTACTACCACTACTGGTTCAACGGCCACAGTCTGCTCGAGCGTCCAGTCGATGACATCGTTCGGCTTGGCGAGCCGAAATTTCCCTTCTGTCTATGTTGGGCCAACGAAAACTGGACCCGTGCCTGGGACGGTCGTCAACGCGATGTGCTGATGGAGCAGCACTATGGCCCCGAAGACGATGAAGCGCACATCGCCAGTCTCCTGCCGTACTTTGCTGACCCGCGCTACATCCGGATCGACGGCAAGCCGTTGTTCATCGTCTACAAAGTGGCTAACCTCCCGGATCCCGGGCGCACGTTCGAACTGTGGCGTCGCAGGGCTAGGGAGGCCGGGATCGGCGAAATCTGCCTCGCACAGTTCGAGGCGATGGGGCTGGGAACTGCTCCCGATCCGCGCACGGTCGGTCTGGATTTCTCGATCGAGTTCGCCCCCGATTGGCGCAGCCTCGGCGGGCGGCACGCGGTCACGTGGCGTGCGCGGCTAGCAATGGCGCTGGGTCTCGTGCCCAAGGCTTTCGGGCAGCATTTTGTCCACGAGTACGACGCCATGGTCGCGCGCGTACAAGCCAAGCCGGCGCCTGACTACCCACTCGTACGCTGCGTCAGCCCCGGCTTCGACAGCAGCCCGCGTCGGCCGCTGCGCAACGCCGTCATCCTGCGCCACAGTACGCCTCAGGCCTATGGTCGTTGGCTCCGCTGGGCCGCCGACTGGGCGGTACAGCACCCGGTTGCGTCGCGCCCGTTGGTCTTCGTCAACGCCTGGAACGAATGGGCCGAGGGCAATCACCTCGAACCTTGTGCACGCCATGGCCGGGCGTACCTTGAGGCGACGGCAGCGGCGCTCGATGCTGCGGGCACCTGAGGTCTTGAAAGTCGTCTGGCTGCCGCACTCGCCGAACCCCGCATTCGCGGGCGTGCGGCTGCGCTGCTTAATGCCTTGCGGGCTTCTGCGTGACCGCGGCATATCGGCGCGCATCGCACTGGAGCCGGAAGGTACTGCGCCCGACCTCGCCGTCGTACAGGCCAAGTGGCTTCTTGACACCGCCGATCCCACCGCACTCCGTGCCCGAATGGACCGCCTGCGGCGCTGGCGCGACGCCGGCACGGCACTGGCGCTCGACAGCTTCGACAACTACTTCGTAAATGAGTCCGGTGGCATCGCCCGCGCCCGGCTGCTGGATGCGTACCGCGACGTTCTCCCCGACTTCGCCGCGTTCGTGGTGTCGTCGCCCGGACTGGCCCCGCTGTTGGCTGCCGAAATCCCGCCCACTGCCAAGGTGCGCATCGTGGGCGATCCGATCGAGCTACCTGGCGCCGAGCGGTGCTACGAGCCGCTATTGCGCCGCATCAGCCCCACCCGCTGGCAGGGGCACTTGCGCGCGACACTGCAGCGGATCGGTGTGCGCCGCGCTGCGCGCGACGCGCACCAACTGATCTGGTTTGGAAACCATGGCAGCCGCTACGCCACTGGCGGCATTGCCGAGTTGCAGCGCATCGTCCCCCAGCTGGAGGCCGCATATCGCCAGGTGCCGCTTCAACTCACCGTCGTCAGCAACTCGCGTGAGCGCTACGAAGAGACGATGCGGGGTGCGTCGATTCCACACGCCTATGTCGAATGGGATCGGCTGCACTTTGCCCGCCTGCTCGCTGCGCACGACCTTGCGTTGATCCCGGCCAGCATCACGCCGTTCACGGTGGCCAAGAGCAATAACCGCCTGCTGCTGCCGCTGGCTTTAGGGGTGCCGGTCGCGGCCGACGGTATTCCAGACTACTTACCCTGGCGCGACCACTTTGCGCTGTCACCTTGGGCGCGGCTGCCTGAGGTGCTTGCGGACCTCCCCGGTCTGCGGCAGCTCGCGCTGGCGGCGGCTGGGCCCATCGCGAGCGGCCACGCCCTACAGCGGGTAGCCGACGCTTGGCAGCGCGCCTTCGAGTCCATCCTGGCCGATGCGCAGCCCCGCCGCATGCCACCCAAGGCTGTTCACTCCGGGACCTGATCGCCATGCAGGTCGAAGCGGCGGCAAACCGTGGCCTGGTGGCACTGCACGTCGGCCAGAGCCAACCGTGTCAGCGCTTGCTGCGCGGGCCAGGGCACCCATTTGCGAAGCAGCGGACGTTGCAGCGCCTTCCGCACGGCCGCGCGAGGGCCGTGCCCGTACTGGTTAGCGACCACCGCCAGCTTGGCCCGCAGCGCGCTGGCGACTACCGGGCGCAGATCTGGAGCCGCCAGACGCAGCCGAATTGCGGCCACGAAGCCGGCATACATGCGCTCGCGGTTCCGTGTCATCCCATCCGGGTTCATCCGGTACAGCGCGCCCTGACGGCCCGTGTTGCGCAGCACCGGCCGCCGCGCCAGCACGCCCAGCCACATTGCAAAGTCCTCGTGGTTCGGCAGGCGCAGGTCAAAGCGTGCTGTTGGGTCGCTGAACAGGTCGGCCGAGAATAGAGGAGCGTGTATTGGGATACTTAAGTCGAGTTCCCAGCGCAGCGCTACTTCCAGCTCGGCGTCGTCACCGAGCAGCCGCGGCACGCAGAACCGATTGTCTCGGGTCGAGCCATCGGGCATCAGAAAAGCGTAGTCGTCCACCGCCAGCGCGTTCTGATCCAGCCCGGCCAACGCGGCGATGTCGGCGGTGAACTTCCCCGGCAAAAGCAGGTCGTCGGCATCCAGAAACTGCACGAAGCGGCCCGCGGCCACATCCAGCCCCGCATTGCGGGCCGACGAGAGCCCGCCGTTTGGTTTGCGAATCAGCCGCACCCGCGGGTCCTCGCCCGCCAGTCGCGATGCCGCGGCCGCGGTGTCGTCCGGCGAGCCGTCGTCCACGACCAGTAATTCCCAGTCGGTGACGTCCTGCGCCTGCACCGAGGCCACAGCCTGCGGCAGCAGGTGCGCCTGGCCGTAGCAGGGCACGATGACCGAGATCACAGGGCGCATGTTGGCGTGCAGCCTGGCCCGCCTAATGGCGCGGGATGCGGTTGCCGCGCAACCAGCGCAGCCAGCGCCGCGGGTGGGCCTGCGCCGGCACCCATTCGCGCCACAGGTCTAAGCTGAGCGGCGCCGCCGCCAACCCCGCAAATGCCGCATCGCGCGCCAGTTTTGCGCTGCCCAGCAGACGGGTGCGCCGCGCCAGCGCCAGATAGTCGCGCCCCAAGGTGCCCGGAGCGGCCCGCAGCCGACTCCAGACCGTGGGCCGGTGCGGCTGCATTGCGCGCGGCAGCACGCCCAGTTCGTCGAACTCTGTCCGCGCCGCGTCCTGCAGCCGTTGTGCCATTGCACGGTTCGCGGCCAGCTTGCGCTTCCGCTGCAGTGCCCTCGTCCGCCGCTTGCAGTGGATCGTTTGGGTATCGGCTTAGTGCGCGAGGCACCGCGATTCGCGCCATTACGGAGAGATCGATAAACACATTGTTGAACAGGCTAGCTCGGAGGATGCTGTCACCCCCGGCCGGCAAGCGGATGGTGTCGGCTGCGCGGCTGCCGGCGGCGATTGGCAGCGTCCAGTTCCCGAGCGGCGCCAATTCATCCGACGCTAAGAGGCCGTATACCCCTAATCATTCCGACGTTCCACTCAACATTGATGACTTGGCTGAAGCAAGAGAATCCACTAGCTGTGAGGATGCGAACGAGTTCGTCGGGTGGTTGGCCGTGCCATTCCACAACAACTACCGAAATTCGGTCAAAAAGCCCATGTTGATGAAGGTCCTTGAAAATTTTAAACTCAGCGCCTTCACAATCGCACTTGAGGAATACTGGCGCGCCCGGATGCTTATCGAAAATCTCCTGCATTATCGCTGCGGCCGGTTTAACTTGAATTATCTCGGTCCGCACATCGCCCCAAAGGCATGAGTCGAAAGTGCCTTCCGAGCTGATTGACATGATCTCGTTGTCGGAGTATCTTATGTCGATCTGCGCTTCAGAGTCGGATAATCCGAAGTTATAGGCGCTAATTTTCCCGGCCAGTTGCGGATTGAGTTCAATATTCCTTAGCGCAAGCTTGTATGTCGGCACGAGTGGTTCGAAACCATAAACATGGATGACATCTGGATCGCGAGCCTTGGTGATTGCTGCAAATCCCACGTTCATTCCGATGTCAATTACGATGTAAGGCTGAGGCCCGCAAGCCCAAGCAAATTCGTAATCCCTTCGTAGCACGACTTCGTTGAACGTTTCGATTGTACGAGGCGGCTCGATTAGATAATTGGTGCCGCCGTAATGAATTAGTCCGTTCGAATAGATGGCTCCCACGCTCGCCAAACTTTTTCGAATTAACCGATGGGGCTCTTCAAAAGGGTTTACAGCGCGGGCTGGCGGATCCCGCTCAGTCAGGCGACGAACGTTGACTGGAAGCAGAAGTAGGTCTTTTAGGTAGCGGCGGGCTCGTTGCTGAAATTGCTCTAGATTCATTGACTTTTCTCCGAGAATTTGGACGGCTCGGACGTCGCTGTTTCCGAATGGATGGGTATGCGTCTAATTGGTCTGACGAGGTCATCGCCCCGCGCCACGGTACGGCTTAAAGGTTCGCCGCGGCAATTAGATGACCTTGTTCTAGCACCAACCGTGTCTCTAAATGTTGTGCAGAGGCAGATTCGTATAGGCCTCATTTGGTTTGGCTGTATTGGATCTGTCTGGCTATGCTGCAAATTTAGGCGGGCATGTGCTGTGAGTGAATCAGGCGACTACGTCAGCCCGAATTTGATCGATCTAACTTGTGTAGCCATCGATAAAACCGATAGGCGGTCGAGCCTTTCACTCGAACTTCAAAATCCTCAAGTGCCGCCAGCCTACGTTCCATTGCAGGGAAGCGCGCTAGCCGGTGAAATGTCTCAATGCGCAGAGTCGGTGCGGCCTGCAAATAGGGACAAGCAGTCGTTAAACGCGTGTGCAGAAAGGACCCGTTTGGCGGTAATACAGAAGATGGAATGATAAGCCGACTTCGAATCTCGTTCCAAAGATGCAGCGCCAGAGAGCCAATAATATTCTCTTCACACCATTCCCGCTGCGCTGGGTCATATAATTTTTCAAAGTCGCGATAGTGGATTGGATAGAACGTTTGGGGCGGCTCAATAGATTCCTGAAGCCCAAGGCGTCGGATAACTCGCGTGAGGAGTTTAGGGCCGATCTCACCCCAGTCGAACGTCAGCCCGCACGCATTTAGGTCGTCCAAAAGAGCCCCGGCAATATCCCGGTCGGAGAGGAAGAGCGCAGCGCCATTAATGTGAGTCCGGTCCTCGCGGCCAGCACAGAAGCCAAGCCGCTTAGTTCTCAGAAGTGACTCAAATCTTGAGCAATCATCTAGGCACAACATATCCGCATCGAACCACCAGCCTACTTTGCTGTCCAGAAGCCTGTAGCGAAATGCATCAGAAAATGCTGCTAAATTACCCTTTTGGCCCGCTTGACAATAAATGCTGAGATCTGATTTCGGCATTATCTCAGTCGCGTCATATAATGTGACGCCAGTCGGTAGTTTCAGATTTCGGTATGAATAGACGCATACCTTGAAGCCGTGCTGAACGAATGAGGCAACGCATCCGGTCTCAACAGGACCAAGCTCTGACCCCTCCCAAAAGAAGTTTGCAGTGTCGTGGCCGACATAAGTTGGGCGGGTATTCATGTCAGACGCGCGTGCCGCGTGCAGTTGTGATGGGTGCGCGTCAGTCGTTTTAGGCAAATTCACTTCGTTCGATACGCCTCCGCTTTGATTGGCGATTCACAGTATCGGTAATGACAGCTCGCATAGTCTGCTGGAATCTTTCGATCGAATGAAATTCGTGTACGTATTTAAAGCCCTTCTCGGCGATATTTGCACGCAAATCCTCATCCCTCATTATTCGATGGATCCCTTCGATGAACGCATCAACCCTGTCGAATCCATCTCCGATAACGGGTCCAGTATAGAACCCAAATTTTTCCGTAAGGCCTTCTGGATTCCTGCAACTGACGATAAGGGTCCGCGCAGCAAGTGCCTCAAGAAACGAAATCGGTAGGGCCTCATGTATCGATGTGTTGACGAGTATCTTTGCGCGGGACAGAAACTGTTGTTTTTGCGCGCCGTCTACGTGTCCCTGCAAGTGAAGGTTGGGAATTCGCGAACGACCGTCGTCATCAATGTAGGGCGCAAGAACGGCCTTGTTCCGTGCCACGTTGTTATGGATGGAGCCAAGCACGTGGAATTCGTAATCGGGCAGGCGTTTGGCAATCTCACAGAAAATCCATCCGCGCTTTACGGAGTCGATACGACCCAGAAAAATTATTAGGTTGTCCTTCTTTGGCGCAGTTTGTGCAGTATTTCCTGGAATCTCAATGGGATTGGGTGCGTACTCAATGGGGATGGACCTTTTTAACGAATAGAGTTCGCGGGCTAGTTCGTTTAAAAATACTCCCTGGGTAACAAATCTGATGCGGTCTTGCCTGTCTGCGACATAGTCGTAGATCCGTTGATCGTAGTAGCTTGGCTCAGGAAATAGTGATACGGTCGCGATTTCATCCCACTCCGACTGTGGTCTGGGGTCTTGGATCCAGAGAATATGGGGCGTTTGTTTGGGGGCTAGGGCTATAGCTGCAATACTCGTTAATTCGATAGAGAGAAAGATGTCATACCGCCGAATTTTAAGCCAGTATCTCGAAAGCCTGTCAGAGGTCGATAGCTTGTAAACCTTGGTGCCGTCAATCTCACGTCGTTGGACCAGACCAGGAACCTTGTGTCCATGAAGAATAACCTCTATCTCCATCGCCTCATCTGGGAGATATTTTGCAGTGAGGCGGCGCGCCAGGAAGCCGTAGCCGCCGTAGGCGGTATCCCATCCGCCAAAATACTCGTCAATCAACAACGCGACGCGCACTCGGCGGCCCGCAGTAGATTGAGACGCTGCGCCGATAGAGCTTCGCAGGAACCGTGGCGGCGCGCCTGCTCTTTCTCGCGCTGTGCGCATAGCTTCCTTGGCCAAAAATAGGATCATGCGCGGTGCATTCGGATCGAGCAACGATCTTAGTATTTTAAAAATGCGGAAGAAAATGTTCATAGTAGTTAATATCTGCAGCGCTAACTATTTAACCTCAAATACTAGAGCGAGCAGATTGTCAGCGATGGAGTGGCCATCCGCCTAAGTCGATTGGTATTACCGTGGCCGTCTTCTGGCATGACTTCAAAATTATTTATATCAAGCCAGAGGCTGTGGCTTCCGCGTGTAAGTACTTCGCTTTTTCAACCGGTTGCTGCTATGACAGACTCGACTGAGATTCAGTGAGTGAGCGCTATTGTGTGGCCTTCAGCGTCCATTCCGTAGGAACTGATACCAAGCCGTCATATGTTGGCTGGTGCCTATATCTTCGAACTGGCGCAGCGACCATCGTCAGGTTAATAGCAGCCGCGACATGGTCAAGTGAATCATGCTCAAGCCAAATGCCTGCGGACACGCTGTATGTTCTGGCAGCAAGTGCTTCAGGAGGTATTTGTACAACTGCTTCGTGTTGACCGCCGGACGAAGGGGTATGTAGACCATAATCCTCCGGCGCTGTGTCGAATATCCGTTGGCCTTCAATTGTGTTGACTCCGATGCCAATCTTCAGGCCCGGAATGGGAGCCGGAAGATGCCAGCGGATGGCAATCTCAACATGCCTATCGATGCGGGGTTCGACAGTCAGCAGTCGTACCTCCGTGATCTTGGGTCGAGTTTCGTCCGGGGCTGAATTGTAATCACTCCCGCCAGCCGCAACTAGATATCTTCCGATGCATGCGTCAACTGTGTCGCTAAGTTCTAATCGGCCGGACTTAATCAGCAACGCGCTTCTGCAAAGCTTTTGCATCGCAAGCATATTGTGGCTTACAAAAATCACAGTTCTGCCACTTTCGGAAACAGCATCCATTTTTCCGAGACATTTCTTCTGGAAGGCGGAATCGCCTACTGCGAGAACTTCATCGACAATTAGTATCTCGGATTCGAGATGCGCAGCCACTGCGAAGGCCAGCCGCACGTACATCCCACTGCTGTAGCGTTTCACCGGCGTGTCCAAGAAACGCGATACCTCGGCAAAGTCAACGATTTCGTCGAACTTGGCCTGAATTTCTCGCCGCGACATGCCCAGGATGGCCCCGTTCAGGAAGATGTTCTCGCGCCCGCTCAGTTCAGGGTGGAAGCCCGTGCCCACCTCCAGAAGGCTGGCGACGCGCCCGTTCACGGTAATGCGGCCATAGGTAGGCTCGGTGATACGGCTTAGCAGCTTCAGCAACGTGCTTTTGCCGGCGCCATTGCTGCCCAAGATGCCCACGCGCGCGCCCTGCGGGATCTCGAACGACACATCGCGCAGCGCCCAGAACTCTTCTACGCTGTCGCCCTGCACGATCTGCCGGCCGCTAAACATGTCGCGCGTCTTGCGCGCCAAGTCTTTGGCGCCGTTTACGATGCCATCGCGAAGCGTCGCATTGCGGTCGGCACTGGTGGTGTTGTGGCCCAGCAGGTAGCGCTTGCTCAGGCCTTCGACAGAAATGGCAACGGGTTGGGACATCGGGCTTCGGTGTTCGTGCGGCTTCGGTGTTCGGGCTTCGCCAGTGGCGGCCCTGGTCAGATCATGTCGGCAAAGCTGCGCTCGGTGCGGCGGAACTGGCGCACGCCCAGCCACAGCAGCAGCGCCGTCACAGCGCAGCCCATCGCAAAGCCGGGCCACCACACCTGCGCCTCGCCACCCAGCAGGCACCAGCGGAAGCCGTCGATGACGCTGGCCGCCGGGTTCAGGTAATACACCGTGCGCCACTGCTCCGGCACCACGGTGGACGAATAGGCCACGGGGCTCAGGTACATGCCGAACTGCACCAAAAAGGGCACCAGCATCCTGAAGTCGCGGTAGCGCACGTTCAGTGACGCAATCAGCAGGCCGGGCCCGATGGCGGCTGCAAAGCCCAACAGCAAAAACAGCGGCAGCAGCAGCACCTGCGGCGGTGGCAGCAGCCCGTACCAGGTCATCAGCAGCGCAAACACCACCAGTGCCACCGCAAAGTCCACGAAGCACACCATCACGGCCGATACCGGGATGATCAGCCGGGGAAAGTACACCTTGCTGATCAGGCCCGAATTGCCCACCAGGCTGCCGGCTGCGCTGGTCAGAGAACTGCTCATCAACTGCCAGGGCAGCAACGCGGCAAACACCATCAGCGCATAGGGCACACCGGCCGGCGCCGGCAGCTTGGCCAGCTTGCCGAAGATGATGGTGAACACCAGCACCGATGCCAGTGGCTGCACCACCACCCAGGCCAGGCCGATGACGGTCTGTTTGTAGCGCACGGCCACGTCGCGCCATGCCAGCACGGCAAACAGTTCGCGGTAGCGCCACAGGTCGCGCCAGTAGTGGCGCTCGGCGCGGCCGGCTTCGATGACTAGGGTTTGTGTAGACACTGTGCGGGATCGGCCGAGACAATCCGGCGCTGATGGGGCGTGTAGCGGATTGTGGCCCGCACCGCGTGCCGTGGCGCCTTGGGTGGCGCACAACTTCTCACGCTCCGGGCCATGCCGTGGCTAGGCCGCAGGCGCCAGCCGTCGTTGCCACGGCAGCCCGCAAGCCGCCGCCATTTTTTCAAAGTTGCGGTGTGACAGCGCAATCTGGTCGGCCCGCTGTGCTTGTCGGGCCGCCTCGGGCACGGCCAGTGCCGCGCTGGCGCGCTCGGGCACCTCTGGCAGGGGCAGGGTCCGGTCCTGGCCGGGCAGGGCCCAGGTGCGCAGGTAGTAATCCACTTTGCGTTCCGGCGCACCCAGGCCCAGGTGCGGCACGGCAAACGACTGGGCCGTGATGTTGCCGTGCAGGCTGGTGCCCAAAAACAGCGACGCGTGCGCAATCACGGCCATGATGTCCCACAGCGTGGCCTCGGGGCTGACCACCGCGGCCGGTGTCTGCAGGCCGGCCATCACGTGGCGCAGCGCGGCATGGTCGTCCAGCCCCACATAGCGGCCTATCGGCAGCAGCAGCGCGCGCAGGCCGTGGGTGTCGTGCAGCGCCTTCAGCACCTGCACCAACTGTTGCTGGTGCGCGGCCGCGTAGTGGATGTTTGACTGAAAGCAGACGTAGGGCCCGCCCTCGATCAGCTGCCGCACATCGTCGGACAACTGCGATTGCAGCCAGGGCAAGGGATACTGTTCAGACATCAGCATGGCCGAGTCGGGTGCCAGATGCACCGGCACCTGGGCCTGCACGGGTTCGAACAGCCGCTGGCTTGCGGTGTCGCGCACCGACATCTAGCTGGCCTGACGCAGCCTTTGCAGCGTCAGCGCCTGCACGTCCGGCGCCAACCGGCTGAACTCAGACCCACCCACGGCGTTGTAGGCCACATGCACGGGCACCAGAAAGTCTTCGGTCCCCGCCACCCACGGGAAGGGCGCACGGGCGCCGAACCGGCGCCGGCTCCAGGCATTGGCCCGGCGTTCGCCGATCAGGCGCTTCAGGTAGTACAGCGCGGCATTGCCGGTGCGGCCCAGAAGGTTGGAATGCATGTACGTCCAGTCCACGCCGATGGTGCCGCCGCCAGCAAACATCACCATGTCGCCCGCACGCAGCGCGCCCGGTGCGTACAAGCGGCGCAGGGCCTGGGTCTTGGCGGCGCCGTAGCGGCGCAAGTCGCTGTCGGCCATTGCGTACACCTGTTTGTCGGTGCTGGGGCTGTGCGCGGCAAGTTCGTTGCCCACCACCAGCGGAAACAGCAGGTCGCCGTAGTTGAAACGGGCAAAGGCACCTACCAGGGCGGCACGCTTTGCTTCAGTCGTTTTTAAGGTCATCCGGTATGGGTGCGCTTTCAGTCCCCGCGCGGCGACCTTGAAAACACGCGGCGTCTCAACGCGGTGGGATGCCTGATGATCGCCGCGCTTCGGGCCGAAATGCGGCGCACCCCCCAGTCCAGGGTGCGCCTTCCCGCGGTGGGTGTGGTGGAATTCATGCGATGCATCCTGCTCTGGACATCAATGACACCGCAAAAGCGCCTTGCGTGTCGGTCGTCCTGCCCACCTACAACGGCCTGCGCCACCTGGGCGCTACCGTCGACAGCGTGCTGGCCCAGGACTTTCAGGACTTCGAACTGGTCGTGGTGGACGACGGGTGCACCGACGGCACTGCCGACTTTGTGCGTACTCAATATGCCGGTCGCCCGCAATTGCGGCTGGTGGTGCGGGCCAACGGTGGCATCTCCGTTGCGCGCAACACGGCGCTGGAACTTGCACGGGGGCGCTACATCGCCTTCCTGGACCACGACGACATCTGGCACCCGCAAAAGCTGGGCGTACAAGTGCGCTGGCTGCAAGAACTGCCCGCGGACGTGGGCTGCGTGTTCGGTGAATTTCGCCACTGGGACGGTCAGGGCGAAGCCGCCTTTCCGGCGCCCCTGGCCTGGCCGCCGGTGCCGGTGCCGGCGCTGTCGGGCTGGATCTATCACCAACTGCTACTGACCAACTGGGTGCTTTTCAGCACCGCGCTGTTCAGGCGCGAGGTGTTTACCGCGGTGGGCAACTTCGACCCCGACCTGCCGCCGGCCGACGACTGGGACATGGCGTTGCGGGCGTCAAGACGTTTTCAGTTCATGAAGGCGACCGAGGTGGTGGCGCTGTACCGCCAGCACACGGGGCAGACGTCTCGCCGTGTGCTGGCCAGCGACCCGCAAACGCGGCTGCGCGAAAGCATGCTGCTGCGCTACGGCGCCACCAGCCCCGACGGACAGATTTGCGACCTGCGCAGCCTGCGCGACCGGCGCGTGGCCGCCCACATCAGCTTTGCCGCCAGCCACGCGCAGATGGGCGGGCTGCGCAAGGCCGCCCAGGCCGAAGCCCAGGCGCTGGCCGACGGCCCCCTGGACCCGCGGGCCTGGCGTTCGCTGCTGTCGGTGCTGCTGGCCATGACACGCCGATTTCCAGAACGGCTGGCCGTCCACACCCACCGCCGGCGCCGCGGCGAAACGCCGGCCAAGTCACCTACCGAAGACGGCTGATCGCTGGCCTAAGACGGCTGGTGCACGATAGCCTGGTCGACACATCGGCCTTGTTCGGGACGCCGAATCTGTTCGGGCTGGGCTTGTCGAAGCCCGTGGATGGCGTCACCGAAACGGCCCTAGCGCCGTTTTGCCAGCGCCAGCAGGCAGCCTGCGGCCGAGTGCCAGGCACGCAGCGAGGTGGGCTGGCGCCGGCAAGCGTCCAGTGCGTCGTGCCAAGCACGAGAGAACTGGCCCGCTTGTCTTTCTGCCCATGAAAGATCGCACAGCGAATCTGACAAGCGCCTGCGAAGCGCCGCGTGATGCAACTGGCCCAGTTCGCCTTGCAGCAGATCGTGCAGTGCTGCCACGTACCAGCGGTCGCGCGACGGCACATCGGTGGCGCGGCTGAGGCTGTTGGGATTGAATCGGTAGGCCGCAGTGCTTTCTGGCAAGAAAACGAAGCGCCCTTGGGTCGCCAGTCGAATCCAAAGGTGAACGTCCTCGGCCTGACGAAGATGATCGGCGAAGCGGACCTCGCTGTCGCGGTATGCGGCCCTGTCGATGGTGATGACCGCGGTATGCGTCGGACAACAGTCGATGAACATCTCGGCCGCATGCTCGTAGACCGCGGGCTGGCCGCTGGAAAACGCAGCAGCGAGCGCGCGGCCCTTGCGGTGATGGTGCCGGAAGTGGCTGGGCGTGTGTACGTGGCCCTGCTGGTCAACGCCGTCATAGTCGCTGCCACAGAGCGTGGCGTGGTGGTCGCGCAGCGCGGCCAGGTGCTTGCTGATATGTCCTGGGCGCCACAGGTCGTCGCTGTCCAGGAACGCCAGATAACGACCGCGCGCCGCTGAAATGCCGGCATTGCGCGCTGCCGATACCCCCGAATTCTTCGCCAGGCGCAGGACGCGCAAGCCTGGATGGCGCATGCCTTCCAGTCGCGTCAAATGGTCGTGCACCAAAGTTTCGGTAGACCCGTCGTCGATGACCAGCAATTCGAGCGAGACGCCCTGAGGCAAGGCCTGCGAGATTGCGGACTGCACGGCCTCGTCCAGGAAGGTGCAGTCCTGATAGACGGGCATCACCACGCTCACGCAGTCAGGGTCCATTTGTCGGACGGAGGAGTCGTGGTTCATGGTGGTGGGGACGCGCGCTATCTAAAAGCAGGAATTCTGCGGCAACCACGTGCACGACAAGCTGCCCGTGCGCAGCTGCTAAACCATGCAGGTGGCGGTGCTGCGGGCATGTCGAAGTCGAGTCGAGATCTCGCCAGGCACCGAGAACCGCGCCATCCAGCGTCATGCCGCCGCCAAAATCCGAAACCCGGTGGCCTTGACCACCGGGCGCACGTGGGTCTTCTCGCGCTGCAGGTCCACAAGGCCGTAGCGCGACATCGTCTTCAATGTGCGCGAAAGATGGCCTGGTTGCCGACCCGTCGTCCTGGCCAGGACCGCCATGGAATCAGGATTGGTCTCGCGGATTACCTTGAGCAGTGCGCGTTTCTGGTCACTCAGAACCGCCGCCACCGACTTCATGGACGTGAACCAGATCCTGGGATCGCCAGCTTTCGGTTTGTAGTCGCCCCCGGCGATGGCGAGCGTGCGCGCCCTGATCTGCTCTTGCGGCATCACGCCGATCACGATGGTCTTCATTGCATGGATTCCTTGATGACGTGGTCAGCTTCGGC
>Ga0105049_10005184_pt1 | contig 15195 bp, 18 predicted proteins | sample MAT06_FD_78087 | JGI IMG/M metagenome (GOLD analysis project Ga0105049, IMG submission 78087) | Freshwater microbial communities from Lake Fryxell liftoff mats and glacier meltwater in Antarctica - MAT-06 | ecosystem: Environmental > Aquatic > Freshwater > Ice > Liftoff microbial mat | place... | reverse complement strand
TGCGCCTCGGCCACTGGTTCGGCACCAACCCGCAATTCTGGCTGAACCTGCAAAGCGCCTACGACCTCCGCGTGGCCGAACAACAGGTCGGCGCCGAGATAGCCCAACTCCCGCGCCACGCCAGCGCCGCCTAACGACAACGACGCCGCAAGCCGAGGGCGCCGCCCTCACCCGCTGGGGCGTCGCCCCAGACCCCATCACCCAGTTCTTCTCTCCCCTCGCTCTTCGCGGGGGATTGAGCCGCAATGCGGCTCAATGAGGGGCGCGCAACCGCACCAACCCCGCCCACCACGTCATCCTGAGCAAAGCGAAGGACCCACGCTTCCCACGCTCCGTCACCAAATCCCGGGCCGAACGGTACCACCCAAAAACAAGCCGAGGGCGCCGCCCTCACCCGCCGGGGCGTCGCCCCAGACCCCATCCCCCAATTCTTCTCTCCCCTCGCTCTTCGCGGGGGGAGCCGGAGGGGGGCGCAGCGGCACCAATCCCTCAATGTCCGAACACCTCCATGTCATAATGCCGTAGAGTGCCAATGCTGATACGCATTGCACCATTGCCCCCAGGACCCCGACATGCCCCGCCCCGCCATCCACAGCGGCGAAATCCTGGCCGAAGAACTGACCGAAGCCGCCATCACCCCCACCGACCTCGCCGAAGGCCGCGTGCAGGACTTCGACGCGAACCGGATCATCGAGCGCGGGTGGAAGCTATTAGCCGCCCGCTCGACCTCCGCCTAACTGACGAAGCTTAGGACGACCTCGCCGAAATCTGGGCCACCCTGGCAACCGAAGCGTCGGCGCAGGTTGCAACGCGCTTCGTCAGCGCGATCGAGGCGACCTTCGAGCCGCTGCGGCACTTCCCGCTTTCCGGTCCCGCGCGCGAACGCCAAAGCATCCCGCGCGCATCGTCCGGCCTGGGGAGGCAGGGCGCTATCGGTCAATGTCATCCTGCGTCCGCTAGTTGGCCGGTTACGCGAGCAGACGTGCACCACGGGCCCGCCGACCCACGGACACACGATCCGTAGTCAGCGGTCAGCCATCGTCCAATTGGATCGCCCGCCCCGCAATATCCCCAGCAGAATCAGCGACGGCGCCGCACAGCCCCCAGCCCCATCAGGCCGGCGCCGATCAGCAATGCCGACGCCGGTTCCGGCGTGCCCACAACTTCGTCGTAAGCCATTCGCACCGCGGTCGCATCCAGCGCGGTGTCGTAGAGGCGCAGATTGTCGAGCAAACCCCCGAAGAGGCCGGTCGGCACCCCGCTCACATCGATCCCGCCCAGCAACAGCGCGGTGCCGGCGGGCGGCGGAGTGAGCGGATTGCCGCCGGTGGACTGGGACTGGAACACCCCGTCGACATAGACCGCCGACCGCGTGCCGTCATATGTGCCCACCAACTGGTGCCAGACATTGTCGTTCACCGTCACCGGCGAATTACCGCTGCAGGGATAGCTGACATAGAAGCCGACCGAGCCCGCCGACGTACCGCAGCCATCCCCGGAATTGCCGACGTGCAAAAAGAAGCCGGAAATGTTGCCGCTCTGGTGCTGCGCCAAAGAAAACCCACCCGGCTCGACCGTCTTGATCCATACTTCCACGCTGAACGGGCCAGTAGGAAACAGGCTGGTGCCAAAATTCACCAGCCCGCCGCCGCCGAGCGAAAGACTGATGGCGCCCCCCTGAACACCCCCAGCGACGAAGCTGGCGCCGCTGTTTAGCGCACCAGTAATCGAGCCGACTGTCGGGTTGGCAACCAAGCCGGTGCCCTCGTCGAAATTATAGGCGGCAACCACGGCCGCCTTGGCAGGTGCACAAAGCGCCAAGGCCACTGGGATCGCCAGGGCGCAAGTTAAAAGGGCTGAGTTCCACATCGTCATATTACTCCACAGATCTGATTCTGCCAGAGCAATAAATAGGCCAGAAAAAATAGTTGAGTGATTCAAGCGTCTTGGCAGACCAGTGCCCGGTGCCCGGTGCCTAAACTGTAAGGCAGCGTTTACACCGCGCCACAATAGCCACAATAATCGACGAAAGTGTAAAATATTCTGACTCGCTCACAATCAGATCGGGTGCGAGCAACGAGTGTCCGTGCAGGGCGCAGGCCGATTCGGTGCCAGGTTCGTAGACAAACCATCTGATGGCGACCGAGGCGTCGATCAAGTATCGGCTCACCGCTCGTTTCGCGAGTCGGCCTGAAGGATTTCGGCGGGGGTTTGCTGACGGCCGGCAGACATGGCGCGGATGCGGGCGGCGCGGACATCGAAGTCGTTCGCCGGGGCAACCACCAGCGCCTCGGCAAGGCTGACGCGCACTTCGGCTTCGGTCGAGCGGCCGTGTTTCGCGGCCCGGATGCGCATCCGGCCGGCGACATCGTCGTCCAGGTTGCGGATGCCGAGATTCACGGGCATGGGCCGGTCCAACGCTACCAATGCCAGCATTGATAGCAATCCAATGGCCGAGGGTCCAGGGGGCCCGTCACGCGCAAGCGTGCTGCGCGCGACGCGTGTCGAGGGCGGAGCCCTCGCCTTCCCTCCGCCGAACGCGTGACGTAAACCATAAATCTCAACCGCGCGGTCCTCCCATGCCCCAAGCCCCCCACCCCGGCGAAATCCTGTCCGAACGCCTCGCCGCAACCGGCATCACTCCCACCGAGCTCGCCCGCCAGCTCGCCGTCCCCCCCAACCGCATCACCCAGATCATCCACGCCCAGCGCGGCATCACCGCCGATACCGCGCTGCGCCTCGCCCACTGGTTCGCCACCACCCCCGAATTCGAGCTCTACCTACAGGCCGCCCACACCCCGCTGGAACCCGCACCGGCCCCGCCATCGCCGTCCAAATATCCATCAACAGGAAATCGTCCGCCCCGTCGATCACCTGGAACGGCTCCCGGGAACCCCCGCACCTCCAAGCACGATTCACCCCTTGCAGCGGCCCGACGAACTATATATACTACCTAACAATGACAACGGCAGCCCCCCAGTACCCGAGCTCCCTCGTCGAACACCTCGATGGAATCCTGCGCCCGCTCCGCGCCATGCTCGCCGGCCACACCCAAACCCCCGGCCCGCTCCAGCCGCTGATGGCGCTGATCTGGATCTATCTCACCCGTCCCGCCCAGCGTCTCGCCCGCCTCATCGCGAAACTCCAGGCCGGAACCCTCGCCCCGCCACGCCCCAGGCCCGTCCCCACGGCACCCCCCACCCCACGCGCGCCAAAACTGCGCCTGCCCAACCGCCACGCCTGGCTCATCCGCCTCATCCAGCGCACCGCCCAGCTCAACGCGCAGCTCGAAATCTTCATGAGCCGCCCCGAAATGGCCGAGCTGCTGGCCGCCGCCCCGCAAGCCGGAAGAATTCTCCGCCCCCTTTGCCGCATGCTGGGCATCCGCCCCCTGCCGCCGGTCCTGCGCCTGCCGCCAATGCCGCGCCGACCGCGCCCGCCAAAACCAAAGCCCGCCACCCCGCGCATCACCGCGCGCGAGCGCCGGGCCTTGCTGTCCTACTCCCCGGGCCGCCTGCGCACCGCACCCAACCAACCAAACCCGCTACGACGAAAATTTTCGCCCAGCTAACCCGCCTGGCCGACGCATGCCTAATTCATTCCATTAACGTAACTAATATCCTCCGTTTCCCTACCGCTCCAGGCACATCGCCACGCCCATGCCACCGCCAATGCACAGCGTCGCCAACCCCTTCTTGGCATCGCGCTTCTGCATCTCATGCAACAGCGTAATCAACACCCGCGCACCCGAGGCCCCGATCGGGTGCCCAATGGCAATCGCCCCGCCATTCACGTTCACCTTCGCCGTATCCCAGCCCATGTCCTTGTTCACCGCACAGGCCTGCGCCGCAAACGCCTCGTTCGCTTCAATCAAATCAAGGTCGCCAATCCCCCACCCGGCCCGCTGCAACGCCTTGCGGCTCGACGGTATCGGCCCCGTCCCCATCACCTGCGGGTCCACCCCGGCGGTGGCAAAACTGGCAATCCGCGCCAACGGGGTCAGCCCCCGCCGTGCCGCCTCCGCGCCCGACATCACCACCAACGCCGAAGCCCCGTCATTGATCCCGCTGGCATTGCCCGCCGTCACCGTGCCGTCCTTGGTGAAGGCCGGTCGCAGCTTGGTCATCCCCTCCATCGTCGAATCATGGCGGATATACTCATCGTCGCTCACCACCACATCGCCCCGCCGCCCCTTCACCGTCACCGCGGAAATCTCGTCCCTGAACCGCCCCGCCTTCTGCGCCGCACTCGCCTTGGTCTGGCTCATCAGCGCGAACTCGTCCTGTTCCTCCCGGGTAATCTGATACGCCCGCGCCACGTTCTCCGCCGTATTGCCCATGTGGTAGCCAAAAAACGCATCCCACAGCCCGTCCTTGATCATCGTATCCACGAGCTGCATGTCGCCCATCTTCGCCCCCGCCCGCAAATAAGTGCCGTGGTGCGACTGGCTCATGCTCTCCTGCCCGCCGGCAATCACAATGCTGCTCTCCCCGGTGCGGATCTGCTGCGCCGCCAACGCCACCGCTCGCAGGCCAGAACCACAAACCTGGTTGATCCCGAACGCCGTCTTCTCGTCCGGAACCCCCGCCGCCCGTGCCGCCTGGCGCGCCGGGTTCTGCCCCTGGTTCGCCGTCAGCACCTGCCCCAGGATCACCTCGTCCACTTCCCCCGCATCAATCCCGGCCCGCGCAATCGCGGCCTGGATGGCGGCGGTGCCCAGCACATGCGCCGGAACCGTGCCGAAAACGCCATTGAAGCTGCCAACCGGCGTCCGGGCAGCGGCAACGATCACGATGTCGTCCATGCGGGCATCCTCCTGCTGCGGGGCAACCCCGCGTGTGGCCCATCATACCGCGCAGCACAATTGGATCAAAGCGTGTCCAGCCACCCCAGCAACGGCAGCCACAACGCCCGCTCGGCACTCCCCCCGGCCACCATCCCCACATGCCCCGCCGCCGGCGCATGCAACACAGCTCCCGGAATCAGCGCCGCCAACGGCCGCGCACTTTCCGGCGGCACAATCCGGTCGCGCGCCGGAACGGCCACAAACGCGGGAACCCGCAACGCCGCCGGGTCCACCACGCCACCGGCCACACGCCAGCGTCCACCCATCGGCGAATTTTGCCCATACCAACCGCCCAGGCATTCCCGCGCCACCGCGCCAGCCAACGGCACCCCGTCGTTCAACCAATCCTCGATCGCCACGAACTGCCGCGCCCGCGCGCTGTCGGGGTCCACCCGCGCAAACCCGGCATACTTCGCCGCGATCCCCCCGGGGTCGAGCATGGCAAACAGCGTCTGGATGGCATCGATCGGCAGCCGCCCGGTCGGCGCCATCAACGGCTCCAGCCACGGCAGCAAGCCGGCAAGCTTGCTCGCCCCCGCGGCATCGCCCGCATGAAAATCCCACGGCGTGGCCAACAGCGCGAGCCCATGCACCAGATCGGGCCGGCGCTGGGCCGCGGCAACGCTCAACAACCCCCCCATGCAATACCCGGCCAGCGTGACCGGCGCCCCGACCGCCGCAATCGCACGCTCCAGCCGCCCGGCAATGTAGTCGCTCAGCGTGAAGCCGCGTTCCACCGCGCCGGGCCACCCCCAGTCCAACAGCAGCACCCGATGCCGGTCCGCGAGGTAGCGCAGCATCGACCGCCCCTCAGCAAGGTCCAGCACATAGGCACGGTTCACCAGGCTGGGCACGAACAGCACCGGCCGCCCCGGTGGGCCGCCATAGTCCAACAGCCGCGTTTCACCCTCGGCCCACAGCGTCGGTGGGTCTTCCAGCGTGCGATGCGACGGGTGGCGGCGATAGGCGGCAATGCCGGCAACCAGCTCACCCGGCGGGCTTTCTCCCGCGCCGGGGCCGGCGCTCAAGCCCGGCCACCCGGCGCTCCAGGGCATCGATGCGGGCGAGCAGGACATCGACCGCAGGCTGCTCAACAGCAGATGCAGCAGCAACGGCCGCGGGCCGCGCCGGATCATGCCCGACCATGCCGATGCGTGCCACCTGGGCCCACATGGCGAGCAGGCCCTGCCAGGTCTCCAGCGCCTCGCGGTCGGTGGCCAGTGCCGCCAATTCGCTTTGCACCAGCGTCACCCAGTCGCGCAGCAGCGCGGCCGGATCGTCTGCGGGCGGGGTCTGGCCGGTGGTCATCCGTCATCGGTCCTCCGCGGCGGAGCATAGGCATGCCAGGCCGCCGCAGGAACCTTCGTGTGCGGACAGCTTCGCACCCACCGCGCAATGTGCTATCTTGCGCTGCACAATTCCCGCAGGGGGCAGGATGTCGCAGTCAGCGCCGGTCGAAGAAACCGCCCGCACCGAAGCCAAGCCGGGCGACCTGCCCACGGTGGTGGTGAAGAAATACGCCAATCGCCGCTTGTACAACACCGAAAGCTCCAGCTACATCACGCTGGACTCGCTGGCCGAGATGGTGCGCCAGGGCCGAGACTTCGTGGTCTACGACGCCAAGTCGGGCGAGGACATCACCCGCTCGGTGCTCACCCAGATCATCGTCGACGAGGAGAACAAGGGCCGCGCCCTGTTGCCCACCGGCTTTCTGCGCCAGCTGATCGGCTTCTACGGCAATTCGATGCAGGCGGTGGTGCCGAAATACCTGGAACAGGCAATGGGCGCCTTCGCGGTGCAACAAGACCAGATGCGCCGTGCCGTCACGCAGGGCATCGGCAGCCTGATCCCGCCGGGGCTGGAGGAGGTGGGGCGGCAGAACATCGCGATGATGGAACGGGCAATGAGCCTGTTCTCGCCCTTCCTGCCGCAGGAGCCGACCGACCCGGCCCAAAGTGCTGCCCCAGCCACCGCGCCGCCGGACGATGAAGTGGCGGTGCTGAAACGCGAGGTGGAACTGCTGCGCCAGCAACTGGCCGAGGCGCACGCCGCCGGCCGGAAGAAATAGCGCCATGGCCACCGACTGGCCGCAAGCCGAGGGCATCTTCGCCCCGGGCGATTTTCCGGTAACCAAGGGCGGCGTCATCAGCGACTGCCGCGTGGTGTGGAAAACCCACGGCACGCTGAATGCGGCCCGCGACAACGTGATCCTCTACCCCTGTTCCTATGGGGCATCGCACCCCGACATGGCGTTCCTGATCGGCCCAGACGGCATCCTGGACCCGACCCGCTGGTTCATCGTGATCCCGAACATGTTCAGCAACGGGGTGGCTTCCAGTGCTGCCGACACGCCCGACTGGCCGGTGCTGGTCACCTATGCCGACCTGATCGCGATCCAGCGCCGCCTGCTGGCCGAGGTGTTCGGCATCGAGCGTTTGGCCGCCGTCTATGGGTTCTCAATGGGCGCGCAACAGGCCTATCACTGGGCGGCGTTGCACCCGGACATGGTCGAGCGGGCCTTCGTGGTGTGCGGTACCGCCCGCACCTCCCCCCACAACAAGGTTTTTCATTCCGGTCTGTTGCGCACTCTGGAAGCCGCCCCCGAGTACATCGGCGATGGCAAGTTCAGCGCCGAGCCGGTGCTGGCCAAGAAGGCGTTCGCGCATATCTATGCCGGCTGGGCGCTGAGCCAGGATTTCTATCGTGCGGGCCTTCACCTTTCGGCACTCGGCGCGCCGGATTTGGACACCTATCTGCGCACCGACTGGACCGAGCGGATGGGCACGCGGCCAGCCACCAACCTGTATGCGCAACTGATGACCTGGTACCACGGCGACATCGCCGATGGCGGCGACCTGGCCACCGCGCTGGGGGCGATCCGGGCGCGCATGGTGCTGCTGCCGAGCGAGACCGACCTGTATTTTCGTGTGGCCGACAATGCGGGGGAGCTGCCCTATCTCCGCCATGGCGTACTGAAGCCGATCCCGAGCATATGGGGGCATCGGGCGGGTAATCCGAATCCCACCCAGATCCCTGACGACTTCGCCTTCTTGAAGGCGGCGGTGCGTAGCGCGTTGGACCAGTAACGGTGATGTTGGCCGGCGAACCGGCACTGGTCGTGGCGGCCCTGTTCACTGGCGCGACACCTTACATCACTCTTGCCGAGCAGCCTGCCCCGCTGAGCCTTGATGATCAGCCGCTGGCGGTGCTGGGCTGCATGCTGGCGGTTGCGGCATGCCGTGCGAACAGCGTTGGGGGCGGCGGCAACGGGCGGTTTCCTGTGGGGGGCTTTGGGCTGAAGCGGCGGTGGGCTTGTCACGCGGTGGCCGGGCCGGCGGCATAGGCCGCGCAGGCAGTTCCCCCACCAATTCCCCCCACCGCGATCTTGCTCTACAGCCTTTCCGCAACGGTGGAACGGAGGGGTGCCATGGAACTCGGCGTGATCGGTTTGGGCCGGATGGGCGGCAACATCGTGCGGCGGCTGCATCGCGCCGGGCATCATTGCGTGGTGTATGACGCAAATCCCAAGGCGGTGGCGGATTTGGCGGCGATCGGGGCCACCCCGGCGAATTCGCTGGCCGACTTGGCGAGCAAGCTCAAGCAATCGACCAAGGCGGCATGGGTGATGTTGCCGTCGGGGAAAATCACCGAGGACGCGGTAGCGGAACTGGGCGGGTATTTCGGTGCCGGCGATATCCTGATCGACGGTGGCAATTCGAACTTCAAAGACGATGTGCGCCGGGCGGCGGAGTTGGGCGCCAAGGGTGTGCGCTATCTCGACGTCGGCACCTCGGGCGGGGTGTGGGGGCTGGAGCGCGGCTTCTGCCTGATGATCGGCGGCGACCGCGCGGCATTCGAGTTCCTCGATCCGATCTTCGCCGCCCTGGCACCGGGCATCGGCGATATTCCGCGCACGCTCGATCGCGGCGAGGGGCACGACCCACGGGCCGAGCAGGGGTATCTGCATTGCGGTCCCTCCGGGGCTGGGCACTTCGTCAAGATGATCCATAACGGCATCGAATACGGCATGATGCAGGCGATGGCCGAAGGGTTCGATATCCTGCAGGGCCGGGCCTCGGCCAAGCTGCCGGCGGATCAGCGCTATGACCTGCCGATGGCCGATATCGCCGAGGTGTGGCGGCGCGGCAGCGTGGTGGTGTCGTGGCTGCTCGACCTGTCGGCGCAGGCGTTGACCCGTGATGGGCATCTGGAAACCTTCAGCGGACATGTGGAGGATTCCGGCGAGGGGCGCTGGACGATCGACACCGCCGTGGAACAGGGAACGCCGGCCGAAGTGCTGGCCGCCTCGCTGTTCGTGCGCTTCCGCTCACGCCAGGACCACACCTTTGCCGAGAAGATGCTGTCGGCGATGCGGCTGGGCTTCGGCGGGCATGTCGAGGCGCCGAAAAAGGGATGAGCGAGCGCGCCCGACAGGCCGCCGCCGAGGCCGCCGCGGCACTGGTGGAAGACGGCATGCTGGTGGGCCTGGGTACCGGGCGCACGATGGACCTGGTGTTGCAGGTGTTGTCCGAGCGGATCGCAACCGAGGGGCTGCGGGTGACCGGGGTTGCCACATCGGAGGCGACGGCATCGCGGGCCTGGGCACTGAGCATTCCGCTGGCCGATGCCGACGCACCCTGCGACCTGGCGCTGGACGGGGCCGACCAGGTGGAGCGCAGCACACTGCGGCTGATCAAGGGCGGCGGCGGGGCACTGCTGCGCGAAAAGATCGTCGCCGAATCGGCGCGGCGCTTCGTGGTGGTGGCCGAAGCGTCCAAGCTGGTGGACCGGCTGGGCCAGGATTTTGCCTTGCCGGTGGAGGTGGTGCCGTTCGGCTACAGCGCGACGGCACGGCGGCTGGCGGCGTTGGGTGGGGCGCCAGAAGTGCGGCGACGCGGCGGGGCGCCAATACGGACCGATAATGGCAACCTGGTGCTCGACTGCCCGGGCTTCGCGGTGATCCGTGACCCCTTCACGCTGGAACGCTGCCTGCGTGCGGTGGCCGGGGTGGTGGCGAGCGGGCTGTTCTTGTTGCCGGTGGAGTGCGTGCTGGTGGGCGATGACGACGGCTCGGTGGCGGAGCTGCGGCCTTGATTCTCCTGGTGATGGGCGTCTCCGGCAGCGGCAAGACCACGGTGGCCAAGGCGCTGGCCGAGCAGTTGGGCTGGCGCTTTCAGGAGGGCGATGCACTGCATCCGCCTCAGAACGTGGCCAAGATGGCGGCCGGAACGCCGCTGAGCGATGCCGACCGGTGGCCGTGGCTGACTGCCATCGCGGCGGTGATCGATGGCTGGCGGGCGGCGGGGGTGAGCGGGATCGTCACCTGCTCGGCATTGAAGCGCGCCTATCGCCAGGTGCTGGTGGGCGATCGGGCGGATGTGCGGCTGGTGTATCTGGCCGGCAGCAAGGCGCTGATTGCCGGGCGGATGGCGGCGCGCACGGGGCACTTCATGCCAGCCGCGCTGCTCGACAGCCAGCTGGCGACGTTGGAGCCGCCGGGGGCGGAGGAGCATCCGATCGTCATGGATATCGGCCCGGAGCCGGCGGTGATCGTGGCCGAGCTGGTCCGCCGAGTCTGCCCGGCGGTCTGATACCAAGCCTCAGGACGGGTGATCCTCAGTGACGTAAGTTGGAGCTTGGCCCCGTAGGCACGAGGATCGGGGAGGCCAGGGCTCTGCCCTGGACCCGCCAAAGGCCGGCGGCCTTTGGAAACCCTTACTTGAGTGTTGTTTGGGGAGGGGGCCATCGGGATTTTTCAACCACCGTGATGGCCCCCTTTCCCAAACAACACTTAAACAAATGGAGTCCAGAGGCGCTGCCTCTGGCGGGTCCAGGGCAGAGCCCTGGCCTTATCTATCTCACCTCAGGCCCTAACTTGGCTCGCGCAACCGGCTCGACAACAACTCGCCCTGGTTCTTGAGCACCGGGTAGGCAGCCGCCGCCACCAAGTGGGCGTTCACCTGTTTGAGGTCACGCAGCACATCCAGATGCAGTGCCCCAGCCTCGGCCCGGTCGGACTGGCCGGCGCGCAGCCGGGCGAAATGGGCTTGTGTCGCCGCGTCCTCGGCATCGCGAAACACTTCCTTTTCCGCGGCCAGGGCGCGCGCGGCCCGCAGGTCTTCGGTCATGAACACGGCGCCGGCGGCGTGCAGGTTGGCGTGCAGCCGGTCGATCAGGGCCAGCAGCGTCACCTGATCGGCCGGGACGAAATCCTGGCCGCGTTTCAGCCGTTTCGCCGCCGCCGCCATCAGGTTTTTCTCCACCACGTCGGCGGCGTGTTCCAGGTTGTGGGCGAACACCAACACCTCCTCCACCCGGCGGTGGTCGCGCTCGCCCATGGCGGCGGGGTCGAGCCCGGTGAGGTAGGTCTTGATCGCGGTGTTCAACCGGTCGATCACGTCATCCAGCCGGCGGGCCTCGGCAATCGGGCGGCGGTCGGGCTTTTCCAGCGCCGCGCGCAGACTGGCCAGCATCGCCTCCAGCACATCGGCCAGACGCAGCGCCTCACGCGCCGCCGCCCCGATGGCGACCGCGGGCACCTCGCGCGCCGCCGCGCGCAGATATATCGGGCGCGCCGGGTCGGCCGGGTCCACCCGGTCGGGAAACAGCCGGCGCAGCAACGCGGCGTAGGGGCCGAGCAGCGGCAGCATCAGGGCCGCCAGCGCCAGATTGAAGCCGGTGTGGAACAGCGCCACCAGCCGGCCGGGGTCGCCGACCAGTTGCACCAGGGCGGTCGATAGCGGACCCAACCACGCGAGCACCGCCAGGCACCCCACGGCGCGGAAGATGAAATTGCCCACCGACAGCCGCCGTCCGGCGGCGTCGTCGCCCGCGCCGCCCTCCAGGATCGGGTTGATCGCGGTGCCCAGGTTCGCCCCCAGCACCAGCGCCATGGCGGCCATCGGCGGCACCACGCCCTTGGCCGCCAGCGACATCACCAGCAGCACGACGGCAATCGACGAATGCGCCGCCCAGGTCACCACCGCGGCCAGCAACAGCGCCAGCACCGGCTCGGTGGCCAGCGCGCCCAGGAACAGCCGCAAGCTCGGCGCATTCTCGAACGGCGTCAGCAAGCCCAGCAGCAGATGCAGCGACAACAGCATCAGTCCGAGCCCGATCGCCACCCGGCCCAGGTCGCGCGTGCGCTCGGTGGTGCCGCGGCGGAACATCAGGAACCCCGCCAGGAACAGCGCCGGCGCCAGCCCCGACACATCGAACGACAGCACCTGCACGATCAGCGTGGTGCCCACCCCCGCCCCCAGCAGCACCGCCAGCGCCGGCACCAGCGCCACCAGCCCCAGCGAGGCAAACCCTGCCACCATCAACCCGGTCGCGGTGCTGGATTGCAGCACCGCCGTCACCCCCAGCCCGGCCGCGAAGGCCGCCAGCCGCCCCCGCAGCACGCCGCCCAGCAGCCGCCGCAAATCAGGCCCGAACGCCCGCTGCACCCCGGTCTGCACCATGCGCACACCCCACAGCAGCAGCGCCACTGTGCCGGCCAGGTCGATCAAGGTCAGCGGAAAGCCCATCGCAATTCCCTTCGGGGCCTGTACCATGCCGAAGTGCCGCCTCGGCGCCAACTCAACCTTGCGGGATCAACGCCATGAACCTCCGCCCGTTTCGCATCGCCGTGCCTGATGCCGATATCGCCGACCTGCATGCCCGGCTCGACCGGACCCGCTGGCCCGACGAGATCAACGACGCCGCGTGGGGCTGGGGCACCTCTCTGCCCTGGCTGCGCGACCTCGTGGCCTATTGGCGCACCGGCTTCGACTGGCGTGCGCAGGAGGCACGGCTGAACGCCCTGCCGCAGTTCATGGCGACCATCGACGGCCAGGACATCCATTTTGTGCATCTGCGCGGCACGGGGAAAAACCCGATGCCGCTGGTGCTGACCCATGGCTGGCCCGGCAGCTTTGTCGAGTTCGAGGCAATCGCCCCGCTGCTGACCGACCCCGCGGCCCATGGCGGCGATGCGGCCGATGCGTTCGACCTGGTGATCCCGTCGCTGCCCGGCTACGGGTTTTCCGGCCGGCCGACCGCCCCGGGCATGGGCCCGCCGGCGATCGGCCGGCTGTGGGCCAAGCTGATGGCCGGCCTGGGCTACACGCGCTACGGCGCCCAGGGCGGCGACTGGGGGGCGGCCGTCACCACCGCGCTGGCGCAGGCCGCACCCGACAATGTCGCCGGCATCCACCAGAACTTCATCATCCGGCTGATGCAGCCGCCGGCCGATCCCGCGGCGATGAACGCGATCGAGCACGCCTATCTCGGCGAGGTCGCGCACTGGGTGGCCAACGAGGGCGCCTACGCACTGATCCAGGGCACACGGCCGCAAACCCTGGGCTACGGGCTGACCGACTCGCCGGTCGGGCTGGCCGGCTGGATCAGCGAAAAATTCCGCGCCTGGAGCGATTGCGGCGGCGATCCCTATAGCTGCTTCACCCGCGACCAACTGCTGACAAATATCTCGATCTACTGGTTCACCGGCAACATCACCTCCAGCCTGCGCATCTATAAGGAACGCACCCTGGCCGCGCCGCAACTGGCCCCCGGCGCGCGCATCACGGTGCCGTTCGGCCATGCCCGCTTCCCGCGTGAGATCATGCGCCCGCCGCGCGACTGGGCGGCGCGCATCTACGACGTGCGGCACTGGACCGAGATGCCGCGCGGCGGGCACTTCGCCGCCATGGAACAGCCGGCGCTGCTGGCCCAAGACATCCAAAAATTCTTCCGATTGGTGCGGTAGGGGGAAACCGATCTGAGGAAAAGTTAAGGCCAGGGCTTTGCCCTGGACCCACCAAAGGCCGAGGGCCTTTGGAAACCCAATTGCTTTCAAGAAACTAAGGTCCAGGGGCTTGGCCCGTCGCGCGAAGGCGGGCTCGGGACCTGGTGGGTCCCTGCGGTGCGGCTTCACGCCGCAACGGCAAAGCCCTGGCCTTGGTCAATAGTACCCGACGCTCAGGGAGGGGGCGGAACCACCCCCTCCCCTGCTCAGACTATTTGATGCGGCCCATGGCCCGCAGCCGGTCGGCCAGGCGGCGCGACGACATGCCGTGCTCGATCGGGCTCGACACGTCCATGATTTTCGCCAGCGAGTCGGCGAACATATCCACCGTCACCGGCTCGGCCGGGTCGAAATACACGCCTTCGCTTTCGATGTATTTCACGCGGCGAAAATGCCCGGCATTGGCGCCGATGATCTCGCCCGAGAAGTCGCACTGTTCGGAGCACATATAGGCCACGGCCGGCGACACCAGTTCGGGCTTCATCCATTCCGCGACTTCCGCCGGGATCAGGCTTTCGGTCATGCGGGTGCGCGCCGACGGCGAAATGGCGTTCAGCTTGATGTTGTAGTTCTGGCCCTCGTGGCGCATCACGTTGATGAAGCCGTTCACCGCCATTTTGGCAGCACCGTAGTTGGCCTGGCCGAAATTGCCGACGGTGCCGGAGCCGGAGGTGGTGACCACGACGCGGCCATAGCGCTGGCTGCGCATGATCTGCCAGGCCGCCTTGGTGCAATACACGGTGCCCATCAGGTGCACCTGCATGACGAACTCGAAGTCTTCCATATCCATGTTGTTGAACGACTTGTCGCGCAGGACGCCGGCATTGGCCACCAGGATATCAACCCGGCCCCAGGTATCCATCGCGGTCTTGACGATGTTCTGCCCGCCGGCCCAGGTGGCCACGGAGTCGTAGTTCGCCACCGCCTCGCCGCCGGCCGCCTTGATGTCGGCCACCACGCGATCGGCTGCTGCTGCCGCGGTGCCGCGGCCGTCGACCGCGCCGCCGGGATCGTTCACCACCACCTTGGCACCGCGGCTGGCCAGTAGCTTGGCGTGCTGTTCGCCTAGTCCCGCGCCCGCGCCGGTGACGATCGCCACGCGGTTATCGTATCGAATGGCCATTGGCCGTTCCTCCATCATTGTTTCGCTGGCCCGATGCTACCCCGCCATGCGCGGGTCAGGAAGCCACCGTCGCCAGCATGGCCGCCCGGCCGCGGCACGACTGTTGCCGCGCGATCGCACAGCAGCCCCATCGCGTCCCAGGTCATGGGATTCTGTCCCGCCGCGCTAGCAATCCGTTAACGAGTTTCGACCACGATGCCCGAGGCCGCGACGCTGCGGTCATTGCACGGAGGTGTCGCCATGCCCCCCATCCTTGCCCAGCCCGCCCCAACCATTCCGCGCGGCTTCGGCCAGAAGCTTCCAGTCCCCGGCGACCGCTGGCCGATGCCGCAGGCGGCAGTGACGATCATCGCCCTGTCGGTCTGCGGCTGGCTGTTGCTGGTTCAGGGCGGCCGGGCGGTGCTTGCCCTGATGCAGTAGCGCCCGATCGCCACCAGT
>Ga0105049_10005183_pt1 | contig 15195 bp, 13 predicted proteins | sample MAT06_FD_78087 | JGI IMG/M metagenome (GOLD analysis project Ga0105049, IMG submission 78087) | Freshwater microbial communities from Lake Fryxell liftoff mats and glacier meltwater in Antarctica - MAT-06 | ecosystem: Environmental > Aquatic > Freshwater > Ice > Liftoff microbial mat | place... | reverse complement strand
AGTTCTTCAAATGACTTTATGATTTTTTCCCCATTTACATCAGTTGGCTTCACCAGTAAATCAAGATCACCTGTTGTTCGATCGGAGCCATATAAAATGGCAGCATGACCCCCAATGATCAAGAATTCAACTCCATTTCTTTGGAAAGCATTAATTAATTGGAGGTGAAAATCAGAAAACCACATATTTAGCCACGCTTTATATGAACGATTCTGGCCTCAGGAGAAAGAGGTTGATTGTACCTGTCTCCATATATTTTCTTTAGCAATTGCTGATGTCTGACCATCTTTTCCATAGGGCTCAGATTGAAAAAGGCCAATTCTTTTTCATTTTGTTCTTCTTCGAAAGTGGTTTTGCGGACTTTCATTGTGGAAGCTAAGGTATTCTAAATATTCAAAAATTAAGCTTTAAGCGTTTATCCGAACGGTTGTTTTGCTTATCGCTGCTGTCATTTTAAATCTCATTGGTTCTCCAAAAAATATATCTAATTCCTGAAATCAAAAAGTGAATAGAAAATAAAGGGGTAAAAAATTGTTCCTAAATTGACTGAAACGCCGAATTGGTTAACAGTAGAGCGCAGCGTTACCCTAAGCCTTCACACCCCACCGCATCTTGGTGGATCGGGCACGGGGGTTGTCGTAAATTTCTTTGGATGAAGGCCGGATGGGCTCAGTGGCGATTTCACTAAAAATGCCCTCCCTGAAATAGTGCTGAAAGTATTTCTTCACTCTGCGGTCTTCCCCTGAATGGAAAGAAAGAATGGCGACCCGTCCTCCTGAAGAGAGAGCATCGGGCAACTTTTCCAGGAATTTTTCCAGCACATCAAATTCGTTGTTCACCTCAATTCGTAGGGCCTGAAAACAACGCTGGCTCGATTTTTTAATCGTTTCAAGGCGTTCTTCTTTCGGAACTACGACCAGGGTTTCTTTGATAATGTCTTTCAATTGGCCCGTCGTTTCAACCGGCAGTTTTTTTGAAATTCGGGCAACGATGGCTTTGGAAATGATTCCGGCGTAGGGCTCATCGGCGTTTTCTTCCAGAAGGTTCTGAAGTTTTTTCTGTGAAAGCGATTTTAAAAAAGCGGATGCTGGTTTTCCGCTTTTGGGGTTCAGGCGGAGATCCAGCGGGCCATCGGTTTTAAAGGAAAATCCCCGTTCCGGGTTGTCAATCTGCATGGAAGAAACGCCCAGATCGGCCAGGACAAAATCGAGAGCTCCGGCTTGTTGTGTTATCAGGTGAATATCTGAAAAATTCATTTTCTGAATCACCAGAACATCTTCTCCAAAGCCCAAAGTCGCCAGTCGCTCACGGGTTTTTGGCAATTCCAACGGATCTACATCGATGGCATATAATTTTCCTCCGGGAGACAGCTTCTTCAACATTTCCATGCAGTGGCCTCCGTAACCCAAAGTGGCATCGAGTCCGGTTTGGCCCGGAATAATCTGAAGGAATTCCAGTATTTCGTCTACACAAATGGAGCGATGCATACCAGCAGGTGTTGCGCCTTTCTGCAATATTTTCACAACATCTTCTGCGTATTTTTCAGGCTGAAGTTCTTTGTATTTTTCCTTGAATGATTTCGGATGGGTGCCCTGGTAACGGATGCGGCGGGCAGGTTTAGAGGATGATGGTTGTTCCATTGGATGAATGTGTAGAGTCTATTCGCTTAAGTGAAACCTGGAAATACGATTTCAGGTTGGGTTTAGTCTATACAAAAATAACGAAAATGTCGGGATTTTCCGGATTGAACACGTCCGTAGAAATTTCATCACTTCTTCAACAATATCCGTATTACATCCTCATCTTCTGTCTTTTCATTCAAAATTCGCAATGCAAAACCGGTCTTTTTCCTCTCTTTATAACACCATACCGTATATCCGATTCCTAGCGATCGAAAAACATCAGTCGCATCTTCAAACCAGCGAAGACGATCGGCAGATGGTGCCGTTTTCAGACAACCAAATTCACCGCAATACAATGGGTAACTCATTTTCTCACTTTCTCTTCTAGCTTTCTGAACTTCTTTTTCGATCTCCTGTTTGGTCCAGTATCCTGCTCTTTCCTCCACAAGTTTGCTGAATTCAAATTCCAGTTTACCCAGTTCCTCATCCGAAACCAGTTTGCCGGGGTATTGGACAGTTCCTTCATATTTGCCGGTATTCACCCACGAGGCTTTATAATGGGTCAGAATCATGGGGGAGTAAAAATGAAAACTGAGGATGATGTTTTCGTCTTTGGCAGGGGGCTTCAGGCAGGCAAAAGTCATCGGTTGTTGCCAAAGGTTTGAGCCTACCACCAAAATCCGTTTTGGTTCCTTTTTCCGGATGGCGAAAGCTACTTTCTGAAGGACGGAGTTCCAGTCTTCGCAATTTTTGGCTACCGGCTCATTCATCAGCTCGTAGGCAACCGATTCTCTGGGAAATTCTTTCAGCGAAGCGGACAATCGCAACCAGCAATTCACAAACTGTTTTTGTGCCAGACTGTCTGTCCAGAGCTTATTTTCTTTGGCATCGAAATAGTGAGACCGGAGAATGTGCAGGTCTACGATGATCCGAAGTTTGTGTTTTATACTCCATTTTACAGCCTGACGGAGAAGTCCGAACGCTTCTTTTTCTTGTTTGCCTTCCTCGTCCCAGAGTTGTTCTTCGTCTACCGGCAGGCGGATGTGATCAAATCCTTTTGCGGCAATCCAGGCTACATCGGTGTCGGTAAAAAAGGCTTTCCTTTCATCTCCCCGGATTTTGCTTTGCGAAAGCCAGCCATAAATATTGACGCCAGAATGGAGAGTGAAATCTTTAGCATTGAACGACTTTTGAGCTTTTGAATTTAAGGTAGGAAGTGCCCATAAACCTAAAGTCAGAATCAGTAAAAAACGGTTTTTCATTTGTTGAAATTTTGGTAAATCTGTCTCCAAACCTAAGGGAAAGGATTGATTGAAAGAACCGTAGCATAAGAAATTTTGGAAAGACTACCCATTTACGGAAATGCAATTTCTATTTGAATTTGGAGAAAGTGAATTTGGAGAATGATTTAAGAACCACTTGTTTGTATTGTTCCGAAGGATCGCTACAAACTTACTGTAAAAAGCAGGGACTCCCATGCCTTTGGCTTGGCAAGTGTCCCGGTAAGCCAATACCAAAGTTTAAATAAAAGAAATGTCAATTAACCCTTTTTGGTTATTCATATAGTCGCATGCAGATGAATAGCGGTATTGCCAAGGCTCCCACACTAAACCCGCTCGAACGGGATTCAAATGTAGATAATTAATTTTCTGCTTTTTTTTCCTTCATTATTTAGTTCAATAGGATGATTGTCCTGAATCCAAAACTGGAATTTTTCATTTCTTGAATTTTCCCTTCCTGCATTATTAAAAAGCCATAATAGCCAATTTTTTCTTGATTCCCCAGTAGAAGAATTAAGTGTTTTAATAACTTTTCCAGCTGTAAATTTCTTGAAATCCCTGAGAATATCTGAGAGTGAATTGCCAATTTTAGGGCTCACAATCAGATGAATATGGTTTGAAAGTATAACCCATGCATGAACATTAAGACCTTTTTCACGAATACAGAAATTCAGACTTTCGATTATTATATCAGCAAAAAGTGGTCTTGAAAAAATATCTGCCCATTGGATTACAGTGCAGGTAATGAAATAAATACCTTCCTGATCCCGGATTTGGTAACCAGATCTGAACATAATTCTGAATTTAAAAATAAATTGTAAATTAATTGTCCTTTCAATTCATATTGTAATTCAGCTGAATATAAACCCATCGGGACGGAGTCACTGCTTTTTATACTCAGATCGTAGAACGAACATCAACACGATGGGCCATAAAAAAGAACGGTTGATCAACTCCGGATAATAATCAACTGCCAATTACACCGATCCAACCACTACTGGAAAAATCCAGAACATGCGACGGAAGTTGTTTTTAATTCCAATGAAAAGTCCGAGCACAATAAGCAAAACCTTTCAGGTGAGCAACCAATCGGGTAGAGCAACGCCCAACTCACGTGCCAACAGAAATGCACCTATTCCGAGCAACACCAGTCCTCCAAAAATTTTACCCCTTTTTTGTCAGTGTTTCCATTCTTCCTGCCTGTTTTCTGTGGGTATTTCGTTGGACGCCATGCTCTGATATTTTTTCAAAAGTAGAATCAAGTTCCTATCCTGAAAATCAGAAATAGGTTGAGTCAAATAAATAAAGGGCGAAACGTAGGAGGCAGAAGGTGAACGGTACCTGTTTGGCAATCGGAAAATCGAAGAATCAGGAATGTCCGGGACTATATTTCCGGATCAATCCGGCAGGTTGATTGTGACGAATTGAAAGGATCACCAAACTGCTGGCTTTCTAATGAATAGCATTCCAACTCTGAAATCTTTTTCCTGATTTCAGGTTGAAAATCCAGCGGTTGTAGTGGGCGTCGACGGAAATCCTAATTAACCACCATCATATTTTTCACTTGCTGTATGGCATCGTTCTGCAAACGGAGGTAATAAATACCAGCTGGCATACCTTCATTTTCATAGCTCAACTCATACGAACCCGGTGCGTATTCCTTGTCGGTCAGTGTTTTAATCACTTGTCCTTCGGTATCGAAAACCTGTATTAGAATATGTCCTCCTTTCGATTTGAAGATCACTTTGGTCGATTCGGTAAAAGGATTGGGGTAATTGGAAACCAGATTTTCACCAGCCGCCTGGTTCAGTTCGTGGATCCCGGTGGCACAGGCTGAATTTTGAACCAGTGGCAACAATTGAAAATTCTGTAGCAGAATCTGATTTAGATCGGCCTGAGGAACACAGAACCATTCGCTTAACAGCGAGGCATATACAGACCGAAAATCATACTGCATCGCCACATTGTCGTTCACACCGGCATTTGAAGGAATAATGGGATTGGTGCCAATAATTCCACTTTGCACCGCATTACCAAACAACAACATCGGGGCTGCGACACCATGGTCTGTACCCGTGCTACCATTCGAAATAATGCGCCTTCCAAATTCTGAAAAAGTCATTCCAACTACACGATCAGCTACATTGAGGAACTGGAGATCAGCCATAAAAGCAGCAATCCCGGCAGACAACTGACCAAGCAAAGTGCCATGCCTTCCGGTTGTAACAGCACCTGCCACCACCTGGTCCGAATGGGTATCAAAACCCCCAAGATTTACCATGTATATCTTGGTTTTCAATCCACCTGCAATCAATCGGGCTACAATTTTTAGCTGGTCGGCCAACGAATTTGTACCTGAAGCCGGATAAGCCGGTGATTGTTGCGTTACATTATTGGCAGCGGTTGTTATCACCGATGAATACGCCTGCGATTGTTGAGAAGTTTGCCTGAGATACGTGAGTTCTTTTCCATAATAGGAGTTGGGTGCAGGATCCTGGATTCCATTAATCAGATTGTAAAAATTGGTTGGATCGCTGATGGTCATTCCCATGCTTACGGCAGGACCCTGAAGAGCAGTAGAAACAATAGATCCTACTTCCAACGCCAATGGGTGAGGCATGGTGGCGTTTGGATATCCAACCGGAAAATTAGGAAATTCATAGTCGAGATATCGACCCGCCCAGCCTGAGTTCAGTACTGTTGAACTGTCTGATCCTGTAAGCCAGATATCGGTCGCACGGAAGTGAGAAAAATTGGGAGATGGATAACTTACTCCTTGCACAATGGATGCTTTTCCATTGTTAAAAAGTTGTTGAAATCCACTCATAGCCGGATGGATTCCCGTGGCATTGGTACCCGAAAGTGGCAATACCTGAGCAGATGGTATCAAAATATTGCTCCGGGCTGCCGATAAAGCGGAATATTGATCAAGTGGAATTACAGTGTTTATCCCATCGTTTCCTCCATTTAATTGAATGAGGACCAACACATGATCCGTTTCAGATGTGGTGGAAAGAAGTTGGAGAAGAGGTGAGTTTGCAAAGGTTTTAAAGGATTGACCCGCTACCAATCCGGGCAAAAGTGAAGCAGCAGAAATGCCCGAAATAAATTTTCTTCTTTTCATGTGGTTGTAGCTTAAGACAGTTGGTATTCAGAAAGGTTCATCAGGTATTTATACATGGCCTGAAGCCGGGTTTTTACAATAGCCACGTAGCTGGCATTGGTTGGCGCTCCGGTATAATCTGTCCAGGCAGTTGTCCAGTAATCGTTTGTACTTTGTCCGCTGAGCAGGATGCCTTTCAGATAGTCTTTCACTGTTTGAGAAACATCAGCCGGGTAGTGAAGGTCAACGACTTCCTGAATGAGTAATACAGGATCTTCCGGATTGGTTAATGTGGCAGTGTAAGCAACAAGATCGGCTTTGATTCGTATGCCAGAACTCACATATCCGTTGGCAACCATCAAATCGGTGAACAAATTCCGGTTTGGCAGAGTCACGGAGTTTATCCAAAGCTCATGAAACTGTGGTTCCTGGTAATAGGCGGGCCATCCGGCTACATTGGGAGGATTTCCCAGTTTCTGATTCATCACTTCTATCTGACTTTCCAGTTTAAACCAGAGATTATATTGACCAACCAGATTGCCTGAATCCGGAAAAAGTATCCCAAAGTCTCTAGAGAAGCCTACCGCAAAATCCATTGGGGCTTTAATAATGCAACTCCGGTTTAGTGGATCGAAAAAATGCTCACTCCCGAAAAGTGCAGCCAATACCGGGGCAATTTCATATTGGTTATTCCTGAAAATCGTGGCTAGCGGCTCAATTACATTGGCTTCCGTTGAGGCGTCAATATCATAATACACAAAAAACCGGTAAAGGTTCCGGCAGATATTGATTGCCACTTCATTTTTAAGGAAGATCATGTCCAGCAAATCATCCAATTCATTGGCTCCCGCAGTGCCTGTTCTTCCGGTGATTACCGTGTTGTTATAGTACGAAGAGAAGGTTTTATTGGTCGTATCGTGGCGGGTTGGATCGAAGTAAGAACTGAGTGAAGCATTGTTTATCCGGTATCCGGTGAGCACTTTAGATGCGGCTACTACATCACTTTGGTTGTAGTATGGATTTCCGTTGGCGTCTTTCCCTACTGTAAAAAGTTCCTGCAATTCCCGACCGTAGTTTTCATCCGGAGCAGATGCTGTATTAAGGGCGCCGTTCAGGTACCGCAGCATTCCCGGATCAAGGGTTATTTTTTTTGTAAGGGTTTTGAAATTTCCCAAAGCCATTTCCCGGCAAAGGGCAACCGTTCGATAGCTGTATGCAGGGAAATTGACAATATCAATTTCAGTTGAAAAATGATTGCTCCAGAAAAGCGTCATTTTCTCCAGAATATTGCGGGATTGGTTCAGCATCAGTCCGGTCCACCATGCTTGTAAAGACCGCTTTCGGTATCCGGTTGCCTGATTATCCTGTTGCGCATTCACCCAGGTTTCACCCTGAGCCACCGCCGGATCCTGGTAGTTGGCATTATAGGGCCAAAGTGGAGGATTCGGTGCTGTGGTTGGTACTGTAAGTATACTTGAAATTGTGGTTGCCTTGCCAGCAGAAACAAAGAAATCGACATCGGCTTTTGGTGCACCAAACATTGCTCTACGAAGGAGATGTTTCACTTCTGCCTGTGTCCATGGGCCACTGTAAGGAATTAAACCAGAAGTAGTTCGGGCTGGATTTGAGAAGTCTTGTCCCGTAGTTGCTGTTGCCGGGATTGAAAGTGAAATAACATCTCGTCGGTTCATAAATACAAATTTTGGAAAGAGCGGTTCAGAGGTCAATCTATGCAAAAAGGTTTAATCTCATTCCGAAGTTTTTTTGCCTTTTTTTTGAGTGAAATTAAAGGTCTGCTTTCATTTGAATGGAAAGGCAATCTGATTTGAATTTGAAATTGAATTGAAACAAATCAGCTTTCAATACCAATGAAATTTTGCTACTTTGGAAGCAGCAGGATCTCTTCCTGTTTATAGCCCCTGGAGATTAAGGAATGGATTTTATTGATTACTATAAGGTTTTAGAACTGGACAAAAAAGCCTCTGACGCAGACATTAAAAAAGGGTACAGAAGGCTTGCAAGGAAACTTCATCCGGATCTCAACCCAAATGATGAGATGGCCAAAAGGAAATTTCAACAGATCAATGAAGCCAACGAAGTGCTCAGCGATCCCGATAAACGAAAGAAATATGATCAGTATGGCAAAGACTGGAAACATGCTGAGGAGTTTGAAAAAGCGGGCCAGCATAGGAGGTCTTCGGGCAGGCAAGCCGGTGGACAGGAATGGTCAACAGGTCAGGGTCAGGATTTTTCCGATTTTTTTGAATCTATGTTTGGAGGTGCAGGTCAAAGTCAAAGCGGTGGTCGCCAGGTGAAATACAAAGGTCAGGATTTTAATGCTGAACTTCAGCTTGATTTGCTGGCCGCTTATAAAACGCACCAACAAACGCTAACAGTAAATGGTAAGAAAATTCGCCTGACGATTCCTGCCGGTGTTGAAAACGGACAAATCATCAAAATTCCGGGCCACGGTGGTGAGGGAATGAATGGCGGACCAAATGGTGATTTGTATCTCACATTTTCCATTACCAATTCTTCAAAGTTCCGAAGGGAAGGAAGTCAATTGTATACCACAGCAGACCTTAACCTGTACACAGCCATCCTTGGCGGAGACTATTTTCTGGAAACCATGGATGGAAAAGTAAAGCTGACCGTATCTGCCGAAACCCAGAATGGAACCAAAGTAAAATTGAAAGGGAAAGGTTTTCCCCTTTATAAAAAGGAAGGCGAGTTTGGGGACCTGATTGTGACCTATCAAGTGAAAGTGCCAACAGGGCTCACAACAACAGAAAAGGAATTGTTCTCTCAATTGAAAGCTCTTCAAAATGATGGAAAAGGAACACCTGATTAATGCCGAGGTTGTCTGCACCGTACACCGGGTTGATATCTCATTTATTTATGCTCTGAAAGAAAGCGGCCTGATAGAAGTCTGGGTTATTGAAGATGTTCTCTTCATCGACAACCGGGAGATTGGGCAATTAGAAAAACTCATCCGTCTTCATTACGATCTGGAAATTAATCTCGAAGGAATGGAGGCAATTGGACACCTTCTTCAAAAAGTACAGGACCTTTCAGAAGAAGTACGGGTTTTACGGAATAAACTCTCCTGTTACGGGTAAGAATCTCAGGAAACTATTCCCGATTTGTGAATGTCAGTTCAAAGGATCGATTTTACTGCCATTTTGAGCACGATTGTTATAAGGTTGAAAATCCTGTCTTCTGTGTGGAATCCGGTTTTCAACAGCATTTACATATTCACTGCAACCACTTCCTTTACCTCTGGAACCATTCGGGTGAGAAGATTCTGAATGCCTTGTTTTAAGGTGAGAACTGAAGAAGGGCAACCGGAGCAGGATCCCCGAAGCTCAAGCTCAACGATGCCTTCCTGAAAGGAACGGAAAGTGATGGCACCTCCATCTCCTTCCACTGCTGGTCGAACGTATTCATCCAATAACTGAATGATCTGCCTTTCTGTCTCAGTTTCGCCGATGGGACCTTCAATGGCTGCCTGCATTTCAGCTTCATTTGCGAAGGTGAAAACCGGATTGTTCTCTTCGAAAAACGTTAACAGAAATGGTTTTACTTCCGAAATCAACTCGTACCAGTCCACATCGCTGTTGCGGGTGAGGGTAACAAAGTTATTCATAAAAAACACCTGATCCAGCCAATCGAATGCTTCAAATAGCCTCATGGCCAATGGCGATTGCGTCAGTTCATCCTTGCGGGTAAAGTTAAGATCCTTTCCCTCAGGCGTTATCATAAAATTTACGACAAACTTAAGTGAATTCGGATTCGGACTGGCCTCCGTGTAAATGTGCACGTGGCGTTTAGCAACAGATTCTATAGACATAAAAAAAGGTTATTAGTAACACCTAATAACCTGAACAACAAAGTTAATGCCGGGAAGTTCTTTCTACGCGTAAATTTTTTAAAAATCGTCGTCTTCTTCTATTTCTTCATCACTTTCTTCGTCATCGGTTTCGTCATCGAAATCAAGATCGTCCAAATCTTTTACTTCATCAAACGTATCGATGCCTTCTTCGTTTTCATCGAAGATTAGCTCATCCATGTCTTCGTCTGCAAAGTCGTCGTCTTCCTCTTCTGGATCGAGGTCGTCGTCATCATCGTCTGTTGTTTCGTCGAAGGCCGAAAAATAGTTGTGGCCTTTTAGGGTAAAGAATTCACTCATAACCGGTCGGTTTTTGATATTGATCAAAGGTAATTTCTTTTCTCCATGGTGCACAAAGGTCAAAAGCGTGCATTTTTTCCTTGTGTAAGGTCCTGCTAAATATTCTATCCTTAAAGAACAGCAACACAGGAAATTTCTACTCTCGCTCCTTTTGGAAGTGCCGAAACTTCTACGGTTTCCCTTGCAGGATAAGGCGAAATGAAAAAACTGCCATAGACTGAATTGACCAGAGGAAAGGTGGCCATATCTGTAAGAAAGATGGTTGTTTTCACAATTTTAACCATAGAACTTCCACTCGCTTCTACAATCGCCTTTAAATTTTCCATTACCACCCGGGTTTCTTCTTCAATAGAATCCTGAATAAGGGCATCCGAACCCGGTCTTAATGCAATACAACCGCTCACCCAAACCATATTTCCAAACGACATTCCCTGGCTATATGGCCCGATCGGGGAGGGTGCTAAAGAGGTCTCAACTTTTTTTATCATAAATCTTCCAGTGTTTGTGGGGCTAATTTGAGAAGAAATTAAAAACTTGCGCACAAATTTTAAAAATACCATTCCACATGAAAGGAATCATTTTGGCTGGCGGATCCGGAACCCGTCTTCATCCGCTCACACTGGCAGTTTCTAAGCAATTAATGCCTGTTTACGACAAGCCGATGATCTACTATCCGCTTTCCATTCTTATGCTGGCAGGCATTCGGGAGATTCTGATCATTTCCACACCAACCGATCTGCCTAATTTTGAAAAGTTATTAGGTGATGGCTCAAGACTGGGTTGCAATTTCCAATATGCGGTTCAGCCTTCTCCTGATGGACTGGCACAAGCTTTTGTAATTGGGGAGAACTTTATCGGAAATGATAAAGTTGCCCTGGTTCTTGGAGACAACATCTTTTACGGCTCAAGTATTGGAAAGCTGCTTCGAACCAACAACGATCCTGAAGGAGGTGTTGTGTTTGCTTACCATGTGAATGATCCGGAGCGATACGGCGTAGTGGAATTTGATAAAGACTACAATGCCTTGTCGATCGAAGAAAAACCAGAAATACCCAAAAGCAATTATGCAGTACCGGGTTTATATTTGTACGACAACTCTGGAGTAGAAATAGCCAAAAATCTGAAGCCCAGCCCAAGAGGAGAACTGGAGATTACCGATGTAAACAAGGTATTTCTGGAACAGGGAAAATTGAAAGTGGGCATTCTCGACCGTGGAACGGCCTGGCTTGACACCGGAACTTTCGCTTCTTTAATGCAGGCCGGTCAGTTTGTGCAAGTGATTGAAGAGCGACAAGGTTTAAAAGTAGGTTGCATTGAAGAAGTGGCTTACCGCAGGGGCTTTATTAATAAGGAGCAACTGGAAGCACTCGCCAAACCGTTGTTAAAAAGTGGATACGGCGCTTATCTGCTGGATGTATTGAAGCACGGGATGTAGATAGCCCTGAAAGGGCGACATATAGTAACCATGGGCTAATCACTCGTAAAAACTACCTCCACATCGTGTTCAGCACCGAGCACAGGAAGCCTCTCTTACATCCTCCTGTAGAAGCCGAACTCCACCTGTGTTGGAGATATGCCGCCCTTTCTTGGCTTTCGGTTTTAAAACAAGCTAAGAAAGGGCAACATTCATTACCGATGGGTGCAGCCCATCGTGGTGAAAAATATTAATACACGAGAACCAGAAAAAGTATAATCCACCCTCAAAGGGCGGCATATACTTAAAGCATCCTCCTGGATAAAACAACAAAAGCCACGTTTCCGTGGCTTTCTGATGTGGGGACGATTGGAATCGAACCAACGACACAAGGATTTTCAGTCCTTTGCTCTACCGACTGAGCTACATCCCCATCCCGATTTGGGACCGCAAAAGTAAGGTTCATTTTTCAAACTCCAAATGGTTTTTAATTTTTATGTTGCGGCTACTAAATTTCTACACCATGATAAGCCAGATTTGCTTCACTATCCTTTTGGGAATCATGATTTTCCTGATTCGAAAGAGGGTTGTTTTTATTGCCAGAAACATTCGTCTTGGAAGAGATACCGTCATTTCTGACCGTAAATCGGAACGATGGCAGAACATGTTCCTCATGGCTTTGGGCCAGAAAAAGATGTTCGATCGTCCACTGGTTGGCATTATGCACCTGGTAATCTATGCCGGGTTCTTCCTGATTAACATCGAAGTGCTCGAAATTGTGCTGGATGGATTGTTCGGCACCCATCGGATTTTCCTGCCTTTACTCGGTTCTTTCTATCCGGTTTTGATCAGTCTATTCGAAATCCTCGCTGTTGGCGTTATTTTGGTTTGTATTGTCTTTCTGGCAAGGCGAAATGTGGTTTCAATTCCCCGTTTTCAATCTTCTGACCTCAACAAATTTCCCCGTCTGGATGCCAACTTAATCCTGATTTCGGAAATTCTACTCATGAAAGCCTTTCTGGGAATGAATGTGGCGGATGCCATTTTGCAATCACGGGGAGTGGAGCACTATTCTGCCACAGGTCCATTTTTGATAAGCGACTCTTTCCGGTTTTTGATAGAAAGCTGGTCTACCGGAAACCTGATTATTTATGAGCGCATCGTTTGGTGGCTGCACATCACCGGAATTCTGGGTTTTGCCTTGTATGTTACATACAGCAAACACCTTCATATTGCTCTGGCATTTCCCAATACCTTTTTTGCCCGTCTTAATCCTCTGGGAGAAATCCCGAATATGGATGACATTACCACCGAAGTAAAAATTGCACTGGGACTGGCACAAGACAACGGAACGCCACCGGCAACCGGAAGCTTCGGAGCCAAAGATGCCACCGACCTCAGCTGGAAACACCTGATGGATGCCTATTCATGCTCTGAATGTGGACGTTGTACTTCAGTTTGTCCTGCAAATCTGACTGGCAAAAAACTTTCTCCCCGTAAAATCATGATGGATGTGCGGGACCGGATTACCGACATTGGCGAGGCACTGGACAAAGATCCAAACTGGAAAACGGATGGAAAATCGCTGTTGGGCGATTACACAACACAGGAAGAAATTCTAGCCTGCACATCCTGTAATGCCTGTGTGGAAGCCTGTCCGATTCAGATCAACCCTCTTGATATTATTCTGGAAATGAGACGATACTCTATCATGGAAGCTACTCAGGCGCCCGCATCCTGGAATTCGATGTTCAGCAATCTGGAAAACAACGGTGCTCCCTGGTCGATGCCGGCTTCAGAAAGGGGGAGTTGGATTGAGAAGGCGAAAGAGGAGTAGGTAGCTTATGATTTAGGGAATTTGATTTGGATGACTTAGATGTTGTTTTTCAAACAAGTCCTGATATCAATCAGCTTTTGATTCCAACAAAGATCAGCCTTGCAAAAAAATGTTTCCCCCACATTTGGGTTTTGTTCCCTGATGGCGTTTCCAGATCTTCTCCACAAATACAGCCAACCCGCTCCACGCTACACAAGCTATCCACCTGTACCGGATTGGCAAACGGCTGCCTTTTCAGAATCCACCTGGAAAGAAGCTTTGGTTCGGTTCTGGGGTGAATGTCAAAAAAACGGTCTGGCTCAGGTATATATCCATTTGCCGTACTGCGAAAGTCTATGCACGTTTTGCGCCTGTAATAAACGCATCACCAAAAACCACCAGCTTGAAGAGCCCTACATAAACGCCGTTCTGAAAGAATGGGAGATGTATATTCAAATGCATGGAGGCAAAATCCGGGTTTCTGAAATCCATCTGGGAGGAGGAACGCCCACTTTTTTTTCTGAAGAATCGTTAAGTGGGCTCATGATAGGAATCCTGAAAAATGTTATCAAAACACCTGATTTTGAAATGGGAATTGAAGTGCATCCAGGCACCACCACCACCCAAATGGTCCGGCATCTGGCCACACTTGGCTTTTCCAGAATCAGCATGGGCATACAGGATTTCTCCCCGTTTATTCTCGAAAAAATTAACCGTTTTCAAACGTTTGAACACACCAAAGAACTGGTTGACGAAGCCCGGAAATCGGGTTATCATTCCATCAATTTCGACCTGGTTTATGGACTGCCTTTCCAGAAAATCAGCCATATAGAAGATACCATCAGCAAAGTTATTTCCTTAAACCCGGATCGAATCGCCTTTTATGGATACGCTCATGTGCCCTGGAAAAGCAAAAGTCAAAGACATTTTACGGAAGAAGATTTACCCGAAGTTACAGAACGTTGGGCCTTGTTTGAGAAAGGAAAAGAGCTCTTGGAATTGGCAGGATACAAATCCATTGGACTGGACCATTTTGCAAAAGCCGAAGATCCTTTATGCATAGCATTTGAAGCAGGAAGCCTGCACCGTAATTTCATGGGTTATACAGAACAAAAAGCACCATTGCTGATAGGTCTGGGTGCATCTGCCATTGGTGAAACACCGGATTCCTACTCTCAGAATGAACCCGTGATTGAAGATTATCTGGTGAAAATCGAAGCCGGCAAACTTCCGGTTGTAAAAGGGCACCTGCTCAATGAAACCGATATAATCTGGAAACAACACATCATGGAACTGATGTGTCAACAAAAAACGACCATGAATCTGGATGACCCCAAATGGATTTCTGCCCTGAACCGTGTGGCGGAAATGCGGAAGGAAGGTCTGATTTCATTGCGGAACCTCACCTTTTACATTACCGAAAAAGGCATGCCTTTTATTCGGACCATTTGCTTCATATTGGATCACCGACATTGGGAAAAGGAAATAGATGAGGCGGTATATTCTGCTGCGGTTTAGTTTGTATTTAACATATTTTTTCATCCATAGTGCTTTACTTTTGGCTACCCAAAGCGAAAAAAACTCGTGCCATCCGTGCAATTTGCTTAATCCGTGATTCAGACTTTTTTGTGGTTGGTCGGACACACAACCACGGCGGCAGGATGAATGCAATCTTTTTCATCCATAGTGCTTTACTTTTGGCTACCCAAAGCGAAAAAAATCCTTGCCGTCCGTACAATCTGCTTAATCCGTGATTCAGACAATTGCAATT
>Ga0105049_10005182_pt1 | contig 15196 bp, 13 predicted proteins | sample MAT06_FD_78087 | JGI IMG/M metagenome (GOLD analysis project Ga0105049, IMG submission 78087) | Freshwater microbial communities from Lake Fryxell liftoff mats and glacier meltwater in Antarctica - MAT-06 | ecosystem: Environmental > Aquatic > Freshwater > Ice > Liftoff microbial mat | place... | reverse complement strand
TCAAATGGTTTTAAAGGATGTTTGGAAAGAAAATCAATTACATTTTTAAGTGAGCCAGGAATAGAATAGTTGTATTCCGGCGTAGCAATAATAACGCCATCGGCAGCTTTGATGCCAGCAGCTAATTTTTCAACCGATTCAGGATAAAACGATTCATGTAAATCAAAATTGTACATAGGTACCTCTGCAATTGATAAACGTTCAATAATAATATTAGCAGGCGCCAATTTTTGTGCTGCTTTTATAACCATAGTATTGTAGGAATTTTTTCTTAAACTTCCTGATATTGCAATAAAGTGATAGTTGTCCTTCATTTTAATTTTTTAATAAATTAGTGATGAGTTATTTATGCTTCAACAATCATTTTACCGGTATTATCTCCATTAAATAAGCCAAGCAATGCATTAGGTAATTTATCAAAACCATGAACAATAGTTTCTGTAGATTTTAATTTACCTTCGTTAACCCATTGTGACAGCTGTGCTGTTCCTTCTGAAAAAAGGTTAGCATAATTGCCAATAATAAAGCCCTGCATTAATACACTTCGTGTAAGTAAAATAGGCTGCAATCGCGGACCTACTGGTATTTCGGCACTATTGTATAACGAAATCTGTCCACATAGTGCAATTCTTGCGTGAACATTAATATTTGCAATAACGCCATCTGAAATTTCTCCACCTACGTTGTCAAAATATACATCAACTCCCTTTGGACAGCATGCTGCAATTGCTTCCTTAATATTTTTAGTGCTTTTATAATTGATTCCATCTTCAAATCCTAAATCTTCTTTTAATGCTTTTATTTTTTCATCGCTGCCTGCAATGCCAATTACACGGCAGCCTAGTATTTTTGCAATCTGCCCTACCACCATTCCCACAGCACCAGCAGCTCCAGAAATCACAACTGTTTCGCCTGCTTTAGGTTTACCAATATCTATCAAGCCAAAATAGGCTGTTAAACCTGTCATACCCAAAATACCTAAGTAATAACTTGCTGGCGCAACAGCAGTATCTATTTTTTGTAAGCCATTGCTGTTAGCTACAATTAGATGTCGCCAGGGGAGTCTGCCCGTTATGATATCACCTCTTTTAAAACTAGTTGATTTAGTGGCTGCAACTTTCGCAATAACGCCTCCTTCTATTGGCTGATCTATTTGAAATGGAGGCACGTACGATTTTGCATCATTCATTCTGCCACGCATATAAGGGTCAACAGAATAAAACAAACCTTCAAGTTCAACTTCGCCTTCTTTCATAGCATCTAAACTCACATTTTCAATGCGAAAATTATCAGTTGTTGGCGTACCTTTTGGTCTTGATGCAAGTACTATTTGTTGTGTATTCATTATATTTTTTTACTACCTAACAGTTCAACCAATTTTTCTGCAGCTGCTTTAGATGATGCTGGATTTTGTCCAGTAATTAATAACCCATCCGTAACTACATACGAAGCCCAATCTTCTTTTTTAGAATAAATACCTCCCATTCGCTTTAATTCATCTTCCAATAAAAAAGGTACAATTTCAGTTAATCCTGCTGCTGCTTCTTCAGTGTTTGTAAAGCCTGTTACTTTTCTATCTTTCAACACGGGTAAATCTTCTTCATCTATCACATTCAACAAAACTGAAGGTGCATGGCAAACTGCTACTACGGGTTTTTTATCATCCCAAAAACTTTCAATTAATGCAATAGAATCTTTATCATTGGTTAAATCCCACAATGGGCCATGGCCACCGGGATAAAACACTGCATCAAAATCATCTGCTGATATTTCCGATAGCTTCTTTGTTTTTACTAGCAAATCTTGCAATACTTCATCATTATCAAATCGATGTGTAGCTTCTGTTTGATTGGCAGGCTCGTTGCTTGAAGGGTCAATGGGAGGTTGCCCACCTTTTGGCGAAGCGATAGTAATATTAGCCCCTGCATCTTTAAATATATAATAAGGTGCTGCAAATTCCTCTACCCAAAAACCGGTTTTTTTTCCAGTATCTCCTAGTTCACTGTGTGATGTTAATACCATTAATATTTTCATAATCTATTTTATTACTAATTTCGTTTAAAGCATCAGACATTTTATAACTTGTCTTGATTCCACATTTTTAAATCGCTTTGTAGCTAATGTTATTCAAAAAGTAATTGAACCATGCTCACCACCTGCATATTCTTTTCCTGTAACAATTGCTTTTAACACATTAAAAAGTACGACCATTTTGCTTGAACTACTCTCCCAATAATAAACTTCATTGGGCGTTACTTTAATCAACGTCATGTCGGGGTCGTCTAAGCCAAGCGGAAACCAAGCCTTCATAATGGAGCTCCACAATTCTTTCATTTTTAACTTGTCATTTACTAAAGTGCCGGTTCCGTGTATCATTAAATAATTATTGCTGCTTTCGTTGGTTATTGCAATAGATACTTTTTTGTCTTCTTCAATTTCGTCCACTTTGTATGATGATGCCTTTGTAAAAAACCACATTGTTCCATCTTCATCAATCTTGTTGATGCCCATTGGTCTGCCGGATATACCATTAGCATTTTTTTCGTTGGTAATAAGCATACATGTGCGTACGCCTTTAACCATTTCTGTTAGTTTTTCAACATGTTGGTTTATAGGTTCTTTCATTTCTTTAGATATATATTATTAAATAAAATATTAAGCCATAAAATTGATTGTATTCAATGGCTATTGCGTTACTTAATAATGGTCAAAAGTTACATCATTCACATATTTGTAGCTACAAGGCAGCGCAAGGACTGAATGAGTTTGATAGTTTATTTTTAATTAGTAGAATTGATTTAAAATGCATGTCTTGAATTTGGATAAATGCTTTAACAGATAACATGCAATAGCAATCGGAACATCTTATAATTTGTGATAAAATCAGATGTTTCCTTCCAATAAGATGCTCTTTTAAAACCAGAATAAGCAATGGAAGTTGTAACAAATCGTAATTTTTAATAAAATCAGATGCTTCAAGGCAATAGCGTGCGCTTTTGCAATTGTTTGCTATTCAGGTTAAACACAAATCAATCAATAGTTTGATTGATTTGCTAATGCCTACTGATTAATTTGGGATAAAATCAGTTGATTCCTTCCAAGAACAGGCACTTTTAAAATTGTTTGCTATTCGGGCTAAAACCAACTAAATCAATAGTTTGATCGATTTGCTCATGTCTATTGCCCAATTTTGGGTTAAACAGACATGGAACGATGAAATTTATTTGGTTCAATTTATCATCATCGTTAGAAAATATGCCTCATGCGCAAGAAGAAAGTATTTTAATCGGTTTTAAACCCAATTAGACCCAAGCTATTACTAAGGTTTATTGCATACTTCACCATACCACAAATTGTTGTTTTTGCAGAAATGTCTATTTTACATACCAAAATTTACATTTGTAACTATTCCAATAATTTAAGCACCACTATCCACCAAGCGTTATATCCTGTACTTGATACCATTGTAACGCTTGAAAGAAGTGCTCTGGCTTAAAATCAGGCCAGTATTCGTCTACTACATAAATGTCGGAATAAACAGATTGCACAGGAAGAAATCCGCTTAACCTCGTCATACCACCCCAACGTATTATCAAGTCCATTCTTGATATTTCATGAGATTTTAAATGAGTTGCCGAGCCATTTTGAGCAGAATTCCCATTCAGTGGATAATTCAAATCCCACTCCCATCCATAATTAACAAGAAAGTTTACTTTAATTCCCCCTTTTCCGAACGTTTTTCGGGTGGTAAAAGGAAGTAGCTCTTTTGGAAACATATTTGATTCAGTATTTCCAATCACCAGTAAGTCTGCATCTTCCATCTTGAGTAATTCTACTGCCTGAATACAAGCCTTGGTAAATGCCTTTGTTTGTTCCGTCGGTCGCTTAGTATTATCAGTTGTAAAACCATAAAATGTAAGTTCCTGTATGTTGAGCTCTTTAAATAATCTGAAAAGAGCTAATCCAGGATGCAGTCCCAACGCATATCCCTTCTCTTTAGTGAATCCTTTAGATTCTGCCCATCTCCTATTTCCATCAGGAATAATACCAATATGATTTGGTAATCTTTTTAGTGGTCTAGCAACGTTTTGAATCAACCTACTTGTATTCTTGATTGGATTATCTAATATCATTTTTTTCATTTCACTCATTCATTGTCCTTATTAAATCAACATAATTAAAATCATGTTTCAATATTACTTTTTAAAAAAAAATTAACACCTCTACCATTAATGCCTATCTATATTCATTTACAACATAGTTTACTCTATTTGATTCCATTTTCTTGAAGATACTTTTTACCATAAAGATTCGATGCATATACTTTTGTAAACTAGTTAAAAAAGAAAACAATAACTGAATAATAAGCCGCAAATAATAAAAAATAATAAATACCACTCAAAATACCAATTCTTGACCTCTTTGGTGCTTTGCCGAAGTGAAATGCTAATACCGATTGCCCTAAAACAAAAGACGGTGCTGTTACAACTGCTCCACTCCATAGCAAACGCCAGTTGGTTTTTTGATTGGCTAATTTTTTAAACATCATTGCAAATATATGGGTAAATAAAGCAAGTAAAAAATTCAATGCACAAGTATATGCGAACAAGTAAAATGATGTGTTACATAATCTGGGTGAAATGTTACATGGTTTACCTGTTTTGAAGGATATTTAATTGTATCCTTCAGCTTGCAACCATCTAGTAGCACAAATTTACACTTATCCCATTACAATCACAATTTTTACACATAATAGCTATCGTGCCCAAAATTAACGAGCATTTACGAACAACAAATTTTAAGAATTGAATCGGTGCATATCTAGAATTTGGAAATTGATACTTGGGATGTAGCACTTTTAAACATTGAATTGCTATTAAAAATAACTTATAAAAACTAGGCAGGTGAAACTTTTTTCAACATAATATTTAATCAAAACTGCGTCAAAATAAACGCCTACAAAATCTTTATACTAAGCAATGTTGATATTATAATTTCAACCCAAATTAATCAATAGACATTATCAAATTAACAAAACAATTGATTTAGTTGTATTTAAATAGTAACCATCAACACCATTGCAAGTACAAACCAACCCCAATTACCCAAATCCCACAAGTTGGCATTTATACCAATGTTAAAATGCTAAAACAATAATTTAAAGCGTCTTATTTGAAAGTGCTTCAAACTTTGCCGTCATTGTTGGATTACCTCTTGTTAATTTTTTAATTGTAAGATCCTCTGCTTTATTATTTGCCAGGCGAAGATTATTTTCCGAAGATAATAATGCTTCTTTGGTTTTTTGGAGATGATCAATGGTTTTATCTATTTCCTCAATTGCCGTTTTAAACCTACGACTTGCCAATTCAAAATTTTTCGCAAACCCTTCCTTAAAATCATTAATCTCAACTTCGAAATTGGTAATATCAAGATTTTGATTCTTTACTAACGCAAGTTCAGTTTTATACTTTAGTGAATTCATTGCTGCATTGCGCAGCAGGGTAATTATAGGAATAAAAAATTGAGGTCGCACCACATACATTTTTGGATATTTATGCCCAACATCAACAATACCTGTATTATAAAGCTCACTTTCAGCCTCTAAAAGTGAAACCAATACAGCATATTCACATTTCTTTTCTATACGGTCTTTGTCGAGTTCTTTCAGGAAATCTTCGTTCCTCTTTTTTGCAGCAGTTTCGTCACCTTCGTTTTTCATTTCAAACATGATTGAAATAATTTCGTTTCCAGTTTCGTCTATTTCTTTGTATATAAAATCGCCCTTGCTTCCTGACTTTGAATCATTATCTTTTTCAAAATACGCTTTTTGAAAAGCCGTAGCACGCAATTTATTAAATTCGTTTTCACAATGCTGTTCTAACGTTTCGCCAATCATTTTGGTTGACAGTTTCAGCTTCATGTCTTTACGCAGCGCAATCTCTTCATCTTTCAACTTAATAATATCTTCCTTTGTTTTGAGCTCCGCCGCAAACTTTTCATTTAACGTTTTTTCTAGTAATTGCGTTTCTGTTGCCTTGTTTTTTAAGTTATTTGTCAACTCATCGCGTTCTTTTTCAATTTTTTGGACAGCTTCTGTTACTGTCAATCTTTTTTCAATCTCTGCATGTTCAATTTTAGCTTTCATTTCAGTTAGGGCAGCATCCTTTTTTGCCAACTGTTCAGCAAGTTCCCGCTCGTTTTTAGCTTGCAGTAATATCATATCACTATCCTTTTTTGCAAGCTCCGCTTGTAATGTATTTTTAAGATTTGCTTCAGCCAACTTAACAGCATTATCTTTTTCATTTTCTGCAAGCTTTAATCGTTTTTGTAATTCATCTTCAAATTGATGATCTCGCACTTGTTTAAGCATATCAGCAAAACCTGCCTCATCCACTTTGAAAGCCTTATGGCAATTCGGACAAATAATTTCGTTCATATTGAGGTATTTGTTATGTTTTTAGTAATATTTTCACTTTAATGTGTTGTATTATAGTAGACTTGTTAACAGGTGTTAAATGCTGTCGTAATCTCTGTTATCATAGGTTGCTTCGCTAAACTTTATACTTACCCATTGTTTTAGTTGTAAATGTTTAAAGTCGAACCATTGTTGTCTGTAAACGCCAGCATTGTCAATTACAAACTTAAATTCTCTGAACGGTTTTTTCTTATTCAATGCGTTTATTAATTCGCTTTTTAGTGCTTTGTTGTCATTTAATTGTTCGGTGAAATTAGCCATTATTTCAAAGTTGTCAGTCGAAGTTGGTTTTTCAATCTCAATGTAATCACTAAAGTTATTGTCTAGTTTCTCAAGGTCGTCTTTATAAAATTCCGTGACTGAAAATGGGTCATTATTAAAGTCAGGAATATATGAAAGTTCACCTGTCGGCTTATGCCAAAAGCTACGAAACCCACAGTCAAGTTGCTCTGCTATTTCTTTTATTTGTTGTTCTGTCAATGTCAGCATAACTGTCAAAAAATGTTAGTAATAAAAATAAAAATTCTAAATGCAATAAAAATTCACGCTGCAAATATTAGATTTTGTCATTTCGAATTGGTTATCATGCCATTCGGTTTCTAATTTTACTCTAGTTAAATGTTACACTGCTAATCCTATCTTGATTACACTTAACGTTAGACCCGATAGGCATCGTGTGTAAAAAAAATAATCAACCTAATTCACACCCGCAAGCTACTTGGTCTAATTTTAATAAGTATATAAAAATAGCAAATTAATTTGCAAAAGCAAAAGGAACAGTATTTGGAAAAACGGCAAATCATGCGTGTTTAAACCCAACTCAAGCAATGGAATTGTAATAGCTTATAATTTGTAATTAAATGATATGTTCCCTTGCAATAACGTGTTCATTGCCAATTGGTTGCTATTTAGGTTAAGCCCAACTATATCAATAGGTTGGTGATTTGCTAATATCTACAGATTAATTTGATATAAAGTCGTAAGTGCTTTTTTCATTATAAGTCTTTCTTTGTAGGGTAACTCCAAGCCCTTGTTCCCTAAGCACCTGCGCTTAAACTATAACGTTGTATTTATCAGGTTTTTGCATTATTATTTATTATCAGTAGTTCCTGTTAGGGATTTTCAGGGCGGAGGTATTCCCAATCTTTTATTTCATCGAACTTTTTAAATGCTGCTTTTGCAGAAGGGTGCTGAAGAACAGATTCAACGCTTACTTCGGGAAGCACATCATCTGCAAAACCGTTCTTCACAAAAAAGAAGTTAAAAGCAAGTTCGTTGGCCCCAACCAGGCGGCATCCTTTTCTTTTCGCAAGATTGGTCATGGCCAGCGGGGATGCCCCGTGATAAACTGGATGCTTTCCCGGATAAAAATACTCCGGATTGTAAGGAACAACGATATTTTCCATTTCGAATTCATTATGTGTTTCTATCAGCACAACCCTGGGTTGAACTGCGGTAATTGCATCCCAGATCCAGTAATCATTGCCATCAATATCGATAGAAAGCAAACCAACCTCCACCGAAAAACCGGCAGAAGTGATGATTTCATTTATGTTTTCGCGTTTAACTAAGGCACAGGAGAAGGTGGGAGGATACGACCATGGATGTGGATAGCGGCCATAAAACTTTCTTCCACGCTTTATGGCGGCAGGATTGCCATCAATAAATAGCCCGTGCCAGCCAAAATTGAAAAACAGGTTGGCGGAATTGCTGTTTATGCCATCATCGGAACCGATTTCAATAAAGACTTTATTGTCCATTTCAATAAGCGAGAATATAAAAAGCAGTTTTCCATCTTCTTCGAATTGTGAAAAAACCCTGTAACCGGTTTCGGAAAATGCAGGCTGCGTTCCATTTCTTTTCATCTCTTGGTATTGACGAAAAAGTTGCCTCTGGCTAATTCCAACTTAAGGGGAAAACCTGTTGTTTATTTTCAAGATTAGAAATTTATCTTTCAGGAAATTTTTTATGTTTGACTTCATTAGTACGATTAATGTTAAGGATTGATAAAATTAATCAAAAAACTGACTTTAACAAATCACTGAACTGGGCACATTTTTAGGTGATGCTAAGCGCATTTGGATATGATTTTTGGCAGTTTCGAAGATAAAATTAAACTTTCGATTATTTGCCGGAGACGCTGATTTGAGTTAGAATAACAAATTAAAGCCAACGCATTTTTTTGGTTAATATAATTTGATAATACTATTTTAATTTGCGGAGTCGCGGGTTGGAAATCGCACGATAGTGAGGATATTATAATTTGAAGTCTGTTAATTCATAATTTACATTTCGCCCGCCACCTTTTGTTTGTTGCAAAATACCTTTCTTTACTAAGTCCTTTATATCTCTCAAAGCTGTGTCGCTAGAAGTTTTGGTAATTTTTGCCCATTTTGAGGTTTGTAATTTACCTTCAAATCCGTCAAAAAGTTTGTTGATCATTAGTCGTTGTCGTTCGTTTATGGCAGTATGTTCGTGCAGCTTCCAGAATTCGGCTTTATGTATTATTTTTTGTGTGATGTTTTCCGTTGCAAGCATTGCGTTTTTCAAACAGTGTAAAAACCAATCAAGCCATTCGGTAATGTCGCCCTCACTGTGTTGTACTTTTTGTAATATCTCGTAATATTGCTTGCGTTCAATAAGGATTTGGCTTGACAAACTGTAAAAACGTTCGCCACTATTTTCAGCACGAGCAAGCAACATATCTGTTATTGCTCTTCCAATTCTTCCATTTCCGTCATCAAATGGATGAATGATGATAAACCAAAAATGTGCAATAGCGGCTTTCAATACAGGATCAAGTTTAATGTCATTATTGAACCAAACTAAAAACTTCCCCATTTCTACTTTTACAAGTTCGGGATTTACGGCTTCGTAATGCACCTTTTCCTTGCCTATTGCACCAGAAACTACTTGCATATTACCTGTTCGGTATCGCCCTACTTCTATTTTATAAGGTCCGCTGTAACCTGTGGGGAAAAGTGCTGCGTGCCAGCCAAACAAACGTTTTTCAGTTAAGGGTGTGGTGTATCGTTGGGTAGCATCAAGCATCATTTCAACAATACCTTCTATATGGCGGTTACTTAGTATTAATCCTGCGATATTGATGCCTAAACGCCTTGCAATAGATGAACGCACCTGTTCGTAGTCAAGTAATTCACCTTCTATTTCCGATGATTTTACTACATCTAAGGTTAAGGCAGTGAGCGTGGCTTCTTCTTTGGCAGAAAAGCCCAGTGCATTCATTTGGCCAATAATTTTGCCTTGCATAAGTCGTACTTCACCAAACAAGGCATTTATAACTTTATCGTTCCACGAAAAATTTGTCCAGTTTTTCTGCTGATAGATGTATTTTACCATTGAGGCATGTCAAATATGCGGTAAATATAGTCATTATTCACCGCATATTTGCGGCAATTATTTCGTTTTTTCACGGCAATGGAACAAATTCTGACAATTCAGTTTGATGTTATAGGTTTCCTACCATTGACTATAATGGCAAATCTGATAGGCATAGGGTTAAAAAAACTTAATTGTACATTACAGTTCTTTCAATTCTACTAAATAAACTCAAAAAGATATACTACGTTTCGAAAATTAAAGAAATGAATTGCTTCAAACTGTAAATCGGCTTTGAGATTGCTGCTAATATCATACAAGACGAAATTAATCTTTCGAATTTTTGTCTCAGACGCTGATTTAATGTGAAATTGCAAATTACAACCTGGTAATTTTTCAAGGTAATATAATTTGCAATTTCTATTTTAAGTTGCGAAGTTGCGGGTTGGTTAATTCCCTGTTTTTTTCTTTATCTTTTCAACGGCTTCAAATACCAGATTGTCGTCGACCTTTTCCTTACTTTGCACGCGGTAGGCAAATGATAACCGCATTTCCTGCATCAATTCAACCGTTAATGAATGCGCGTTTTATCCCAATTCAATCTGTTTCCTGAGTGCATGCCGATTTCATCCGCGGCAGATTCGATATCGTGATCAGTACCGAGATATGCGAACGCCCAGTTGTTTTCTTTGAGTGTTGTAATCATGTCCTTAATCTCCTTGCCGGTAAACTCCCTGGAAACGTTTTCAGCTCCATCAGTTATAATGGTAACCAGCACGTGGTGGTCGGGTTTGCCATATACCAAATGCTTCACCTTTAATATAGAGGAACCCATTGCATCCCAAAGGGGAGTATTATCATTTGGCTTATAGTTACTTTCAGAAAGTGATACCGGTTCGTTCAGCATCTGATTAAATACTATCGTTTTAATACCTTTTCCGTTGAAGGTGAAAAAACTGATACGATGTTCCTGATCCGGATTTTCAGATAAAAGCGATTGATTCTGCTGCATCAGCGCATTAAAAGAGCTGATTGTTTGGTCAGCAATAGATTGCATGGACCCGCTTTCATCTAAAATGATGAGGTGATGGATGTTTGTGGTGGCTGTTTTTTCTGTCATAAAAGGCGATTTAGAGGTGAATAATGAAAAAATGAGGTATAAAGCGTAATTTTATGCTCAAATACTTTGCAAATATGCAATATTAATTTGCAAATTGCAAATATTATGAGCATTTTTGATAAATAATTATGGCTTACGGACAAAAAATTAAGGAAATACGGAGAGCGAATCTGCTGAGTCAGGAGGAATTTGCTAAACGCGCAGGTGTTAGTCGAAGCATTGTCAGTCAGATAGAGATAGATAAGATACGACCAACGCTGGAGGCGCTCAAGCGCATTTCGCAGGAATTTCAAGTGAGCCTCGATTATTTGATGAGCACCGAGGCGCCGCCTTCGGAAACCGAAGACCTCCCGTTTTTCAATATAGATAGGAAACCGAGGCAGTTTTCAATGATGATAAAAAAATCGGAGGCAACACATAATTTTATGTTTAGCGAAAGTGAAGATTTATATTTCGATAAGTTTCAATCCCAGCGTTTTAAAGAAATACCGTTCTACTCACTAGGTGATAGACGAGCATTCAGAAATTTCACAGATCTGAGTAGTATTAGTGAAAGGCTTCCAAAAATGCTGCTTCCAGTCGATGGACAAGGCCCTTACATTGCATTTGAAGTGCTGAGCACAATATTTAACCACCTCGAAATTCTCATCTGCGAAGCATCAAATATTGCAGCAACGCATGAACATCAATTGGCTGTTGTTACCACCGTTGATCGCATTTACCATGGCACCATAAAAAGTATCGACAGCGCCACCCTCAAATTTGATAAAATCCCGATTCCTGTAAATACAATTTCCTCCATTTGGAAAGTAATTTTAGTAATGGCACCACCCGATGCTACAGAAAATTTAAAAGAGCAAATGGAGAAAATGCAAAAGATGCTGGAGGAGATGAAGGGCAGAGTGGAGTGAAATAATTACAAAAACCTATCTAACTAATAATAAATTTGACTACTAGCGGAATACTATTTTAACTTGCGGAGCCGCGGGTTGGGAACCGCGCGACAGCGAGATAATTATTAATCTAAAAATAAAATAGCACAACAAATTTCAGCATCCAATTCAGCAAATCATTAATAACCTAAATTGTCCCGATTTTTCAAGTGGTGCACGGTGAATACATGGTGGCACAATGCTTTCCGGATAATCGACTGCTAATCGCCACATATTTCCCACACCTAAACTTATTACATTAGCATTTGGATTGGCTGCACAGTGCAGGTCGTAAAAATGTTCCGTTAAATAGGATTCAAACCCCGATTCTTTTCCGAGATATTGTTTTTTAAGTGCATTGCGTATTTCCGGTATAAGCACCTTCTGTATGCCTTGTGCATTTGGCAGAATTTCGCTGGAATCGCCAAAATAAGTGCATAAAAAAGTATCTATTGGCAATGGTGAGCGGTCTATATGAAAAGAATAAACATCGGTTGCGCAAATATTTTCGGGTTCATCTTTATCATAATACTTTATCACATTAAGTGTTGGCAATGCACCATAATCTTGCAACAATTTAAAGTCATGTAATAAAATTTCACGCGCTATTTGCCCCGCCTCACTCAACTTTAATTCATGCAGTTGAGACAACTCAATTGTTGTTACATTTCCAGTTAATGTTAGCTTTTGCACAACTTCGCTAAAATCACCTGTCAGCTCACGTTTCCAACAAATGGCATTCGTATCACCCATAAATAGATTGGTAACAAGGTCATTAAAATTAGTGACAACTAGAACTTGATTATTTTGGGGTGAGATATTTTGCATTAGTACGTAAAAACTTTGCTGACGGTTTTTCGAATTTTAAATAAATAGTTACATTACGATTCATTCAAAATTAAACAATAAATTTCGATAAAAATTGTATCTACGGACTGATATAAAGTAATTATAATCTAATTGAAACACTTCCATTCAAAAATAACCAGCCTAATTCACTTGTCAATAAATTTTCCTCAAATTCACGAAAAACTGATAACCCAAAAAATGTCACATTTTTTACCCTGAAAGGCAATTAATAAGCAGTGTTCAGGTATTTACCAAGCCGCAACCCTGTCACATAAAATTGAGAAAACTACGATAAACAACGATTTAGGTTACATAAAGGATTGCCATTAATATGGTAAATTAATGATACCATTTACTTTCCAAATAAATGAATACGTTCTCTTCAGTTTTCAACCTACGCATCAATTGGACGGTTGATTGCAGCTTTTGAAAACAGGTGCTGTTGCATTTCATAAATAAAAAAATGTTTTTCAAAATGATTTGATTCGATTTTTTAAGTTAGTGATTCAAAAATAGTAGTTAACGGCAGACTCTATAGCTATTGGGTTTAAAAAAAATGATCAGGTGTCAATTGAGGCCAACATTACAGCTCACTCAAAAATACCAAATAAAATTAAAAAGGTGTACTACCTTTAGAAAAATTAAAGAAATGAATTGCTTGAAACTTTAAATCAGCTATGAAATTACTTTTAATATCTTTCAGGACGAAATCACACTTTCGAATTTTGTTGCAGACGCTGATTTGAGGTGGAATTACAAATTGCCGCCAAGTAATTTTTCAGGGTAAAATAATTTGCAATTACTATTTTAATTTGCGGAGTAGCGGGTTGGAAACTGCGCGACAGCGGCATTGCATAAGTATAATTGCTGGTATATAAATTAGCCACTAGCTATCACAGCATTGCCAACTTCCGAAAAATAAATGGGTTGGTATTATAACCAAAAGAAATATTTAAAATTTATTCAACTAAATCAGATTGCGAATAAAAATTATAAACTAATGACTTCAGAACAAGCACACAATTTTTTAAACAGTAGTTTTGGGACGCATTTTAAATGTATTAGTAGCATGCAAATTTTAGCAAATAATTAATATCAAAAAGATAAGCATCCGTTAAAACGCCCTAAAAAATTACATTTTTAACTGTTTAGAATTGAAACTGATTTAAACTTGGGGTTTTGCAACTTGCAAAGCTGTTGTGGAACATTTTACTTTTGGTCTTACAATATGCTGGTTCATTTGTCAGCAAATTTTATTCTGTCGTTTTCTTTTTTTGCTTTACCTTGTTTCACTGCTGTGTCTATGACGCAACGCAATAACGTGTCAATCTGTTTACCAACTTTAGCAAAACCAAAAGTGCGAGCCAAGTAACGCAGCAATTCATCTTCTTCAATACTCAAATTGTTTGTTACCACTTCCTCTAAAGCTACTAAAACTTCTTCGGGAGCAATGTCCTCCATATTTCGTTTTTCAATGTCGTTGCTACGGTAGTTATCTAAAGTTGTATTGTTACTCCAATAAAATGGCTGATGATGTATCGTCTGCGCTAAGTTCATCTCTCTGATAATACCGTCTAAATAATTGTCTAACCTTGCCCCTGCGCGTCTGGTATTCCACGCTTGCAATACTTTTTTATACAATAAACTTTTGCTTAGCGGAGCTTCTGTGTCTACTAATAATTGTATCTGTTGTTTTATGGTATTGCGGTTTTGAAACTCAAATATTGTTTCACTACTCGCATTAGTAACTGGAGTTAATGCATAGGCTGCATAAGGTTTTTGTTTACTTGTAACATTGATGGTTACAATTACTTCTGGAATTTCTTTAATAGATTCTAATGCCAATTCATCAATAGGTTCCGAGCTAATTATATCTTCAACTTCGGGCTGTGCTTGTATGTGTTTTACTCTTTCTATTATTAAATCAATAATTTTATCCGAATTTTCATACCAGTCAATTGTCCAAATACGATAAATATTCCAACCTAATGCCTTAAGAACGGAAGGCATTACCATTTCTCTGTCATTCATGGTGAGTGCATTATAATAATAATGACCATCAACCACTATTCCCAAAATATATTGTTGTGGCTTATCGGGGTGAACAATACCAATATCCAATTTAAAACCTGAAGTGCCAATATTACACCTAACTTCTAGTCCTTTTTCTGCTAATTTTTTACTAATAGATTCCGATAAATGTTGCATATTAAATGCTTCCTGTACATCTTCGGGACGTACAATTAAATGCCCCTTTTCTGCAAATTGCATAAAGGCTTTCAAACCTACAACACCCTCAGCAGCAGTGCGACCTAAATCAATTTGTTCTGCTCGCAATGTAGCGAATATATGCATTTCATAACGGGCACGAGATATGGCTACGTTTAATCTACGCCAGCCGCCATCACGATGTAAATGACGAAAATTCATACTCATTTTCCCTTCTTCATCTGGAGAGTAGCATACGGAAAATAAAATAAT
>Ga0105049_10005179_pt1 | contig 15203 bp, 8 predicted proteins | sample MAT06_FD_78087 | JGI IMG/M metagenome (GOLD analysis project Ga0105049, IMG submission 78087) | Freshwater microbial communities from Lake Fryxell liftoff mats and glacier meltwater in Antarctica - MAT-06 | ecosystem: Environmental > Aquatic > Freshwater > Ice > Liftoff microbial mat | place... | reverse complement strand
GTCTGAGTTGCGGAGGCAGAAGGCGAAGGGCTCACGCTCGCAGAAGGGCTGGCAGTCGCCGAAGCCGACGGGCTGGCAGATGGGCTGGCAGACGAGCTCGGAGTAGCGGAAATCGTCGGCGAAGGCGTCAGGGTAGTCGGCGCCGGTGTCTGAGTTGCGGAGGCAGAAGGCGAAGGGCTCGCGCTCGCAGAAGGGCTGGCAGTCGCTGAAGCCGAAGGGCTCACGCTGGGCGATGGGCTTGGCGAGTCCGACGGAGAGGGGCTTGCGGTGGCCGATGGAGAGGCCGATGGGCTTGCGGTGGGCGGCAGCGTTGCGGAGGGCGAGACAGAAGGACTCGCTGTTGGTGGCAGTGTCGCTGGAGGCGACACGGAGGGGCTTGCCGTAACCGGCAGCGTCGCCGAGGGCGAGGCGGAGGCAGTGGGCACAAACGTGGTTGCGCTAATGGTCGGCGGAATGGTCGCGGCGGGCGAGGCTGTCGGCGTGGGCGGGCTCGTGGAGCAAATGCGGGAATCAGTGATGCCGACGACCTGCACATCGTCGATGTACCAGCCGATTTCCGTGCGGCCTTCGAAGACGGTGGACTGAAACTCGAATCCGATGGCGATATTCTGCCCACCGAACTCGGTGATATCCACGGACCTAAACGTCCAGGTAGTGACGTCCTTGCGTGACTCGTAGACGGGGACAAAGTTATCGACGCCGTTGGTGCTGATGAGAATTCGACGGAAGTCTCCGCCGGCGAAGGCGAGTTCCCCCCAGCGCAGGAACAGCCGCTCGTCGGTGTCGGGAGCAAAAAACGAATTGGTAAAGGCAGCAGCGCCCGAAGGGAGCTGGCCGTCAACCTTATAGTTGCAGTTCAGCTCGGTATTGAAAACGAGAGCGTTGGGAGCGGTGGTCCAGGGATCCTCGCCGATTGGCTTGGTGCATAAGCTATCGGTCTGCTGGTGCCAGATTCCGGTGCCGCCAACCTCGCGAGCTCCGTCGAATGAGGTCTCGAAGTAAGTCTTGGAGATGAGCCCATCGCTAAGTGTACCAAGGGGCAGAACGACGGAAATGGTGCATGTCCCTTGGTCGCTGGCGACCTTTAGGTCGAAAGTGATAAAGCTGCATGGGAGCGCCGAATCGAGTTCCAGTTCGAATGGCGTTCCCTGGCCCAGCGTTCCGCCGATGGGGATGTCGCCGTAGGCAACTGAATCAACCGTCACCGCGACTCCGGAGTCGTTGGGGGTCAGGCTGGCAATTACATTGGTGAGCAGGCGGTCCGATGGGTTGAAGAGGTCGATGACAAGACTCACCTTCTCGCCCGGATCGGCGTTGCGGTCGCCGTTGCCGCCGTTCGAGTCGTCGATGCCGTCCCCAACCTGAGTATCTGGGACGAGGCTGGGGCAAGCGCTGGAGGGGAGTTCGAACTCCAATCCTGTGGCGAGCGCTGGAAGTGTAACAACGAAAGCCGTGTCGCCATCGGCGGTGACGCGGCGAATCGTCTGGTCGGTATCCGCGACCAGAAAGGCAGCGTGCCATGGGTCCCACGTCATGGCCGTGGGGGTGTTCCAGCCGGTGCCGGTAGGGGACAGCTCCGGCCCAACGGCGCGGGAGTCGGGGTCCAGCGTCTGAAACACGAACGGGCTATTTGGCAGTGTTCCCTTGGTTCCCTTGGTGGCCACGACTGGGCCGCTGATGCGGAATAGAGTGTTAGTCGCCTGGTCGAACGCCAGCCCCTCTCCCGTGCCGTTGGAGGGAAGCGTCGTGATGGGGTCGTCCGAGGGTCCCGACGGGATGAAACGAAGGAAGATAGTGAGGATGTTTCGCAGGTCCTCGGAGAGGAAGTATATCTCGCCATCGGGGCGCACAGCCAAGTCGCTGTAAACGGCGTCGAGCTTGCGGACGATGGTACCGGAGAGGAGGTCGGGGGAGAGGCGGTAGAGGAACTGGCCGTTGATCGTTCCATCGGAGCCGATGGCAAAGACTTCGCCGTTGACGGGATGGACGGCGAGGGCGCGGAAGAACGTGATCGGAGGACGAAAGCCGATATCGGGCGTTACTTGGCTAATCTGAACGCCGGTGGCGGAATCGATTCGGAAAACCGTCAGCGAGTTGGCCGTGGTGACGAGCAGCACGGAGCCAACGGGAACCGGCGCGGTCTGCGCGGGGGCCCCATTCCAGATCGCGGACATGCACGCGATCAGCGTGGTGGCCGCCAGTTTCGTTAAAGGTCCAACGGCCGAATGCGCATTCTTGGGGGTCATCGCGCGTCTTCCTTTCGGTTCCACACCGTGACGGCCACGGGAAACCGCTGCGTGGGGCGCAGCGCCGGGACGTTCAGGGTTATGCTATCGTAAGGAAAAGGTAGGGCGGATTTCGGTGCTTGTCAATCCCGCGTTGGCCCCCGGCGGGCGGAGATTCAGGTTGAATCGTGTCCCGGATGTTCCGACGGCGCCTTGCGTGGAACCGAGAGGTCAACCTGGGTAGAGGCCATCCGAAGGCGGTTTTGACTCTCCTCCACCGACGGGTCAAGCACAGGCCGAATTGCGCGAAAGTCGATCTCCGCGGTCTTGCGCTTGGCCGGGTCCTCGGCATCGAGCATGGTATCCTGAGAGAGATCGGGGCTGCCGAGACGGGGAGTCGGGGGAATCATTTTGACGACTCCCGAAGCCCGGGAGTCATCGAACCGGACCTTGGATCGGATGGCGGAGAAGTCCTCGTCATGGATGACGCGAAGCTGTGCTTCGTCAATGACCCGCAGGGCCAGCAGGGCATCGGGAAGGCCCCCTGGCTGGGCCTCGGCGACGATGGCCTGGAGCCACGGCATCCCGGCGATCTCCAGCTTAAGGATCGCGCCGAGGAGCAAAAGGTCATCGCCGGAGAGTTCGTGCCACTGCATGGTCTGGGCCGTAACGTTGCGTGTCTGCGAGTTAGTACCTAGGGGAATCGGGTGGCGCGACGCAAGCTTTCCGTCGAAGCTATTCTTCGAGGCAAACAAAAGACGAAGCGCGGCAAGGGCGATGGCGCTTGCCAGAGTGGGCACGAACGCCCCAGCCTTTTGCGAACCGGACGCAGGAGGCCGGCGGCGCCGCCATGTCGATCGAGGAATTGGAACTGACCCCAGCCGACGCGCCCCTCCCCCGCCGGGAGGAGCTTGCCGTGCCTGTGCCGCCGCTGGTGATCGGGCCTCACTCGATCTGGCCTCCGGTGCTGCCCGCGCCGATGTGCGGGATCAGCGACCGCGCGTGGCGGCTGTTGGCGCGCGAGCAGGGATGCCCGCTTGTCTATACGCAGATGGTGAGCGCCGAGGCCATGACGCGCGGCGGGCGGGACAAGTCATGGAACCTTCTCGATATGTTCGTGGAGCCCGGACTGGTCTGTGCCCAGGTGTTCGGGTCGCATCCCGATTCGCTGGCGGAAACGGCGCGCCAGTTGCAGGACGGTGGCGCGGCCATCGTGGACCTGAACATGGGTTGCCCGGTGAACAAGGTGGTGAACACCAACGCGGGAAGCGCGCTGATGACCCAGCCCGATCTGGTGCGAGAGATTTTCCGCAAGATCCGCGCGGTGCTGACGGTGCCGTTCACGGTGAAGTTCCGCGCCGGGTGGGAGCGCTTTGGCGAGGAGGCCTTCACCGTTGCGCGCATCGCCGAAGAAGAGGGTCTTGATGCCGTGGCCGTTCACGCGCGCACGCGGCAGCAGGGCTACAAGGGTCATGCCGACTGGTCGATCATCAGGTCGCTCAAGGAGACCGTGAAGCTCCCCGTGATCGGGAATGGCGATGTGCGCAGCGCCAACGACGCCGTCCGCATGGTGCGCGACTTCGGCGCAGACGCGGTGATGATCGGGCGCGGCTGCATGGGGAACCCGTGGATCTTTGGCCAGATCTTGGCCCGCTTCAAGGGAGAGCCCGACCCGCCGGAACCCACCGTGGACGAGCGGCTGGATACCGTCCTGCGCCATGCGACGCTGATGGCGATGCGCAAGGGGGAGAACATCGGCCTCCGCGAATTCCGCAAGCACGTGGTCCAGTACATGAAGGGCTTCCCCTTCGCCCGCGAGCTGAAGACAGAGCTGATGGGCGCGATGTCGGTGGCCGACTACGAACGCATCATCGCCGACGGACGCGGCCGCATCCACGAGCATATCGCCCACGGCATCGCGGCGACGGATGCCGAGGGCGAGGATCCGGCTTACCTGCATGGGAGTTGCGCGGACTGCGACTAGCCGATCGCATCCAACGCCACGAACAAGTCCGCCTTGGTCATTCCATCTCGCCACACCGAGCGACCGGCATCGGGCTTGCCGCCGGTGGCCTCTGACCAGCGCGTGATCCACCGATCTCCCGCCGTCTTCTGGATGACGGAGTCGGGCTGGAAGTGCATCGAGTCGTCCTCGAAGAAAACGCCCCGCATGGAGAGCCGCTGAATCGCGCCGAAAGCCGGGTGGGAGTTGTGGACGTCGAGCGTGGGGTAGAGCGCGACGCCCGCGCCGATGAGGTGGGACTGGACCTCGGCGATGGCCACCTGACGCGGCTCGATGCGGTGCTTGACCGCAAGGGCCGCAATGGCGCCGACGGCTTGGCCGGTGAGCATGACAACCGGCTGCAAGCGCGAGCAGCCGTTCACGATGTGGGAAACGGAAATGCACTTCTCCGCGAAGAGGAGGCCGTCCCATTCCTCGGGAATCAGCGAACCGAAGGGAATCTGGAACGGGGCATTGTCGGGATAGTTCTCCTCCAGCCGCTCGCCCGGCGGAAAGTGTGCCTTGCTGTGATGGTGATCAAGATAGTAGTCGCCAATGGCGACTGAGTCGGCGCGGAACGGCGCCCGCGTCGCTCCCGGCCCGGGGACCACGTCGGACTCGAGCATGAGATGGACGCCGCGCCCGCGGCGGCTCTCGCGCATATACGGCATCGTGGGTAGATGATCGGGCGTGCCGTACTCGTCGGTTGCGAGGCCCCACTCGGGATGGCCAAGGTCGTTCTGCATGTAGTACACGTAGCGGAGCGTGCGCTGCTTCGCCAGCTCGAACGCCCGCGCGCGGTCGGTGGGCGATCCGAAGACACCGATGGTATCCGGGCTATCGTTGGAATGGAACGGCCAGTTCAGGAGGTGCTTGTCGTTGGGAAGGATCGAATAGGAGAGAAAGCTATCCCACGAGTGCAGCTTGTGGTTGAGGATATTCTCATCGCGGACGGTGGCGAGTTCGGCGGTCGAGCAGTCGAACTCGGCGGGATCGTAGTTGGCGGGGCGCGGGAGTGACGTCGCGCGCGGGAGCGTCTTCTTCAGCGTGGCGCACCACGTGAGGTCCTGCACTTCCAGATCGTGAACCTCGGGGGCGTCGGCCTCGCCGGTGTCGGACTTTGCGTCACGGCCAAGGCGATAGGGAACGCCCGCGGATTCGAGCACGTCGCCGTATTCGGTGGCCTCGACGGTGATGCGGGCGTGAATCTCCAGCAGCTCGCCCTTGTGGCGGACGACGGCTCCGAGGACTCGCTTGCCATCGACGAGGGCGCTTACGAATTCCGCGCCGTGCCAGACCTCGGCGCCGGACTGGGCGACGTACTCACCCAGCAAGCGCGCGCCCAGATGAGGCTCGAAGCAGGTCTCGCTGATCCAGCCGGTGAAGGTGTTCTGGGGCCCGCCGTAGTTGGCCTCGATGGCGTCGCGAAGGCGGCGGAAGAATCCGCTGGCCATGGCGGCCTTGTTGCCATCGAAGGCGCTGACTCCGGCGGACGTGATCATGCCGCCGAGCCAGGGAGTTGGCTCGATGACGAGGACCTTGGCGCCGAGCGTCGCGGCCTGCCAGGCGGCGGATGTGCCGCCCGTTCCCCCGCCAATAACGAGAACGTCCACGTGCTTTGTCTGCTGGGCCATCTGTTGCCTCTCCTTAAATTCGGTCCTGACGAGGTCGGCGCATAACGCCTTGCGGCCCGCTCGGCGGCTTGCCATCTTGGGCCGTCTGGTTTTGCGGATTTCGCAAACGCGGAGCAAGCGACTTGGCGGCACCGGGACCACAGGAGGCCAAACCGCGCGCGCTGGCGCTTGATGCGCTGCGCGGGCTGGCGATCTTTGGCATGTGCCTCTCTGGCGTTGTGCCGTGGAAGGGACTGCCAAACTGGATGTACCATGCCCAGTTTCCGCGGCCAGAGGCGGTCTATGACAGGAACTGGGCAGGATTCACGTGGGTGGATCTGGTGTTTCCCGCTTTCCTGTTCTCGATGGGTGTGGCGTTTCCGTTTGCCATGTCGGCAAGGCTCCGAAAGGGCGCTACATCGCTCAGCCTGGTTCCCGGAATCGTGCTCCGTGGGCTGGCGCTGGTGGCGTTCGCCATTTATGTACAGCACATCGCGCCCTACCAGATCAGCGCTTCGCCCACGACATCGACATGGTTGCAGGCGCTTCTGGGCTTCGCGTTGCTGTTTCCGATCTATACGCGGCTTCCGGAGGCCTGGAATCCAAAGGTGAAGTGGGGAATTCGCGCAGCGGGAATCGCCGGCGCGCTGGGATTGCTGGTCGTGATCTGGCAACCGTGGCTTGCCGAATGGAAGTTGAAGGCTCCCGGAATTACCTCGGGGCAGATCGCGCTCAAGCTGCTGGGCAAGAGCGACATCATCATCCTCGTGCTGGCCAACATGGCGGTCTTTGGTTCGCTGGCTTGGCTGCTGACCCGCGGCAGCGTGACGTTCCGCATGATGTGCCTGTTGATCGGGTTCGCGAGCCATTTTGCGCGCTATCCCGAGTTCTCCTGGCTAAAGCCGATTACCAAGTCACCTGCGCCGTGGCTCTACAATTTCGAGTTCCTGAAGTACCTGCTCATCGTGATTCCCGGGACCATGATCGGGGATGCGCTGCTGACGTGGATGCGCTCGCCCGCGACAGGGGCAAAGGGCGACGGCCTAAGTCGAGGCACGTTGGCGTGGCTCGCGGCAGTGCTCCTTGCGATGGTGGTAGGCGTGCATGTTGGCCTTCAGGCGCGCCTGCCCGGGATGACCGCGCTCGGCACGATCTGTATCGCGGCGATGCTGGCGCCTATCTTTCTCCAGCGTGGGGGCCAGGCGGAGGGCCTGCTGAGGACACTGTTCCTGTGGGGTAGCGGTTGGCTTGCGCTGGGGTTGCTGCTGGACGCCGGTGCGCTTGATTGGCTGACGCGGGGGCTTTCCTTCACGCTGTCGGAGGGCGGCATCAAGAAGGACCAATCGACGCTGAGCTATTACTTCGTCACCACTGGGCTGTCGATCTATCTGCTGATTTCGCTGACGATCTGGATCGACCTGCTCAAGCATCGGCGCTGGTTCGCGATACTGATCGCAAACGGGCAGAATCCAATGATCGCCTACGTGGGAATCCGTAACCTTCTCGCGCCGGTGGTAAGCCTCACGGGACTGGATGCGTGGATGTTTGGCAAGGTGTTTGCAACGCCGTGGACAAAGGCGATCTGGTCGTTTGTCAAAACAGTGCTCCTGTCCGTCGTGGTGGCGGGATGCACGCGCCTCAAGATCATCTGGCGAACGTGAGCCGGATCACTCACCCATCATTTCCCTCCATATAGATTTCTCGTGGATTCCGAGGATCCCGTTGTGATCACCGCCGGGTATCTCGACGTACTTTGTAATTGATGGATGTCGGCTGCCGAGTTCGCGTCCCATCTGCACGGGGATGATCTCGTCGATGGCGCCGTGAATGACGACGACGGATGGCGGTTCGGGTCGCGCGGCGAGTTCGTCCAGACGCTTGCGATTGTCGAAGTTGTGGATCAACACGTGTTTTAGAGGCCAGCCGACGACTCCGCCGGCCATGTCCTTGAGCGAGGTGAAGGGGGAGACGATCACAACCCGGCGAACCGGGTGCTGGACGGCAAACTGAAGCGAAGCGGCGGCGCCGAGGGAATGCCCGAGCGTGTGGAGTCGCGACTCCAGCGTGGGAACATCTGTGGAGAGGTGCGCGGCCAGCGCAGAGAGCGCGCCATTGCTGGCGTCGAGGATGCTGCGCGGAGACGGGGTTCCCTTGCTGTCGCCATATCCCGGATAGTCTAAGAGGAGGAACCCCGCGCCGTCGTCGGGATAGTCCTCCGCGAAGAATCGCCAGTCCAGAGCACAAGTGGCATTGCCGGAGAAGACGACCCAGAGCGCGGTGGGTGGGGTGGAGCCATCGCGCGACGCCATGTAGAAGGCGCGCTGGGTTCCCTGGGCCGTCTTGAAGTCGATCTCCGAGAGCCGCTCGTCGGTGGCAACGCGGTCGTGCGACTCGTAGGGACGAGGGAAGTAGATCATCCGCCCTTGGTAGAGGAGCAGGAAGATGGCGAGACAGCCGCCGATGAACAGGAGCGAGAGAGTCATTCGGCGAACAACCCTCCACGCTCGGTACCACAGTGGGCGGGCCGGACCCGAAGGCACCTCGGGGAGTTGGACAGGACCAGCCTCATGATTCGCCATTGCCACGCTCCTCCTTGATCGCCCATTGGTTCACGGTCTAAGTGACTCTCGAAAGTCCTGTCGTATTCCAACGTAGCTTGGGCGTCTCGCCCGTGCCCCGTCGCCCCCACACGCGGGCAAGATGCCCACGATACTCTTTTACGGCGTCCTCCATCGCGACAAGACTTTCGAGAACCGCTCTAAGTGACTCCAGTCGGCATTCGGTTGGATCACGCGGGGCGAAATCCCACCGAAAAGTTGACGCGCGACCGCTTGTTCCCCTGGATTCTCTTCCACGTTTTCATCTTTGCGATGCTCGCTCTCGATCTGGGCGTCTTCCATCGCAAGAATCATTCTGTTGGGTTTCGAGAATCGGTCTAGTGGACGTTCGCCTGGATCGTGATGGCGCTCCTGTTCGACGGGGGGCTCTATTTTGTGCAGGGCAAGGTCAAGGCCATCGAGTTCCTCGCTGGATATCTGTTGGAAAAAGCCCTCAGCGTCGATAACATTTTCGTCTTCCTCCTGCTGTTCAGCTACTTCCGAGTCGCGCCGCAATATCAACACAAGGTTCTCTTCTGGGGAATCCTTGGGGCCTTGGCCTTGCGCGGAGCGTTCATCTTTGGGGGTCTTGCCCTGATCGAGCGGTTCACGTGGCTGATGTACGTGCTGGGGGTGCTCCTGATCGTGACCGGCATAAACATGGTGACCCATGGCGAATCCGAAATGGACCCGGGAAAGAGCTTGATGCTCAGGCTTTTCCGCCGCTTCATGCCCGTGACACCTGACTATGTGGGCGGGCGATTCTTCGTCAGGAAGAATGGCCGCCTGATGGCAACGCCGCTCTTTATCGTGCTGCTGATGGTGGAGACCACGGATGTGGTCTTTGCCGTGGATTCGATTCCCGCCGTGATTGCGATTACCAAGGACTCTTTTATTGTCTATACATCAAACGTCTTCGCGATTCTGGGTCTGCGGTCATTGTTCTTTGCGGTGTCCGGATTCATGGAGCTGTTTCACTACCTCAAGATCGGCTTGGCGGCGATTCTGGCCTTCGTGGGATGTAAGATGATCGCGGGAGTCCACTTCCACTACCACCTTCCGCCGCTCGTATCGTTGGGGGTAATCGTCGGCGTGCTAACCTTGTCGGTTGCTGCATCGCTTATATGGCAGAAGACAGAACACGAGGGATGAACAGCATCTTGGCCGTTCATCCCTTCTACCTTAGCCCTACCTAGTAAAGCATCCAGAATGCGGGGCTTCCGTTGGGCGCGATCACGAGCTGATCGATCCACGTTCCGTCGGCGGCGGTGTTGTTTCCCGTGTCGGTCTCGCGGTGGCCAAACTGGATGGCTCCCGTGAGCGGACCCCCTGCGGGGATGGCGCCTGTATAGACATCCGCCCCGTTTATTCGCGCGGTGAGCTGGTTGCCGGAGGGGTCGATGGAGAACTCGAAGGGTACCCACGAGTCCGGGGTGATCGATGCGGCGGCGGCGGTGAGGCTGCCGAGCTCCTGAACCGGAGCGCCGTCCTGATTGTCGTGCGTGGCGTGAACGAACTTGAACGTCTGCGCGTGATTGACGAGTCCCGTGGCGGGGAGCGCGACGGTGGCATTATTCTGGAAAAGCAGCCAGTAGCCGCTCTCGTAGCCAGACGCCGCCGGAGCATTTGCGAAGAAATTGCTCCCCTGCCGCCCGCAGAATCCTATGCCAATCGCCTGTCCGCGCCGCGTGGTGGCGGGGATGTATACGTATCCGCTGACCTTGTAGCCGGTTGACAGATTCGCGCCGAGGCTGGTGTCGCCGACAAAGGCCATCTGGCCCCCGCTGACATCGGCGATGCGAAGGACATTCCCGCCAGACGGAGATGCGCCCACACCGGACGCGACGGAACCCGCGGATGCGAAGGGGAATGTGAGGTATGCAGCGGCGGGCATGGTGCTGAAATCGAATGTCGAAGGGATCGGCACACTTGTGCCATTGGCAACGCCCGGCGTGGACTTCATGGCGAAGAAGTCCCAGGCATTGACGTTGGAATCGGCGCCGTCGGGATAGCGGCCCATGGCATAGTGGGTTCCTGCAATCTCGCCAAGCCAGGGGTAGCCTTCGTCGGACGCGCCGCGCGCCTCGGGCCGCGTAAGCCCGCGGAGGCCACCGAAGGCCTTGTAAGTCACGGCATCGATGGTCGTATCCGTCACCGTATCGAGAAGGATGATCGCGGCAGGCTGGGTGTCGGGTATGTCGTTCGCGGCGGCGGAGAAACCCGTCGTGAGCGCGACATTGGCGACGCCGGGATCGCCGACCACGAGGAGCCCCGAGGCGGGGATGACCTGGCCATCGAGCACGACGGTCTTGGCCAGATTACCGGAATCGCCAAAGAACTGGAGCGAAACTCCCGCTGGAATGGCGCCCGCGGGGCCGTGTATTTCTACGAACTCGCCAGCATTGCCGGGGTAGGTGAACTCGTTGATGCGGTAACCGTTCGCGGCGGTACGCGCCTTGGAGGCGCGGGTCAGCTCGTCCACGTGAAGCGTTACGGTGCCGGTGTTGAGGCTCTCGACGAGGAAGCCGAACACACCGATATCGCGCCCCTGATTGCGGACATTCCAAAGGTTGGAATTCACGACGCCGTTCCCTGCGACGAATCCAGGCTCAGCGGTGGCGAAACCCGTGGCCTGCGAATCGTCAGTCAGGTCGAAGGTGACGTCGCGCCAGCTTCCGGGGACAAGCGCAGTGGCCGGACCGAGTTCCATCTGCCGGTTCGCATCGACGACGACAAGGCGCACCGTGGCACCGACGGGGGCTGTCCCCGCATAGATTTTGGCGGAGAGAAGAGTGCCCTTCGCGACAACGCCCACATAGGCATTCGTATCGCGCACGGTTCCAAGAACCGGTGAGGACAGGACCTCGTGCGCAACCATGGCGCGCTTGGTGCCCGCGCCATTGAAGACGATGGTGTTCAGCATGGCGTTGGTGGTTGAGGCTGCACGCCCCGCGCCGGCGGGTGCAGCGACGGCGACGGGGGCCGCCGTGCCGGTGGTGTTGCTGCCCGAGGTATCGGGGGAGAAATCGGGGTCGCGCCAGCGGGGGTCGGCGCGCTCGAAACCATCGATGGTCAGTGCGGCTTGGCCAGGTGCGTGCAGCGCGTCTGCGATGGCCTGATAGACATGCGGATAGACTCGGGTGCGCGTGATAGTGGTGCCGCCGCCGGTGCGAGGATCGCGCGAAGAGAGCTCCGCCGTCCAGAAAAGCGACCAGAACGCGACGCCGCGGATCCGGCGGCCCGAGTATGCGCCCGACGTATCGGGAAAGGAGAGCGCAGTGCGTATTTTCTCGTGCATCGAACGGGGCGAATCGATCGTGACGAGGTTGCTCAGGCCGTCGTTGAATGTGTACCAGCTGACGACGTCGCTGGCGTTGAAATTCTCGGTGGGAATCGGCGGGGTGAGGGTGGTGTTGAGCGTGGTGTCATAAAGCCCGTCGGTGAAGCCGCGACCGGTGCCCACGAGCGACCCCGCGGCGCCATAGTTGGTGGTTCCCGTCCACGTGCGCCCATAGGTGGAGTAGGCGATGACCAGCTTCTCCGGTGGGAGGCCCGCATTCAGGTAGTTGCGCGCCTGACCCAGCATCGCGTCCTGGTCAGTGGTGGCGCGTGGCGTATTGCTGGTTCCCCAGTCGTAGCCGGAGAGGATCATGTAGTCGATGTGAGGCGCGATCGCGGCGATATCCCAGAGGTTGGCGGAGTAGGTGGGATGCGTATAGACAGTGATCTCCTTGCCTTGCAGTGCCGGGTCGGCATTGAAGGCGGCGCGCATCTCCTGAAAAAAGGCGCTGATGCCGTTACGGGTGGTGGTATTCCAGGAGAACTCGATATCGACGCTGACGCCGGCGTTGTAGTTCTGGGGGTCGTTCTTGAGCGCATTGCCCACGTTGGCGATGAGCGTGGCGCGCTTGGCGGGAGTCTGGAATACCTGCTCGATGGCACCGCCCGCGCCGTCGTCGAAGGAGTTGATGACCATGACGATCTTGGTGCCCGCGGCCTGGGCGGCGCCACCGGCGCCGTACTCTGCGGGTCGATTGTTCCAACTGCTGGTCAGGTTGGTGAACGCTCCGTTGGAGTTGAAGACGGTGAACGGAATGCCGAGGTGGGTGAGCGACTCCCACCGCAGGTGAAAGCGGACATCGTTGTTCTGTATGTAGCCGAAGGAGACAAAATCGGGAACGACGTGGGGCGCGGCGCGCTTGATCTCCGCAGCCGTGGCGGGGCGACCCGCCTTCTCGCGGCGGGCGGCCTCCTCAATGTCCTCTGTGGGCGGAGCTGATTCGTGGAGCAGGCTCTCCCAATGCGCGGACTGCGCGAAGGCGTGGGGGCCGCAGGCGCCCAGCATGGCCAGCAGAAGGGCGCTGCGCGCCTGCGATATGGCAAATCGCTTCGGCTTCATTCTGTTCCCCAGACCCGGAAATAAATCGCCCGGGCGATGCCATCGGGCATCGCCGCTGCAGACGAAGGTAAGGGTTTGGCCGCGGCTGCCCTTTCCGCAAGGCGAAAGGGGTGCGCCCGTCGCTCTAGAACATCTGCCAATCCGATGCGGTCGCCACGGAGTCCGTGTAAATCTCAAGCTCCGCAATCCGGGCGCGGGAGCCCGTTGTCAGGCGACCCGAGTCATTGATGAACAGGCGCACATAGCGGGCCGCGACCGGTGTGTCGTAGGTGAACTGTGAGACCGCCGCTCCATCCACTCCCGGCGTGTTGTTGCGGGCCATCGTCTGCAAGGTCCACGGCCCGGTGGGGCTGACGTTGCTGGTCTCAATGAGGAAGCCGACGGTGTTGCGGGTCGTTGCATCGAGCCCGGTGCTGCTGGCGTGGCGGACGATGTAGCCATTGATGGGCTTCTGGACTCCCAGATCGGCGACAAGCCAGTGGGAGGCGCCCTCGCCGAGGTCGCGGCTGCTCCACTTGCTGGAAGCGACGCCGTCGAACGCCTTGTCGGGCTCAAAGCCGGGTCCGCCCGCGTCCTGCGAGGCGTCGGAGGTGGCGCTCGCCGCGATGCCGGTGGCCTTGATTCCCGGCGGGGTTCCGGGCGTGAGGCGATTGCCGCCGCTGGCGGGCCACTGATAGTTGAACGCGGCGGCGGCGGAGACGTCGCTGCTGAGCTGACTCCAGACCGCCGTGCTGCCGCCCGCCTCCGCGTCGAGGGCCCAGTTGTCGCAGCACCAGCGATACATGTTTACCGCGCGATAGACCGGAAGGCCGATATCCCTGGCCTGCTGGTTCCATGCGTGGATGTCGGAATAGATGCGCTGCATCCAGCCGGCCTGATAGGTCGGATCGCCCACCGACTCGGGACCGCCGCCCTTCCAGTAGTAGAGGCCGTTGCACTCCGTCGCATAGACAGGAAGGTTCCACAATTCGCGGGGCACACCATATTGCAGCCAGTCGCGATAGACCCCCCAGCTAAAGTCCAGCGTAAGCGTGTTGACATTGATGGGGCTGGCGTTGAACCCCCCCGCCGAGTAGCCGCGCGTGTTGATGTGCATGGCAAGGCCATCGGGGGTGACGGCGCCGGGACCGGTGGTGATGGCAACCATCATCTTGTAGTAATAGTCCACCCACGGGTCGTTCATGGCGGCATGCGTGAACCCGCCAAGATTCCCGGTTCCGTAGGGCCCTGCCCACGGCGCGAGCGCCTGGGGAATGACGACATCGTTTGGACGCACTGCCTTGATGGCGGCGTGGCAGAGTTTGTAGGCGGCGGCGTAGTTCTCCGGAGTGACGGTTTCGAGGGTGCCGCCGACCTGCGGCCACTCCGCCGCCAGGTTGGTCTCGTTGGCGATGACCCAGGTATTGCAGCCGCTCGAGCCTGCGACGAAGTTCTGCACGCGCTGGGCGAAATTCGCATACTGGGCCTGGGGAGGCAGGGTACCTTGGGGGAAGTAGCCGTAGTTGAGCCGCCCGATGATGGTCGTTCCCGAGGGGGGATTGTAGTTCTTGGTCCCCATGTCGGAAGGATTGGCGCCAAGGGCATCCGTCGCGGTGATCCAACCCGTGCCTGAGGGGAGTAGCCCGAGGTAGGTGTTAACGCCGGGGAAGACATCGTCGTGAATGCCAAACAGGTGCGGGGTCTGTGCCTGCGCGTTGCCCATGGCGCCGATCATCCAGGAAATCGTCGCGGCCAACGCCGCCAAACTGAATCGAATTCGCTTCATCGCCTTGCCTCCGATAGTTTGCCGCGGCAACTAATCCCTGCGGCCCGCCGTGTACTTATCCGAGGCGAGTTGGTAGCGCTTGCAGTGCTCTATTGTCAAGTACTTCGGATCGCCGATGCCCCAGCGCCAGCAGTCGGGGCGCATGGCGGGCGCAAGCGTTGCCCATTCCCCACCCACGGCTGAAACGACCACATGAGAGTGACCCCCTACGCTGGCTGGCCCAACTGCATCACGCTGACCAACGGTCGGATCGAGGTTGTTGCGACGACCGATGTGGGCCCGCGGATCATCCGCTGCGGATTCGTGGGAGAGCGGAACCTCTTCAAGGAGTTTGCCGGCCAGCTCGGCTCCGCCGGAGGAGAGAAATGGAAGGTCTATGGCGGCCACCGCCTCTGGCACGCGCCGGAGGATCGCATCCGCACCTACGAGCCCGACAACGACCCGATCGCCTTCGAGTGGGACGAAGCGCACCTGACGCTGACGCAGCCGATCGAGTCCGGCACCGGAATTCGCAAGAGCATGACGATCTCCGTGGATCCAGATCGTGACATGGTGACGGCGGTTCACCGCCTGGAAAACCACGGCCCCTCGGAAGTGGAACT
>Ga0105049_10005178_pt1 | contig 15206 bp, 14 predicted proteins | sample MAT06_FD_78087 | JGI IMG/M metagenome (GOLD analysis project Ga0105049, IMG submission 78087) | Freshwater microbial communities from Lake Fryxell liftoff mats and glacier meltwater in Antarctica - MAT-06 | ecosystem: Environmental > Aquatic > Freshwater > Ice > Liftoff microbial mat | place... | reverse complement strand
TTGCGCGCGCGGCAGCGCGACCCGGCGAGCGGCCGCTTGCAGTCACGCCCGCATGAACCAGAAGGAAATATGGCTATCATTGCAGGCGTTTCGAAAAACATCCATGAACGACCGGGCCCCGGGAGACAGCATGCAGGCCAGCACCAATCGCATCCAGCCGCTTCTGGCGCTTTCGGCTTTTCGCAAGCTGATGAGGAATCCCGAAGACACCCACCAGGTGTTCATGATCGGCGAGGCGCTGCGCGGCAATTCGCTGGCGCGCGTCACCGCACGCTTTCGCAGCACCGAACTGGGCCAGGCGGTGCTGGCCGGGCGCCATGTGTTGCTGCCTATCCTGGCCCTGCGCACGGCCCTTGCGGCCCTGCCGACGGGCTCGCTCGGGCGCGCCTACCTCGACTTTGTCGTGGCCGAAAGCCTGTCGGCGCAGGGCCTGGCGGAGGCGGCAAAAAAGCGCGATGAAATGTCGCAGGCGACGCCGGATGAACAGAATTTCCGTCGCCACCTGCGCGACAGCCACGACCTGTGGCATGTACTCACCGGCTATGGCCGCGACCCGCTGGGCGAGATATCCCTGCTGGCCTTCACCTTCGCGCAGACCCGCCTGACCGGGCTGGGTGCCATTGCCTTCCTTGGCACTTTCCGCATCGGACGCGTGCTGCGCGGGCAGCCGGTGCGCTTAGCCGTGCTCGACGCCTATCGCACCGGGCGCGCTGCGCAATGGCTGCCGGGGGTCGACTGGAATACCTTGCTGGGCGAAAACCTGGAGCAGGTGCGCCGCAAGCTCGGGCTGCCGGCGCCGCATCGCTACAAGAAAATCGTCAGGCAGGCGGGCGATATCGGTAGCGGGGCCAGGAATGCGTTGCAGGCGCCGTGAGGCATGCGCATGGCTTGTCGGCATGCGGCTTTTCTTCGATCTGCGGTCACGGCCTGGCGCTAGCGTGACGCAGTGGCTTGCACTGTTGGCTTGCTGCCTGCCACTGCTGGCCGGCGCCCAGAACTACCCCTCGCGCCCGATCCGCATGATCGTGCCGCTCGCCGTCGGCGGCACCGGCGATACGCTGGCGCGGGTAGTGAGTGAGGAGATGTCGAAAATCCTGGGCCAGCCCTTCGTGGTCGAGAACCGCGCCGGGTCGGGCGGCTCGATCGGCACCGAAGCGGTGGCCAAGAGCGCGGCCGACGGCTACACCCTGCTGTTCGCCAGCCCAGCGCATGTGATCAACCCGCTGTTGCGGCCCAACAGCTACGACCCGGTCAAGGATTTCGAGCCGGTCTCGGTCGTCGCCAACACCTACATGCTGCTGCTGGCCCACCCGTCCCTGCCGGCCGCCAGCGTAGGCGAGCTCGTCGCCTACGCGAAAAAGAATCCGGGCCGGCTCAACTACGGATCGGCGGGCAGCGGCTCGGCCACGCACCTCAACGCCGAGCTGTTCAAATCGATGGCCGGGGTGTTCATCACGCACATTCCGTATCGCGGCAGCACGCCGTCGCGCCAGGCCCTCCTGGCCGGCGAGATCGAACTGGCGGTCGATGGTCTGCTGCCGGCGCTGCCCTTCATCAAGGCCGGCAAGCTCAAGGCGCTGGCCCTGTGCAGCAGCAAGCGCTCCGCGATCGCGCCGGAGATTCCCACGCTCGACGAGGCCGGCATCAAGGGCTATGCCTCGGATACCTGGTATGGCCTGATGGCGCCGGCCGCCATCCCGAAGGAAGTTCTCGCCGCCCTGCATGCAGCGGCGACCCGGGCCCTGGCCACAGCGTCGGTGCGCGAGCGGCTGCAGCAACAGGGCGCGGATCTGGTCGGCGGCTCGCCGGCGGAATTCCGCAGACTGATTGAAAGCGAGGTGAAAACATGGACACGCATCGTCAAAGAGACCAAGGCGCGGGTGGACTGACGCTCTACGAGAAGATCTGGAACGCGCATGAAGTCGCCACCGGGCCCGGCGGGCGCACGCTGCTGTATGTGGATCGCCATCTGATCCACGACGGCAGCTTCCATGTGTTCGAGGCGCTGCGCGCTGCCGGCCGCAACGTGCGCCGGCCCGACCTCTGTTTCGCCACCCCGGACCATTACGTGCCCACTGGCGATCGCTCGAACATTGCCGATCCGGTGGTGCGCGACAAGATCGAGATCCTGGCGGCCAATACCGCGGCGGCCGGCATCCGCCATTTCGGCATCGACGACGTGCGCCAGGGCATCGTTCACGTGATCGGCCCCGAGCAGGGCATCACCCTGCCCGGCGTCACCCTGGTGTGCGGTGATTCGCACACCTCGACCCACGGCGCACTGGGCGCGATGGCATTCGGCATCGGCGCCTCGGAGGCCACCCACGTGATGGCCACCCAGACGCTGTGGGCGCGGCGCTCCAAAACCATGCGCATCAACATCAGCGGCGTACTGGCGCCGGGCGTGCACTCGAAGGACATCATCCTCGCGGTAATCGCCAAAATCGGTGCCGCCGGCGGTGCCGGTCACGCCCTCGAGTACGCCGGTTCGGCGATCCGCGCGCTGTCGATGGATGCGCGCATGACCATCTGCAACATGTCGATCGAGGCCGGCGCGCGCTGCGGCATGATCGCCCCCGACGACACCACCTTCGACTATCTGGCGGGCAAGCCGTTCGCGCCCACCGCTGCGCAGTGGGACCGCGCGCTCGCGCACTGGCGCACGCTGCCGAGCGACGCCGATGCCGGCTTCGACCGCGAAGTCGATCTCGACGCCGGTGCGCTGGCGCCGATGGTGACCTGGGGCACCAGCCCCGAGCACGGCGCCGGCATCGGCACCCTGGTTCCCGATCCGGCGCGCGAGGCCGATCCGGCGCGTCGCAAGAGCATCGAGCTGGCGCTCGACTACATGGGCCTCAAACCCGGCCAGGCCATCGAGGGGCTGGCGCTGGATCGCGTGTTCATCGGCTCCTGCACCAACAGCCGGCTGGAAGACCTGCGCATCGCCGCGGCCGTGGTCAAAGGTCGCAGGGCTGCCATTCCGGCAATGGTTGTGCCGGGCTCCGGCCTGATCAAGAAAGCGGCGGAGGCGGAAGGGCTGGATCGCATTTTCAAGGAGGCGGGGCTTGAATGGCGCGAGCCGGGCTGCTCGATGTGCGTGGGCATGAACGGCGACCTGGTCGATGCCGGCCAGCGTTGCGCCTCCACCTCCAACCGCAACTTCGAAGGGCGCCAGGGCAAGGGAGCTCGCACCCACCTGGTCAGCCCGGCGATGGCGGCCGCCGCCGCGGTCACCGGCCGCCTTACCGACGTGCGCAAACTACTGGCGAGCTGATCATGGAACCCTTCACCACCCTTACCTCGATAGCGGCGCCGCTGCCGCTTGCCAACCTCGATACCGACCGCCTGATCCCGGCGCGCTTTCTGCGCCAGCCGCGCTCGGCGGGTTATCACAACTACCTGTTTCACGATCTGCGAGAGCAGGGCGATTTCATCCTCGATCGGCCCGCGTACAAGGGTGCGCGCATCATCGTCGGCGCCGAGAACTTCGGCTGCGGGTCGTCGCGCGAGGGCGCGGTATGGGCCTTGACCGGCGCCGGCTATCGCGCCTGGATCGCCCCCTCGTTCGGCGACATTTTTTTCGAGAACTCGTTCAAGAACGGCGCGCTGCCGATCATTCTGCCCAAGCAGCGCGTCGCTGCGCTGCGTACCTTGCTTGGCGATCAGGCCGGCGCGCAACTGAGCATCGATCTGGCGGCCCAGACCGTGACCCTGCCCGACGGCAGCATCGAGCGCTTCGAGGTCGACCCGTTCCGCAAGGAATGCCTGTTGAATGGCTGGGATGAAATCGACTTGACCCTGCAGCATACGCAGGCGATCACGGATTTTGAAGCGCGGCAACGGGTGAATAGTCCGTGGTTGGTGAGCAGCGCCTGAATCACCGTCGTCAAGGGCCGGCACGAGCAGCCTGTCGGAATTGAGGGGTCGCCCAGGCGCTCGCTCGCGCGCGCTGCCCGCGGCGGGTTGGCGTCAATTCTTCGCCACACCGGCCAGCCTTTCTTCGATGCGCTTCAACTTCTCCGCAATCGCCGCGCCAATGGCGATCTGCGGATTCGAGAATTCATGCTGCATCTTCTTTTCGCGCTCGGCGATCGACACCCGCGCCCGCCCGAAGGCTTCGGCGAACGAATGGGTGCGGCGCAACTCTTCATCAAACATGGCTTTGCCGAAATAGGTGAAGTCGGACTCGCTGCCGCAACCAAACGAGGTGCGGGTGGCATCCGCAGCCGTCATCACCAGGGTGTTGTCATTTCTGAGTGCTTCGATGTAGCCACCCGAATAGCAGGCCGAGACGATCACCACGCGCCATTTGATCCCGGCATCATCGAGCATGATCTTGAGGGCCGCCGGCGTGATGTCGTCGAGCTTGAGTGGCCAGAATTTCACCGCCAGCTCGTGCCTCTCGCTGCCGTGCGTGGTCAGGTACAAAACCACCACATCTTCTTCCCGATCGATGCGGCTACCGATACCGCGCAGGGTGCGCGCCAGATTTGTCTTGGTCGCAAGCGGTAGAGTCATCACCGTGTCGGGGTTGTTGACCAGCAGCACCGAGCGGCCGGCGGCGTCGAAGCGCTCGCGCATCAGTGGCGCGATGACCTCGATCTCCTTGCGAAACACATCCTCGGCGGCATAGGAGGCGAAGCCGGTGAAATACAGGTCGGCCACGCCGGGCCGCTGTGGCAACAACGTTTGCAGCGCGTCGTCGAGCAACCCGGCCTGGGCATGGAACGCGGCCTCGCGTTCGATCGAGGCACGATGCGGCGGGTTGGCGGAGGCGTCGTCGCGCGCGTGCCACAAGGGACTTGAGGGCAGCGTATGCGAGGCCAGAACAATCAGGCTGATCAAGGCCCAGCCCGGCCAATTGCTGCGAACGCCGCGCCCGGTCAGGCGCGCCAGCAGGACGCAGGCACACAGCCACCAGCTGACAATCATGCACCAGTAGACGATCCACAACCAGGCCGCCTGCTTGTATAGCGCCAGCACCGCAACCATGCCCACGCACGCAAACGCCACGCTCATGCTCATCAGTGCGACCGCAAACGACAATGGGCTCAAACCCTTCTGCGAAACCCGCGCCACCCACCAGCCGGCCAGCAGAACAAAAGGAATGTCGAACAGGGCGCCGCGCAGCGCCCATGGGTTGATTTCGCCCCGCGTTCCGTAGAGCGCGACCTGCGACGCCAGGGACAGCAGCAGTTCAAGGCTTATCAGGGCGATCAGCTGTGGCGTTGTGACAGCGTAGGCAAGCGGGATCGGGCGCAGCAGCAGCACGCTGCGCGCGCCCTGGTTCAGGTTGCGACGCAATGCCGAAAGGAATGGAACAAGCCCGTGCACAATCATCTGGCCAACCCGACAAAAAAATGCTGCGCGCAACGCGGATCGCAGGGCGCAGGCGAGCAGCATAAACCACCTGTTGATCGGCGCTGGTGGAATCACCGTCAGCGGCTTGTACGCTAGGCCCGCGCTAGCAGCCTGTCGGACTTGGGGCGTCGAAATCCGGCGGCGTCGCCCTGCCATCGCGCCCTGGTCCGTCAGCCAAGCACCTCATCAATCACTTCCACCCAGTGCCTGACCGGCGTTGCCGTCCCGCTTTGCAAATGCGTGAGGCAGCCGATATTGGCCGAGCAGATCAGATCCGGCTTGCCGGCTTCGAGGTGGCCGAGCTTGCGCGTTTTGAGCTCGCCCGAGATTTCCGGATTGAGCACCGAATAGGCTCCGGCCGAGCCGCAGCACAGGTGCGATTCGGCCACCGGAGTCAATTGAAACCCGGCATCTGTCAGTATTTTTTCGGCATGGCCGCGGATCTGCTGGCCGTGCTGCAGGGTGCAAGGCGGGTGGTAGGCGATCTTCTTCGATTGCGCCGCGCCGTTGACGCGCCGCAGCGCCCCCGGCAGCGTGGGTTCATCGATCACCAGTTCCGAAAGGTCGCGCGTCATCGCCGACACCCGCCTGGCGCGCGCCGCGTAGGCCGGATCGTGCGCCAGCAAATGGCCGTATTCCTTGACCATCACGCCGCAGCCGGAGGCGGTCATGGCCAGTGCCTCGACCTCGCCTGCTTCGATCATGGGCCACCAGGCGTCGATGTTGCGGCGCATGTTGTCAAGCCCCGCCTCCTGGAAATCGAGGTGGTAGTTGAGCGCGCCGCAGCAGCCGGCCTTGGCAGCGGATAGCAGCGATACGCCCAGATGGTCGAGCACGCGCGCGGCGGCATTGTTGATGTTGGGCAGCATGGCGTTTTGCACGCAGCCTTCGAGCAGCAGCATTTTTCGCCGATGCCGCGGGCCCGGGCGCACGCCGGATTCCTGCTTTGGCGGCACCTTGGCCTTGAGCGCGCCCGGCACCGCCCAGCGCATGGCCTGACCCAGCGCCATGGCCGGCGCAAAAAAGGGGCTGTTGAGTCCCTTGGCCAACAGGGTGCGCTTGAACCGGTCGGTGCTGCTGCGCTTGACTTGCTGGCCCACGATCTTGCGGCCGATGTCGACCAGCCGGCCATATTCGACGCCCGACGGGCAGGTGGATTCGCAATTGCGGCATGTGAGGCAGCGATCCAGGTGGGTTTGCGTCCTGGCGGTCGCCGCTTGCCCTTCCAGCACCTGCTTGATCAGGTAGATGCGGCCACGCGGGCCGTCAAGCTCGTCGCCCAGCAACTGGTAAGTCGGGCAGGTGGCGTTACAAAAACCGCAGTGCACGCATTTGCGCAGGATCGCTTCAGCCTCGTCGCCGGCGCGCGTGCCCTTGATGAAATCGGCGAGATTGGTCTGCATCAGAATCCCGCGTACATGCGGCCGCGATTGAATATGCCCTGCGGGTCGAACGTGGCCTTGAGGCGGGCGTGAATCCGCGCCAGCACCGGCTCCAGCGGGGTGAACACGCCGGCCTGGCCGCGCAGCGCATCGCTGGCGCGAAACAGGGTGGCGTGACCGCCGGCCTGCAAGGCAGCCTTGCGAATCTGCGCGGCAGGCGCGTCCGACTTGAGCCAGCGCAGCGCGCCGCCCCATTCGATCAACTGCGCGCCGGGCAGGTCGAGCGGCACCGCGGTCGACGGCAGTGACAGGCGCCACAGCGGCGCGGCGCCGGCGAAAAAAGCATCGCTGTGTTCGCGCACCCCGGTCCAGTAGGAGGTGGCCTGCGCCGCCTCCACCTGCTCGCCCCCCAGCCTGCGCGCGGCGGCATCGACCGCGGCATGCGCCCCTTCGAGGCGCAGGCAAAGATCGCCGTCGCAGTAGGCGCTGGCCGTCAGCGGCAATGGCTGCCCGCCCCAGAAGTTGAGTTTCTCGATCGTCTGCGCGGCATCGCGAATGCCAAGCTTGAGCGTGCTTGCAGCCAGCGGCTGCGGCAAGACCTTGAGCGAAACCTCGGCGATTACCCCGAGCGTGCCGAGCGAGCCTGCGAGCATGCGTGAGACATCGTAACCGGCGACGTTTTTCATCACCTGGCCGCCGAAGGCCAGCAGGTCACCGCGCCCGTCGATGAGCTTCACACCCAGCACGAAATCCCGCACCGCGCCGCAATAGCCGTTGCTGGCGGCGCGGCGCGGTCCGGCCAGGCCGGCTGCGATTGCGCCGCCGACGGTGGCGCCGGTGCCGAAATGCGGTGGCTCGAAAGGCAGCATCTGGCCGGCCCCGGCCAAGGCCGCCTCGACCTCGGCAAGCGGCGTGCCGCCGCGCACGCTGATCACAAGCTCGCTCGGCTCATAGGCCACGATGCCGGCCAGGCTGCGGGTATCGAGCAATTCGCCCACCGGCACCTGGCCGTAGAAATCCTTGCTGCCGCCACCACGAATGCGCAGCGGGCGCGCTGCCGATGCCGCCGATCTGACCGCATCGATCACCGCGTCAAGGGTCATGAATGTTCCTTGAGGCAGTTCTCGTAGATTTGCCAGTGCACGGCGCCGCGTGAGCGTGAAGAGTACATGCGCGCCAGGCATTGCTGGCGGACTTCATCGGCGCCCGCCTTGGGCACGGGCTTGGCCACAGGAGTGGCGCAGCCGGCGAGCAAAAACACCAGACACGCCGGCAGCAACGGCAGCAGGATGCGACGCATCAAAACCGCGGCAAATCCGGATGCGGCAACCGGCCGCCACGCACATGCATGCCGCCGAATTCGGCGCAGCGATGCAGGGTCGGAATGTTCTTGTCCGGGTTGAGCAGGCCCTTGGCATCGAACGCGCGCTTCAAGGCGCGAAACGCCGCCAGTTCCTTGGGCGCGAACTGCACGCACATCTGGTTGATCTTCTCGATGCCCACGCCATGTTCGCCGGTTATCGTGCCGCCCAGCTCGATGCACTTGAGCAGCACCTCGTTGGCGAATTCCTCGGTGCGATGCATCTGGTCCGGATCATTGGCATCGAACAGGATCAGCGGATGCAGGTTGCCGTCGCCGGCATGAAACACGTTGGGGCATTTGAGGCCGTATTTCCGCTCCATCTGCGCGATGAAGGCGAGGATGGTGCCCAGCGCCTTGCGTGGAATGGTGCCGTCCATGCAGTAGTAATCCGGCGATATTCTGCCCACCGCCGGAAACGCCGCCTTGCGCCCGGCCCAGGCCTTGAGGCGCTCGGCCTCGTTTTGTGAAACCGTCAGCCGCGTCGCGCCCGACTTGTCCAGCACCGCCATCATGCGGCCGATTTCCTCGGCCACTTCTTCAGGCGTGCCATCGGATTCGCACAGCAGGATGGCTTCGGCATCGAGGTCGTAGCCGGCGCGCACGAACTGCTCCACCGCGGCGGTCGCCGACTTGTCCATCATTTCCAGCCCGGCCGGAATGATGCCGGCGGCGATCACATCGGCCACCGCGTTGCCGGCTTTTTCCACGCTGTCGAACGAGGCCAGGATCACTTGCGCCTGTTCCGGCTTGGGTACCAGCTTGACGGTCACTTCGGTGGTGACGGCAAGCATGCCTTCGCTGCCGATGATCACCGCCAGCAGGTCGTAGCCGGGCGCATCCAGCGCCTCGGAGCCGAATTCGACGGCTTCGCCCTCGATGGTGAAACCGCGCACCCGCAATACGTTGTTGACGGTAAGGCCGTATTTGAGGCAGTGCACACCACCCGAATTCTCGGCCACGTTGCCGCCGATGCTGCAGGCGATCTGCGACGACGGGTCCGGCGCGTAGTACAGCCCCAGATGTGCCGCGGCCTCCGAGATGGCGGCGTTGCGCACCCCCGGTTGCACCCGCGCGGTACGCGCTGCGGCGTCGACTACCAGAATCCGGTTGAACTTGGCCAGCGACAGCAGCACGCCGTTGCCCATCGGCAAGGCGCCACCGGACAGGCCGGTGCCGGCACCGCGCGGCACCACCGGCACATCCAGGGCGTGACAGGTCTTGAGAATGCGCGCGACCTGCTCTTCGGTGGCGGGCAGGGCTACGAGCATCGGCAATTGCCGGTAGGCGGCCAGGCCGTCGCACTCGTAGGGACGGGTATCCTCGGCATCGAACAGCACCTGCTCGGGCCGCATGAATTCAAGCAATGCCGCTGCCACCGTGCGCTGGCGGGCAAGATCGACGACGGCCTTTTCGATCGGTGCGTTCATCGCGGCGCAGCCCTTCAGGCCGCCACGATCTTGCCGGGATTCATGATGTTGTGCGGGTCCATCGCCTGCTTCAAGGTGCGCATCACGTCGAGCGCATCGCCGTGCTCGGCTGCCATGAATTCAAGCTTGCCGCAGCCGATGCCGTGCTCGCCGGTGCAGGTGCCTTCCATGGCGATGGCGCGTTCGACCAGACGGTGGTTCATCTGCTCGCCCACCAGGATGTCGTTTTCATCGTTGGGGTCGACGATGATGCACAGGTGGAAATTGCCGTCGCCGATATGCCCCAGCACCGGCACCATGCGCCCGGACGCGGCGATGTCCTTTTCGGTCTCGGCCAGGCATTCGGCCAGGCGCGAAATCGGCACGCAGACGTCGGTGGAAATGATGCGTGAACCAGGCTGCAGTTGCAGGCAGGCGAAATAGGCGTCGTGGCGCGCTTGCCACAAGCGGCTGCGGTCTTCAGGCTTGGTGGCCCACTGGAATTCCTGCGCGCCGTTTTCCGAGGCGATTGCCTGTACCGTTTCGGCCTGCTCCTTGACGCTGCCTGCGCTGCCGTGGAATTCGAAAAACACGGTTGGCTTTTCCTGGAAGCTGGTCTTGCTGTGCTGGTTGATCGCTTTCACACACAAGGGGTCGACGAAATCGCAGCGCGCCACCGGCACCCCCATCTGGATTGCCTGGATCACCGTGTTGGCTGCCGCCACCATGTTGGGAAAGCAGCACACCGCCGCCGACATCGCTTCCGGCTGCGGGTACAGCTTGACGGTCACTTCGGTGATCACGCCGAGCGTGCCTTCGCTGCCCACGAACAGGCGCGTCAGGTCGTAACCGGCGGCGGATTTCTTGGTGCGGCGCCCGGTCTTGACGATGCGCCCGTCGGCCAACACCACCGTCAGCGACAGGACGTTTTCCTTCATGGTGCCGTAGCGCACCGCCGCGGTGCCCGAGGCGCGGGTGGCGGCCATGCCGCCGATCGAGGCATCCGCGCCCGGGTCGATCGGAAAGAAGAGCCCGGTTTCCTTGATGTGGGCGTTGAGCGCCTTGCGCGTGACCCCGGCCTGCACCGCCGCATCGAGATCCTCGGCATGTACCGCCAGCACCCGGTTCATGCGCGATACATCGAGCGAAACGCCACCATGAATCGCCAGGATATGGCCTTCCAGCGAAGTGCCGGTGCCGTAGGGAATCACCGGGAACTTGTGCCTGGCGCAGGCCTTGACCACGGCCGCGACTTCCTCGGTGGTTTCGGGGAACACCACCGCATCGGGCAGGGCATCGGGGAAATGCGATTCGTCATGGCCGTGATGCAGGCGCACGGCGGCGGAAACCGAGACGCGTTCGGCCCCCAGCGCGGCCTTGAGATCGTCGAGCAAGGCAGCGGGAAACTCGCGGCGCAGGTATTTCGAGGCAATCGGCTGATTCATGGCAGTTTTCTCCGGGAAGAATGCAAATTCTACCCTGCCGACCTGGTGCGCTGCGAATCGGAAAACCCCAACCGGCCAAGGGTTGGAGCGCCCGCCGGAAGACGCGCGCCTCAGGCGCCCGATTCGGCCGCCAGTGCCTCGCCGCAGAATGCCGCTGCGATCTTGTGGCCTCCGAGCTGCAGCGCATTTTATGCAAACGCGGAGAAGTTCCGGCCCCATAATTCCGTCTTTGAATCCGCCCCACCGCCATGCAGAGCACCCCTTACTTCTCCTCCGACCACGAGTTGCTGCGTGATTCCCTGCGCCGCTTCATTGCACAACGCGTACTGCCGGTGGCCGACAACTGGGAAGAAGCCGGCTGCGTGCCGCGCGCCGTCCTCGCGGAGATGGGGCGGCTGGGCTTTCTGGGCATCCGTTATGCCGAGGAATATGGCGGCTCGGCACTCGATACGCTTTCTACCGTGGTGCTGGCCGAAGAGCTCGGCCGCTCCACCTACGGCGGGTTCGCGGTCACCGTGCTGGTGCATACCGACATGGCGTCGCCGCATTTGCAGCATGGCGGCACGCCGCAACAAAAGGCCAAATACATGCCGTCGATTATCCGCGGCGAGAAAATCGCGGCGGTGGCGATGACAGAACCCGATGCCGGCTCCGACCTGGCCTCGATGCGCACCACCGCGCGCCGCGATGGCGATGCCTGGGTGCTCAACGGCGCCAAGATGTACATCACCAACGGCGTGCATGGCGACATTTTCTTCGTCGCCGCCAAGACCGGCGAAGCCGCCACCCGCAACCACCAGATGTCGATGTTCATCGTCGAAAAAGGCACGCCCGGCTTTGCCGTGGCGCGCCCCCTCAAGAAGCACGGCTGGCTATGCAGCGACACCGCCGAACTGGTGTTCGACAACTGCCGCATTCCCGCCGCCAACCTGTTGGGTGACGAAAACAAGGGCTTCTATGCGCTGATGAAAAACCTGCAAAACGAGCGCATCGTGCTCGGTGCCCAGGCCATGGGTGAAGCCTCGAAGGCACTGGAGATCACAATCGATTGGCTGACCCAGCGCCGCGCCTTCGGCGCCCCGCTGTGGGAAAAGCAGGCGATCCGCCATCGCCTGGCCATGCTGGCCGCGCAGGTCGAGGCCGCGCAGGCATTGGTCTACAACACCGCCTGGCGCGACGCCCAAGGACAAAGCGTGACCAAGGAAGTTTCGATGATCAAGGCCCTGTGCGGCGAACTGGTCAATCAGGTGATGTACGACTGCCTGCAGTTCCACGGCGGCTTCGGCTATATCCGCGAAGCGGCGATCGAGCGCATGACGCGCGATGCGCGGATCCAGTCGATCGGCGGCGGGGCCACCGAGGTGATGCTCGAAGAGGTGGCCAAGCGGATGGTTTGAGCGCTTGGCTACGCACTTGAGCATCGACCAGAACATCAAGATTCGTGCTCGCGACCGGTGCGGCAATTATGAGTGCCTACTGGTGCCGCGGGTCGATGCTGGCGAAGACTGGCGCCAATTCGTCAGGCTTGGCCGGCAGTTCGGTATCCGCGAACGCCAGCTCCAACATCTGGCGCGCCGATCGCTGCTACCCCTTGCGCCACCGGCATTGCCAATCTGAGCCTGCGGTCAAGTTGATCCTCGCAAGCTTTTGAGCTATGGCTCTCGATTCCTACTTCGCTGATTCCTTTCCATTTTTCCGGCGCGAGCGGGTCGAACTCGCCGTGCCGACCCGGCATTGGAAACGTCAACAGAAATGAACCTTTAGAGATACACTTTCACATATGAACGGAAAGCTTGAAGCCCTGTTCTATCAAACTGGCGCAGGTAACGAGCCAGTGCGCGAATGGCTATTGAGCATTCCCAAGACGGAGCGGAAATCGGTGGGTGAAGACATCGCCTACGTGCAGTACAAGTGGCCCGTTGGCAAGCCGCGAGTCGATCATTTACGCGGGCCGGTCTGGGAAGTGCGCACCGTCTGGAGAATCAGATTGCGCGCACGTTGTTCGCGGTCGACGAAAACCGGATGATCCTGCTCCACGGGTTCATCAAGAAGTCGCAAAAGACGGTTGGCGCCGATATCGACCTGGCGGAAAAGCGGTTCAAGGAGTGGCGACGTGGCGAAAAAAAATCTGCATAGTGGCGGCAATTTCGACGATTTCCTCAAGGAAGAGGGCATCTTCGACGAGGTGCAGGCGAAGGCGCTCAAGCGGGCCATCGCGGAGCAGCTCGAAGATGGGATGGCGGGCGCGAAACTGACCAAGGTAAAGATGGCGGAACGGATGTCCACCAGCCGTTCCCATCTGGATCGGATACTCGACCCGGACAATGTTTCCATTCAACTCGATACCCTGATGAAGGCCGCGCGAGCAGTCGGCAAGAGGGTAGAGATCCGGATCAAAAATGCCCGTCGCACCACGAGCGCCTGAGGTCCGCTGTTAACGTCTTGAGTGCAACCAGCGATCCATCGGCGCATTGCGTGGCCGATTACTGACAAGGCGTTCGCGTACACCCTCAACAATTGGACTGCGCTGAATCGCTGAACCGAGTGCGGAATTCTGGCGCCGGGCAACAATCCGGTGGCGCGGGTGAGCCGGCCGATTGCTGTCGGCCGACACAACTGACTTTATGCCGGCTCGCCGCGCGGCGTCCGCGCCGCCACCACGATTCTGTCGTTGATCGAGTCCTGCAAGTTGGCGGACGTGGAGCGGCAAGCGTATTTCCAGGATGTGCTCGAGCGCATCAACTCGCACCGCGTCGATCGCCTGCCGGAGTTGCTGCTGTTCAACTGAAAGCCCAGGGCTTCTTGACCCCGCCTCGCGGCTGATCCAGAATCAGTTTTCGTCCTGCCTGATCACCGAGGGCAGCGCGGTGCAGGGCGCGGTGCTTGCTTTTCTCGACATCACCGAACGCGGCCGCGCCGAGGAGTTGCTCAAGCGCGCGAAGGACGATCTGGAAACCCCCGTCCGGAGCGCACCAGCGAACTCACCACCGCGCTCGGTGCGTTGCGCGAGCTCTCGGCTCACGCGCACTCGGTGCGGGAAAAAGAGCGCACCTGCATCGCCCGCGAAATCCACGATGAGTTCGGTAGCCTGTTGGTTGTGCTCAAGTTCGACGCCAACTGGATGCAGCGCCGCTTGGGCGAGCGCGGCGACTTCGCCGGCAAATGCCCGTCAATGGCGCGGCTGTTCGAAGGCGCGGTGGAAAACGTCGCAAGGAGAGGAAATTCAAGGCCACTTTCGTAGTATGTCTTGCGTTGCAGTCGTGGCCGATCTTGAAAGTGGTGCTAAAGGAACCTGCAAACCTGCCCCGGCATGCCCGTTGTCTGTGCCTCTGGCCAACCGGGCGGCGGACGTTGGCCGCGCGGGTGGCCACAGGCACGCTCGTGACCGTCCCGGCCCCATGCCGGCTGATCAAGCGCGGCAAGTTCGGCATCTCGGTGTGGGCCGCCGTGCTGCTCGACAAATACCTTCGCGGAAGTCGGGGCGATCCAGCCCGATGTTGATGGCAACATCATGCGCACCACGGTCTGAACCATGAGCCCACGAATACAAGCAATGACGCCATTATGTACAAGTAGGCCATAACCGGCTATATTTATGGCTAAGTGTGCTTCTGGCCGGCAGAAAGTGAGCCCATCATGCAAGTCAATGTTCTGGAGGCGCGCAATCGCCTTTCGCAACTGATCAAGGCAGCTCAGGCCGGCGAAGAGGTGGTGATCGCCAATCGTGGCCTGCCCGTTGCGCGCCTGGTGGCAGCGCGCGAACCGGCGCTAAAGCCGCACCGCGTTGCGGCTGAGGCCGGCATCACGCTGCCTGGCGAACCCGCCGGCATCCTGAAATGGCTGGAGGAAAATCCGCTGCCGGCGTATGCCCGGCGCAGCGGCGCCGAAATCGATGCCGATATCGAGGCGGAGCGCAATTCGTGGGATTGATTTATCTGGATAGTTGCCTGGTCATTTACCTGATCGAGCAACATCCGGTGTTCGCACCGATGGTTCAAGCGACCATCGCAAACCAGACTGAAAATCGCCTCGCCATTTCAGGGCTGACCAAAATGGAGTGTCTGGTCAAACCCATGCGCACTGCTGACCTCGCCTTGCAACGTCGCTATGAGGCGGGCTTTTGTTTGTATCGACCGCTCGAATTGCCCGAGCCGGTCTTTTTGCTTTCCGCACAGTTGCGTGCGCGCTTTGGGCTGAAGACACCTGATGCGTTGCATCTGGCTTGCGCGCAGTTTCATGGCTGTGCAGC
>Ga0105049_10005176_pt1 | contig 15208 bp, 6 predicted proteins | sample MAT06_FD_78087 | JGI IMG/M metagenome (GOLD analysis project Ga0105049, IMG submission 78087) | Freshwater microbial communities from Lake Fryxell liftoff mats and glacier meltwater in Antarctica - MAT-06 | ecosystem: Environmental > Aquatic > Freshwater > Ice > Liftoff microbial mat | place... | reverse complement strand
TGGCCAATGTACCCACCTACATGATGTTCGACGACCACGATGTCACCGACGACTGGAACCTGAACCCGACCTGGATCCGCCGCGTGATGAACACCTCGCTGGGGGTCACCACGGTGCGCAACGCGCTGGTCGGTTATGCACTCTTCCAGGACTGGGGCAACAACCCGCTGCGTTACCTGAAAGCCGAGCCGAAAGCCTTGTTGCAAGGCATCGCCCGGCTGTTCCCGGACGGCCCCGCGCCGGGCCCCGCGGCGGCGGCGACGACGGCGATCGACACCCTGCTCGGCTTCGATCGCGCGCTGGCCGATTCGGTCGGCGGTCGTTTCGAAGACATCCGTCCGCCGATGAAGTGGCACTTCTCGGTGCCCGGGCCCAAACACCTGGCTGTAGCGCTGGACAACCGCACGCGGCGCAGTTTTTCCTCGGTCAATGGGCCGCCGGGCAATGTCGCGCTGGGCGCTCAGGCCGAGCAGATTCCGGCCGGTCCGTTCAGCGACGGCAAGCAGGTGCTGCTGGTGATCGCGCCGCTGCAGGTGATCGGCCCGCCGCTGCTCGACGAGTTGATCGCCCCGGCCGCCTACCGTGTCTTCGACATGATCGCCTTCACCCACGGCGGCAAGGCGCGCCCGGGTCGCAAGGAGGGTTCGCGCGCGATGATGGGCACCAACCCCGACGCGATCGAAGGCTGGGATTTCGACGCCGAGATCTTCGAGGCCCTGTTGGCGCGCCTGGCTCCCTATCGCCGCGTGGTGCTGCTGTCGGGCGACGTGCACTACAGCGCCAGCGACGAGATGACCTACTGGACCAAGGCCGACCCGAAGCCGTCGCGCATCATCCAGTTCACGTCCAGCGGCCTGAAGAACGTGATGCCGGCCTACATCACCGCGGTCGATCGCAGCCTGTCGTTCGCGCAGCGCATCGCGCGAGCCGGCATCGGCGCCGAGCGCCTGGGCTGGAAGACCAAGCCGACCAACCCGGTGATCTTTCCGATCGGCAAGTCCGAGCAAGACATCCCGCGTGCGCTGCGGGCCCGCTTGCGCCATGAGCCGGTGATGGTGCCCAATCACGGTTGGCCCGAGTTCATCATGTTCAACCCGAGCGAGTTCCCGGACTGGTCGTGGCGGGTCTCGCCGATCTTCGACGTGCGGCGGGACAGCGAACGCCCGGCGGCCGAGCGGCCGGCGGTGATCGACGAGACGCTGGTCAGTGCCCAGCTCGCCGCAGCGGGCGCGCCGCAGGCCTTGCAGGCCTACCAGGCGATCGCCGCACGCCACCAGCGCCAGCTCGAGCAGGTGCGCAATTCGCGGCAGATCCTGTTCCGCAGCAACGTCGGCCTGGTGCGTTTCGAGTCGCGTGCCGGTGAGCTGCATGCCGTGCACGAGGCGCACTCGGCGTTCAGGCTGGCCAGCGACATCGGCACCGATCCGCCCAAGCCGGCGGCGTTCATGCTGCATGCCGTGTCACTGGACCGGCCGAGCGACGAGCGCCGCCCTGAAACCATGCCGAACGCGCGGCTCGACCGGGGCTGACACGACATGGCCGACAAGTCAGCCCTGCAATCGGTGGTCGGCGAGCTCGGCGATTTCCTCGAGTGGGTGCGCGACACGCTGGCCGACGACAAGGCGCGCCGCGCGATCGTCGCCGACCTCGGCGGTGATGTCGGCAGCACACCCGCGGCACCGCAGTTCCCGCCGGCCGGGCTGCAAAGCATCAAGACCTACCGCGAGCGCAGCGACGCCGACCTCGAGGCTTTCTTCAGCGCGCTGCGTGACGTGCGTGGCCTGGTCGACGTGGTGCGCAGTTTTGCGGCGACGCTGAGTTTGGGCATCCACGCGACCATCGACCAAACCCTGCGCGCGGTGCTCGATCTGCTGGCCACCAACTACTTCCGGCTGCGCTGCCCGAGCGGGTACTTCATTCTTCAGGTGGCGAATTTCGCCGAGGACACCACCTCGGTCTATGGCGATGGTGGCAACCATTTCTATGGGCGATTCATGAAGGGCTTCGTCGGGCTACTGGAAGCCGCGCTGACCCCCACCGCCACCTGGAAGCGTTACCAGCTCGAAGAAGAGACGGGCCCGAGCCGGCTGTACGACGTGCTGCTGCACGGCATCTCGCTGGTGCTGATCGCCAAGTCCATCGTCGCCGAGTCCGAAGACTTCGACTTCATCTATGGCTGGGACGTGGTGCCCGGCGCCGTCAACCCGTTCCCGAGCATCGATGCCTCGCTGGCCCGCATGCTCAGCGTGCGCACGCAGACCCGCAGCGGCGGCGACAACGCGAGCACGCAAGCCACCGGATTGCTGATGTCCGCCGGCACGGTGCCGAAGAGCCAGGGTGGCCCGGCCCTGTACTTCGCATTCGGCGGCGACTACAGCGCTGCGGTGCCGCTGTCCGGGCCCTGGTCCTTCCTGTTCGAGGCCAGCGGGGCCAGCGGTGTCGGCCTGATGTTCGGCGGCCCGGGCGGCTTGCGGGTGCAGTCGCCCAGCGGCGCGGGCGACTTTCGTGTCGGCGTTGCCGTCGAAGCGCAACCCGATTCACTCAGCGGCCACAGCCATGTCATTTCGCTGGTGCGTGGCACCGAGCTGCAACTCGGCCGGCTGCGTCTGGAAGCGACACTCGATGCCAAGGCCGGCGTGCTGAAAGCGTCGCTGCGCGACAGTGCGCTGCTGCTGTCGGCCGACAAGCTCGACGGTTTCCTGGGGCGGTTGTTGCCCCCCGGTGGCCTGCGGGTGCCCTTCGATCTGGCGGCCGGGTTGAGCAGCGTTCGCGGCGCCTTCATCGAAGGTCAAGTGCCGCTGCTCGGCAATCTCGATTCACAAACCCGCTCGGCACGAGCGCGTCCAGTGGCAGCGCGGTTCGCCGCGGGTCCCGACGCGCGCGCCGCAGCGCCGCCGCAACCGTCGCCCTTGCCGCCGCCCTTGCCGTCGCTGCCCAACCCGGCCCCCGATGCGCCTGGCCTGCGGGTGCGCATCCCGATCGGCCGTTCGATCGGGCCGGTGACGGTGCATGAACTCAACTTCGAGCTGCTGCGCGACGGCCCGCCCGAGAACCGCCGCCATACGGCCGAAGTAACGACCTCGCTGAGCGTCAAGATCGGCCCGGTGATGGCGCGGGTCGAACACATCGGGCTGCAGCTGGCGATCGGTACGCCGGAAGACCCGTCGAAGGCCAACAGCGGGTTGCTCGATCTCGACTTCGGCCTGCGCACCCCCGACGGCGTGGCCATCGCGATCGACGCCAAGGGCGTCATCAGCGGCGGTGGTTTCCTGTTCCACGACCGCGTCCAGGGTCTCTACGCCGGCGTCCTGCAGCTGTCCCTGAAAGAGCGCTTGACGCTGACCGCTTTCGGCCTCCTGGCCACCCGCCTGCCCGACGGCAGCAAGGGCTATTCGCTGCTGGTCTTCATCACCGCCGAAGGTTTCCGGCCGATTCCGCTGGGTCTGGGTTTCACCTTGAGCGCCATCGGCGGGATGCTCGGCATCCACCGCCGCTTCGATGAGGTGGCGATGCGCGAGGGCCTGAAGAGCGGCGCGCTGGGCAAGCTGCTGTTGCCGAAGGACGTGGTGCGCAACGCACCCGAGATCATCCGCAACCTGGCAACGCTGTTCCCGGCGCAGCAGGGCACGCATTTGGTCGGGTTGCTGGCCAAGATTGCCTGGCCGACGCCGATGCTGGTGTTGATGGAACTGGCGCTGATCTACGAGATCAACGGCCGCGGCCGACTGATCGTGCTCGGTCGCATCAGCTCGCTGCTGCCTTCCCGGAGCAACGATCTGGTGCGTCTGAACCTGGACGCGCTCGGCCTGCTCGACTTCAACCAGGGCACGCTTGAGGTCGATGCGCAGCTGGTCGATTCGCGCCTGGCGCAGCAGTTCGTGCTGACCGGCGCGATGGCGCTGCGCATGCGTTTCGGCGCTGGCCCGGGCGCCGGCTTCGCGATGGCGGTGGGCGGTTTCAACCCGCGCTTTTCGCCGCCGCTGCCGATGCCGCCGCTCGACCGCGTGACGATCGCGCTGACCACCGGCGACAACCCGCGCCTGACCTGCGAGGCCTATGTCGCGATCACGCCGAACACCGTGCAGTTCGGCGCCCGTGCCAGCCTGTACGCCGCGGCCTATGGTTTCAGCGTCGAAGGCGACATCGGCTTCGACGTGCTGATCCAGCTGCTGCCGTTCCACTTCCTGGCCGATTTCCACGCCTCGATCCAGCTCAAGCGCGGCACGCGCAATCTGTTCAAGGTGTCGGTCAACGGCGAACTCGAAGGGCCGCTGCCGCTGCGCGTGAGTGCCAAGGCGACGTTCGAAATCCTCTGGTGCGACTTCAGCATCCGCTTCGACAAGACCCTGGTCGGCGGTGCGCGACCGCCGTTGCCGCCGGCCATCGATGCCTTCGCCGAACTGAAGCGCGCGCTGGCCAGCGAAGACAGCTGGACGGCGCAGCCGAGCCCGGGTCGAGTGCACGGCGTGACGCTGCGCAGGGTCAGCGGGCCCGGCCTCGCGCTCGACCCGCTGGGCGACCTGACGCTGCGCCAGACGGTAACGCCGCTGAACACGACCCGCCAGCTCGACCTCTTCGGCGGTGCGCCGCTGGCCGGGGTGCGCAGCTTCAGGATCGACGAGGTGCGCTTGAACACCGTGCTGCAGACCCTCAGCCCGCTCAAGGACCAGTTTGCGCCGGCGCAGTATTTCGAGATGAGCGACGACGAAAAACTCTCCAGCCCGTCGTTCGCCGAGATGGACAGCGGCGTCAGGATGGGCAGCGACGCGGTGTTGTTCGAGGACGGCCAGCGCGTTGATTCGCCGCTCGTCTTCAAGACCTTCGTCATCGATCCCGATGCCGGCACGCTGACACCGCACGCACCCTACCCGCTGCGCGGCGGCCGCCTCGGCGAGCAGGCCCGCTTCGGTGCGGTCGCCCGCGGCGGACTGCGGCGCAGCGGCGAAGCGCGCTTTCGCAACAACACGCTGGCACCGGCGGTGGCCCTGCAGCCGCTGCGCCTGCTGGTGGCTTCGGTCGATGAGCTGATCGTCAAGGCGCCCGACGCCGCGCTCGGCGAGAGCTGGATCGAAGTCCAGGGCGCCCTGCGTTCGCTGAACCGCCAGGGCAGCGCGGCTGCCTGGCAGCTCGTGCCGGCGCACGAATTGATCCTTTGAAGGCCGATCACGATGGCAACCGACACCGTCACCGATACCGCCAGCCTGAGCTTCCTGCCCTGGGTGCGCCAGGGCGCAGCCGCCGGCATCGTCAAGCCCGACCAGCTGGGTACGGCGGTGCAGCCAGGCAGCGTCAAGCTTGACGCCACGGTGCGGGTGAACAACACGCTGGCGGCGTCGCTGCCGGTGCGCCTGCTGGGCCCGGCCGATGTGCTCGGCATCGACCCAAGGCAGATCGTCCGCACCGACCCGCTGGCGGGCAGCGCTGGCTTCGAGCCGAACAAGCTGGTGGCGATCGAGTTCGACCGGGCCGACTTCCCGTGGCTCTTCACCCCCGCCAGCGCCGACCCGAACGGCCGCCTGCGGCCCTGGTTGTGCCTGATCGTGCTGCGCCAACAAGCGGGCATCACGCTGCGGCCGGCGGGCGACACGCCACTGCCCTCGGTCGAGATTGCCGCCCCCGCGCTGCCCGCGAATGAACTGCCCGACCTCGCCGAATCGTGGCTCTGGGTGCACAGCCAGGTGTCGGGCAGCGGCAACCCGGCCGCTGCGCTGGCCGGTTCGTCCGAGCTGTCGCTGTCGCGGCTGCTCTGCCCGCGCCTGCTCGAACCCGACATCGACTACCTGGCCTGCGTCGTGCCGGCCTTCGAACTCGGCCGCAAGGCCGGGCTCAATGAGGCGATTGCCGCGGCCGAACTCAACAAGCTCGATCCGGCTTGGAAACTGGCGCCCACCGCGCCGACGCAGCTGACGCTGCCGGTGTACTTCCACTGGCACTTCCGCAGCGGCGCCGGGGGCGACTTCGAGTCGCTGGTCAAGCTGCTGAAAGCGCGGCCGGCGCCGGACAGCGTCGGCCAACGTCCGGTCGAGATCGGCCAGCCGGGGTTCTCGCTGCCGCCTGCGTTTTTGCTCCACGCGAGCCTGGACGTCGGGGGTGCGCTCGGCCCGATCACGGCGACCGATGTGCCGCCGAGCTGGCCGCCGAATACCGAAGTGCCGTTCCAGACCGAGCTGGCGAAGATCGTCAATGCGCCGGGCGCCTTGCAGATCGCCAACCCGGCCGCCGACCCGCTGCTCGCGCCGCCGCTGTACGGTCGCTGGCATGCAGCGCGGGCGGTCGCGCAGCCCACCGGCAGCCAGGCGCACAACTGGTTCGACCAACTCAACCTCGACCCGCGACATCGGGCCGTCGCAGCCTTTGGCACGCTGGTCGTCCAGGAGCATCAGGAGGCCTTGATGGCGGCAGCCTGGGAACAAGCCGGCGACATGCAGCAGGCAAATCAGCAGTTGCGCCAATTGCAGCTTGCCGTCTTCGTCGGCACCAGTCTTCACCTGCGTCACTTCTCGCAGCTCGGGGTGGATTCGCTGTTGCGTGTCGGGGCGCCCGTGTTCTCGCGCGTCAAACTCGCTGCGGCGTCGATCGCCGGCGTTGCGCTGCCGACGCTTTCGGCCCAGTTCAGCCGCGGCGCGCTGCCGGTGCGCTCAGGCAGCCCGGCGATGCGGCGCCTCGCCCGCCCGCTCGGGCCGATCAACCGCCGGCTCGTCAAACAAGGCGTCGCGCGGCCAACCAGCGCCGCCACCCCCGGCTTGGTCAGCAAGCTGCTGAGTGGGCAGACCGTGTTCTTCGCCGCCGCACCGACACCCGCACTGGTGACCTTCAACCGGGTCCGCTCGCAACTCGCGAATCCGGCCGCGGTCCAGCCCTTCCAGCGGGTCACTTCCGACCTGGTGCGCGCCATCCCCGGCCGCCCGCTGTTCAACATCCTGCCCGATGGTCAGCTGCCGCCGGCGGCGCCACCGGCGCTGGTGCGGCCGATCATCATCAAAAAGGTCGACAACGCCGCGGCCAAGGCCTTCCGCAACGCCGTAATGGGGCACCTCGACAAGATCAATGTCGGCCGGATGGGCTTCCTCACCGCGCCGGGCCCGCGCGCCAGCCTGCAAGAGCTGCAGAGCGGCCTGCTGGCGCAGTTGGCGCCGCAGCGCACGCTGATGGCGCTGGTGCGCGCGCGAGTGGCGAGCAGCCTTGCGCCGGCGTCGGTGCCCGTAGCCGACAGCCTGCCGGTGGAGTCGGTGATGTTTGCACCGAGCTTCGAGCAGCCGATGTACGAGCCGCTGCGCGACCTGTCGCAGGACCTGCTGCTGCCGGGCCTGGAAGCGGTGCCGCCGAACAGCGTGATCGGACTGCAGACCAACCGCCGCTTCGTCGAGGCCTATCTGGTCGGGCTGAACCACGAGATGGGCCACGAGCTGCTGTGGCGGGGTTACCCGACCGACCAACGCGGCACCTGCTTCGATCGGTTCTGGGACACCCGAGGTGCATCGACGCCGCGGCCCGACATCGCGCCGATCCACCTCTGGGGCGCACGCCACCTCGGCGACGTGGTCGGCGCGCCGGCGCGCGAGCGTTTCGTGCTGCTGCTGCGCAGCGAGTTGTTGCGACGCTACCCGAACGCGGTGATTTACGCCGTGCGTGCGCTGGTGCTGAACGGGCTGCGCCAGCCGAGCATCGATCCGGGCCACGAGATCCACCCGGCCTTCCGCGGTGCGATGCAACCCGACGTGAGCTTCTTCGGCTTCGACCTCAGTGTGGCCGATGCAATCGGCAACGCCACCACCACGCCCCGCCAGGAGGGCTACTACATCGTCATCCAGGAGCAACCGAGCGAGCCGCGTTTCGGCTTTCCCGTGGATGCGACACGGCCTGCCCACAGCCACCTGCGCCTGGCCGATGGTGCCGTCGCCGGCACGCCGCCGCCCAACCTGGTGTGGGGCCGCAATGGTGCGCATATCGCTGGCATCACGCGCCACGTGCCGGTGCGCATCGCGATCCACGCATCGCAATTCGTGTCGCAGGGCTGAACATGGTGACCCGAGGCATCGACATCGGCAACATCGGCGGCGCAGGCGTCATTGGGGGTGCGGGCGTCGTGGCTGGGGTCGGCACCGTCGGCACACATGCGCCGCAGACACCGCCGGCGATGCTGGTCGAGTTGTGTGCCAGCGACCGCCCGCTGGCGCTGCTGCCGGTGCGCCTGGAAACACGCTTCTTTGCCCAGCCCGATGGCAGCAGTGAACTGCGCGTGCGGGTCTATCCGGACAAGATCCACATTGATTCGCACGAGACCGGCCTGTTGCCCGCCGAGCGCGACTGGGCGCAGCACTACTGGGACGGCGTCTGGCGCAGCGGCGGCTCGGTCGATGCGCAGACCCAGGCCTGGCGCCAGCTCGCCGAGCGTTTCGGCGCCGAGCGTGCGGCCTGGCTGCTGCGCGTGCAGCAGCCGAGCAACCTTGCTCAGCGCCCGAGCGCGGCGATCGCGCCCGATGCGCCGTTGCCGGTGGCGCCCCTGTTCCCGCCGGTCGAGGTCGTCGACGACGGCCACAATGCCTCTTGGCGGCGCGCCCCGTTGGCGCGCCTGCTGCCGGATCGCTGGATCGCCGTGGTCAGCTCGGCCGGCAACATCGTTGCCGTCGTCACCGGGCGTGATGTGACTCCACTTCTGGCGGTCGGCCCGGAGCCGACGGCAACGGCGGCCCAGCCGCTGCCCGACGACCAGCCAGCGATCGATCAGGGCATGCGCTGGATGCTCGACTTCGATGTCGCCGAGGCTGCAGGCATGGGCCTGCGCATCAGGCTGCCGGCAGCGGTGGTGGCAGCCGGCATCGAGCGGCTGGTGGTGCTCGGCGTCGCGGCGTCGCTGCCGGTGGTCGATGCGGCGACACGCTTCGACCAGTTGCTCGACGCCCACCGCTATACCGACGGCCTGGAGTTCCTGCGCTTCGGCACACCGTCGAACAACACGGCAGAGCAGCGCTCGGGTTACGCCGCCGACCCGGGCCATGAGCGTCAACGCGTGGCCATTGCCGGCGCAGGCACCGCCAACGCCGATGCCGAATCGAACGCACGGGCATTCGCCGCGGCACTCGGCATCACCGCCGAACGGGTCGGCGCCGGGCTGGCCAGCTCACTCGGTGCGGCGCAAAGCCATGGCCGTGACCAGCGCTCGATGAACACTGCGCTGTGGCCCGCGACCTGGGGTTACTTCCTCAGCAACATGATCGGCTTCGACGGCACCGGGCTGAGCCTGGGCCTGCTGGCCTGGGGACGCCAACGTTTCATCGAGCAGGTGAGGGCGGGCGGGCCGCTGGCGGCACTGCGCTGCGGGCGCCAGCCTTACGGCATCCTGCCGGTCACCTCGCTCGACCTGTGGCAGCCAGAGGCGGCGCTGCTGCCGCCGATCGGCATCGCTGCACCGCCGGTATTGCCCGAGGTCGCGCTGCGCAGCATGCTGCTGCGCCTGCGCGACAACGTCTGGCGGGCACCGCGAGACCTGGTGCCGCGGGTCGGCCGCACGGCGGACCCCGACGCCGACTTGGCCGAGGTGATGCGCAGCGATGCGCTGTCGGTCGACTACGCGGTGCGACCGCTGCTCGGCCGCCACTACCTGTCGCATCTGCGGGCCTTCGTCGGCGAAAACCTGGCCAGCAGCGGCTTCAGTGCGATGCAGGAGTCGCTCGCGGTGGGCCTGTTGCAGCGCCTGAGCCTGGCCTGGCGGCCGCGGGTGTTCAAGGCGGTCTATGGCGACATGTCCTGGCGCGTCACCGGTGCGCTGGTGCAAAGCGGCGAGGTCTCGCCGTGGCTGGGCCTGGCGCCGAACTACATCAGCGCGCTGCTTGCCACGCCGCACATCGACGGCATCCGCAAGCTCGACGCCAGCGGCGGCGCCGCGGCCAGCCTGCTGCATGCGCTGCTGCGCCACGCGATGTTGCTCGAGATCAGAGGTGCCGCGGCGGGGCTGCTCGGCGCAGCGCGCAACATCGACGCCCGCCTGTTGATGAAGGACTTCGAGCTGGTCGATCTGGTCGGCGGCTCCGGTCTTACCGAGACCTGGCAGCGCCACCTCGACACGACCATCACGACCGCCGCCGGCGCGCGCAGTCTGCGCCTGCACATCGAGTCGCTGAGCGATTTCAGCGACCCGGCGACGCGCTCGCTGGGTGCCTTCCGCAGTGCCCTCGCGCACCTGCAAGGCCTGGATAGCGAAAGTCTGCTGCAGCTGATGCAGGGTACGCTCGACCTCGCCGGGCACCGGCTCGACGCCTGGATCAGCGGCTACGCCAACGAGCGGCTGGCGCGCCTGCGCGCCTTGCAGCCGCAGGGTCTGCGCGTCGGCGGCTACGGCTGGGTCGAGAATCTCCGGCCTTCGCTGCAGGCTGCCCAGCCAGTCACAGCGCCGGCCGGGGAGTCGGCGCCGCTGACCACACCGCCCGGCGACAGCGGTTTCATCCATGCGCCGTCGATGGCCCATGCCGCCGCCGCCGCGCTGCTGCGCAACGCCCATCTCGGCCACGGTGGCGCGGCACAGGCCGACGGGCCGTTTGCGATCGACCTGTCGTCGCGCCGGCTGCGCGACGCGAAGTGGCTGCTCGACGGTGTGCGCCAGGGCCAGCCGCTGGCGGCGCTGCTCGGCTACCGTTTCGAGCGCCGCCTGCACGAGCTGCGGCTCGACCGCTTCATCGCGCCGTTCCGCGAACTCGCGCCCTTGTCGGCACGCAAGCTGGTCGCCAGCACCGAGGCGCTGGAAAGCGTCGCCGCCAACAACGTCGTCGATGGCCTGCTGCTGTGGCAGAAGTGGCATGCCCAGGGTGCGGCCGCGTGGACCAGCCATATCCCGCCGCTGGCGCTGCCGGTGCCATCAGCGCCCGGGTTTGCCGCGGTCAGGCGCGAGCTCGATGCACTCGGCGAGGCGATCGACGCGACCGGCGACGCACTCACCGCCGAAGCGGCGTACCAGATGGTGCGCGGCAACGTCTCACGCACGGCCAGCACACTCGCGGCACTGTCCAGCGGCGACGCGTCGGTACCCGAACTCGAAGTCGCGCGCACGCCGCGCAGCGGCACTGGGTTGACGCACCGGGTGCTGCTTGCCTTCAGTGGCACGGCCTCCGCGACCCCCGGCTGGGCGGCCGCCAGTGCCTCGCCGCGCGCGAGCGCCGAGCCGATGCTCAATGCCTGGGCGGCGCGCCTGTTCGGCGACCCACGCAAGATCGTCTGCACGGTCGAGCAGCTCGATGCCGACGGCACGACGCTGCGCTTCAGCCACAGCATGAACTTGTCGGACCTGGCGCTGGCGCCCCTCGACCTGGTCTTCGCCGTCGACCCGGATGCAAGCCCCGGCGATCTGGGTGAACTCGAACTGCGCCTGCTGCACCAGATGCGCAGCAGACTGGCACTCGACCCCGCAGTGCGGCTGCGCGTGGTGACCGAGCGCGCGGCTGGCGCACGGCCCGAGGCACTGACGTTCGACGATGTGCTGGCCCAGGCTGTGGCGGCGCGCCGACTGCTCGCCGTCGCCCGTGCGCTGGCCGCCGACGATCTGGCGCCGGCTGGGCATAGCGTGGTCGCCGCCATCGACCTCGTCGACCTGCAGACCCGCTGCACCAAGGCCGAGGCGGCGCTGAACAGCGCGCACAAGGCGCTGACGGCAGCGCTCAAAGCCCCGGCTGCGGTGAGCGCGACGACCTGGCGCGCGGCGATTATTCGGCTGCTCGCCTTCGGTGTCGCCGGCGCGGTGCCGGTGCGCGCCGTCGGCGACGATGCCGACACCGTCACGGCGCTGAGCTGGCAGGCGGGTGCACTCGTCAAGGAGACGCAGTCGCGGCTCGATCAGGGCGCGGCGCTGCGCCTGCAGATCGTCGCGACCGTGGCCGAGAATCGGCGCGACCAGCTGCTGGCGCGGCTGCGTGCCGTTTTCGGCAACAGCTTCGTGGTCTTGTCACGGTTCACTTGTGGCAACCCGGCCGAGCTGAGCGCCGCGATCGCCGCCAGCAATGCCGTGCAGGCGGGTGACGCACTGGCCGTTCACACTTGGTTCACGCGCAGCGAGCGGGTGCGTGATGCTGTCGCGCGTTTCGGCGCACTTTTGCGCGGCGCCGAATTGCTGGCCACCGGCGAGCAGTTCAGGCTCGCCGTGGCGCAGCTGCCGGTCGTCGACGGTGCGCGCTGGATCGGCCTGCCACCGCCGGCCGGCCAGGCCCTGCCGTCGGGCCGGCTCTCGCTCGTCTTGCACACCGGCGGCGCGGCGCCCAAAGGCAAGCCCATGGCGGTGCTCGACCCCGCGCTGGCGATGTGCGGGCTGATGATCGACGAGTGGGTCGAGCTGGCGCCGAGCCCCACCGAGACCACCGCGCTGGCATTCCAGTTCAATCCGCCCGATGCCTGCGCGCCACAGGCGGTGCTGCTGGCGGTGCCGCCGGTGATGGGCCAGCCCTGGACCGTCAGCACCCTGCACCGTGTGCTGACCGACACGCTGGAGCTGGCGCGGCTGCGCGGTGTCGACATCGAAGCGCTCGGCGAGATCGGCCACTACCTGCCCGCGCTGCACTTTGCGATCAACGCCAACGACGACGCGGTGTCCACCGACTTCGGCCCGCTGTCACCGAGGAAGTTCTAGCATGCCTTCGATCACCAGCTGGACCCGCCTCGAACCGCGCTGCCGCGATGCCGACCTGACCCGCAGTGTTGGCGCGCGCATCTTCGATCCGCTGTGGATGCTGACGCGCCAGTGGCAGACCGGCGAATTCCAGGGTGAGGACGCCGGCACACCGGTGGTCGCACGCGTGCGCGGACAGACCGCGCCGCTCTCGCGCTGCCAGCTCGGCGCGATGGCGGCGAACACCAACACCGTGGCGGCGCCCTACGACAGCCGCACCCTGCCGCTGGAGGTGATGCTGGAACGTGAGCGAGTGCGCCCGACGGCCGCCGCGTCGCCCGCCGCGGTGGACAAGCTGCGGCTGGCCGTCGAAGGCGGGCTGCATCTGCTGCGCTTGTTGGAACAGCAGCCGCTATCGCGCAGCTACCGCGATGCCTTCATCAGCCGCTATGCACTCGCACTGCCTGCCACCGGTTTGCTGGCCGGGCTCGATGCCTGCAGCGCGCGCTACCTGCGTTGCATGGCCGGGCGGGTGCCGGATGCGCGGCGGCTCGAGGCGGCATGGCGCAGCAACGGTAGCAGCACGCCCGTGCTCGACACGGCGCTGGGTGTGCTGCCAGCCGATACCGCCGAGGTTCAGCTCTGCGCCAGTCGCTGGCTCGAATGGTGGGACGCTCTGTTCAGCGAACCGGCGCCGGCCAGCGCTGATGCCTGGCTGCCCGAGCGACTTGAATACGCAGTGTCGGTGGCCGCGCACCTGGGGCCCAAGCCCGAAGACGAACGGGCATTGATCGCCAGTGAAATCTACGAAGGGGGCATCGACTGGAGCGACTTCGACCTCGACGTCGAGGTCAACCTGGGCAGCGCCGCTGACCACCAGCACGAGACGCTGGTGCAGACGACCGTGCCCGCGCCGGTGACCTTCCACGGCGCACCCGCGCCACGCTTCTGGGAGTTTGAGGACGCGCAGGTCGAGTACGGCTTGATGGCGGTCGGCCCGGGCGACCTGGCGCACCTGATGATGATCGAGTACGCCAGCAGCTACGGCAACGACTGGTACGTCGTTCCTCTGGAACTGCGGGTGGGCTCGCTGACCTCGGTCAACTCGCTGGTAGTCGCCGACACCTTCGGCGTGCGCAGCCTGCTGCGGCCGCTCGGCGACCGGGCGCTGCCGCCGGCCCACTGGAGCATGTTCCAGCTGGCACGCCACCGGCGGCCGGGCAGCGACTTCCCGAACGGTGTCGAGCCCAACCTGTTTTTCCTGCCGCCCTCGTTGGGCCGCAGCCAGCAAGGCGCGCCACTCGAAGAAGTGCTGTTCCTGCGCGACGAGATGGCGAACCTGGCCTGGGCCATCGAGCGCGCCATCGAGGGCCCGCTGGAGCAGCCCATCAAACGCGACGACCCCGGCGCCACGTCCGCCGCATCAACGGCGGCCACGCAGGCGTCGCCGACCGGCTTGCCGCTGTACCGGCTGGCCTCGCAGGTGCCCGAGCACTGGATCCCGCTGTTGCCGGTGCAACTGCCCGGGATCAAGCCCACGGACCCGGTGCAGTCGCGCCTGCAACGCGGCGCGGTGCTGCAGCCCGACGGCACGAAGAAGGTCCACGAGGCGAAGGGTCGGGTGCTGGCCAGTCCCGGCAAACTGCTGCTGCACGACGAAGAAGTGCCGCGAGAAGGCGTGCGTGTTACGCGCCACTACCAACTCGCGCGCTGGATAGATGGTTCGACCTTTGCGTGGATCGGCCGTCGCAAGACGGTGGGACGAGGCGAGGGCTCGAGCGGGCTGCGCTTTGACCGGATCGAGCCGACCGGGGGCGGACAGGTCGATCCGTAGCTTGCAGGGTGCTTCGGCACCGCCAGCAGCGCAATGGCACGGTCGGTATCGCCCAGGCTCAGCCATGCCGCTGTGCTCTGCTATGCGACCACCGTCCACAAGTCGCAGGGGTCCGAGTACCCCGTGGTGGTCATCCCGCTGTCCACGCAGCACTACATGATGCTCAAACGCAACCTGATCTACACCAGCATCGCCCGCGGCAAGCGCTTGGTCGTGTTGGTGGGGCAGAAGCGGGCGCTGGCGATGGCCGTCAAGGGCAAGCGCGACGAACGCCGGTGGTCGAAGCTGAGGGAGAGGCTGTTGCCTTGAGGTGCGCGGCCAGAAAGCTTGCACTCGGGAACGCAATCGACCCATAGGATCCAGCGGCGGTTCTCCTGTCGAGCACCGGTCCGGCTTGGGGCCTGACCCTCGCCCAAGTGGCGGAGAAAGTCCGTGGCGACGACAGCAATCGTTCGCGCGTGCCGCCCGGCGATCACGAAAAGTTCGGAGGCGAACGACTGCATCCGATGCTCACGAACTTACGCTGTCGACCCATCAGCGACATACGCTGCCGTGAACTCGTCGCCCCGAAGCAGCCGGTCGCACGGGCCCCGAGGCCCCCGAAGGGGTCCCCGCAGCAGTGGGCATACGGACGTAGGCGGCACACAGGGCGATTGAGGCGCAGCGCGCGGCTTGAGACCGTCCGAGGTCAGCACCTCGGGAGCCGCGCGTGCAAGCCATTGGCCGGCAGCCCAAGCCGCCGATCAGGGCGCCGGACGGCGCCCCGGTCCACTACGAGCGCCACC
>Ga0105049_10005175_pt1 | contig 15209 bp, 8 predicted proteins | sample MAT06_FD_78087 | JGI IMG/M metagenome (GOLD analysis project Ga0105049, IMG submission 78087) | Freshwater microbial communities from Lake Fryxell liftoff mats and glacier meltwater in Antarctica - MAT-06 | ecosystem: Environmental > Aquatic > Freshwater > Ice > Liftoff microbial mat | place... | reverse complement strand
CGCCCCATCGTCCGATGATGATTGATCACTTTTCGCAACGCAATTCGATACAACCAAGGCGCTATTTTACCAGGGTCCGTAGGGCGGCACGACTGACTAATTGCTGCCAATGCGACCTCCTGCAACACATCCTCCGCCGCTTGATGATCCGCTAACCGCGCGTGAATAACTGTAGCCAACCAGCGACGGTTGCTTTCAAGGGCTTGGCCCCAGTCAATGGAAGCCTCTGGCGAACCATCCATGGGTATTCTCATTGCGGCGGTGGTCATAACACCCATCAAGTCACCCGCCGCTGAATCCCCCCTCAAAGAGTCACTCGAATTCCCGTAAATTCTTTGAAAACTCAGAGTTTTTTTCCCAATACTGAAAGCTCGCACCCATAGGTGGGGATTGGCTAGGGGATTGTTAGGGTTGGAACCCCGTTTCGAAGTGCCCACACGGCAGCCTCTGTGCGGTCGCTGACCTTCACTTTTCGAAGCACATTCTGCACGTGCTCTTTGACCGTTTCCAAACTGATGCCGAGTGTGTTTCCGATTTCGCGATTGCTTAGCCCGACAGACAGATGGGTCAGGATTTGCATTTCGCGTTTTGTCAGGCTCCCGAAGGATCGATTGAGTCCCAGCTCCGCTTTAGTTAAAAAGCGATTGGATTTGGCGAGCAAGGATTCGTTCGGTGGGATTCCCGACGCGGATTCTTGGACTGATCGCAAGAAGATCGTTGGGGACATCCGCTTCAGCACAAAATCATACATCTTCCAAGCCGATGCTCGAGCTAGATACGTTGGATTGTCTTGAAACGTGTAGACCAAAATTCGGCAGTTTGGATAAGACTGTTTCAACTCGCAAGCCATGTCCAGCAGCTCGGCGTCGGGGAATCGCAATTCTGAAATCATGAGGTCAAAGGGGCCGCTAGCCAGCTTCGTCTTTATTTCCGAACCACTGACCGCGGTTGCGGCTAACGAGAAGCCCTCTTTCGACAGCAGAACTGAGATTCCTTGTAAGGATACCGGGCTACACTCCGCACAGAGGATTCGCATGGACCATTGCCTCAATGACTTCTTGAAATTCGAGTTTGCACGTCGACTCGTCCTGAACGTATCGAGATTTCCATAAACTAATCGATTCAATATATCCGAAATCTAGCCTCCAGAGGACAGCGTACGCTCCTCACTACCCGATCGATTGAACGTACCCTGGCTGTGCGATACCGAACGAAAGTGGTTAATCCTCTGGCGATGGCTCCCATTCCCAGATGGTACGGTAGGCATGGATCGACTCGAAGTATTCGATCATCTTGGCGTAGAAGTCGTGCGCTGCCAGAGTGGCGCTGTCACCGATGACAATCAGTTTGCGTTTGGCTCGTGTCAGCGCCACGTTCATCCGCCGAGTATCTCCCAAAAAACCTATCTCTGCGATTGGATTGGATCGCACTAGGGTTATGAGAATTGCCTCTTTCTCTCTTCCTTGAAAACCATCGACGGTATCGATCTCAATGGCCTTGAATGGGCAGTTTTGGCGAAGCCATCGCACCTGAGCGGCATACGGCGCGATGACAGCAATATCACCTGGCTGTATCCCGCTTTGGCAAAGCACCGAAAGTTGTTTGAGGATCCATCCGCCCTCGTTGACGTTCAGCCGACTTTCACCATCCTCCTCTTGCTCTTCTTCCCAGCCTGCGCCGGCTGTATCAACAAATGTCACTGGGTATTGAAGGATTTCAGGATGAGGTGGCGGGACCAAATCCGTTAGCAAGTGCGAACGCACGCTACCGTCCGCGACAAGGCTGCCGCCATAGAAGCACTCGGAGGAATAGTTCATGATGAGTTCGTTCATTCGGTATTGCACCGTCAACTGCCTGGTCACTCGATCCCCGTACAGGCGGATGAGTCGTTCCATCAAACTCACCGCAAAGCCTTGTTGGGCAGCCTCTGCAGAGATAATCGTAGGTGGCAATTGGCAGTGATCGCCAGCCAAAACGATGCGATCCGCTCGCAACACGACGGGCCAGCATCCGGGTTCGGTGCTTTGGCAAGCTTCATCAATAACCGCCAACTGAAAACTTCTGTCTCCCAAAACATCGGGATCGAAGTTGGTGGTAGCGCAGATGACGTCGGCTCGATCGAGAATATTGGCGATGACCTGCCGTTCGTATTGCTTTGCATCTTCTCGCAACCGACGTGACTCCTGACGCAAGTCCATTCGCTGGCCCGGCAAGGGCTTGGCACGCGTGAACTTGCTGGCTTTCCTCGCCATTTTCTCCGCTTCCCGCATCATGTCGCTAACGATTTTCATCGAAGGCTCCGATTCGACGAGCGCGTCCAAGGTATAGGCTTGAAGCTCCTCTTGGACTCTCGCCGGATGTCCTATGCGGACGACTCGAAGTCGATTGGCCACCAATTTCTCCAGCAAGTTGTCTACGCCCGTATTGCTGGGAGCGCATGCTAATACTTTCTCGCCTCGCAACACGGATTGCCTAACCAGCTCGACCACCGTCGTCGTCTTGCCGGTCCCGGGAGGCCCGTGGATGATCGCGACATCGCGAGCCGAGAGCGCAAAAGCGATGGCATCTGTTTGTGATTCATTCAGGCGGGGAGCAGCTTCTATCGGCTTGAGTAGATCAAAGCGAGGTTCTCGCTCCCCAAGAAGAATGTCTCGAAGCTGAGCGATCCTGGAACGCGCATGTTCGACCGCGTGCATCGCGGTCAATTGTCGGCTTCGCGTGACTTCGTCCGTCGACAAGTCCAAACGAAAACGTTCCCCTTCTGGCCATTCGTCAAAAGCGACTTCGATCGAACCTACCTGCCGTCCGCAAACGATGCCATAGCCGCAATCACCCTCGGTGAGCTCCTCCGAAGCGATCACCGGTGAACCGACTCGAAATCGGTTCCAAGGGAGATCTTGCGTTCGATTGCGTTTGAGGAACGTAATCAAGAATCGGCCACCCAGCCCAGAACGATGGTCCGAAATCACCAAATCGACCAGAGTATCCCCTTTCGCTTCTGCATTCTTTTGCGACCGGATCTTTCGACGTTCCAGCATCCGTTTTCGTTCGGCATCGGACTCCATGTCGAGCCATGTTCTCAGTTGAAAAAAGTGCTTTTCGAGCGGCTCTGGCATGCTAGCGATTGATTCTGACGAGGGGGGCGCGCGACGGCTCTTAGGCATGGTATGGGGCGAGGATTGTAGCTTCCACCCACCGCGGTTCAAACACATCAAGGTTATTTTCATTGGTATACTGTGCGAATCGTAACGATCGGAATACGCTTGGCTGCAATTCCGTTTCAAGCTGTTAACTCGCATTCCAGGAATCAACGTCTCATGCTTTTACGCTTTCTCGCCTCCACCCTATGCCTCTTTGCGATGGCAAACGCGGCTTTCTCTCAAACGGCGAACACGTCGCCGATTTATGAATTGCGATCCTATGTGGTTGAGCCTGGCAGGCAAGCCGACACGCTCAAGCTGATCTCGGAACATGGCATTCCGTTTATGTCCAAACACGGAATAGAGCTTGTTGGCGTGTGGACTCCGCTCGATGCCAAAGACGAACGCGTGTTTACCATGGTTTTGCATAAAGACAAAGCCACCGGAAGTGCCGCTTGGGCTACCTTTCAGAACGATACAGGCTGGAAGGAAGCAATCCAGAAATCGATCGTCGACGGCAAAAAGCCGGTCAAATCCTTTGAGCCAACTTTTCTTTCGGTCAACGACTATAGTCCATCGCTCGATGTCAAGCAGCTCGGCAATCGCGTGTTCGAGCTCCGAACCTATGTTGCGACCAAGGGGAATCTTGCGGCGCTCAACAATCGATTCAAAGAGCATACGCTCAAACTTTTCGGTAAGTATGGCATGACGAACGTCGTATACTACTCTGTTCTCGCCGGTGAAACGCAAACGGCTGCCAAGATGCTTGAAGCGCTTTCACCAATCGGCGACGCAACCGCTGAAATCGATTCGAATCTACCCGCGACGGGAAATAGCCTAGTCTATTTTCTCGCGCACCAAACCCGGGACGGGGCCAAGGATTCGTTCAAGAAGTTCGGCGCTGACGAGGATTGGAAAAAGGCTTTGAAGGGTTCCGAGGCTGCGGCCGGCGGTCCGCTCACGGTCAGTAAGGGAGTCAAAAGCCTGTTCCTGACCCCAGCTGCGTTCTCGCCAATCAAGTAAGGAGGAATTCGAGCTGTACGATGGCAGAGTCTGACACAAAGCATTGCGATGACGGACGGCATGCCGTTGTTGCGGTGATCGTTGAGCAATCACGTTTTCTAGTGATTCGTCGATCGGAATTTGTGCGAGCCCCAGGCCTGATCTGTTTCCCAGGAGGAGGCATTGAGAATGGTGAAGATTTCGAAGAAGCCATCCGTCGCGAGATGCGAGAAGAATTATTGCTCGAAGTCGATGTTATGGAACATCTTTGGACGTCTGTCACCCGTTGGGGAACAAAGCTCGAGTGGCTACTCTGTAGACGCCAGCGAAATAGCGACCCAATACCGACCCCGGCGGAAGTCGCCGAGGTCATGTGGCTGAGTCATTCGGAACTAAAAGAAAGAACCGATCTATTAGGAAGCTTGCCTGATTTCTTCGAAGCGTTGAGGAAGAGAGAATTCACTCTTTAGAAGGCTCCGCCACCACCGAAGCCACCGCCAGCTCCTCCGCCACCGAATCCGCCACCACCACCGCCAACACCACCACCGCCGGCGCCACCACCACCCATGCCGCCACCACCGGCGCCACCTCCAGCTGGCCCACCTCCAGTGAAATTGAAGGTATCCACCGAAATGATGTCGCTGAAGAAAGGTGTAGGAGTAACTCTCACATACCGGCGATCTCCCGAAATGACCGCTGTTTCGCTGTATTGTAGACCGGAGGGTATGACCGTGATGTTGGGTCGATAGCCAACCACACCAGGAGCGAACGGAAACCCGCCACGGCGTCCTCCGGCCCCATTTCTGACTCCCGCAGCATAGGCTGCTAGCATTTGCTGGTTGGTCGAGGATTGCGATGTGCTATCGTTCCCATCCGCTGAAACGACCTGAGCGAGCACAGCCCCAGCTTGATTCTTACGGTCTTGGACCTTAGCCAGTTGTGCCTCAACAATAGCTTCCTTGCGATGCCCATTCTTGACTTCGGCCAATATAATTGCATCCTGCACGATGGGAACCTGGACTTGAACCACTCGTTGTTCCGGCGTTCCATAGTCACTGAGCAGGTTGACGGTGACTTTGCCACCGGTGACTTCGCCCCATACTTTTCGAATCAAAATCTTGTATTGACCCGCAAAGCCAGTGGCGCAAACGTACGTTTCCGAGAATCCATCCTTGCTCGGTTTGTCGAGCGATGAGCCGTCGCCGAGCAACAACCCGCCTGACATGGTTCGTGGGTTCTGCTTGTCACAAACAGTGCCCGAGGGCTCTTCCACGGAAACATCGATGTCTGCTTCGCCCGTCCAAACTACACGGACTACCAAATCTCTCAACTGGACTTGTTTAAACTCCTGTTCGAACGCATAAGCTTTGGTTGCCCCTTCGGACTTGTTGATTCGAATATAGGATGCCTTGGCGGCGAGAAATGCTTTCTCGATCAAGGGTAGGTGATCATCCGTCCAAGCTTGACCAAGCACACCCGTGCAGGACCATTGAACTCCCTCCTGGTAGCCCATTTCCAGACTGAGATCGAGCGCGTTCTCAAGTGGTTCTTTGAGCAAAGGGTTCAGGCGATGGGCATCGTGGAAAACGCCGATGGCTTCTCGCTTCATTCCGTGCGCGGCCAGGTACTTACCGATCTTGATCGATACATCCACGTCTCCACCGAAGTCGAGGCTGGACAGCAACACTCGCCGAATTTCAGAGCCAGGGTACTCGCAACCTTCCATCGCCGTGCTAAGAGCTTGATACATCCAACCGGCGGGCAAGGTCTTTCGCATCGCATCACCCACGGTATCGATCACTTCTTGGAAGTGCATTCGGACTTCTTTGTCTTTGCCCGCGTCTGCAGCCTTTTTGGCCAAGGACATTTTGCTGACGACCCAGGTAGAAAGTGCCGCTTCCGCAACGAGCCTGTCCCCGTCTTTGCTGACGACCAGGTCGTCGATCAATTGCATTGGGGTCTTGGCAGCGGAACTCTTGCTAGGCTGATCTTTCACATCCATCATACCGCCCATGCCGCCACCCATACCTCCCATGCCGCCACCCATGCCGCCACCCATGCCGCCACCCATCATGCCGCCACCCATGCCGCCCATCATCCCACCCGGCATGATCGGCACCACCAAATCACCAACGGGATAGACACGGACAACGTTGGCCGACGACTTCTGCGAGGTAATTCGCATGACTTCGTCTTCAATGACGTAGGTCAACTGCAATGGTTCCAAGATCAGCTTCAACGCCGAGCGGAACGAGACTTCAGGTAGATCCATGGTAATGGGCTCATCGGGCGTAATGCTCTCTTCATCCAGTGCTTTGTCATCGATAACAATCGGGATGTTGTAGTCCGCAGCAAACTTCTTCATGACGGAAGAAAGGGCAGTTCCGTTAAATTTCACCTCGCCCCGTTCATTCAAGGCGCGATAGATCTTGCGCTCGGATTCTCTTCCTCCCGACAAATCAATTGATCCATAGCGTTCTAGTCGGCGAGCACTCAAGGCTTGCCATACATCCGCAGGCGGATAAACGATCGGCGGCACGTCAACGAACGCGACCAACGCAAGTTCATTCAGGTACAAGGAGTCTACATAGGCACGATTCTTCTTGCTGATAACGTCACGCATCAGCTGCTCATTCGCGGCTATACTCGACTCAATATTGGTTGCGATGTCGATGACTGACTCGCGATCGACGGCGGTGATCTGAGGTGCAATCTCGGAATTCGCTTGGGCGAACATCTGTTGAGCCATCAGCGAGTTGTACCGCTCTACCAGTTGCTGCACTGTGGAATTGCGTCGCTCAGTTTCTGCCAACAATCGCTTGGAAGCGGATTGGCTGGACTGAACCGCTTCGATGCGAGAGATTTGTTCCTTCAAATTCACCTCAGCGCGAGCTGCAGCTTGTATGGCAGAAGCGACTTGCGATTCCAAACGAACCCTACTGGCGGCATCCAAATCTGAAGCTCGCCGAATCTGATCTTGAAGCGCCTTCAAGGCGATCTTCGTTCCCGCTGGATCCCGGCTTGTTCTCGCCTCTCCTAGTTTCGCTCGCACGTCGCGCTCCAAGGCTTCTGCAGCCGCACGCCGAAGCCCTTCATCCTCTGCGAGCAAATCTCCAGCATTGGACAATTCGCTAAACAGGTCGCTCGCAGCACCGTAATTGGGAACACCGTAATTGGGAGCCGACGGCATCGCGGGGGAAAGCTGACCCGATGTTGCTGGCTTCGGATCATCGCCGAACGGATTGTCGGTTGGCAGTGGATTGGGTTGGCCGCTCCCGGCTTGAGTGGATGACGAGGTCGAAGCAGGTGGATCGGCGAACGGGTCGTCACCGGCTTGTGCCGAAATGAACTTGACGATTCGCGGCGAAGCGCTTGGACTCCTTACCGGCTTACCCTTCTTCCCGACTTGTGTCGCCGTATCCAAAATACTGCGGGCGGTCAAATTGTTGGGAGACCGCTTTAGGGCCTCGTTGGCAATGCTGATGGCGGCATCGATCTCACCTGCGTTCAAAGCGAACCGAGCGTCCTTTACCAATTGGTCCGCTGAACTCGCCAGCACGATTCCCAATTCACGCAGTGCATCCGATCCCGGGGTCGGTAACATCAACCCCGCATTGGGAGCTGCCTTTTCTACCACTTGTACCAAGAACGCGAAGTCAGGGTTCGAAGCTTCACTCTTCAGGTCCCAACGCATCTTGGCTTGGCGGCCCTCTACCACGCCCTCCACCTCCAACACACCAGTCATCGATTCCGCTACCAAACTGCCGACTACAATCGAATCTCTATCCGATCGCATTGGAGGCATCTTGCTCGGGAAACCCTGCGCAATGTCGGTTGGCCATTTCACTTTCGAAGGCCAAAAAACAGGTTCAATAGCAGCCTTGGCAATCCCCTCACCGATTTGCTGGCAAGTCGCATCGGTGATGCTCTGTCGAACGAAGATTCGACCGCCAGTATGATTCGATACAGTTGCTAGAAACTCGCAATCGGTCGCGGGCCCAATAGCCAAAGCGTTTACGACAGTTCGCTGCTCACGCATTTGGTTGATCAACGATTCGAACTCGGCCGAGTTCAGTAGATTGCAGCGATGGATGCCGTCGCCAATGTACACAATACTTGCGTCCGACTTGTTCCCAAGCTCCTTGACCGCCATTCGAAAAGCAGCTGCAAGATCGGTTGTCCCCAAAGGAACTCTCCGCTCTAGCTTCTTAAAACCTTCCACCATAGATTCGCTACGCGGCGTAGTTGCTCGCGATAAAACTACCGGATCAACATCGCAAGCCAAAAGGCTGACGATCGCATCCGATGGCAAGGCTTGTGCAATCGACCGAGCGATCTCGATCGAATCGGTTCGGTAATCACCGTTTTGAGATGCAGATGTGTCGACCAGTATCGCTACGTGGGGAGCGCTGAGTACACCCAGCGATTGCGTTGGCAAGACTCCCAATGCGAATAGCGTCTTACCCTCATCTTGGTAGGTGGCAAGTCGATAATGCTGCGCGCCATCGGATGCTAGCACCCATGAGCCCACTCCAGCCACCAGCCCTAGTCCGAGCGCAGAAGAAAATGAGGCAGCCACCAAACGCTTAGGAATCGCTGAAAAGTTACGAATCAACATAGGAATTCGCTCCGAATTGGTTCGAATAAATGTGCGGACAAGAGACATGTGATCTACCGACTACGAATTTTAACACGAGAAACCGACAACTTGAGTAGGACGTAGATGTCCTGCGCATCCCTCTAATCGTATTTCTAATCGTTGGCATTAGCCATCAAAAAAAGATCAAAACGACGATTATCGATGCTGCAATGGTCTCATGAGACCTGCTGAACTTTATTTTAAGCAATTCCCGAACCATTCAGCCTAAAAATTATCGCATTTGCGCTCGTTGGCAGAAATAACCTGTGTTTTCCCACGTGTCGGCCCCTCGCCGCCCGCTTCAACTCTTTTCTCCACGGCCGCGAAAGCCTGCTCCTCAAGTGGCAAGATAGGAAGCGACGCATCATTTTCAAACGCTGATTAGCGATGAATGGGCAAGATTGAACACGGCCATAACGACCTCCATCGCCTGCGAAACCGGAAAACGTAGCAATATTCCCCTAATCCGCTCAATCTTACCACGCAGAAATTCCGATGACGACGAAAGCATTTCTCAGAAAATCAGTCTAAGCCGGAGTTCCGTCCATGCGTCCAACATCCTATACCAGTCAACGATTCTGTTGGGATTGGGCATTGGGGCTGCTTTTCGTGCTTTCGAACACGGCCATTTGCTGTAGTCAAGACAGCTTCGATGAGGATTCGCTAGGGGCAAAGTCTACGAACGTATTAGGACGCCTCTTCGGCAGCCCTCCGAAATCGACAACCGAACGAGCGAAACCCAAACCGAAGATTCCGGCGACCACGGCAGCCGGCAGACCCTCGCGTGCAGGCTTCTTGGTCCCGCTCAAGTCGTTCTCGAAAGCGTTTCGTGGACCTACCGAAAGTGAAATCCTTGAGGAAACGGAAGTCTTCACAGGTCCTCCCACAACCCAAGCCCGAACACCCCGAGAACCGTTCCGGAATCTCCCCCGTGTGCAAGAGCGCCGCGAACGAGAGACGTCGGATTTGCAAGTCAAACGGATAGGCCCAGAATCGGATGAGCCGCTTTTGTCCGTCGATCCCAAAACCTTGACCACCAAACCGGCTCCCATCATCCGAGGCGAAACCACACCTTCCAAAAACGCGCTTACAAAACCGTCGACCAATAGCGTTTCGGCGAACAGCCGAGCCGGAGTCCCTCTGGGTACAACGACAGCCAAACCCACCCTCAAGAGCCCGGAAATCTTCATCGAATCCAACTCGACTTCTCGACGCACAGCCATGGATATTCTCGAAACGGAAACTCCCAGAGGCTCGGGAGCCATAAGCAGATCCAGCGTGACTGGCATCCCAGGTACTGACCGATCCAAATCCACCACCGCTGCATCGAATGTTTACAAGCCGCTTAGCGCGCCAAAGAACCTTATCGAACTCGGACTTCCTCCCGCCGAAAAGACTCCGACCGCCACCTCTTCCGCAAATCGTCAGTCCTCCCTGGCCGTTGAGAAGAAACCGGCAGACCTCACGGCTTTGAGCGATAGCAAAAAAGAAATCGATTCTTTCACAAGCGAAGCTCCAAAGACCACCCGTTCGACAACGGTCAGTAGCCCACAACCGAAACCAGATGGAAAAACAAACGCGTTGGACCAGGCCAAGAGCGACAAATCAGACTCGGTCTCTCCCACGTTTCTACAACGCGAAATGAGCTTGCCGGCGGTCAGAGTCTCCGTCAAAGGTCCAAACGCGATCCGAATCGACGAAGACGGTGCCTACGAAATCGTGGCCAAGAATGAAGGGACCGAGAATCTCAATGGTTTGATAGTTCGCATCGCTGTCCCAACCCATGTGAAAATCGGAACCGCCTCCCTCACCGATGGTGTCTCGCACCCTGAAAACGACGAGCAGGGGAATTCGATCTTGTGGGAACTCGAACAATTACCGGCCGGAACTACCAAATCCGCCCGTCTCGTTCTTACCACGGCTAAGCCTGAACACTTCGCATTAGGGGTCGAATGGACGGTACAAGCGCAGACCGCTGAAATGCAGATTGCAGTGAATCAACCTCAACTGGCGGTGGCTCTCGAAGGGCCATCCGAGGTCTCCTATGGCGAACCACAAACTTACAAAGTGCGAGTGCGAAACACCGGTAATGCCGACGTCAAATCTGTCTTGGTAGCGCTTTCGGCGGAACACTACGGCAGCAATCAATCCAACATCGGCGACATTGCTTCGGGCTCGGAACGCATCGTAGAAGTCGAGCTCACTTTTCAACAAGCAGGTACCCTGCCGATCGTTGCCACCGCCTCTAGCTCCATTTCCAAACTTGAAGCAAAGAGCAAGATCGATGTCCAAGTACGGCAATCCGAGCTCGTCTCTTCCTGGTTCGGTCCAGCGGAACACTACCAGGGCAGTGTCGTAGAATACGAACTGGAACTAACCAATTCCGGTTCCATCGCCGCGCTTGGAACGCAATGCAAAATTAAACTTCCGCCGGGTTCTGAAATCATCTCCCTACCTGCTTACGCTACCCACAGCGGGGAATCGGTGAAGTGGGAAGTAAAGCGGCTCGATCCTAACGAGAAACTCAGTTTCACATTGAAACTATCGTTGTCCCAGATAGGTGAGAACCATTTGAGCTTTACAGGTGAATGCCCGTCGGGAGGCGAAACGAATGCAGAGTTCACAACGAGTATCGATTCGCTCGCAGATTTGCATCTGGCTGTTATTGATCCTGTCGCCCCAGCTCCTGTCGGCCAACCGGTCGTTTATGAAATCATCATCACCAATCGGGGCAAAAAAGCAGCATCGGACGTCCAAGTCCTCGCGCAATTCTCTGATGGGATCGAGCCGACTCGCTTGGAGGGGCACGCAGGTCGTATCGTTCCGGGGCAAGCCATCTTCAATTCCATCCCTTCGATCGGCCCCAATGAAAAGCTATCGCTTCGCATTCTGGCAGAAGCCTCGAAGTCGGGCGTGCACCGTTTCCGTGCAGAAGTAAAAAGTCAGGGGAGCGACACGGACTTGCTGGAAGAAGAATCCACTAGGTACCTCGCTACCGGCCTGAAATCGGATCGACGATGATCGCAGGCAAACAAAAAAACGCAACTACTTGGGTAGTTGCGTTCGTCGATATCCGTGGGAGACGTTAGGCAAGATTGTAAAGCCTACTTTTTGGCTTCGGGCTTTGTGCCCTTCTTTTTGTCTTGCTTAGGTTTCATTCCCTTTTTATCGTTCTTTTGGCTATTATTTCCTTTTCCCATGATGTTCTCCTTTTGCTAATGGTTTCGGTCAAACAGAACGCACGTTCGAATATAGCAGAAGTAACCAGCCGCAAGACAGCTCAGGTTTGAAAATTTGTGAGGCCCTTGGTCGGTGACTTGTTCATCTACAGCTCTTAATTTTGGGGTATGCCCTTAGTCGTACGACGCTCCAAGTCGTAGGAATGACGACGCGGAGAGTCGCGCAACCCAATTTTTTAGGTTGGACAACGCGCAGGATGCAGATAATTACAGTTTCAAGTCAAGCGAACTGTCCAGTGCGTCTCGAATCTTGGCCTCGGTATTGCCGCCGCCCCCCACAAATACATGTGTAACCTTTCCATTTCTATCGATGATCACCGTCTGCGGGATCGCTTCGGCTTGGTAGGCTCTGGCCACCGCGCCGTCGGTATCCATGACCACCAATGGGCTAATCGCCAATCGATCCAACAACGCCTTGATCTCGGCGGAGGATTGTTCAATATTGATGGCGATCACGTCCACGTCTGCCCCTTTATATTGCTGTCCAATTTCAGTTATCTTTGGAAGCGAGGCTACGCACGGACCGCACCAAGTGGCCCAAAAGTCCAAGACCACAATCCTCCCCTTGAGATCGGACAGTTTTAATAAACTACCGTCCAATTTTTTCAACTCGAAATCAGCCGCCGCCTTGCCTATCATTCCGGCTTGCGCAGTATCTTTCGGCTGCCCGCCCTGGTCGTCCGCGGAATCCAGATCGTTAACGAACTTGGGATCGGGAGCATTTTGCAACCGCCATTTGCTGAAGCGACTTCGTTTCGCATCTTCCGATTTTTCTTTTCCAAGAACCAATTTAGTAATAGTTGCTAAATCGATTTGGCATTCACCCAACTCTGGATGCTGACCGAAAACCATGCTGCCTTCCACGCGTTCCGGCGCAATACTGATCCGCATACCCGACGCGTCGATCGCTTGGCAAAGCAAATCGCCAAAAGCACCTTCTCGATTTGCAATTGTGGTCTTCGATTCGGCCTGGCCATCCATTGGCAACGTGCCGGGTGGAACGACCTCGGGTGCTTCTTGGAGCCAGATGATCTCCGCCACGTTCTTGAGAAGAACTTTTCGCTCTTCACCACGCACATCGACGGTCGCAGTATCGATATCCATGCTCCTCAATTGTCCTCGTATGGCGTCACCCTCGCGCGATACCAGCAAATGGGTAGGCGGGTTACTGCGTTGCGAGCGAGGAAGTGTAAGAAGTCGTCTACGACCATTTTTTTCCATGGAGTCGGTTCCGGTATACGCCAGCTTACGTATCCCACGAACACTGCTAGCCGGTATCTTTTTCGCTCCAAAGTGCGATGATTGAAAGGATAGTTGGTCCATATCAAGCCCCAGAATATCCGCAGAAAAACAGTCTCCGCTAGTCAAAAACAGGGAAGGCTCGTTCGCCTCCAGCGTGCGACCGAACGACGAAATCGCTTTGGGCTTTACCGGTTTATCCAGTTTCCCCTCGGGTTCGATGGAGCCAGTTAACTCAGGGGACAAAACTATGGAACCCACTGCGCGAAGCGGCTTCCAGAGCAAAGAGCGAGAACGCTTTTGGTCGCTTCCAACAAGTCCCGTTGAGCTCTCAATCATGCCGGAAGAGACAGCCCAAGGGGTGACGAGACGCATAGCCAGTCCAGCATTAACCGCATCGGTGCCTTCGGCAGTCGAGACTCTCTTGGCTCCCACTTGTCCAACGGAATCGATTTCATGAAGCGGAATTCGAACTTTGGTTTTGGATTGCGAAAGCGACAGCTCCAGGTGGCCTTCATTCATCGCCACAGATTGCCCCACGAATCGCTCACCACTCCACAATGCAACTGCGTAAAAGGGGGTCGGATCGGGATCGCTGGCCTGCTTGGGGGGTGCATCCGTCCGAACTGGAAACTCGATACGATCGACCTGGTCCAACGAAATGCGACCTAAGTTCAGGGAGTCCGTAGCGAAACCGAAAGTACGCGACGACGGATCAAACTCCTTAGGAAATCCCAGAAAAGTCTCACCGCTCTTGAGTAGCGTTTCGGGCATTTTGCTGACGGCCGCTTCCGCAGAGTCTTTTGCCGCTGGGAGCGCCGGTGCAGAGAAAATGGAGCGATAGATTCGGAGCTCTCGCAGCGAGAATCGGCCGACTGCATTGTTCGTGATCGAAACTCGCTGACGTCCGGTCAAGCGGACCTCTTTGTTTAGTTTCAAATTGGCGATCGGTGCTCCCTTGTGCATCAGTACCAGCCGCCCTCGATTGGAGTCGCAAAGGATTTGCAAAGAGATCGAATTCAAACCGTCGATTGGAAGCTGCGCACTGGCGATGTCCGCCGTGTTCTCATCCTCAGTGAGGATCGTGATCGAAAGGGTACCACGATTCTCTAACTTGCGGACATGCATCTCTAAGCGACGAGGGTCCCCCAATGTTAGCAACCAATTCGGAGTCGTTGATTGCCAATTCACTTGAATATCCATCGCAGCCAAATCCGGAACCATTGCAAATTGCGAGATGACGGTTCCAGACGTTTCCGTATCGTAGGCCCCAAGATTTTCAAACCAATTGCCGCGTCCCCCAACCTGGATCACTGGCATGGATTGCTTCCAGTCAAGATTTCGAAGGGTTGAGCCGCTATCGCTGTCGGTCATAGGCGAAGATCGAAGAACGCTCCGAACCGAATCCACCGCAATGCGTTGTTTTCCGAATCTCTTGCAATCCAATTCCATCATTTGCTCGTCGAGTTGAATGATCTCTCCCGAAAGCGATTCTCCACTTTGAAGTTCAACGATAAAGAGATTATTGTTGCTGCTACCGCTATTCGCCTCCATCTCGTGTTGTTTCGCCAGCGGCTGACTAATTCGTTCTACCATGCTCCAGGGAACGACTATGTCGGATTGAAAAGCGGGGCAATGCCAAGCCAATACTCCACTCCCCTCGGCCTTCGTCGTCTCACCGAACGTGCCGCGATAAAGGTCGCCCCCAATCAACTGAAGAGATCCGAGAGAGCTATCTGGCTCAGAGCCTGCGATTCCGTGGGTGTCGTCCGCAGCTTGACCACGGATAGCAAAGCAATTTAGGAGGAAAACGAGGGCAAGTGAATGCAACAGATAGATGGGCGTTCGCAAAATTATCGCTCGTAAATCGGTAGAAATCGAAAATTCAATGCTAGGGAAAGCAACGACATTGACGTTGCGACCGACGGCCCATAGTTGCCATCAAAATGG
>Ga0105049_10005174_pt1 | contig 15213 bp, 14 predicted proteins | sample MAT06_FD_78087 | JGI IMG/M metagenome (GOLD analysis project Ga0105049, IMG submission 78087) | Freshwater microbial communities from Lake Fryxell liftoff mats and glacier meltwater in Antarctica - MAT-06 | ecosystem: Environmental > Aquatic > Freshwater > Ice > Liftoff microbial mat | place... | reverse complement strand
TGAAAGCCTCATCAAGGGAGAGACTCTTACGACCCCAAGGAATTATAGGTGAATCGTGTAGCCAGTCGTTAGGGTTTGACAGCACGCAATCGGCAGAGTCGAGGATTGAGTGTCATCAAGATTCGATCCATATCCAATTCTTCATCCGATCTTCCGATCTTTGGATGCTTGATTGCGGCATGAGTCCCTAATGCTAATCTGTCAAGCTAATCTGTCAAGCTAATCTGTCAAGCTTAGAGACTCTTGAGGAGAGACTCTTGAGGCGCTATTGTAGTCAGATCAATTTAACTGGCTTGGCTAGAAGGCTTGGCAAATAAACCAGTTTGGCGCAGGGCATCGAGGAAGACAAAGACCGTGGGGGGGTGTAAGGCATTGGCCAAAACCGCTGCCCCAACAATGCGCTCTAGGGGGACGGGGAGCGATCGCACTTGTACCTCATCGGGGATGGGAAGTGCCGCCATGTGGGGCAAAATTGCGGCTCCTAACCCCTGGGCTACCATGCTCACGATGGTCGAATCTTCTTTGACCTCGTAGGCAATTTTGAGGGTTTGCCCCCAGGTTTCCCAGTGGTTGCGGACGGCGGAGGTACATTCTGCGTAGTTATACAGAATAAAAGAGTAGCGCGAAAGCTCTTGCCAAGTTAATTTTGGAGGAACCTTAGGGGTTGCGGGTAAGAGCACGACATATTCATCGCGCATCACTTCCCAGGTTTCAAAATCGGTGGTGCGGGGCAAGGGCACTAGACCCAGATCAACCTGGCCTTCGCGGAGGGCTTGCTCGACGCCCACTGGCTCCATTTCGGCCAGTGACACATCAACATCTGGGAAGCGATGGCAGAATTGCGCCATGATGGAGGGCAAAATATGGGTGGCCGCACTGCGAAAGGAGGCAATCCGCAGACGGCCTCCGCGCAAGCCTTTAAGCTGGTTGACTTCGAGGTCAATTTGGTCGCGCAGTGCCAAAATCTGCCGCGCATGGCAGACCACCCGCTCACCAATAGGTGTGAGCCGTGCCCCAAAGCGCCCCCGGTTGAGCAGGGGAATGCCTAATTCGTCTTCAAGGGTGGCGATCGCCCGACTCATGGCCGACTGTGAGACATCTAGCATCAGAGCTGCCGTCGAAAAACTTCCTTGTTCCGAAATGGCAATCAGAGCCTGGAGTTGCGAAATATTCATAACCACGGTTGAAGGATCGTTTCACGCGCGGGTGTGTAGAGATCGTTGTGAAGATCTCGTTGGAGATCTCGTTGTGGATGCCGATAAACCTCATAGGAGCCTTGATGAATCTGGGTTGAGTTCACCAGAATCGTCCCATTCTGTTCTATCGTAGCGGTCAAATCCGGCTTTGATATTGTCTTAATGGAGAAGAAACCGTTGTCGCCCAATGGCATCTACTGCGCGGTTGAGGGCAACCTGCAACCCCGATAAATTGGCTCAAAACCCGCTCTGTCGCAGCCCCAAGGGAGAGATAGTAGCAGCGTTTGAGGCATCTCTTGGGCAACCCGTGGGATGACCGCTAAGGGATGTTCCACAGATCTCAACAGCAGAATGTATGGCGATCGCCCCTAAATTTGCTGTATCCATCTGTACCAATGAGTACCAATGAGTACCAATGAGTACCAATGAGTACCAATGGGATAAAAGGCGGCTCAGATAGGCGATCGCCCACTCTTCTCATGCCACCGCCTAAGTGATGGCACGAGAGGGGCGATCGCCGCTATAACTGAAAAGGATTTATCGTGTATCTGGCCGATCGGGGTAACCCAGACTGTCAACCAGGATGAGGTAATGTGAGTCGATGGCAATAAATATGCGTGAGCAATGGCGACACCATTTCTCGCAATTTTCGGGGATCGGCAAGAAAAACAAGGGTGGCGCTGGGGGCGATCGCCCCTTACGGATGCCTGGGCTGATCGCCTGTCTCAGCAGCACATTGGCGTTAACCCTGGCGATTCCGGCCATGGCCATGCCTGAGGGGCGATCGTCCCTCCAACTCTTCCGCCCACAACTACCCGACCTTCCTCCCCTTCCCAGCCTTGAGATTTACCTCCCCGAAGCCGAGCAGGTAGTGACCCATCTTGTTTTAGATTTGGGCGATCGCCGGGTCTTCGTACAATCCGATGAGACCGTTTTGGCCAGCTATCCCGTCGCCATTGGCACCCAAAGCACCCCCACTCCAACGGGGCAGTTTGAAGTGTTTGAAATGGTAGAAAACCCCGTTTGGCAAAGCCCATGGACTGGGGAAGTTCATACTCCAGGGCCAGACAGCGCCCTCGGAGTCCGGTGGATCGGGTTTGCCCGGATGCCCAACGGCGTGATTGGCTTCCACGGCACCCCAACCGTCTCCTCCATCGGGAGAGCGGCTTCTAATGGCTGTGTGAGGCTCCGCAATGAGCATGTCCTCGAACTCTTTTCCCAGGTTCAAATCGGGATGACGGTGCTCGTCCGTCCGTAGGGATCCCAGTTCAAAACCTAGCTCTTAAGCTCGTCATGGCTAAATCAGCGTGTGAGCCTCTACCTGAAAGTCGTAAAACCCGAGCAAGTCGCTGAATAGGATACTCAACGACTTGCACGGCGATTCAGCAACGCTCTATTTTACGTCCCTGCCCTTACCCCGCTTAGGGAACGGTTTCCTAGCGCAGCCCTAGCCAGGTAAAAAAGTCTTGCTTTGTAGTCAGCTCAAGGATCAACAGCGCCATAAACCCAAGCATGGCAAATCGACCGTTGATTAGCTCGGCATACTGCGTCCAGCCGAAGGCTGGCTCTGGGGATGGAAGATCAGCTTGGGGGCTTGGGGGCTTGGGTGTAGCCTTGGGAGTCGCTGTAGCCTTAGGAGTATCTTGGGAAGTCATGGCCTAGAGTGCCCAGTATTACTGCGCTTCTGATTCTAGCGCCTCAATGGATTCGATGAGCGATCGCACCTCATCAACCCCCTCCGATGGGTCAAAGCCAAGGGGTAATTTCCCTCGCACAAGCATCCGCAACCCCAGCGCACCTAAACTGGCCAAGCCTGCAAGATCCCGAAATCCATTGCCCACAACCTGCAACCCAAAGCGGCGCTCATCAATCCATCCGCCTTCTTTGACGAGCGAAATCAGGGTTTTGCGATGGCGCACAGCCCGACTGGTCTGGGCATCGGTGCGCTGGAGAACTTCCTGCTTAATCTTGCTGATCTGATCCATCGGAGCCACTTCCATGGGGCAAACAGAATTGCAGTAATAGCAGCGGGTGCAACCCCAAACGCCCTGAGTGCCTTCTCCGTACTGTGCGAGCCGCGCTTCAGTGGTGTCGTCACGAGAATCAGCCACCATCCGGTAGGCTTTGGCCAGCGCATGGGGTCCCACAAACTCTGGGTTTGTTTCACGGGCATTACATTCGGAGTAGCAGGCTCCGCAGAGAATACAGTTACCCATCTGATTGAGGCGATCGCGCTCTTCTGGGGTTTGTAAAAACTCGCGCTCTGGGATCTGCCGTGCTTGAGTGCTGACGTAGGGTTCGACCGCTTCTAGGTTGTCCCAGAAACTTTTCATATCGACCACTAAGTCTTTGATAACCGGCATATTCCCCATCGGAGCCACTGTGAAGGTGGGGAGGGCATCGGTGGAATGAGGGGCGATCGCCTCTAAGCGCGCAATTTCATCCCCTACCTTTTCTTTGCAAGCCAAAGCCGATCGGCCATTGATCCGCATTCCACAGCTACCACAAATGGTATTTCGGCAGTTTTTCCGAAATCCTAAGCTACCGTCCTGCTCCCACTTAATGCGATTGAGACAATCCAGAATGGTGTTTCCAGGCTCAGCCTCCAACACATAGTCTTGAACATAGGGAGCAGCCATATCCATCTGACGAACAATTTGGAATCGAACTTGCATAGAAAGCTCAGGATTATTGCGGGTAATTTTGTAGGTAAAACCAAATAGACAGGCATCTAGCCCCAAAAAGCTAAGCCTTTAGAATTCATGCCTGATCACTCAATATCAATCAATAACAGAATATTTGCTACCATCTCATGCCGATGATCATGCTGATGCCGTTATTCCAACGCACCACATAGCTGATTATGTCTTAAGATTCTCCATGCGCTATCTAATCTTCCATTGTATTTAATGTAAACGGTTTTATCTACGCTATCTATCTTGGCCTGCCCAACACACCCCGTTTATGGTGCAATCAAGCCAAATCTATCAAGATCAGCCGAAAGAACATCGAAGCCATTCAGTCTCTCAAGCCTCGCCAAAGGAATTCAACTCAAGGAGTCCAGAGTCTCCCCTTCAAAGCTGACCTTGCAACGGATCCATCTCATATTGAGCATTTCTTTGTTATGGAAAGACTAAATATATTCACATAACTCAAAATCTGCTTAGCAGGTCTTTGATGAGGGAAATCATTGGTTTATCTCCAGTCTCTCAGATCACCCAAACTTATCAATTAATGATTCATCCTATCCCTGCCCATCCTATTCCTACCCATCATTGATTACCAAGATCCATTCTTTCGACCTTACAAAAGTCTACAGCCGCCCTCTATCCAAATCAAGGATATGTGCTATAGGTCTAAATATAGATTCAGCAATATCTTCGGAGCCTAATTTATCTAGGCTAGTGGACTAAAAATAGAAGTAGCGCTCTCCGCTACATCCCTTGAGCAGAGCTTAGATAGCCCCTAATCTGCCCAGGGAGTTAGTATCTGAGCCGGCTGACTGCTTCCCAGCCATCGTTGTTGTGCGGATTGTGAGAGTAACCTGATTGCGTGGCCTGCCTGATTGCGTAGCCTGCCTGATTGCGTGGCCTGTCTGCTTGAGGAACCTGCCTGCTTGAGGAACCTGTTTATGAGAGTAAGGGTTGTAGCTACGGGTTATGGCGCAGAAAGCGTAACTAGAGCCACGCAGTTACAGACCTATTCTACTGATGTTCTACTGATAATGCTTTTCCCGCACACCTGGCAAACCTTAACCTCAAGGCTTCTAGGAATTCATCGTAGGATGAATGGCGTCAGTCTTAGAAAAACTTCTTCTTTAGGCATTGGGGTAAGTATAACCAGCGTCAATGCCCCCAAAACATTTAACCGTAGGAGTTTGGAGACTATTGACAAAGCTTCCAGACCTTGGCGGACTGTTCTCGATTAAACGAGATCTCAATCCTTCTAGAACCCGATAAACAAGCGATTAGCCTACTTCGATCTCTATGCACCCAATCAGTAATCGCTCGATAAAATCTGTATAGCGGGAATGCATGAGCAGCCTCTGAGATAAAAATACTCAGATGCACCAATATGAGAGATTCTTCTGGTGAACGGTCAAAGATTTAGCTATCATTCTGGTTGGAGTATGCTTTGAGCCTATCTATTTTCGTTAGCATAGTATCCATTAGGCAAAGTATCTATATATTTAAATAGTGGCTTCCTAGATAAAACCAGATTTTCAAAAAAAATGTTCTTAAATGTACAACACAACTTAAAATCAAAATTAAGGTAATTTTTTTTAGGCTAGCTTTTATAATTAGGAACTATATTTCACCGTATATTCAAAATCTATGTGAACAATCACATTAGATCAGCAGAAGATCAGGAGATCGGAGCTTTTGCTATATCTCTAGAGAGAAATCTCCAACCTAGGTCACACTTTTCTACATACCGTTTGTTAACGGGGGAATTTTTTAGGAAATGACGGATACTGTAAGCGCACCACTAACCGGAAAGGCATTACTTCAGAAAGTGAAGGAGCTGGCCAACCTATCTCCACGGGAAAAAGCTCGCCGTTGTGGTTATCAAACTATCGGAAAAAATAGCCAGGCTCGTGTTAACCTTGCAGACTTCTACGAAGCTCTGCTGGCATCTCGGGGTATTTCCTTGGGCAAGGAAGGTGAAAAAGATGGCCGAGGTCGTGAACCGACCTATCGGGTCAGTGTCCACAAAAACGGTCAAATTGTGATCGGCTCCACATACACCGAGAAAATGGGGTTGCAGCCGGGGGATGAGTTCGAAATCAAGCTTGGTTACAAACACATCCACCTTGTTCAAATTGACAAAGATAAAGATGAGAGTTACGAGCAAAATGGTAGTGTCTGATTGCTCTAGAGCGGTTAGAAGTATTCCATAGCAACTGTTTCTATGTTGTTTTTGTCTCGATAGGGCGATACCGTTTGACCTTTTCTTGCAGGGTTTAGGAGATTTGTTAGTCTTTTAGGTTCTTAATTAACAATTGACTGTGAGGCTCATTGAGCCTCACAGTCAATTGTTGTGTAATTGTGACTTTCTTTTAATGTAGCCGCTGTCTAAAGATCTAGATAGCGGTTTTTTCGTGCCTTAAAAAAAGAACCCCACGAAAAAGAGCGATCGCCAGTCACAAGACTGCCATCTGCTACATCCGCCAATGAGTCTCCGCAAGGCAAGCTCCATCCTTACGATAGATAGATTGAATTGAGAAGAACCTAGCTTCACATGCGCTCAGCCTTGCGTGATCGAGGGCTGAGCAAAGTCATTCGCGCAGCGTCTCCCGTAGGAAGAAAGTCCGAGCAGCGGGTACGTTATTTTCTAGCGAATTCCTTAGGTAGAGGGCGATCGCCCTCTACCTCGCCATACAGATCACGCATCTTCCGAATAGGGCTAGAGCGTTTGCAAAAAGTCGAGTAGATCAGCCATGTCTTGAGGGTTAGGTTGAAATTGAGGCATCGGGGGTGTTTTGCCACTGACCACCTGCTGAATTAGCCCCACCTCTGACTTCCGAGACGAGACATTTTGGAGGCTTGGCCCTACCTCCCCCTTCCCCAGCAACCCATGACAGGTTGCACAATTCATTAAGAAAATCTCAGTACCACGTTCGATGCTGCCCTCTAGTCGCAATACGTCTCGCACATAGGGATCAGAGCGGTCAATGGAATATAGGGTGGCGATCGCCATCACGACGACCACCATAGCTCCAAGCAGTATAGATAATAACTTTCGCAGTGGAAACGGTTGTTCCACCACATTGTCTATGGTTTGGTCTTCCACTACCTGCTTTTCCGAAAGCTCTTGTGTCAAGGTCAAGGGATCTACCACTACTCGATCAGCCTCCTTGATCTATAACTTAAATTAAGGTTATTTGCATAGGATAAGCGATTTGCACAGATTTATTTAAGATAAATAAAGTAGCCACTCTGGTGTCTAATACTGCTCAATGGCTGAGTTTACAAGCACTTTTGAGGCCAAAACCTATGAAAAGAGTCATAAAGATCAGTCATTTTAAGTTGACTAACTTTAAGAATTTTAAACCTTTTTCTCTAATCTTGAATTCCAGAAGTGCCTCAGCGTTGGTAGAATTTGAGTAACCTTATAGAGAGATGTAAGCTGTGGTAGAACCGCTGTTATCTGGAATTGTCTTAGGGCTGATCCCCATTACCCTGGCTGGCTTGTTCGTAGCGGCCTATCTGCAATATCGTCGGGGCAATCAATTGGGGCTTTAGGGCTGCTTCTCGTCGAAGTCTTAGGCCTGTCCTAACTCCTTAAGCGACAAGACCTTGCCTCCAGAGAATCCTAAAAATCTATGAATAGTGCTTAAGAGGGGGCGATCGCCCTCTCTTTTTGTATCCCTCTCTTTTTGTATCCCCCTCTTTCTGTCTGCTATCACTCCGCTGCGTAGGACACTTCATTCGCCCTGAGCCTGTCGCAGGACGAACGACTGCGGCCAGATCAGGCAGCACGGCTTTCTTAACTTGGATATCTACAGCCTTAACATGGATATCTACAGCTATATTTTGATCTTTCAAACTGCCATTGGGTGAGGCAATGTTTCCCCGGTACCATGGCCAATCCCCTTACCGAGGGTCGGGGCTATCGGGCCGCGCGGGGTCATCTGCCCACCGAAAAAACGTGACCGCCGTGTTGCCATAGACCTTTTGACGACAGACCTGGAGCGGATAGACCTGGCCGAGAAAAGCTGACCAAGTTTCTCTATTCCAATGCTTAGGGGCATGTTCCATCGCCAACTCTCCCTCCGCAGAGAGGAGGCGATCGCGCTGAATGCTCAATAAAACAGGTTCATAGAGATCACTGGCATAGGGGGGGTCAAAATAAATGCGATCAAAGGATTGTGGATGGAGAGTGGCTATTTTTTTCACCACATCCCCCCGAATTAAGCGCACCGTTTGCTCCGGTTGAGCCAACTGCTTCCAGTTGGCCGTCACTACAGCACAGGCTCGTGCCGATTGCTCAATGCCCACCACCTGTGCGGCTCCACGGCAAAGGGCTTCCGCTCCCATCGCACCGATCCCGCTGCACAGGTCTAGCCAGCAACACCCTTCGATGTCGCCTTGCCAAATATTGAAGAGAGCCTCGCGCACCCTGGCTGGGGTGGGGCGAGTTTCTAGCCCCGGCAGGGTTTTTAGAGGCCGATTACCATAAACACGTAAATTCATAGCGGCGCAAACTGAGCTTTAGGATATCCCCACTAATTGATTCTGTTGCACCAGCGTCACAAAGTTTGCCAAAACCTTCAGTCCGGTATTCGAAGACTTTTCTGGGTGAAACTGAACGGCCATAAGATTGTCGCGGGCGATCGCGGCGGTTACCGTCTGGGTGCCATGGGTAATCGTGGCGGCATTGATGCGGGTATCAGTAGGAGCGGCGTAGAAAGAGTGGACAAAATACACCCAATCATTGGGCAAGCCTTGCCACAAAGGCAACCCCGGTTGAACTTTCTGGAGCGGATTCCAGCCCATGTGTGGAATGGTCAGATCTGGTTCGGGCTGAAACCGCCTTACCCAACCTGGCACAACCCCCAACCCTGGTTCGCGCCCTTCCTCGCTTCCTTCCAGTAAGATTTGCAGCCCTAAACAAATACCCAAGAATGGTTTTCCGCTAGCAATAACAGCGCGAATCGGCTCAATTAAATCGCGGGATCGCAAGTGTTGAATAGCTGGATCAAAAGACCCCACACCAGGTAGCACTACAGCATCCGCCTGCTCTAGCTCGCGGCCTATATCTGTAACATGAGGGGTAGCTCCTGCATTTTGCAGCCCCTTGCAGGCCGAGTGCAGATTTCCCATGTCATAGTCCACCACTGCAATGGATACCATTTATTAACCTCCAGGGGTGCCCAATCACTTTGTTAATCTTAAAGTAAACCCAATCACTTTTTCTGAATTAGGCAATTTCAGCGGATCGTCAGCAGATCGTCAGTAACTCTGCAATTACAGCCTGCGGTGGTTTCTATCTCAGAAATTCTTCTACAGTATTATTAAGGATGAACTGATCTGAATCCTATGGATCTTGAACATCATTTTTCCAAACCACTGCTCCAGAAAATCTGATCAGTTAATAACAGGTTCAGAGAAACTCTGGGGTGAAGATTTTAGCCCCGGCTAGCATACTCAATCAGAAGCTATACTGACGATCGTCTGAGCGCCGAGAGCTGAATCTCAAAATCAGTGAGCTTCTAGGCTTCAGCGTTAGAACCTGGGCATCCACCTATCAACCAGGCTATGGCTTGGATGAGACGAAGGAGTCATATCTTTGAAGGAAGGAAGGAACGATGACGCTCATGCCAATGTCTTCTTAACAAATAAGGTCACAGACCCATTAAAGAACCATCTGTTTTTATAAAAAACAATTCGATACTTGAGACCGCAGAGACTAGAAAAAGAATGTTTATAAAGGAACCTTTTTGGGTGTCTAACATAAAGATTGAATAAGAAATTAAACGGCAAATTGGTAGCCTAAAACTGACTAGAAATCTGGCCTCCTCAGACGATCGAATGGGCTTTATTGCACGGGTCAGTTGTCAAGCTTGGCAGGATAGGAGGCTGGTCTTAGGGTTTGAGCGTAGAGGGGCGATCGCCCCTAGCTTCAAACCCTGCGTCTAATCAGCGACAATCTGATTAGACCTGAGCTAATATAGCTCTACACCCAAGCTTGTCGTGCTTATAGTCTGTGCAGGCTTCAGCGGCATACAGAGTTGCTATACTAGGGAAGCTTAACTGAACTTTACAGATTAACAACTACTTTACTTATAGGTCTTCATTTATGTCTCTTCTAAACCGTCTTTCCATCTTTGTAGACGGAAATAATATGTTTTATGCTCAGCAAAAAAATGGCTGGTTTTTTGATCCTCGCCGTGTATTGAGATATTTTCTAGAAGAACAGCCTGATACGACGCTCATCAACGCTTTTTGGTACACCGGATTAAAAGATCCACAAGACCAAAGGGGGTTCCGAGATGCCTTAATCAGCTTAGGTTATACCGTTCGCACCAAAATTCTCAAAGAATACTACGACGACAATTCTGGTAAATATTCTCAGAAGGCAAATCTAGACATTGAAATTGTCGTCGATATGTTTAACACCGTCGATCAATATAACCGAGTCGTCCTTTTTAGTGGAGATGGCGACTTTGAGCGAGCCATTGAGCTGTTGCGCTCCAAAAACACCCACATCACCGTGGTTTCCACAGAAGGTATGATTGCCCGAGAACTCCGGAATGCTACGGATCGATACATTGACCTCAACGACCTTCGAGACCGTATTGAAAAAACAGACAACAGCTGAATGCATTACTGAATTCGTAGAGCGATCGCTGTCAAAATGGGCAGAAATCTGGTACGGCAATGTCAAAAAATGGGTTTTTGAGTCTCTAAAACCTTTATAAACAGCCCATTTCATCTTTTCTGATGGTCTTGGGCAGAGAGATACGCGGGACTCCTTAGAACACCTTAAAGAAACATTGCGATTAACGTATTTCTGCCATAAATCGAAGTATTAAAAGAAGATCTCATTTATCTGGGTATTCGTTGAATATGCAAGTTTTACGTTCCTCCAAAAGCCTTTTCTCTGGTAGTGCTGTACTACTACTTCTCGTTGCAGGATGTAGCCCTAGCAAAGTGGCGCAGTGTAACGACTTCGTTGAAGTATCAAATGAGTTGGGAGTCCAGGGCGAAACTTTTGGAACTGAATTAGAAGCAGAATTGCAAGAAAAACTATCAGGCCAATCTAGCAATGGCGGCCCACCAGACTTTGTGGCGATCGCCACTGACCTCAACACAGCCGCAGACACGATTGAAACGAAAGCCAGCACCTTTTTAGAGGAATCGACTACCAAACTGAGTGCTGTCGAATTACAGGATGAAACCCTGCAAGGCTATCAAACAAGCTATGTTGACTTGATCAACACCATGGGAACTCGCATTGATACCATGGCAGAGGCTGTTCGTGGAATGGCTGATGTTTTTGCTGAAATTGATCCAAGTTCCCTCACCAGTAATGCCCAGGTTGAGCAACTACAGGCATCCCTAGAAGAAGCTGAGGCGAATATAAACGCCACGGTTGCAGAATTAGATTTGTCTGAAACCGAGGAAGATGCGCTAATCGCTGAGATCAACACCTATTGTGGCGCAGAAGAGTAGACTCTATCGCGATTGCAAATCATTCACAAGAGCCACATATTGCTAGAACAAGGGGCTTCAGCCCCTTGTTCTAGCAACTAAAATAGAATTGTTATAGACATTTCCTTTGTCGAATATGAATGGAGATATCGTTGAGCTATGCCCCATTTTATTCGGAATTTCAATAGGGTTCGATGCAGGAATTTTATATTTCTAAGAAGAGGTTTTAACGTAGGCGGGCGATCGCTTCCATTAATTCTAGGGGATGCTCTACAAGTACGTCAGGATGAGCTTTGGCAAGAGCCTGCTTCGAGTTAAAACCCCAGCCCACCGCCACCACACGGATCCGCGTTTTTCGCGCCGCCTCAACATCACGAGTTTCATCCCCTACATAAATAACGCGATCGCGCGACAGTGGATACTCTTTGAGCAATTGATTAATAACACGGGCTTTCCCAAATAATGATACTCCAGGACGGACGAATTCAAAGCAACCTACCAAGTGATGTTTTTCCAAGAAAAAGTTAACATTTTCCTCAGTGTTAGAGGTCACAATTCCTAGGGGATAGCCATGCAATTGAAGTTGGGCTAGGGCATCTCGAATGCCAGAAAAGGGAGCTAAATGCCCAATTTCCTGATTCATCTCGACCTTTAGGCGCTGCAAAATAAAGGGTAGCTTATACCAGGGAATATTAGAATACTTAATAATTTCGCGGGAACCCAAGTTTTTGAGCTGTTTGATTTCTTCTGGGCTAGTAGGTTCGTAGCCAAACTCTAAAGCAAGACGATTTGTGATTCTTAGAACAGTGTCAAAAGAATCGGCAATGGTTCCATCAAAATCAAAGATGACAGTTTTCACAAAGGGTGTAGCCAATGAGTTTTAGTGGCGTGTTTTTTGTGTAATGAGATGATATCTACTTAGAAGCAATAATTTGATGGCTTTCAAACTCAGATTGAAGCCATCAAAATAACTTGCTCTAAATCCTTATAATCTGCAATGTCGAATAATCACATTTCTAATAGTCATCTCTGAAAAAAGAAAAGATACCATGAAAGCAGCTTAAAAGAGAGTTTAGCGATCTCTACTTCTAAAACTATTTGATTGCACCTGCATATAATCAGGATGAGCTGCATTCAATATCTCCCTTGCTAAGGAAGATGTTAGGGAAATAGTCGTTCATTTACCACTCAGGAAAGAAGGCTTCAATCCCCGATAGGAGATGGCTAAACATAACTCAAAAATGAGTATGCTCTCTTTCTTAGTTCCTAGCCTCTTTCCGTTAAGCTTATAGGTGTTAAGCTTATAGGTGTTAAGCTTATAAGTTAAGAAATTTTTCAAATTACTTTAGAGCCTTGGCTAATACTCAACCTCTCCCCAGTGAACCTATCATTTTCTTTTAGATGCTGCTGAGGGGCTTACGATCCTGGAACCCTGAGTAAGTCAATGCTAGAGGTGCTAGCCGTTAAACCTATGGCCACATGAAAGCATTTTGTTGTAGAGAATGACTTGGGAGTTTCGAAACTCCTCTTAACATTCTCTTTTACATTATTTTCTCATCATATCGCCTGAATGGTCTGGTTTTGGAGAGTGGATGCGGTAGGATAATTAAAATTCTAAACAGAATTCTTGAAGAAAGAGCTTTCCGGGGTGCAGTTTTCCGTACCTAGGATCATTCGAAAAAGCTTTATCTTTCGTTACGATAAAGGCAGTGCCAGATAGAGAATGGCTTTTCAGTCATTGAGAATCGTTTTTCAATTTGGTTTTTCAATTTGGTATGAGGCAGCAATATGCTCGACAACTTGCGCGTTGGGGCGCTATTTAACATCCCTATCTTTATCAATCCATCCTGGTTTTTAGTGCTGGCTCTGGTTACTTGGAGCGATGCTCAGTGGCTAGCTTACCAATTTCCTCAGTTGGGGCTGTCGGCATGGGGGTTGGGGTTGATCACGGCGTTATTGTTGTTTGCCTCGGTGGTAGCTCATGAGCTAGGCCATAGCTTGATAGCCCGTCGCCAAGGCATTGAGGTCAAGTCTATTACCTTATTTATCTTTGGTGGATTGGCGAGCCTTGGAGAAGAAGCAAAAACTCCAGAAGATTCGTTTCGGGTGGCGATCGCCGGGCCACTGGTCAGTTTTTCCTTGTTTGGTCTGCTGAATGCCATCGGATACTTCGGCACCATCACTGGGCCGCTAGCCGCAATGATGGCACTATTAGCCTCAGTCAACCTAGCCTTAGGCGTCTTTAACCTCATTCCAGGATTGCCCCTAGATGGTGGCAACATCCTCAAAGCACTGGTTTGGAAAATTACAGGCAAACCCTATCGGGGTCTAGCGTTTGCGAGTCGGGTTGGCCAAGTATTTGGTTGGATTGCGATCAGCCTGGGGCTAGCCTCGGTCTTGGGTCTGAGCAACATCGGTAGTTTGTGGACATTACTAGTCGGGTGGTTTTTGCTGCAAAATGCAGGACAATCTGCCCAAGCTGCGAATGTGCAACGCCTCATGAGTGGGCTGACCGCAGCGGATGCGGTGATTGCCAACAGCCCAGTTGTATCGGCCACCGAATCGTTGCGAGAGCTTGCCAACAATCACATCATTGGCAATGCCATGCAGTGGAAACAGTATGTGGTGGTAGACAATGACGGCAAGTTGACGGGAGAAGTTACCGTGACAGCGATGAATCGGATACCCACCAATGAGTGGTGGGATGTCTCGGTGCAAAGCCTCATGCAACCTACGGCCATTCCTACCATTTTGGCCTCTACTCCCTTGCTTGAAGTCATTAATCAGTTGGATGAGAAAACCCCTGAGTTAGCTGTGATTACAAACGAGGGTAAAGTCTTGGGGCTTTTAGAAAAGGCTTCTGTGATCCAACGCTTGCAGGTGCAGGCAGCGGAGCAAGAGACGCCTGCAGCGGGCAAGCAAGACAAGGCCAGCGACCCTCCTAGCTTGGATGGGGCGCACCTCCAAGGAGAAGGGATTGCAAACACCAGCCCATCTGCAACAACCCTACCGACTTCAGAGGACGATAACTAAAGGATCGGTTGGGTCGTTGATTGTCAGCGTACCCATGTGGATGCGAATGTCTAGCAACAAGCAATAGTCCTCAACTCCCTTCTGCAACTATCTGTCGTCAATTCCGTTGTTGAACGGCAATTGATGACAGATATTTTTATATGAATTACAGAGAATTGCAGATGGTTCTCGATTACATCTGGGTGAGAATTTCCACACCTGTCTCGGTCACAGCCACCGTGTGTTCAAACTGGGCAGAGATATGGAGATCTTGGGTCACTATTGTCCAGCGATCGCCCAATGTATTAACCTGATGGCTGCCTGCAGTGAGCATCGGCTCTATCGTAAATACCATTCCTGGGCGCAACTTTAGCCCCTTTCCCCTTGTGCCATAGTGGGGAATTTGTGGCTCTGGATGAAACTGCCGCCCTACGCCATGGCCCACTAGATCGCGCACCACCGAAAAGCCACAGGCTTCTGCGTAGGTTTGAATCGCTGCGCCAATATCTCCGATCCTCGCTCCGGGTTTAACTTCTGCAATACCGAGAAGCATCGCCTTTTGGGTAACCTCCAGTAAGGTTTGGGCTAGGGGAGAAGGCTTGCCGATGCAAAACATCCGCGATGTAATCGACCCACTCGGCGCATTTTTTCTAATTCCCTGGCAGAAATTAGCACAATACCGGAGGGTTGGGTCGATCGCCCCACATCCCCGACCAGTTTTAGGAGACGAGTTGACATCCTCACCGACCTAAAGGAACGGTGATTCCCAAACCTCACGATTTAGGTTTCTGCTTCATCGCACCTGCCTCTACCCTCAAGGAGTTTATGGTCTTACGGTCGCTCCACAG
>Ga0105049_10005173_pt1 | contig 15217 bp, 10 predicted proteins | sample MAT06_FD_78087 | JGI IMG/M metagenome (GOLD analysis project Ga0105049, IMG submission 78087) | Freshwater microbial communities from Lake Fryxell liftoff mats and glacier meltwater in Antarctica - MAT-06 | ecosystem: Environmental > Aquatic > Freshwater > Ice > Liftoff microbial mat | place... | reverse complement strand
GCGGTTCCGCGGCGGCGGCCGCCCTCACGGCAACGCCCCGCGCCCGGCCCCAAAGCTGAAAGAGCATTCGAGCGGTCAAGCCTTCATGCGGCTCGCCTTGCGGTTCCTAAACACCGACTATGGCGACACGCGGATTGACGAGTTCCGGCCGGCCACGCTTCGAGCGATTCGGACGAAGATGTTCGAAGTGGGTTACGCCAGGAAAAGCGTCAACGGCCACGTCGCCGATCATCCGTTGTTTCGCGTGGGGGGGCCAACGAAGATCTTGTGCCGCCTGGCGTCCTCGAACGTCTGCGGGAACTTGAAACAGTTCGAGCCGGCCAGTCCCCAGTGGGCGATCCTGCACCGATTCCGCCTGCCCCGATGGCCGATGTGGAAACGCTCCTGGATAACGAATACCTGCATCGGAGGCCGGAGCGGCGAGAAGTGCTCGCGGCGATGATCCAACTCCAATTACTCACGGGAATGCGATCGGGCGAAGCCTGTGCGTTGCGAGCGGAAAGCCTCGAAGCTCGCGGTTCTGTCTGGCGGTATGACGTGCGGGAAGCGAACAAGAACCTGCACCGGGGAAAACCCCGCGTCGTCTGGATTGGTCCCAAAGGGCAGGCGTTGCTCAAGCCGTTTATCGAAGCCGCAGGAACCAGTGGCCGGCCGCTCTTCTCGTTCCCGCCGAAGCTCTCGAAGTGGAGTCCGGGAAACACCATCGGCAACTCGGTGACGATCACTCGCGAAATGTACAGTCGGTTCGTCGCCGAGGCGTGCGGGCGTGGACGCCGCACCAACACCGCCACAACTACGCGACTGCCCTGGCCCGCCGGTACGAAGACGATGAAGCCGTAGCAAAGGCGATCGGCGACACGCCCGAAGTCACTCGCGAAGTCTACATCGTTCCCGATGACGCCGTGAAAAAACGGATTGCGAGAGAAGTGGGATAGCACCGCAACCCGAAACGACGAGCGACGCGAGCGGTCCGATTGCCGGGGGGTAGTCCGGCCGCTCGCGTTTCGCGTTTCGCGACGGCGTGTAGTGGTTGGACGTCTGACGCCAGACGTTTGAGCCCATCAACTCTGACACGCGGGGTGACGCCGTGAGCGAAAGCGCAATGTTCATCGAGACTGCCGCGCTCGCGTTGAAAGTGCCCGAATCGGAGCTCCGCCGGCTCTGCAATTTGGGCGTGCTCGACGTGCCGCTGGCCGCGCGAACTCGCCTCTTTCCCTCGGACCGGATCGAAGACTACCGGCGAGCGATCCGCCTTCACCGTGACGCCATGAAGACGCTACGAGAGGCTTCGAAGGGTTCCCTTTCACGCGGGGGTGTTCGATGAGTCGCGAGACCTTCTCCGGCGCGAACGAAGCGATGGTTTGTATGCAGTGGGCGATGGAATCGGTCGCTATCAATTCGCTCCTTACGTCCTTCAAGCGCGGCGAATCGCCCGCTTTGCCGGACCGCGGGACGATGGAAAGTTCGCGGGCGGCGCTCGTCGAACGAGTGACGCAATCGGCCTTGCAAGGGGCCTCGGACCACAGGCGGCGGATCAAGAGCAATTTGCGTAGGCGGAACTCTTCGGCCATTTCGGCGGATAAATCGGGCGGCAGAGTAGGACCGGGAACCGATTCGAGCTCGGCTTCGGCGGCCCGCGTAGCTTTGCCTTCGCGCTTCAGGCACTTCTCGTGGACGGTTCCTCGAACACAGTGATGCTGGCCGAAAAGAAAATGAGTTGCACGCCGCTCGCCAACGGAACGCAGAAGGGCGGGAGCCTCTGGGGCGTGGAGAATTCCGTCGCGTACGGCGGTGCGGCCAAAGTGTACTACCGCTCGTGGTTTAGCGGGCTCTCCAAAGCGAACATCAACAAGTTCCAAGCCGCGCCCAACCCGGATTTCTGCGATCCCGAAGCCGCGTCCGGCTTCCAATTCGCCGGCATGAACGCGGCGATGGCGGACGGCAGCGTGCGGTTCCTTTCGGTGAACATGTCCAGCACGATCCTTCCCGAACCCGGTTCGGGCACCACGAAGGAGAAGGCGAACCCGCACTTCGTTGCAACGACGAAGAAATACGAAAAGTTTGAAACGGCGGGCTCAGCGACGACCGTTCGGTCCGGCAAGTCGAAGTTCGATATCGAACTCTCCTCGAAGTGAAGCGACTCGCGCCGCGGCCGCTTGCCCGCGGCGCGGAGTTGTGCTGAAATGCCTCGATGCAACTTTCCGATCTGCCCGAGCAGTCCGAGTTCCGCATGGACGTGGTGTCCGGCGGGTGGGTCGTCTTCGCGCCCGAACGAGCGCGGCGACCGCTCGGGCTGTCGCACGTCAAACCCCATGCCCGCGAAAACGTCGAACGGGCGGTCTGTCCGTTCTGCCCCGGCATGGAGCACGACACGCCGGAGCCGGTGTACTTGTACCCCGCGGAGGGTCCGTGGCAGGTCCGCGTTTGCCCAAACAAATTTCCGGCCGTGCGGCCGATCACGCCCCAAACCCGCGGGCTCACTCAACGGCTCACCGCGAATCTCCTCCCCGGCTTCGGCGTTCACGAAGTCGTGATCGAAGGCGCAAAGCACGAGGCGGACCCGACCGCTCTCTCGGACGAAATCTACCAGCAAACGCTGATCGCCTACCGCGAGCGGATCAAGTTCTTCGCCGCGGATCGTAGGCTCGATTACGTTTCGGTGTTCAAGAACGTGGGCGCCGAAGCGGGGGCTTCGATGGCCCACTTGCACTCGCAGATGATCGCCACGCCGTTCGTGCCGAACACCGTGCGGGACGAACTCTCCGGGGCGGAGAACTTCTATGGGCTCATGAGCCGCTGCGTCTTCTGCGACCTGATGCGAGCGCATTCGGACGGCGTCCCGCGGTTCGTCACCGAGTCCGCGAACTTCATGGTCGTCTGCCCGTTCGCGCCGCGATTTGCTTACGAAATGTGGGTGATGCCGAAGGCCCACTCCAGCAGTTACGAATCGATCGCGGACGAAGCGGCGATGGAACTCGGCCGCCTTCTCAAGCGAGTGCTCACCGCTTTGGATGCGGCCGCGGGCGTGCCCGCGTTCAACTACTTCCTGCACACCGCCCCGCTGCGGTCGCCCTCGTTGCCGTCGTACCACTGGCACCTCGAAATCGTCCCGCGGACCGCACGAGCCGCGGGTTACGAATGGAGCACGGGCGTGTTCATCAACACGGTCATGCCCGAGCGGGCCGCGCTGGAATTGCAGGCCGCGATTCCGAGCAAATGACGATTCGACTACTGACAAGCTCCCGACGATCGGTCACAATCTCGCCGCTCGATTCTCTTCCGCGGGGCTCCACCATGCGTTCGACACTGGCTTCGTTCGGCCTGCTCGCACTGGCAGCGGTCGTTCACGCTCAACCGGCGGATCTGATCGTTCACCGAGCAAAAGTCCTCACCGTCGATGCGAAGTTCGCGACGGCCGAGGCGCTAGCGACCCGCGGGGATCGAATTCTCGCGGTCGGGTCGAACGACGAAATCTTGAAACTCAAGGGTCCGCAAACCCGCGTGATCGACGCCCTGGGCCTCACGGTAATGCCCGGTTTGATGGACAGCCACACGCACCCGACCGGGGCCGCGTTCAGCGAGGCGAGCGGCGAATTGCCCGTGCTCAAGTCGGTTGAAGAGGTTTTGAAGCACGTCCGCAAGCAAGCCGCGGAGACGAAAGCGGGAACGTGGATCGTCATTCGCTATGCCTTCCCCACGCGGCTCGACGAGGCCCGCTTCCCCACGAAAGCGGAATTGGACGAGGCCGCGCCGAACCACCCCGTGCTCTACCACGCCGGCCCCGCCGGGGTTGCGAACTCCGCGGCGCTCGCCGCCTCGGGCGTGACGAAGGACACGCCAGACCCCTCCACGGGCAAGGTCGTTCGCGATGCGAAAACCGGCGAGCCCACGGGCATGTTGCGGAACGCCTACGGCGTATTGAAGGGCATGCCGAATGAGACCGAGCGATTGAGCGAAGCGCAGAAACTCGCCGCGTTGAAGAAGCTCTTCGCCCTGTACAACCAGCACGGCATCACCAGCATCGGCGACCGCAACGCGGGGACCGAAGCGGTGAAGTTGTACCGCACATTGCAAAAGGCGGACGAACTCACGGTCCGCGTCAACGTCGCCCGGTCGTTCGATCCGAACGGGCCGCGGGAATCGATCGCCAAGCGATTCGAAGCTCTGGGCGAGGCGACCGGGACGGGGGACGACTTCGTCCGCACGGGCCCCATCAAGATCTTCCTCGACGGCGGAATGTTGAACGGGACCGCTTACATGCGCGAGCCGTGGCCCAAAGGCCCCGCCTATCAAGTGACGGAGGACGATTACCGCGGCCTATTGTTCATCAAGCCCGAACAGTTGAAAATCGTCGTCGAAGAAGCGGCCAAGCGGAAGTGGCAAGTCACGGCCCACACCGCGGGCGAAGGCGGCATGGACACGCTGATGGACGCTTACGAGTTCGTCAACCGCATGACGCCGATCAAAGACTTGCGGTTCTGCATCACGCATGCGAACTTCCCCTCGAAGCACAACCTCGAACGCTGCCGCGACCTCGGCGTCGTGGCGGACGTGCAACCCGCTTGGCTTTGGAAAGACGGCTCAACGCTTTTGAAAGTGCTCGGCCCTGCCCGCATGCGGTGGTTCCAACCCTACAAATCGTGGATGGAGTACACGACCGTCGGCGGTGGCAGCGACCATATGCTCCGATTCGACCCCGTGAAATCGACCAACCCCTGGGACCCCTGGCTCGGCCTCTGGGTCGCTGCAAGCCGCAGCACGGAACGCGGAGCCGTCCACGAGCCGAGCGAAAAGTTGACCCGCGAACAAGCCGTGCGGCTCTACACGATCAACAACGCCTACATCACCCACGCCGAGAAAGCGAAAGGGAGTTTGGAGGTTGGCAAACTCGCCGATTGGATCCTGGTGGATCGGGACATTATGAAGTGTTCGGATCAGGAACTGCGGGACACGAAAGTGAAGCTGACCGCGGTCGGTGGCAAGATTGTCTACGAATCGCGATGATGGAATTTTTCCAACGAGCCGTGGGGTTTACCCCCACGGGTTGCGCAAGACCCGTGGGGGTAAACCCCACGGCTCGTCAATCGAAAGCGAAATCCAAACTCTTATGAACCTCGCCGACCTCACTTGGCCCGAAGTCGCGGCCCTCGACAAAGCGACACCCGTCGTCTTTCCCGTCGCTGCACTCGAGCAGCACGGGCGACACATGCCCGTGTTTACCGATAGCCTCTTGATGGGCGAGATCGTTCGCCGCACGACGTTGAAGTTCGAGAAAACCGTGCTCTTCGCCCCGTTGCAGTGGCTCGGCAACTCGGACCACCACCTCGATCACGCGGGCACGCTCTCGGCTTCGCCGCGGGTGTACATCGACCTCTTGAACGGGCTCTTCGAGAACTTCCTCACGCACGGTTTCACTCGGCTCATCATCATCAACGGCCACGGCGGCAACGACGTGCCCGGCAAGCAAGCGGTCTTCGAGACGAGGCAAAAGCATCGAACGCGGAAGGAGCTTTTGCTCCTGTTCGCCACGTATTGGAACCTCGTCGAGAACCCCGCGACGGCACACCCCGACTTGAAGCAAACGAAGATGGGCCACGCCTGCGAGTGGGAAACGTCGATGGTGCTGAAACTCAATCCGAAACTCGTGAAGGACCACGCGACGGTGCCGGAGGTCCCGTTCGGCAATCCGTTCGAGCCCGCGAGCCGCGGGTGGATCATGCCGGACCGCTCCGAGCCCGGCCACATCGGCGATCCCCGACTGGCCACGGCCGAAAAAGGCGAAGCGCTCTTCGAGACCTTCGCGACCGGATTCACCAAGTTGCTCAACCGAGTGATCGCCTGGGATGGCCGGAGTTGGAACGGATGACGACCCCTGCTCCGCGCTCGCCCTCCTTCCGATGGATCGTCAGCGGCTTGCTCCTGTCGGCCACGACGATCCTGTACATGGATCGCCAGACGCTGGCGAACGTATCGGTCCGCGTTTCGCTCGCCTTCGGATTGAACGAAGAGCAGTACGGCGACCTGGAACTCGCCTTCGGCTGGGCGTTCGCGCTCGGCTCGCTCGGGTTCGGTTTGCTCGTGGATTACGTGAGCATCCGCTGGCTTTACCCCATCGCCCTACTCGGGTGGTCCGCGGCGGGCGTGCTCACGGGCTTCGCCACGAGCTACGACGAACTCCTCGCCTGCCGCACCTTGCTGGGTCTCTTTGAAGCAGGCCACTGGCCCTGTGCGTTGGCTACGATCCAGCGATTGCTCACCCGCGATAGCCGAACGATGGGCAACAGCGTCCTGCAAAGCGGCGCCTCGCTCGGGGCAATCATCACGCCGCTGATCGTGCTCGGGATTATTCGCTCCGTCGATCCGGGCGAACAGGTCCGCCTCGCCAACTTCGCCCTCGGGGGCGGCGGGGCCGTCGCCGCGACCGGCGAACCGCCGACGGTCTGGCAACTGCCGTTCATCATCGTCGGGGCCGTGGGGCTGTTCTGGATCGTCGCGTGGCTTGCGATCGTACGAACTCAAGACCTCGCCAAACCGGTCGCGAAAGTCGGCACGTCGGTCGCGTGGTCCACGTTCCTCGACCGCCGCTTCGTCGTGCTTCTCGTAATGGTGTTCTGTTTGAATACCTCGTGGCAGATCATCCGCGCGTGGTTGCCCAAGATCCTCATCGCTGGCCGCGGGTACGAGGAATCGACCGCCCTGCTCTTCAACTCGGCGTATTACATCGCCACCGATGTGGGCTGCCTTTTGGCGGGGTTCGCCACCCTTGCACTTGCTCGACGGGGGTTCAACGTGCATCGCACGCGCGTGAGCGTATTTGCGATTTGCGCGTGCCTCACGGCGTTGACGGTCGTTGCATCCACCTTGCCGAAGGGCTGGCCCCTGCTCGGCGTGCTGTTGTTGATCGGTGCCGGTTCGTTGGGATTGTTCCCGTGCTACTACTCGTTCACGCAGGAACTGACGACGACGCACATGGGCAAAGTGACGGGGTCGCTCGCGTTCACGGGGTGGTTCTTGTCGTCGCCGATTCAGAAGGGGTTCGGGCGACTCGTGGACGTGACGGGTTCATACGACTTGGGGTTTGCGCTCGTGGGGTTGCCGCCTCTGGTGGCGCTGGGGTTGTTGTTATTGCTTTGGAGAAACGCCGAGAGCTCGACCTGAGCCGCTTGCGGCTTCGCGCTTCGAACCCAGCGCGAAGCCGCAAGCGGCTAGGAAATCAACTTTTTCACCACGTTCCCCGCCACGTCGGTCAACCGGAAATCGCGGCCCTGGAACTTGTACGCGAGCTTCTTGTGGTCCATGCCGAACAGGTGCAGAATCGTGGCGTGCAGGTCGTTGATGTGAATGGGGTCCTGGGTGACTTTCCAGCCGAGTTCGTCCGTGCCGCCGACGACCTGGCCGCCCTTGATGCCGCCGCCGGCCATCCAGATGGAGAAGGCGAATGGGTGGTGGTCCCGTCCGGTGACGTTCGCGCTGCCGCCGCGGTTTTCGCCGAGCGGAGTGCGGCCGAACTCGGAGAGCCAAAGCACGAGCGTGGAATCCAAGAGTCCCCGCTTTTTCAAGTCTTTGACGAGCGCGACGACGGGTTGATCGGCCATCTGGCAGTTGTGCTGGAGTTCCGCGTCGAGGTTGGAGTGGTGGTCCCATGAGGCGTGGAACAGCGACACGAATCGCACGCCGCGTTCGACCATGCGGCGGGCCAATAAGCAGTTCGCGGCGAACTGGCGGAACTGTCCCTTCCCACCTCCGCGGCCCGCTTTGATGTCGGGTTCTACGCGATCCAAGCCGTACTCGTCCAACGTCGCCTTCGTTTCTTTCGACAGGTCGATGAGGTCCGGCGCTGCGGACTGCATTCGGAAGGCGAGTTCGTAAGCCGCGACGCGGCTCGCGATCTCGGGATCGCCGATCTCCGCGTGGCGAACGCCGTTCAGGTCTTTGACCGCTTCAATCGTGGAGCGCTGAGCATCGACCGAGAGCCCGGGCGGGTTCGAGAGGTTCAAGACCGCGTCGCCCTGGCTGCGGAAGAGCGTGCCGGCGTAACTGGTGGGGAGGAAGCCGCTGCCCCAATTGGAGGTGCCGCCCGAAGTGCCGCGGCCCGCGGAGAGCACGACGTAGCCGGGCAGGTTTTTCGATTCGCTGCCGAGGCCGTAGTTCAGCCAACTGCCCATGCTCGGCCGGCCGAACATGGTGCTGCCCGTGTTCATGAGCAACTGGCCGGGGTGGTGGTTGAACGCCTCGGTGTGCATGGAGCGAACGAGGCAAATGTCGTCTGCGATGGTGCCGAGCTGCGGGACGAAGTCCGAGAGGTCCATGCCGCATTGGCCGTGCTTCTGCCACTTTCGTGGGCTGCCGAGAATCGTCGCGGTCTCTTTCTGCAGGAACGCGAACCGCACGTTCTTGGTGAACGATTCGGGGAGCTTCTGCTTGTGCAATTCGTTCAGTTTTGGCTTGGGGTCGAACAAGTCGATCTGGCTCGGCGCGCCTTCGAGGTAAATGCAGATGCAGTTCTTCGCCTTGGGCGCGAAGTGCGGCATCTTCGGGGCGAGCGGATCGGACGAGTCCGCCGCGTTCAATCGCCCGTCGTCGCCGAGGGCGGAGGCGAGCGCGAGCAGGCCGACGCCGTTGGCGCTCGTCGTAAGGAAGTTGCGGCGATCGGTCAGCAGTCGTTCGGCCAAAGGGTGCATGGTCACTCTCGGGTTACGAATTCGTCGAGGTTCAACAGGGTGCGGACGAGCGCGACCCACGCCGCGGCTTCGGTCGGGTCGACGCCGTTCGGCTTGTGCGTGCCGAGCATTTTCGCGGCGTCGTCGGGGTTGGTCATCTTAGATCGCATCCCGCTTAGAAGGCGGGAAAGCACTTCCCGTTCGCGCTCGCCCGGCGAGCGAGAGAAGCAGTAGCGGAACGCGAGTGTCAATCGATTGTCATCGCCCGTGGCTTCGGTGAGCACTCGCTTCGCCAGAGCTTGGGCCGATTCGACGAAGACCGAATCGTTCAGCAGCGTGAGCGCCTGCAACGGCGTGTTCGAGCGTTCGCGGCGGACGGAACAGAGGTTCGAGTCGGGTGAATCGAAGGTCATGAGCATGGGGTACGGGCTGGTCCGTTGAAACCAAATGTAAAGTCCGCGCTTATAGCGGTCGGGGCCGGTGCTCTCGTACCACTTGGCGCTGTTGGCGTAGGTGAGTTCGGAAATCCCCGCGGGTTGCGGCGGGCGAACGCTCGGGCCGCCGACGGTGCGGGTGAGCAAGCCGGAGGCGGCGAGGGCGTTGTCGCGGATGATTTCGGCTTCGATGCGCAAGCGGGATTGGCGGGCGAGCAGGACGTTGAGCGGGTCTTTCTCCGCGAGGTCCGGGCGGTACTTCGACGATTGCTTGTAAGTGGCCGAAGTGAGAATCAATCGGTGGAGTTTCTTGAGGGACCAGCCGCAGCTTGTGGGGTCTTGGAACTCCGCGGCCAACCAGTCGAGAAGTTCGGGGTGGGAGGGTTTCTCCCCCTGCGTGCCGAAGTCTTCGGGCGTGGCGACGATCCCGCGGCCGAAGAACTTGACCCAGGCCCAATTGACGGCGACCCGCGGTGTCAGCGGGTTGTCACTCGCCACGAGCCAGCGGGCGAGGTCGAGCCGCGTGGGGCTCTTCGATGCGGTCGTATTCGGTATCACCGCGGGCGTCACGGGCGAGACCTCGACGCCCTTTCGCAGGAAGTCTCCACGGATGAGCACGTTCGTGGGTCGCGTCGGCCCCGCGGAGATAGTCGATAACTTCGAGATCGTCAGGGCCGTTTTCTCGTGGGCAGTCAAAGCCTTTTGGCGGCTCGCGAGTTCCGCGGCCGAAAGCTTTTTCGCCTTCGCTTCTTCGACGGCCGCTTTCAGCACGGCGAGCTTCTTGTCGTAAGCCGCCTTGGCAACCTTGAACTTCGCCTCTTCGCCCGGCAGCGGGGCGGGCAGGTCCGTTTCCTTGTCCGAGTTGAAGTAGGCGAAGAACTGGTAGAACTCGCGCTGGCTGATCGGGTCGTACTTGTGGTCGTGGCACTGAGCGCAGCCGACGGTGAGCCCGAGCCAAACCTTGCCGGTCGTGCTCACGCGGTCCACCACCGCGGCGACGCGGAACTCTTCCTGATCGACCCCGCCCTCCTTGTTCGTGAGTGTGTTGCGGTGGAACCCCGTCGCGGCTTTTTGCTCCGTCGTCGCGTTCGGCAGCAAATCTCCCGCGAGTTGTTCGATGGTGAACTGGTCGAAGGGCTTGTCCGCGTTCAAGGCGTTAATCACCCACTCGCGATACCGCCAGGCGAAGGGCCGCCCCGTGTCCTTTTCGTAGCCGTCGCTATCCGCGTATCGGGCCACGTCGAGCCAGTGCCGGCCCCAGCGTTCCCCGTAGTGCGGCGAGGCGAGCAAGCGGTCCACGAGCTTTTCGTAAGCGTTCGTCGAGTTGTCGTTGAGGAACTCGTCCACCTCCGCCGCGCTCGGTGGCAGCCCCAACAAATCGAGCGAAAGGCGGCGAATGAGCGTGGTCCGGTCCGCTTCGGGCGAGGGCTTGAGCCCCTCTTTTTGAAGGCGTGAACGAACGAAGTGATCGATGGGATTGCCCTTTAAAGCAGCGGGCAACTTCGGCTTCGCGATCGGTTGAAACGCCCAGTGCGAGGACTTCACAACTGTGGGCGGTTCGATTGCCTTTTCATCGGAGTACGTTAGCCCTTGATCGATCCACGCCCGCAGGACGCCGACTTGGGCTGCGGTCAACCGGGTTTCCCCCGGTGGCATTTTGATCTCGTCGCTATTGTCCGCCGTGATCGCTTTGATCAGCTTGCTCTCGGCCGATTTCCCCAAAGCGATGACCGCACCCGAGTCGCCGCCGGTTACCGCTCCTTTTCGCGTGCTCAGTTGTAAGCCGCCCTTTTGCTTCTCCGGACCGTGGCACTTCCAGCAGTGTTCGGTGAGGATCGGTTTCACATCTTTATCGAAATCGACTTTGCGATCTACGGTGGGCTCCGCGGCGAAGCCGAGAGAAACCACGAGGAGACCGACCGCGAGGGACAGAATGCGGAGCATGCGAAAAACTCGCCGGGTGGGAATGATCCTTGGTATTCTGGTCGATAACCTCTCCGCAGACAAGTTCCACTCTCGAACCGGGGTCGAAATCTCCATGAGCCACCCCCTCGAACCGCTCTCGGCCGCGGAAATTCAGAAGTGCGTTTCGATTCTCCGCGAGGCGAACAAAGTCTCGCCGACGACGCGGTTCGTCTCGGTACAGTTGAAGGAACCATTGAAGGCGAACGTCCACGCGGGCCAAACCGCCCTGCCCCGCGAGGCGTTTATCGTCCTCTTCGATAATGCGACAAACTCGTGCTTCGAAGCGGTCGTTTCGATTACGCAGAGCTCGGTTTTGAGTTGGAAGCACATCCCCGGCGTGCAGCCGACGATGACCATCGACGAACAGGTCGAGTGCGAACGGGCCGTGCTGGAAAGCCCCGAGTTCGCGAAGGCGCTGCACGAGCAGTACGGCATCTTGGACGTCTCGCTCGTGATGGTCGATATCTGGAGCGCCGGGTACTACGGCACCGAAGAAGAGGGCACTCGCCGCCTCGCCCGACCGCTCTGCTTTTTGCGCAGCGACCCCACGGACAACGGCTACGTGCGGCCCATCGAGGGAATCCGCCCCGTCGTGGACCTCAACGAAATGCGTGTGATTCGCGTCGAAGAGTACGGCCACTGGCCGCTGCCGACGGCATCTGCGAACTACGCGGCCGACCGGGTGCTGAATCAACGAACCGATTTGAAATCGATCGCGATCACGCAACCGGAAGGCCCGAGCTTCGCGGTCGAGGGCAATCAGGTCGAGTGGCAGAACTGGAAGGTCGTCGTCGGCTTCAACGCCCGCGAAGGGCTCACGCTGCACCACCTTCGCTACGCGGACCGCTCGATCCTCTACCGGGCCTCGCTCACGGAAATGGTCGTGCCCTACGGCGATCCGAGCCCCACACAGTACCGCAAAAATGCGTTTGACGTGGGCGAGTACGGCATGGGCATGTGCGCGAACTCGCTCGAACTCGGCTGCGATTGCCTCGGCGAAATCCGCTACTTCAATGCGCATTTAACCACGAGCCGGGGCGAACCGCTCACCATCAAGAACGCGATCTGCATGCACGAAGAAGACTTCGGCATTCTCTGGAAGCACACCGACCGCCGGCTCAATCTCCCCGAAGTTCGCCGATCCCGCCGGCTCGTGATCTCCTCGGTTTCGACCGTGGAGAATTACGAGTACGGCTTTTTCTGGTACCTCTACCAGGACGGCAACATCCAGTTCGAAATCAAGCTCACCGGCATCCTCTCGCTCGGCACTTTGAAGGACGGTGAAACGTCCGCCTACGGTTCGATGATCGCCCCGCGGCTCTACGCCCCGAACCACCAACACTTCTTCAACGTCCGCCTCGACTTCGACCTCGACGGCACGGCGAACACCGTTTATCGCGTGGACGTGGAACCCGAACCCGCGGGCGAAGCGAACCCGCATGGCAACGCATTCGGCGCGAAAACAACCGCGTTGAAAACGGAGAAGGAGTCGCTCGCAAACGTGAATGTCGAAAAGGCCCGAACGTGGAAAATCGTGAATCCGGCTGCGAAAAACAGCGTCGGCGAACCGGTCGGCTACAAGTTCATGCCCGGAGATACGGCGGTTCCCTACGCATCTCGCGAAGCATGGTGGCGGAAGCGAGCGGGGTTCGTCAACCACCACGTTTGGGTGACGCCGTTCGACGAAACCGAGAAGTACGCCGCGGGCGATTACCCCAACCAGAGCCAGGGCGGCGACGGGCTCATCAAATGGGTCGAAAAGGACCGCGCAATCGAGAACACTGACGTGGTCTTCTGGTACACCTTCGGCCACACGCACATCCCGCGCCCCGAGGACTACCCCGTGATGCCGACGGCGAACATCGGGTTCTTGCTGAAGCCGAACGGGTTCTTTCCCATGAACCCGGCCAACGACGTACCGCCGTCCGCGAAAGCCAAAGCGAGTTGCTGTCATTGACTTCCGAAGTCCGGTTTCGACTTCGGAAGTCCGAAGCGTTCGCGTTCGGGCCGACTTCCGAAGTCGAAACCGGACTTCGGAAGTCCGATCGTCTCACTCGTCCGAAAAGGGTCCGCGGAAAAACCAGGACTTGTCGGGAATCTGATACGCGATCTTCATGGCGGGGTCCGAGACGACCGCTATCGTCTCGCCCGAACTTTGCATGACGAAGTCGTGCAGGGTCGAAGTCAACAGCGTTCGCTCGATCGGATATGGGGCTTTGCCGGTCGCGAAGAACTCTTCGATCTGGAACGTCAGCGCGTCGAAGAATCTTGCGCCGGGCGGGCCGGGGAGAGCGAAGAGCGTGGCGTGCAGTTTCGGGTCGCCCTTCAACTTCACCGCGGCCGTGATGTCCGCGACGTAGTTGGGCAAGTGCAGCAGAGTTCCCCGCGTACCGTCGAGGTATTCGACGGTCACTGCCGTAGGCTTCTCGACGTGATCCCGCGGCGTTCCGTAATCGCGAGTCGGACTCCGCTTCAAGGCCGCTTCCGCCAGATCCTTGTTCCACTCGCCGCGGTCCCACGCTTTCCAGACCGCATCGCCAGTGAGTACGCGAACGCTCTTCACGCCGGTCTCGCCCCCCTTGCGGCGTTCGAGCAAGCACTGCAGCGTTTCGAGTGCGTGGAAGTCGTAAATGTCGAGGTCCGCGTAGAAGCAGACGACTGCTTCCTCCACGCCCGCACCGAAGGGCAGTTCCCACTCGGGCCGGCGGAACGTGACGGGCAACGACGATCCGGCCATGAGCGGGATGCCCATCGCCTTTGCAGTGTCGTACATCTTTCGGGCTTTGACGCGGTCGTAAGAAAGGTGCTTGTCCACGAACACGGGCACGACTTTGTTCGCCTTTTTGAAGACGTCCACGATCTGCTGGAAGAACTCGGCCCGCGGGTAGAGAATCTGCCCGAACTTGTTCCGCGGGTAGTCGCCGTGCTCGACGATCATCAGCACGCCGTCCACGTCCGGGGCGTTCGCGCCGCCGAGGGCTTCCTCGATGGTGTTGGCGATGGCCACGCCCTTGTTCTTGGCGAGCGGCCGGGCCAAGTCCTGCATCCGTCCGTCGGCGTGGTACTGGTCGTTGAACTGCCGAACGACCTGGAACGCGGGCTGATGGTGCTTGCCCTGGACCGTGTAGCCGTAAACGAGGCGGCCGACAATGTGGTAGGAGTGCGAGAGCTTGAAGTACGCGCTGTTCACGGCTGCGAGCCGCTTGGGTTTCGGTTCTTGAGCGCGAGCCGTCCACGGCAAGGCCGCGGTCCCGAGAAGACCCGCGGCGGCTTTGAGCGCTGTTCGTCGATCCACGGTAGCCTCCGGATAATTTTTGAATCTGGTTTACACAAGCCCGCCGCGCAAGCAAGGGATCGAGTGCGACCCTTGCTTGCGCGGCGGGCTTGTAATGGGAACGAAATCTGTAGGTTGGATTTCTCGCGCGTGACTTTCGCCCCCGGTTCGGGTTTAATGGTGCCGTCGCCCACTGCCCTCTTCCCCATCCCCCGCGGAGCCCCTCAATGTTTCCCGCCGAAACCCCCCCGCCTTGCGTCGAATGCGAAACCGGTCCGGTGTTCGAGCCTGTGCTCGGCCGGCGCGATTTCATCCGGGTGATCGGGGCCACCGCGGCCGCGGCCGCCTTCGGAGGCGCGCTCACGCCGCTGCAAAAAGCCCGCGCCGCCCGCGCGGCCAAGCAATCCGAGGCCGAGGGACTGGTCTTTGACCTGTTCAAATCCATGAGCGGCGACCAGAAGAAAGCGCTCGTTCATGCCTGGGATGCCGGCGCGACCGCCAAGGGGGGCATGCCCACTCGCTTGATGACGCACAACGCCCCGGTCGGCAAGACGGTCATCGGCGAAGTCTACGACAAGAAGCAGGGCGAGATCCTGCACAAGATCTTCAAATCGATCAGCAACGGCGAAGAGGGCTACAAGCGCTTGAGCCGCAACGGCAAGTTCGACAACAGCGGCGACTTCGAGAACATCGGCGCGATCATCTACGGCGAGCCGGTCGAAGGGAAGAAGTTTTCGCTCGTCTTCAGCGGCCACCACATCACGCTGCGGTGCGACGGCAACTCGGAAGAGTCCACGGCGTTCGGCGGCCCGCTCTATTATGGCCACAGCCCAAATGGCTACGACGGCCAAAACGTCTTCGCTTACCAAACGAAGGCGTCCACG
>Ga0105049_10005172_pt1 | contig 15218 bp, 9 predicted proteins | sample MAT06_FD_78087 | JGI IMG/M metagenome (GOLD analysis project Ga0105049, IMG submission 78087) | Freshwater microbial communities from Lake Fryxell liftoff mats and glacier meltwater in Antarctica - MAT-06 | ecosystem: Environmental > Aquatic > Freshwater > Ice > Liftoff microbial mat | place... | reverse complement strand
GAACGGATTAAACGGATGAATATCAACCTTTTAGCCGTAGATGAAGCCCACTGTGTCAGCCAATGGGGTTACGATTTCAGGCCGCCGTATTTGCAAATCACAGACATCAGAAAGCTGATCCCAAAGGTCCCGGTACTGGCGCTCACGGCCACGGCGACTTCCGAGGTTTTGGTGGATATTCAGGATAAGTTAGGTTTCCAGGCACCGAATGTTTTTCGACAAAGTTTTGTGCGGAGCAACCTCTCTTACTCGGTGTTGTATGAAGACAAAAAACGAGAAAAACTAATAGACATCCTGCGTCGTGTACCCGGCACTGGGATTGTATACGCCCGAAGTCGGGGCGAAACCAAGGAAATCGCTCATTTTTTGATGCAAAAGGGCGTCAACGCCGACTATTATCATGCAGGTTTGCCGGGAGAAGAACGCAGTGCAAAACAAGAAGCATGGGTGGCCGGAAAAACCCGTATCATAGTGAGTACCAATGCTTTCGGTATGGGCATTGACAAACCCGATGTGCGCATCGTAGTGCATCTGCATTTGCCTGATACCTTGGAGGGGTATTTTCAAGAGGCAGGTCGAGCGGGACGGGACGGAGAGAAATCATACGCTACCTTGTTATATGCGTCGGGCGATGGGGCTTCGCTTCGTTTTCATTTGCAGTCGGCTTTCCCTGCGATGGATCTGGTGCGAAGGGTATATCAGGCCCTTGGGAGTCATACCCAATTGGCCATTGGCGCCGGACTGGGCGAGAGCTTTGATTTCGATCTCTCGAATTTTTGCCATGTTTTCAAATTTGACCAAGCCCCCACCCATTCCGCCTTGCGATTGCTCGAACTGGAGGGCTGGATTTTTTTGAGCGATGCTTCGGCTTCCCCTGCCCGCGCTCATGTAACCGCTACCCGTGAAGAACTTTACAACTATCAACTTCGCAACAAACAAGCCGATACTGTCCTGAAAACGCTACTTCGGGCCTATCCCGGCATGCAGTCCGATTTTGTGCACATGAGTGAAATGGTGGTGGCCAAATACGCCAAACTCCCCGCAGAAGTGGTGCAACAAGTGCTGCAAACGGCTCAAAATGAAGGCGTTCTGCTCTACGAACCGCGGAAGGAAAAACCACAACTAACCTTTACCCGCGAGCGTGTGGCCGCCGAAAACCTCACGATTGACCTCCAAAAATTCAACTTGCGCAAAAAACGCGCTGAAGAGCGGGTAGAACGGGCCATCCTATTTGCCGAAACACACCAATGTCGCAGCCAACAATTATTGGCCTATTTTGGTGAACCAGAGAGCAAAGCCTGCGGCATCTGTGATGTGTGCACCGGGCGACACAAGGTTGAATTGTCCGCTTCAGGGTTTGAAAGTTACGAGAAAAAAATCCGGGAAGTGCTTCGCCACGAACCCTTGCCGCTTGCGGAAATTTTTAAAGCGTTTGCACTAAAACGACAGGATGCTGTGGCGCAGGTGTTGAATTATTTGCTGGACGAGGGGAAATTGGTGTCGGGGGATGAGGGGAAGATTGGATTGGATGCCTACTCTAAAAGTCCAAAGAAGTGAAAATTTAAATTTGGTTTTGCCGCGTTCCTAACTTCGAGTTGTTCCGTCATTTTATTTAGAAAATCCTTGTCTCCTTCCTTTTGTTCCAAAACAATTTTTGCTTGCAAATAAAACCGCTCGCGCTCTTCCAATTTTTTAGCGATAAATTCGTGTAGATCATCTTCTTGTACCTCGGCGAGCAAGGGACGAAATTCTTTTTCGTGATGCAGGCGTGCTGCGAGTAGGGTAGGGCTGGTTTTTAGATAAATCGTCGTCCCAATCTCGTTCATCCAATCAAGATTGTCGAAAAAGCACGGTGTCCCCCCCCCTGTTGCGATGATGGACGTAGGCAAAGAAACCAGCGATTGCAAAGCATCCCGCTCCATAACCCTAAAACCAGGCTCGCCCGTTTCGGTAAAAATTTCGGAGATGCTTTTCCCTGAAAGGGTGGCTATCCGTTCGTCCAGGTCGAGAAATGGCATGCCGGTTTTTTCAGCCAGAAGCCGTCCCCAATGGGTTTTGCCACAGCCCATAAAACCGAGGAGAAAAATATGGTTTTGGTTTTGCATATCGTTTTGACTGCGAATGGTTTAAAGGCAAAGATAGCCGAGTTACCTTTGCCCTCCTTCATTCATACAAAACTTCCTTCCCATGAAAAATAGCCTCTTTTTGCTGTTGGTGATTGCACTCTCCTGGACTTCCTGCAAAAACGACTCCGCGGGTGTGCAAGAAATTCGCGGCGGCGGCCCCAATAGTGAGCTGATCCGAAATCCGGCCACGGCCAATATGCCCACCGACACCAATCAACTGGCACGCATAACTTTTGAACAGCCTGAGTTTGATTTCGGCACGGTGAACGAAGGGGCGGTGGTAGAGCACACCTTCAAGTTTACCAATACCGGCAAGGTTCCGCTCACGATTTTGAAGTGCCGTTCTTCTTGTGGGTGTACAGTACCTGAGTGGCCGGAGGAGCCGATTCCGCCTGGCGGCACAGGCGAAATCAAAGCCAAATTCAATACCGAAGGCAAAACTCAGGAGCAGAAAAAATCTATTACGGTTACGGCAAATACCTATCCGAATGAGAGTAAGGTGATGCTCAAGGGGATGGTTAATGCAGTAAAAGGGTAGGATTTGGTGGGCTTTCCAGCATAAAAAACGGTGTCGCGGGAACGGGGCGCCGTTTTTTATGTGCCGGGACGACTTTACGAATGGGCGTAAATAACAAACGGGACTGATATTTCGACCAATCCCGTTATCTGGGAGGATGAGGGGTCTCGAACCCCCGACCTTCGGAACCACAAACCGACGCTCTAACCGGCTGAGCTACAACCTCCATTTTACTCTAAGCGGACGCAAAGATAGCTGTCCATTTTTAAAATACGCAAGTCCTAAACCGTGTAAAATTTTAAAAAGTTTCAGGCCGCCTTATTCACGGCCTCTTTGGGCTTGGCCATGGGTTGCTGCCAGCCCCGCAATTTCTTGAGCAATTTGAAAAGTTTAAGGTTAAGCGAGGTGTTGGCGGTGAAAAAATGCCCATTGATCGTGATCCAATCCTTCTGCCTTTTTATCTCCTTTATTTCTTTAAAAAGCAATTTACGCGCTTTATCAAAGGGGGCTCGCCAATAAATAGCTTGGTCGGTCATGGCGAAACCTTCCTTGCAAGTGCCCTTTAAGGAAAGGTCACAAATGAAAAAGACTTTCTCCTTCCGTTCCGCAAAAAGATAATTTTTGCAAGCGTTGGCCAGCAAATCGCTGCGCATGGAAATAAAATCGAAGTGAAAAACTTCTTGCTCCCGTTCAAAATCAAGAAAATCTTGGATCATCAGCCACAGATCGGTCTTGCCCGGCTGTGCTTTTTCGTATTTTAAAATGGCGGGCGGGAGCATCACCCCGTTTAGGTCAGGGCAATATTGAATGATAAAAAAGTCGAGCAAGCCTTCAAAGGATCTGCCGATGCGCTGATCTATTTCAGGCAAACCCTCGCTGCCAAACCGTTCCCACTGAATCAGCACATCTTCGCCAATCTGTTCGGCGCGGAGTTCGTAGATTTCACGAAACCTGGACTGGTAAAACCGCTCCACATAATCGCTGTACTTCGCAACATCGTGCTCTTCTTCCACTCTGCGGCGCAAACTCCTGAAAAACAAGGCCTTAACCTGTTCCGTCAAAGTGTCGGGGTCAAAATCCAGGGCGTAAATAGGCTCGTACCGGCGTTCTTCAACACCCCGATGCCGGCCTTCAAAATGGAAGCCGCAATGGTGACAAAACACGGATGCGAGCGGGCTTTGCTCCTGGCAGGCCGGACAAGGTTTCATCCGTTCCGCAACTTTGTCGCCACAACGGTTGCAAAACTTGGAGCCTGGAATGATGTCAGCCGCGCAATTTGGACAGAGATTCATGACTGGGGTTGAGGGGTTGAGGGGTTGAGGGGCAAAAATAAAACAAATTGTAGTTAATACATGATTTTATCAAACATTTTTTTGCAGCGCTATCAAAAATTTTTCAATCTGCCGCCGATGCCGCAGGATGTGCACAATGGCGTGCTCCATAAGTTGTTCAACGTCAAATAGTTGGCCCCAACGGACGCATATCTTTTGTTCTGACTCAAGTGTTTCTAATTCGATGTCGGGATGGCTCAAAAAGGTATGTTCGGTGAACGCAAAAGCGGCTTCCAATTCGGCGACATTTATAAAAAAATTACTTCAGTAATTGCGGAAACTGGGCCTTCATGCGCTCTAAACGGGGAATAGAGACATTCCGAACGTAAGGATTTTCAGGGTGATTCTTTTCATAGTTCTGGTGATACGCCTCCGCCATGTAAAAGATCTTGAACGGCTCGATAATCACTGCGATGGGTTTGGAGTATTTCCCAGAATCATTGAGTTGCTTTTTATAGGCTTCGGCGAGGTTTTTCTCGGTTTCGGTCCTATAAAAAATAACGGATCGGTACGAATCTCCGCGGTCGGGACCTTGGGCGTTTACTTGCGTAGGGTCTTGCGAAGCAAAATAGACCTCCAAAAGCGTTTGGTAAGAAATCATCGCAGGATCATAAAATACCTGAACGGTTTCTGTGTGCCCCGTGGTGTGGGTGCAAACCTCTTCGTACGTCGGATTTTGAGTGCGACCACCCGCGTAGCCCGATTCGGCTTCTTTCACACCTTTCAGGCTTTCAAAAATAGCCTCCACGCACCAGAAGCACCCGGATGCAAAGGTTGCGGTATCTAATTTTCCGTAAACTACCGGATCAATTTGGACCGGTCCATTGGCTTGGCTTTCGGCTGGTTTGCCTGAAAAAGCGTTGCAGGACGACAGCAAGGCAGTGGCCGCCAAAAGCGAAAAAATTATTTTTTTGAACATGGATTGGTTGTTTTTTGATGAAACGTACCATTGCCGCAAAAAGCGCTCAAGGCGCCGTCCTTTGGAGGCCAAATGTTTTCCTGCGGACACACGGACTAAATTATGCAATCTCCCCGCTACACGACGAACCCGCGCCCGCAGTGCAGCCGTAGCAGTGTTGATTCAGGGCAATTTCCCTTGTAGCCAGCGTTTCATAATTGAATTGGCTGATATGTTGTGATGCATCATTAACCTTCATGTTCAGCATTTGGTTGAAATCGCAGTCATATAAATAGCCATCCCAACTCACCGAAATCGTGTTGCGGCACATCAATCCTTCCACTGCTGCCGGATTGAACGCCGTGACCAACTGATTCATATAATCTTCATAATTGTCCGACTCCAACAAATAATCCAAAAAGCGGCTAATCGGCATGTTGGTGATTGCAAAAAGCCGGTTGAATTCAATGTCAAACTTGCGTTTGAGCTGCGATTTGAATTCACGTTCGAGGCCCGCTTGTCCCGCAGGCAAAAAGGCCCCGGTTGGATTGTAAACCAGGTCCAGCTTGAGCCCCGTGTTTTCTTTGCCATAACCGACCGCATTGAGTTGCTGCAAAGTTTTGATGGAATCCTCAAAGACGCCATCACCTCGCTGGGCATCCGTGCGGCCTTTGCTGAAATAGGGTAGGGAGGACACGATATGCACGTTATGCTCTGCAAACCATTCTGGCAGATTATGGTATTTTTTATTGGCCTGCACAATGGTGAGATTGCAGCGATTCATAACGGTTTTGCCCAGTTTGCGGCACTCCTCCACAAACCATCGAAAGTGTGGGTTCATTTCTGGCGCACCTCCGGTTATATCCACGGTGCGGATATCGTACTTTGACAAAATATCCAGGCAAATATCCAGCGTTTCGCGGCTCATGTTCTCCACTTTTTTGTCTGGCCCGGCGTCTACATGGCAGTGAGCACAGGTTTGATTGCATAGTTTGCCAATGTTGAGTTGGAAAATATCAATATTCGTCGGACGGAAGTTTGTGTAGCCATGCTCTGCAATTTTGGTTTGAAATGGCTGGATTTGGAGATCGCTCCGTTCTTTTCCATTCAGGACTTTGAGTTGGAAAAATGTATCTGCAAGCGCATTTCCCTGGGCAGAGAGCGATTTTGTACGTTGATGGATGGACATGGATTGGTGAGTGTGTATTAGAAACGTTGGGTCTTACATGGAGAGTTTTTTGGCGTGCTTCATCATCTGGGTTGAATACACCAGGGTGATACCCGCTTTCATCGTTGCCGCCACATGGACGGCTTCCATCATTTGTTCTTCGTCGGCGCCCACTTTAAGACAGGTTTCCGTGTAGGCATCAATACAATAAGGGCACTGCAAAGCGTGAGAAACCGCCAGGGCAATCAGCGCCTTTTCGCGTTCGGTAAGCGCGCCTTCCTTCATAACCTCCCCATAGTAATCGAAGAATTTTTTCCCCATCGGCCCTTGCCATTCACTTATTTTTCCAAAATTGGCCAAATCCTGGGCCTCGAAGTAATTTTTTTCCTTGCTCATGTATCTTAGTTGAAGGTTAAATGACAATCGGGAAGCAGGAAATACGAGCTTCCACTGACTTTGGATTTTTCAGATCAAAGAAACTCGCCTCCATTTTCATATCGTTCCAATAAGTCGGGCCGACGGCTGCGGGTGCGTTCCAAACTTTGTTCGTGCCGCCACTCGCTGATATTTTTCTCATGGCCTGAAAGAAGTACTTCAGGCACTTTCATTCCTTCCCATTCTGCCGGGCGTGTATACACTGGCGGCGCCAGCAAATCATCCTGAAAACTGTCGAAAAGCGCTGATGTTTCATCATTCAAAACGCCCGGAATCAAACGCCCCACGGAATCTACCAGGACCGCCGCGGCCAATTCCCCACCAGACAGCACATAGTCGCCGATGCTGATTTCAAGCGTAACGTATTTTTCCCGAATCCGTTCATCAATGCCTTTGTAATGCCCGCAGATCACGAGCAGGTTTTCCTTCATGCTCAGTTGGTTGCAAAGGCTTTGATCCAGCCGTTGGCCGTCGGGACTGGTATAGATGATGGCATCGTAACTGTGTTCGGCGCAGAGCTTATCAATGCAGGCAGCCAAAGGCTCGGGCCGCATGACCATGCCTGCGCCTCCGCCGAACTGGTAGTCGTCCACTTGACGGTGTTTTCCCAAAGCGTAGTCGCGCAGGTTGTGGAGGAAAACTTCCAGGAGGCCCTTGTCTTTTGCGCGTTGCATGATGGAGTGGTTGAGCGGGCTTTCCAAAAGCTCGGGCAGTACGGAAATGATATCGAATCGCATAGAGGGGCAAAGGTCGTGAAAATTGGCAATGTGCTCCAGAGAACAAGATCTCCGCATTTTTCAGTATATTTTTTCTGTAAAAAAAGAGCACCGCGTGTTGTGTGAACAACATGCGGTGCTACGAATATAAAAGTGGTGTGAAAAAACACCCCTTTATGGAGAATCCATTAAAAATTTAGGCGAAGACCCAATTGAGCCTGCCAGAGCGAACTGATAACACCCGATTCGTCAATGTTCCAAACCGTGCTGGCTGGTTTTTTGAACGTGAACTCGGGGTTTCCAGTGGTGCTATTATTGCCTTTGTAAGCGATCAACTGATAGGCATCGTTGGAAATAAAGAAGCGACGACCCCAATCAGCATTGATCATATTTCCAACATTGAAAATATCCAGGGAGACTTGAATTCCGCGCGCTCTGCCGGCCATTTTGACATTGAACTCCTGTATTATTTTCAAATCGAAAATGTTGGTAAAGGGAGTGCGACGGCCATTGCGTTCAGCGTAGCTTCCACGATTGGCATCCAAGTACTCATCACCCTTAATAAACTCGTCCAAAGCAGTCCATTGTACAGCAGCTGTACCAAGGGTGGCATCGTCTACCAAGTTGATATCAGATTGTTGAGCTGGGATGTAGATCAAGTCTTGACCATTTGTGACACTGTTTTTTACGAGGTTGTTCCCATAGGTGTAAGAAAAACGAGTACCCGATTCACCTGTGTAAAACAAAGAGATCGTGGTGGCACCACCGAATTTAGATCCATATTTGATGGTTTTGGAAACAAAGCCAACTACGCGTGAACCCAAATCAAAGTCAGAATAAGTCAGCGGCAAATTGTTTTGGCCATTGACGCTTTCATTGAAAACCCAGTTGGAAGAGTTTTGCGACGAAGTACCATCATTGATCACCTTGGTTTGTCCAAAAGTGTAGGCCATAGAACCTACCCAACCTCCAGCAAATGGTTTTTGCAATTGCGCTGTAAGGCTATAGGTAGAACCTTCGCTGGTATTGTAACCCAGGATCACGTCGGTGTATTTTGAGCTGATAAAGGTGTTCGGGTAAATCGTTCTGTTATCCGGCCCCCCTTTCAAAGTTGCAGTGGATGGAGTGCGGTTGATATTTTGATAAATGATGTTGTTCAAGGTTTTGGAATAGATACCTTCTAAGGTGCCCACTAAGCCAAAAGGCAATTTGCCATCAATGGCCAAGCTTGCACGGAATGTTTGTGGGTATTTGAAATCCTTGGCGAACAAGTCAATCTGTGCATTACCAGCACTTTTGCCAAAATCTTCGTTGGTGTATTGCTGATTAATGTCAGGAGAGAAGGCAAAAGTGGAGTCTTTGCTAATATCGGAAGCATTGGCCGCTACAGAAGCCAACAATATGCCGTTGTTGGTGTACATACCGCCTGGCCATACAAAAGGAATACGGCTGGTGAATATCCCAGCACCACCGCGAAGCACCAAGCTGCGATCCCCATTGACATCGAAGTTGAAGCCCAGGCGGGGCGAGAACAACAATTGGGTGCCTGGCGCTTTCCCAGCAACTGCACCGCGCAGATCATATCCAGCGTTGGCCATCAGCTGTCCTTCGGTGGCATTGAAGGCAGTGGCTTCGGTTGGGTCATCCAAAAACATCGGAATGTCCACGCGCAAACCAGTGGAGACCGATAAATTATTGGTTACCGCAAATTCATCCTGTGCATAAAAGCCCAATTGAAGCGCTTTGAAGTCCGCCGCGGCCGCAGCACCATCCGAAACACCGTCTCTAGGCAACAGGGAATAGGTGCGGTTGTACAGGTTGGGCAATTTTCCAGTCAGGAAATCATCCATGCTGCTGTAGCGATATACCCCATAGGATTGGCGAACGAACAAGTTGTACAGGTCGAAAAACTCATTGTGAGTACCAAACGTCAATTGGTGTTTTCCTTTGTAAATATTAAAATTGTTGGTCAAGGTGAAAATCTTCTGTTCCAACAAATTAGCCGTCGAAAATTGTTCGCTGCCTGCCTGGATAGACCCCGATCCATCCTGTATGTTAATGAAAGGGCGCGGCGTCCCAACAGGATCGCGATCGTCGTTTACATTGGTATAGCTGACAACAAAATTGTTGGTCATGCTGCTGTTTACAATGCTGTTCAATTCCACTGCGGTTGAATTGGTAACGGAAGGGAATGAAATGCCTGAGTTTGCAAATCGAATCAGTGAATTGCTGGAGCTTTGTGAGCTCAATGATTCTCCTTGTGTATAATGGTGGCGAACCATCAACTTGTGGTTTCTCGATAAGTTGAAGTCCAAACGAGCCAAAATTTTCGCTCCGTCGAGTTTGTCTACTTTCCCCAGATAATCCAATCCATCATAACCCAGTTCTGCCAAACGCGCTGCGAATTGGTCAATTTTAGCTTGGTCTTTGGTATTGCCATTGTAAGCAGAAAAGTCGAAAGGCTGTGGCGTTTCATTGCGCTGAAGTTCAGCATTAACAAAAACGAAAACTTTGTCCTTGATAATAGGTGCGCCTATTCGGAACCCAAAGGTGTTGGCTACAAAATCAGGCAATTTGCGTTTTGCTCTGGACAAAGTGTCGGGCAGTGAAACCTTCAATCCTGCCAGATCTTCATTTCGAGTGAAATAGTAAACGGATCCTTCTACAACATTGGATCCGCCGCGGGTAACCGCGTTGATGCCACCTCCAGAGAAACCACTAAGTTTCACGTCATAGGGGGCCACTACAATGTTTATTTGCTCAATAGCATCCGGAGAAATTGGAGAAATGCCCGTTTGACCACCATTCGTTCCAGAGGCAGCCAAACCAAATACATCATTGTTTACCGCACCATCAATATAGATGGAGTTAAAACGATTGTTCGCGCCTGCAATCGTGATAATATTGTCACCTCGAATACTAGCCTGTGGAGTCAAGCGAGCATAATCTGTCAAGTCACGGTTCACAGTCGGCAGCACATTGATCTCTTCCTCGCTGATATCAGTTGATGCGCCATTTTTTTCTGTGTTTAACAGGCTTTTTTTAGCGACAACAACTACCTCACTCAAAACGGCCACATCGTCTTTTAATTTAGAGTCAAAGACAAATGTTTGACCCAAAGAAAGATAGATGTTTTCTCTCACTTGTTCTTTATAACCTGTGTAGGTCACACGAATGGTGTACGGCCCGCCTACACGGAGGCCACTCATGTTGAAACGACCGTCAGCACGAGTTGCTGTTCCATAAGTGGTACCAGAAGATTCGTGTCGTGCAATAACAGTCGCACCAATCAAACCTTCTCCATCAGAATCTGAAATAAGACCAGAAATAGCCGAAGAAGTTGAACCCTGTGCAAATACATGGGTAACAGCAAGTAGCATTAAACCGCAACTTACCACTAAAATTTTGGAAATGTTCCTCATACGAAAAGTGTTGGATTTGATAAAAACAGAAAATTTTCGACGGCGAATTTACTACAGCCATGTTAATCCCCGATTAAGTTTTGCCGTTAGGTTGCAATCCCTTTTACTACTCTATGGCAGGTTCTGGGAGTTTTTGCTACTTTTGAGCCACTTATTGACAATATCAATTTTAGAACCACAGACAACCAGGAATTTGGATATTTTAACAAAAACCAATATTCCTGGTATCAATAGCACAATGTCCAAATTCAACAATTTCAAACATGAAAAAAACTATCCTGGCACTAGCGCTCTTACTCGGCATCTTCTACACAGGTCGTACCCAAGTCATTATTACAGAGATCATGTACAATCCACCAGAAAGTGGGAATGATTCGTTGGAATACATTGAATTGCACAATTTCAACAACTTGCCTACCGATATCTCTGGCTGGACTTTTACCCCTGTTAACAGTATTGAGTATGTTTTCCCGGCAGGCACCGTCATGGCGCCGGGCGGTTATATTGTATTGGCAAAAAGTGTCAGTGCTGTACAATCGGTATTTGGCCATACTGCCACCGCCTGGACTGCTGGCGCTTTAAGCAACGGTGGAGAACTCATTGAACTTCGGGATGCTGCCGGAACGCTAAAAGATGCCGTATCCTATTTGAATGCGGTGCCTTGGCCTACAGAGGCTGCGGGCATGGGGCCGTCTATCGTGCTTTGCGACTTCAATTCCGACAACAGTCTGCCCGCTAATTGGCAAGCTGCAACTACAGGCACTGGCATCATCATCAATGGCAATGAGGTGAAAGGAAACCCTGGGGCTGCTTCTGGCTGCACGGGCATGAACGAAATAACCGCCGTAGACGACAATGTAGCCGTGCCATCGGGACAGGCTTCCGTCCTAAATGTTCAGGGGAATGACCTGATCATCAATTCCCTCACGCTCTTCATCATTGTAACGCCCCCCACGCAGGGCAGCGCCACAGTGAGCGGAAACAGCATTTCCTATCAATCCAATGCCGGCTATTGTGGCCCCGATCAGTTTACCTATCAAATCTGTGATGCCAACGGCTGCTCTGAGGCTACTGTCAACATCACCGTGAAATGCTACCTGCTTCGTACCATTGGCCTGGTAACCACCGAAAACCCAAACACCGGGGTGGCTGATTCGCTCAATGCCAACTGCGAACTGCAAGGCACTGTATATGGTGTAAACCTCCGACCGCTCAACAACAGTGTGCCTTCCATGCTTTTCACTATCATTGACAACAATGGAGATGGCATCGCGGTCTCGACCTTGGGCGGCACTTTTGGGTACACCGTAAAAGAAAAGGATAAGGTGACCGTGCGAGGCACCATTGCACAATTCAATGGCCAGACTGAAATTCGTCCAGACACGATTTTAAAAATCTCTGCCGACAACCCCTTGCTTGCGGCAACCGTAGTAACTAGTTTGTCTGAAGCAACAGAATCCAAATTAATCAAAATCAACAGTTTGCACTTGGTAGATCCTGCGGAATGGACCACTGGGATGGGTTCGAGCGGCTTCAATGCCCGCGCAGTTTCTGACAACAACCCGAACGATACGATCCTGATCCGCATTGATCGCGATGTGGAGACTTTCAATTATCCTGCCCCAACCGTACTTTTTGACCTTACGGGCCTTGGCGGACAGTTTGACGCAACCAATCCTTTCAACACGGGTTATCAGGTGCTTCCTCGTTACGATGCCGATATTGACCTCATCGCTGCTGCGCATGAGGCTGATTTCAGCGCGGAAGTTTCACTTTCTCCCAACCCGGCCAGCAATCTGATCTCCATTGAAATGAGCACGTCCTTTGACCGTATCGTACTATTGAATGCCAAAGGTCAGGTAATCAAAACTTATTATCAACCGGGCAATCAGCAAAAAGTGGATGTTACGCTGTATAAATCTGGTGTCTATTTTGCCCGATTCGAAAAGGGAGGGAAGACTTGGACGACGCGTTTTGTGAAAATGTAGGCCGAAATTTATTTCGGTATCAGCTAATCTTTAGCCGAAATGAAATTCGGCCTACCGCCCTTCGGTCTCCAAGCCGCAGGGCGGTTTTTGTCTGTAAAGATTCTTTTTCCTTTTTGGCCTAAACCTTGCAAGCCAGCAGGTTTCACACAATACTGCCCTGGGCATGACATCTTTAACGTTACGCTGTATTCTACTTTTTCACTTTGCATGTTTGCCCCAACTGCTTTTTTCACAGAACAAAAAACTCGCTCGCCGAACCAGTTTACCCGCCGGTTTTTCAGGCAGCCAATTTCTTAAAGGAAAACAACGATGGAAAAGCCTGCCCAAATTCTTGATTTCCAAACAGTTCGAATCCATCACCCAATGGGAAGGCAATGTTTGGGAGGCTGCCAATGAAGGCCGAAAGCCCCAGTTTCAGCGGATTTGGAGGTTGAAGAAGTAGTTGAGAATGTTGAGATTTTGCACTCAACATTCTAAGCACCCTCAAAACGGATACCCAACCGCCAAATTCGGGTTGAAATCCCTGGGCTGCATTTTGGAAAACAGGTTGCGAACCCAATAACCATTCCCGTCAGCATCAGCGTAAGGGCGCCGAACGGGTAGCCCAAAGTCTATGCGCAATACAAAATAATCCAAATCCATACGAAGGCCAAAGCCGGTGCCGATGGCTATGTTCTTGTAAGAATCCCAGCGCAACTCTGATTCCAAGCGGTCTGGATCTTTGCGGAGTGTCCAGATATTGCCACCGTCCACGAAAACGGCGCCCTTCAGCCATAAAAATAACGGAAAACGCAACTCGCCTCCAAACTCAAAGCGGAAGTCCGCTGCTTGATAAAATGGTTGGGTGGCAAGCGGTTTGGGCTCATTGGTAAGGGCATCTCGTATTGTGTAGCCTCCTGGTCCCAACTCACGGATGCGCCAGGCTCGAAGACTTGAAGGCCCGCCCACAAAAAACTGCTTTACAAAAGGCACGGCACGCGAGTCGCCAAACGGCGCGGCCACCCCGGCCCCAACACGCACTGCGCCAACCACGTTTTGATTGAAATTGCGTGTGTACACGGCTTCTTGGTCGAGTCGCAAAAACTGCGCAAAATCCAAGTCTCCGATACGCCAGACATCCTCCTTTTTCCCGCTTAACAATGGCCATGCACGATTGGCAACAAGCACTTCGAGGCCACTCAATTCGGTGTTGAAACGATAATTCCAACGCTCTCCAAAACGATTGGGGCGGTTTGCATAGGTGTAGTTGAAAGAGCGAAGCACCAGCCCCGTAAAAAGTTGGTTTCCAAAACTTCGCTGCAAGAATTCACCTGGAACCAACAGCGAATCAAATCGAGGGCGCAGCACATCCAGCCCTATGTGATCCCAGTTGTACTGATGCTCGGGATTCGAACGAACCCGGTAACCAAAAGAAACGTTGGAGAGGTGGAAAGAGTAGAAATTGGTGACATCCAGATAGTTGTAATTCAACGAAAGTCTTGCCTCCCCATCGGAACGTATCCGCTCGTAAAAGTTTTTACTCAAAAGGCGCTTTTTGCCCAAATGGACTTTATCAGCAACCCACCAAAAACCAAAATAGTCAAAAAATCGAGGGAACAAGAGTTCATTTTGAAATTTGAACTCTTGGGAAAAAACAATTTTCGGATTGGAAATGTCAAACTCGATGTTGTAGCTCACACTGCTTTGCAAATTCTCTGCACCTGAAAGCAGGTTTCGGTTTACCAAGAAAAATATGGGAGAAAGCCCCAACAATCCGTTGCTGATCGAATTTCTGGAGTAATTGAAGTCCAAATCGCTGCCCGGCGAAAAGCGTTCGTTGGGCGAAAGGTTTACCGTCACGTTTATTTTGTCCGTCTCGGTACTGTCTTGTACGGGCCGTAGCGACACAAAGCGATAAACCCCTAATGCGTTCAGATTGCGCAGCGTTTTGTCAAAATTTGATTGTTGGAATAGATCTCCAGGGTCGAGCAAGATTTTTCTCCGAAGCAAGCTAGGCCTTATCCAAAGTTTGGCTTCTGCGGCTGCAAAATACACCCCGGTAATGGTCGTGTCGCGCCGCATCGAAGAGAAGTTGGGCACCACCCCGGAGAGCACCTCAATTTTTCCAATCGTATAGGTGCGATGCATTGTGCTGTCATTGTACGGAAGCACTTCAATGGTTATGTTGGCTTTCGTGTCCGTGCTGTCGCCACCAAATTCGATATACTGCGGGATAAAATAAGCATAGCCGCGGTTTTTCATAACCGAGGATATACGGAGTTTTTCGGCATCAAAAATGTGGATATCGAGCGGTGTGCCGCGTTTTATGAGCGACTCTCCGGCAATGGCCTGTAGGATTTGAAGTATTTGGGTGTCTCGACTTGTAAATTGAACATTGCCAACAGTATAGCGCGGACCGAGGTCGAGTTGGTAGGTTGTTTTGGCCTTATATTTTCCCACAAAAGTGGTTTTGAAACTGGATTCTGCGCGGAAATACCCACTTTGACGCATATGGTTTTTGAAGTTCAGCGCAGTACGTTTTGCCAAAGTGGAGTCGTACACGACGGGAGGCTCGGCAATACGTTTGTTGATCCATTTGGCAAAATTAGATTTCCGATCACGGAACTTGTAATAAAGG
>Ga0105049_10005166_pt1 | contig 15229 bp, 14 predicted proteins | sample MAT06_FD_78087 | JGI IMG/M metagenome (GOLD analysis project Ga0105049, IMG submission 78087) | Freshwater microbial communities from Lake Fryxell liftoff mats and glacier meltwater in Antarctica - MAT-06 | ecosystem: Environmental > Aquatic > Freshwater > Ice > Liftoff microbial mat | place... | reverse complement strand
TCGTTCGCTTCGTCATGTTCGCTCCTGATCCGCGGCAACATTGCCGCCGTCAGGCAGAAAATCTACCTATCGGGCTGTCCGAATTTCCCAGGCCACCTCTGACGATCGTACTGGGCGCCTCGCCCAAGCGGACGGAGAGTTCGACTTTCCGGCGGCGATCTTGCCGCACAGCCTGTGCAGCTTGCCGAATCGGTTCGGCTGGCTTTCGCGAGGCACTTCGAGCGTCTTCCGAAGCCCCATCGAGCGGTTATATTCGGCTTGGCCCTTGGTGTTTTGTACCAATGCCAGCCAGCGGAATCGGCTGAATCGCCCGGGAGCTAACCGCAACGATTCCGATCGTGCACGCCGCAAACCGCTTCACCGCGCGACGAACTCGACGATGCCGCCGGCGCGCTCTGCAAGGGTCGTCCGGATCCCGCCGGGCGAGGCGCGGTGGGCGACCCCATGCCGGTCAAGCAACGCGACGCACCGCGCGAGATCGGGCACCACGAAGCTGATCCCAATACCCATCTCCACTGCTGGATCGAGCGCCTCGCCACGCCAATCGGCGGCGGCGTGCGGGTTCAACAGGTCGACCGCGTGTTGCCCGGCGATCAGCCGCACGCCGCCTGCGACCGGAGAGGCGGTCGCGTCGCCCAATGCCCGCAGCCAGATGGACGCGACGCGCGTGGGGTCCGCCACCGCGACGACCAGCCGGTCGATGGCTTTCGCGCCGTTGGTGTGGACCATCAGTTCTGGCAGCCACACCGCATCGCGGGTTAGCTGCATGCAACCGAACACCGCCATGCCCGGCACGCTCTCTGCCGGCAGCGAGACGGTTTTGAACCGCGCCTGGGTCGGCGGGTGGCCGGCACGCTCGACCGGACGGGCGAAATCCACCACCTCGCCGGGGACAAAGCCGGCGTCGCGCCAGCTTGCCTGCAACGCGGCGGCGTCGGGCGTCACCACGGCGAGGCCGGCGACGTGCTCACCATGCGCCACCTGGCGGGTGCGCCAGCGCTGGTTGCGCTCGGTCGGGTGCAACACACTGAGCACCTCGAAGTAGTCCTGCCCGAGCATCAGCGTATGGTTCGCCGTCCCCATGGCCGCGCTGTGCGTACCGCGCGGTGAGAGGGTGAAACCAAGCCGCGCATAGGTCGCTGCCGCCAGGTCAAGATCGCTGACAAGGATCACCAGGTGATCGATGCCGCTTTGGGCCGGGGTCGAGGCCAGGGACATGGTCAGGCTTCCTTCACGGCTGGATGATCACCTTGCCGATTGCCTGCCGTTCGTCGAGCATTCGCATCGCATCCTGCGCTTCCTCCAGCGCAAAGCGCCGCGGGTGCAGAACGGGTTCAAGCGTGCCTGCCCGCACCATGCCGACCAATGTGGCGATATCGTCGCGGGACCAGCCATTGGCGCCGACGATGGTGAGTTCGAAGGTCCAGATGTAGCGGATGTCCTCCGGTGGATCGAAGCCGGCGGTGGCGCCGCAGGTCAGCATGCGGCCCTGCCGCTTAAGGCAGCGCAGGCCCTGCCGCCAGGTTTCGCCGCCGGTGAAGTTCACCACCACATCCACGCCGCCACCGGCCTTGCCGCTGACGCGCGCCTTGCCGAACCGGCGCTGGCATTCGGCGACCCAGTCGGTGGTGCTGGTGTTGATGCCGATCTCGGCGCCAAGCGCGGTGAGCTTCGCCAGCTTCGCATCACTCGACGCGCAGGCGATGACGGTTGCGCCGAGCCGCCGCGCAAGCTGTACGCAACAGGTACCGACCCCGCCCGAGGCGCCGAGCACCACCACCGTCTCCCCCGGCTGGATCCGCCCGCGCGTCACCAGCATGCGATGCGCGGTCCCATAAGCCACCGGCAGCGCCGCCGCCTCGGCAAAGCCGATCGAAGCATCGAGCGGCACCATCATATGGGCGGGCACGCGCAGGAATTCTGCTAGGCCGCCATCGAAGGTCTCGCCCATGAACCCGCCTTCGACCCGGTTCGACGGATCGACCAGCACGCGCGCGCCGGGCTGCCACTCTGGCACGTTGTCGGCGACCGCAACGATCTCGCCCGCCGCGTCACTGCCGAGGATGACCGGAAGCTTCAGGCGGATGCCGGGCATGCCCTTGCGGGTGAACACGTCATGATGGTTCAGCGCGCAAGCACGCACGCGCAGGATCGCCTCACCGGGACCGGGCACGGGATCGGGCCAATGCGGCTCGAAGCTCAGTTGCTCCAGCCGACCATGAGCGTGCAGCACGACCGCGCGCACGATCAGCCGCCGCGCCGGCGCGCCACGGTCGCCTCGGCCATCTCGATGAGCAGCCGGCGGTCGGGCTTATTGGTCGCAGCGAGGGGGATCGCGGCGATGAACTCCACGAAGCGCGGATGCGCATAGGCCGGGCCTTGGGCGATCGAGAACGTCTTCACCGCGGTCTCGTCGATCGAGGCGCCGTCGCGCGCGACGAGGAAGGCGAAGGGCAGCGTGCCCTTGATCTCGTCGGCAACAGGCACGATGGCGGCCTGGTGCACGCCGGGCATGGTCTCCAGCAGCCGCTCCACCTCGCCGGGCCAGACATTCTCCCCGCCGACCACGAACATGTCGTCAGCGCGGCCGAGGAAGTAGTAGAAGCCGTTGGCGTCGCGCCGCATGATGTCGCCGGAGCGGTACCAGCCGTCGCGCATTACCTCCGCGGTCTTGCCGGGCAGGTTGTGATATCCCTCCATCAGCATCGGGCTCCGCAAGTAGAGCACGCCCTCGTCCCGCGAGGGCCCCTCACGCAGTTCGCATTCCGATCCCGCATAGGGATAGCCAAGCGACAGCGGCGGACGCGGGACGTCGCCGGGATGGGCGCCGAACGGGCTAGGTCCGGCTTCGGTTGTGCCATAGCTGTTGGTGATCGCGGCTGCGGGAAACACCGCGCGCACCTTCTCGATCAGCGCCTGCGTCAACGGGGCGGAGCCCATCTGCACGCGCGCGACGGACCTCAGGTCGAGTGCGCCCAGCAACGCGCCTTCCCGCGCCACGAGGGCCAGCATGGTCGGCACCGAAGTCAGCGTCGTCACCCGGTAGCGCTCGATGGCGCGGGCATAGCGCCGGGCGTCGAAGGCCGGCAGCAGCACCAGCCTGGCGCCTGCGGCGAAGGCCATCTTCGCGTTGAACGTCGCGTTCATGTGGAACAGCGGCGCCGCTACGATGTAGGTGTGGCCGGAAAGGTCGCCCTGCGCCGCCAGCGCACGATCGATCGGCCAGCGCTGCGATTCATGCGCCAAAACCACGCCCTTCGGCTTGCCGGTCGAGCCAGAGGTGTAGAGCATCATGGCGGCTTCGCGCGGCGATGGCCGCACCGCGGCGAATGGCCCGGGGTCGCGGAACGCGGCATAGCCCTCCGGCCCATCATCGTCGAAGCCGATCCCAGGCACGCCTTGCGGCACCAGCGCGGCGCGTTCCCGGTCATGGAACACCAGGCGCAGCTCTGCATCGGCCATCACGTGATCGAGCGCGGCTCGTGGGAGCTTGAAGGAGATCGGCACCGCAACCAACCCAGCCCGCATCGCGCCGAAGAACGTGGCGAGGAACGCGACACGGTTGAGCGACAGGATTCCGACGCGGTCTCCTTGCTGAAGGCCCCGCCGCAGCAGCCCGCGCGCAACGGCGTCGAACTCCGCTTCCAGCGCAGCGACGCTCCATTCCGCCGGCGCGGCTTCATCGTGGAGATCCACGAGCACGGCCTTGTCGCCGGCCATGCCGGGCGGGAAGGGGCAGCCGAGATTGGGCGACAGCGATGGCATGCGAACTCCCGGTTGCTGGCGCCCGGCTGCTGATTAGCCCTAAAGCTACACGCTAGCGGCAATCCCGCAAGGCCCGACACGGCGTGTTCCTGCTTGCAAGGCTCCGCGACTCATGCTTGAAGTTGTTGCTAACATGCATCCTCGGAGGCCTCCATGCTGTCCTTGCGCAGGCTTTTCCTGGTCTCCGCCATGGTCCTCCTTGCCCTTGCGCCGGCAGGCGCGACGTCATTGCGCACCAACATCAACGCCGACCCCGCGATGGTTGACCCCGTCACCTATTCCGAACTGATCGCTGGCGACATCCTCAAGAACATCTACGAGGGCTTCACCGATACCGACGCCCAGGGCGGCATCCGCCCGATGCTGGCGCTGCGCTGGGAAGCGCATCCCGACAATCTCGGCTGGCGCTTCTTCCTTCGCCCGAACGTCACCTTCCACACCGGCCGCCCGTTCACCGCGCACGACGTGAAGGCGACCTTCGAGACACTGCTGATCCCGGCCAACCGCGGCGGGCTGGCGGTGCAGTATCTCGGCCGCATCGTCGGCGCAGGCGACCTGCGCGCTGGCCGCTCCACCGCATTGCCGGGCATCACGGTGGTGGACGATCTGACGCTGGATGTCCGCTTCACCATGCCCGACGTGCTGTTCCCGATCTATCCCTTCATGTTTTTCGATCGCGAGGCGCTGCGCGAGCGGGGCGTGGCCGGCCTTGCCCAGGCTTCTGCCGGCACCGGGCCGTTCAAGCTCAACGCGTGGCGTCGCGGCGTCGAAGTCGTTCTCGATGCGCATGCCGGCTACTGGGGCGGCGCGCCGCGGATCAACGGCGTGCGCTTCATGGTGGTGCCGAGCGACGACACTGCGATCAACCAGTTCGTCGCCGACGACCTCGACCTGGTGATGCTGCAGACCGAGGCAGCGCGCCGCGTGCTGCGCGACAATACGCTGCGGCCGCGCGGTATTCAGTCGCCGGCCGCGCAGATCACCTATCTCGGCATGAATCAGGGCGCCTTCGCGCCGTTCCGCGATCGCCGCGTGCGGGAAGCTTTCTGCATCTCGCTCGATCGCGCCGCGATGGTGCGCGGCATCTTCGGCGGTCTCGGACAGCCGCTGCACGGGCAGATCACGCCAGGCGTGGCAGGCCACAACCCCGATCTGCCGGCGATCCGATTCGACCGTGATCGCGCGCGTCGCTTGATGGCGGAGGCGGGCTTTCCCGAAGGCCGCGGCTTCCCGCCGCTGGCGATTACCGCGATCACGTCCAATCGCACCGAATCCGCCTACATCGCCGACCAGCTTCGCCAAGTCCTTGGCATCACGGTGGACGTCAGCGTGCTGGAACGCGGCACCTTCCTTCGCTTGCTGAATGCGGGCGAGGTGCCGTTCTTCCACTGGGGTTGGACCGCCGGCTATCCCGACGCGATGTATTTCCTCTCGCAGGTCTGGCATTCGGGCAGCCCGTTCAACCGCGCGCGCTATTCGAACCCGGCGTTCGACCAGTTGATCGACCAGGCCGGCGTGGTCGCCGACAATGCCGCCCGCTACCAGCTTTATCATCAGGCGGAGCGGAAGCTGCTGGAGGATTGGGGCGGCTGCGGCACGACGGTGCGCACGCAGATTGCGCTGGTCCGGCCCAATGTCCGCGGCGTGGTCTTGACCCCCTTCCGCTTCATGCCGTTCGAGGCGGTGTCGGTCGAGTAGTGGCGACCTTCCTGCTCCAACGTCTGGCCGGCCTGGTCGGCGTGCTCGCCGTGGCGCTGGTGCTGACTTTCGTCGCCACCCGTCTCGTGCCCGGCGATCCCATCCTCGTCATGCTGGGCGATCAGTCGGCTAATCTCGAACTTGCCGACTCGTTGCGCGCCCAATACGGCCTTGACCGGCCGCTGCTGGAGCAGTTCGTCGCCTATCTCGGCGAGATGGCGAGCGGCCGGATGGGCCTCTCCTTCCGCCACCCGGGCGTGCCGGTGTCGGAGATCATCCGGGATGGATTGTGGATTTCACCACTGCTGGCCGGCGGTGCTTTGCTGATCGGCGTACCGCTCGGCCTCGGACTCGGCATACTGGCGGCGATGCGACAGAATACGCTGTTCGATACGGGCGTCATGCTGGTGCTCGTCGCCGGCCTCAGCGTGCCGAATTTCGCCTTGGCGGCGCTGTTCGTCTGGTTGTTCAGTCTGCAACTCGGCGTATTGCCGGTGGCCGGGTGGCGCGATCCCGCGCATGCCGTGCTGCCGATCGTCATCCTGGCCATTCCGGTCGCGGCCTATATCGCGCGGCTGGCGCGCACCTTCATGCTCGAAGTGCTGCAGCAGGACTACCTGCGCACCGCGCGCGCCAAGGGGCTCCCGGAACGCCTCGTCATCCTGCGCCACGCACTGCGCAACGTGCTGGTGCCGATCCTGACCGTGATCGGGGTGATCCTGGGCGGGCTGATCACCGGTACCTTCGTGGTCGAGACGATTTTCAACATACCCGGCCTCGGCCGCATCGCGATCGAGGCGATCTTCGCGCGCGACTATCCCGTCACCATGGGCATCGTGCTGATGTTCACCTTCCTCTACGCGGCGATCAACTTCGTCGTTGACCTGCTCTACGTGGCGATCGATCCGCGCATCCGGACAGGCGCGGCTCGATGAGTGCGGCGGCGGAACCGACAGTCGCAGTGGGCACCGGCCGCGACCTGCTGCGCCGCATCCTCGGACAGCCCAGCGCGGTGCTGGGCGGGATCATCGTGCTGGTCATCGCGACCATCGCCATACTGTCGCCCTGGATCGCGCCGATGGATTACAGGCAGACCGACATGCTCGCGGTCTGGGAACCGCCCGGCGGCGATTTCCTGCTCGGCGCCGACCAGCTCGGCCGGGACGTGCTGTCTCGGCTGATCGTCGGCGCCCGCGTCTCGCTGCTCGTCGCGCTGTCGGTGCTGGCAATCGCTGTCGTCGCCGGCACGACGCTCGGCATGCTGGCCGCGTGGTATGGCCGCTGGGTGGACAGCGTGGTGATGCGCACCGCCGACATCACCTTCGCATTTCCGGAACTGATCATCGCGATCCTGGTCGCCGCCATGCTCGGGCCGGGTCTGACCAGCACCATCGTCGCCCTCTCGCTGGTTTCGTGGCCCGGAATCGCCAGGCTGACGCGGTCGCTGGTGCTGTCCATCCGCCAGGAACTCTACATCGAGGCCGCGCTGGCCTGCGGCACGCCGACCCGCACCATCCTGCTGCGGCATTGCCTGCCGAACATCATGCCGGCCCTCATCGTGCGTGTCTCGGTCGGCATCGGCTTCGTCATCATGGCGGAGGCGACGCTGAGCTTCCTCGGCCTGGGCGTGCAGGAACCGGTGCCGAGTTGGGGCGGCATGATCCGCGATGGGCTCACGGCGCTGCGCACCGACCCGCACATGGCGTTTGCGGCCAGCGCCGCGCTCGGGCTTGCCATCATCGGCTGCAACCTGCTGGGCGATGGCCTGCGAGACCTGCTTGATCCGCGGCTGGCGGCGCGGTGAGCCTGCTGCGGCTCGACGATGTGGTGGTCAGCGTGCCGGCCGGGCGTGGCCGCGTGCGCGTGGTTGACGGCGTCGGATTCGCGCTGGCGCCAGGCGAGACTCTGGGCGTGGTCGGCGAGAGCGGATCGGGCAAGTCGCTCACCGCACTGGCGGTGATGGGCCTTCTGCCGGCACAGGCGCGGCTCGATTCCGGCAGCGTCGCCCTGGCCGGCGAACAGCTTGTCGGCCTGCCACCGCCGGCGCTGCGCGCGTTGCGGGGCCGCGCCATGGCGATGATCTTCCAGGAGCCGATGACCAGCTTGAACCCCCTGTTCCGCGCCGGCTTCCAAATCGGAGAGACGCTGGAAGCGCATCTCGGCTTGTCGCGCGCGGAAGCACGGACACGGGCCGTGGCACTGATGCGCGCCGTCGGCTTCCCGGCGCCGGAGAGCCAGGTGGATGCCTATCCGCACGAATTGTCGGGCGGGATGAGGCAGCGCGTGATGATCGCCATGGCCATCGCCCTGGAGCCGCGCCTGCTGATCGCCGATGAGCCGACCACGGCGCTTGACGTCACAATCCAGGCGCAGATACTCAATCTGTTACGGCGGCTACGCGCGGAGCGTGGCATGGGGCTGCTGTTGATCACGCATGATCTCGGCGTGATCGCCGGCATGGCCGATCGGGTGGTGGTGATGTACGCCGGCCAAGTGGTCGAGGAAGCAACTACCGCCGCGCTCTTCGCGATGCCGCGCCACCCCTATACGCGCCGCCTGCTGCAATCGGTGCCGCGCAGCGGGGTCAAGCTGGCGCGACTCCACCAGATCGCCGGCACGGCACCGCAGCCCACCGCCATGCCCGCTGGCTGCCGCTTCCATCCGCGCTGCCCGGACGCGATCGCCCGCTGCCGATCCGAAGCGCCGCCGATCGTGCAACGCGAAGATGGCCGCCGCGTGCGCTGCTGGCGCGCCGACGACCCGGCGCTGGCCGCATGACGGCGCTGCTGGAGCTGGATCGCATCGGCCATGTTTTCCCACTTCGCGGCCGCGGCGCCGATGGCAAGCCGCGTCAGCTCCGCGCGCTCGGCGAGGTGAACCTGAGCGTGGTGGCGGGCGAGACGCTCGGCATCGTGGGTGAATCGGGCTGTGGCAAGACCACGCTGGCCCGGGTGGCGCTGCGCCTCATCACGCCGACCAGCGGCACCATTCGCTTCGGTGGTCGCGACATCACCACGGCGTCACAGGCGGCGCTGCGGCCGCTGCGTGGCGAATTGCAGATCGTCTTCCAGGATCCCTATTCGTCGCTCAACCCGCGCATGCGGGTGCGCGACATCGTCGCCGAACCGCTGCGCAACCTCGGCTGGAGCCGCGCCGATACCGACCGGCGCGTGGCGGAGGTTCTCGATATCGTCGGGTTGCCCGCTTCCTATGCGGAACGGTACCCGCACGCCTTCTCCGGCGGCCAGCGACAGCGCATCGGCATCGCCCGCGCGCTTGCGCCGTCGCCAAAGCTGATCGTGGCCGATGAGGCGGTCTCGGCGCTCGACGTCTCGATTCAGGCGCAGATTTTGAACCTGCTGCAGGACATCCAGCAGCGCTTCGGCCTGGCGATGCTGTTCATCTCGCACAACCTCGCGGTCGTGCGCCATGTCAGCCACCGCGTCGCGGTCATGTATCTCGGCGATGTCGTGGAACTGGCAAGCGAGGCCGAACTGTTCGTCCGCCCGTTGCACCCCTATACCGTCACGCTACTCGCCGCGCTGCCCGAGCCTGACCCAATGCATCCCGGCGCGGCGATCGCGCTGGAGGGCGAGCCGCCGAGCCCGCTCGCGCCGCCGCCCGGCTGCGCCTTCCACACGCGCTGCCCGATCGCGCGCCAGCGTTGCGGCAGTGAGTTCCCGGCGCTCAAAGAAATCACGCCAGGGCGCTTCGCGCGCTGCCACTTCCCCGGTGAATACGCGAGGCCCGCTTGATCGTCGAACGCACCCACTATTTCGCCCGTCCCGGACGTGCCGCCGAGGTCCTGGCAATGCGGCGCCGAGCCTGCGAGGTTCGCCTGAGTATCGGCCTGTCGGCCGGCACGGTGCGTGCCAAGGCCGACAGCACGGCCGATGGGCCCGACGTCGCCTGGGAATGCAGCTTCGCCGACGCCGCCGCGCGCGACGCCGACCTCGCCGCGCGCGCCGCCAGCCCGGCCTTCGAAGCCGTGCGCGCCGGCATGCGTGCTCTGATCGAGCGCTTCGAGCGGCTGGTGGAAGCGCCGGATGCCGGCCGGCTCGCCGCGCTGCCGCTCGATGGCATCGCGGTTGTGCCGGAGGAGCACGAATTCCACAGCGGCGAACATCTGCTCAAGGGCTACCTGTTCCGCCCGCCGGGTCACGGTCCCTTCCCGGCGATGATCTACAACCACGGCAGCGGCCTCGATCAAGGCTCGGCCGATGCGGTGCAGCCCGGGGTCGCGGCGCTGCTGCTGTCCTGGGGTGTCGCCTGCTTTTACCCGCATCGCCACGGCTACGGAAACTCGCCCGGTCCGACATGGCGTGCCGACTGCCCCGACCCGCCGTTCAGCGACGCCTATAATCGCCAGTTGCTCGCTCGGCTCGACCGCGAAAGCGACGACGTGCTGGCGGCGCTCGGCGTGCTGCGTGGGATGAAAGGCATCGTGCCGGATCGGATCGGCGTCATGGGCAGTTCCTTCGGCGGCGTGAACACGCTGTTCGCCGCGGCGAAGGAGCCCGCCTTCCGCTGCGCCGTCGAATTCGCCGGCGCGGCGATGAACTGGGACCGCAACCCGACCCTCGCGGCGGCGATGATCGAACGCGCGCAGGCCGCCCGGCTGCCGGTGTTCTACATCCAGGCCGCCAACGATTTCTCCATCCGTCCGACGCTCGAGATCGCCGAGGCGCTGGCCGGCACCGGGCGCGTCTTCGAAGCCAAGGTGTTCCCCGCTTTCGGCCTGACAGCATGGGAGGGGCACCTCTTCGCCGGTCGCGCGCCGCATCTGTGGGGCGCGGAAGTGCGGCGCTTCCTGGAGCGATGGCTGTGATGCGCGGCGTCTGGCTAGAGGATCTGACCTGGCCAGAAGCGCGCGACTGGTTCGCGCGCGGTGCGCCGGTGGTCGTGCCGATCGGCGCGGTCTCCAAGGAGCATGGCCACCACCTGCCTCTGAAGACCGACTTTCTGTACGCGCGCGAATTGGCAAATCGTGTCGGCGAGAAGTTGCCCGTCGTGCTCGCGCCTGTGGTGAGCTTCGGCTACTACCCCGCCTTCGTCCGCTACCCCGGCAGCCAGAGCCTGCGCAGCGAAACCTTCGCCGCGCTGCTCTCCGACATCCTGCGCAAATTCATTCGCGATGGTGTGACGCGCCTTGCCGTCATCAACACCGGCGTCTCGACCGAGCCGGTGCTGCGCTGCGTGGTGCGCGACCTCTACGAGGAGACAGGCGTGCGCGTCCACACCGCCGACGTGCGCGGCCTGGGCGCGGCGTCGCGCGGCGCGTTGCGGCAGAAGCTGGGCGGCCATGGCGATGAATCGGAGACCTCGGTGATCCTGGCGATTGCGCCGGAGGCGGTCCGATTAGATCGCGCGGTTCCTGACTACGGCCACGCGCTGACCGAACCGCGCAACGTGTTCTACACGCCGACCATCTTCGATGGTGACCCCGCGACCGGGGCCGACTATTCCGCCACCGGCGTGCGGGGCGACGCGACCCTGGCGACGGCTGAGAAGGGCGAAGCGATCCTTGCCGACATGGCGGCGGAGCTGGTCGCGGGCCTTCGCACGCTGTTCCCCGACAGGCTGTCGTGACCGCGCGAAAGCTCGCTGCCGATGTCGTCGTTGTCGGCTGCGGCTTCGCCGGCGCTATGGCGGCGATCGCCGCGCATGATGCCGGCGCGGCGGTCATCATCATCGAAAAGATGCCCGACCCCGGCGGCATCTCGATCTGCTCCTTCGGTGGCGTGCGCTGCGCGCGCGATGCCAAGGATGCCTTCGCCTATCTGCAACGCACCAATGGTGGAACGGCGCCGGACGCGCTGCTGCGCGAATTGGCGCGGGGCATGGTGCGGATGCCGCGGCTGCTTGAGCGTCTCGCCAAACCGTTCGGCGCGATCACGGCGGTACGCGCCTCGGGCGGCAACTATCCGTTCCCCGGCCATGAGACCTTCGGCTTTGTCAACGTCGAGAACATTCCCGGTTTCGATCCCGACACACACTACCCGCATGTCGTCGGCGCGCTGGGTGGACGCCTGTTGTTCCGGCTGCTGCAACTCAACCTGGCGCAGCGCGGGCTGGCACCGATGACCGGACTCGCTGCTTCCGAATTGCTGACGACGGATGGCCGCGTCACCGGCGTCGCCGCTAGCAGCGGGCGCCGGCGTGTGGAATTGCACGCGGCGCGGGGCGTGGTGCTCGCCTGCGGCGGGTTCGAAGGCGATGCCGGGATGCAACGCCAATATTGGGCGGCACAGCCGGTGCTGAACGCCGCCTTTCGTGGCAACACCGGCGACGGCATCCGCCTGGCGCAGTCGCTCGGCGCCGATCTCTGGCACATGTGGCACTTCCATGGCTCCTACGGCTTCCGCCACCCGGATCCCGGCTACCCCTTCGGCATCCGCACCAAGCGCCTGCCTGACTGGCGGCCCGGCGAACCGCCAGAGAGCGATGTCCGCATGCCGTGGATCCTGCTGGATCGCCAGGGCCGTCGCTTCATGAACGAGTACGAGCCCTACCTGCAGGACACCGGCGCAAGGCCGCTCGGGCGCTACGATCCGCTCGTGCAGGACTACGCCACCTTGCCGGCCTGGCTGGTCACCGATGCGCGCGGCCTCGACCTCTGGCCGTTCGGCCGGCCGACCTCGCATGAGCGCGGCGTGAACTACGCCTGGAGCGCCGACAACCGCGCCGAGATCGCCAACGGCCTGCTGACCGAATGCAGCGATCTCGCCGCCCTCGCCGGCGCCACCGGCGTGCCCGAACCGGCACTCGCCGCTACGCTGGCGCGCTGGAACGGGCTCTGCGCCACGCGCGCCGACCCGGACTGGGGCCGCCCGGCTTCGAGCATGGTGCCGATCGGCGAACCGCCCTTCATCACGGCACCGGTCTGGCCGATCGTATCGAACACGCAGGGCGGGCCGGTGCACGATGCCCGCCAGCGCGTGCTGCGCGTCACCGGGCGTCCGCTCGCCGGTCTCTACGCGGCTGGTGAGCTGGGCTCGGTGTTCGGCCATCTCTATCTGTCGGGCGGCAACATCGCCGAATGCTTCGTGGGCGGCGCCATCGCGGGGCGGGAGGCGGCGCGGGCGGCGCCGAGCGTGCCGCATGGATAAGGCGACGGGTGCCTTGCCGCGGCTGATTGCGCCGGGCTGCTTGTGGACCGGTGGCTGCATGGCGGCCAGCGTCACCGGGATGCTGGCACATTATTCCTGCTTCCTGCTGATGGGCTCGCAGCGCAGCATCCTGATCGATACTGGTCACCCCGCTCATGCCGGGCAGGTGGAGCGCGACGTCGTCGCGGCGCTGGCCGGCCGGCCGCTCGACTACATCTTCCCGACCCATGCGGAACTGCCGCATTCCGGCCTGCTGCAACGCTGGCTGGCGCGCTGGCCGGATGCGGTGGCGGTGGGCGATATGCGCGACTGGCCGCTGTACCTGCCGCACCTGACCGATCGCATGCGCCATGTCACGGGCGGCGAGACGCTTGACCTCGGCGACCGGAATTTCCTGTTCGTGCCACCCGTCTGGCGCGACCTTGCCGACACGCTGTGGGGCTTCGATCCGGCCACGCGGATCCTGTTCCTGTCCGACGCCTGCGCCTGCTTCCACCCGCACACGCCGGGACAGAGCGACCATTTCAGCAGCGAGGTTGCGGCACCCGAAGTGGCGCTGATGCAGGATTTCAACAGCAAGGCCCTGCACTGGCCGCGCTACACCGACAACGCCGAGAGCAACGCCGCAATGGATGCGCTGCTGGCGCGGCTCGACCCTGCCATGCTGGCCAGTGCGCACGGCGCGGTCGTGGACAACTGGCGGGAGATGCTGCCGCTGTTCAAGGCCGGCATGGCGCGCGCGGCGTGAGCCTGCACACGATCATCCCTGGCACGCTGTACGGCGCGGCAGGCTGGCTCCGTGGCGGTGCGCAGCCCATCACCTGGCTGCCGCCCGATCTCAACGGCTGGTTGCCGGTGACGGCCTATGCGCTGACGGACGGCGCGGAATGGATGGCCATGGATACAGGGCTGCCGGTGCATTGGCCCGTGCTGCGGCCGGCCCTGGAGGCGACGCTCGGGGCCACCACACGCCGGCGCATGGTGAACACGCGGCGGGAGCAGGACTGCATGGCCAACCTGCACGCCATGACCCAGGCCTGCGGCATCACGGAGGTGCCTTATGTCGGCGTGCTCAATCCTCTGGAACTGATGGATTGGGTGGAGGCGGCGGAGGCGCACGCAAGGATCGAGGCGATGGCCCCCGTGCGTGCCGTGCGCATCGAGGTCGGCCAGATGCTGGAGGTGGGCAGCCTGCGGCTGGAGCCGCTGCGGGTGCAGCTGCGACTGCTGGCGACCAACTGGTTCTACGAACATGCGACCCGCAGCCTGTTCACCTCCGAGAGCTTCGGCTTCCTGACGCGCGACGGTCCCGGGCAACCCCTGCTGCGCGACCCCGGCGAGGCGCCCTTTTATGTCCCCGCGATTGCGGGGATGCTGTCGGCCAAGTTCGATTGGCTGATCGGCATCGACCCCTCGCCGATCCTTGCCGATCTCGACACGATCTTCGCTGCCCGCAAAGTGGACCGTATCTGCCCCTGCCATGGCTGCGTCATCGAGGGTCCGGTGGCGGTGGCGGAGGCTGTGGTCGCGACCCAATCCGCCATCCGGCTGCTGGCCGGACGCGTGAAGCCAGTATGGTCCTGGCCTGCAACCCCATGAAGGAGTCTGCTCAGTGATGCACCGTCGTTCGTTGTTCGCCGCCACCCTTGCGGCCCCCGCCCTGCTGCGTCCCGCCTTCGCGCAGACTTCCGGCGCGCCAGGGATCGGCTCATCGCGGCCGATCCGGCTGGTCGTGCCGTTCCCGCCCGGCGGCACGGTGGACATACTCGGCCGGCTGGCGGCGCGAGAGCTTGAGGCGGGGCTGGGCCAGCCGGTCGTGGTGGACAACCGCGCCGGCGCTGGCGGCATGATCGGCTCGGACAACGTCGCGAAATCGCCACCGGACGGGCTGCACCTCGTGGTTTCCAACATCGCCTCCCACGGTGTCGGCCCTGCCGTGAACCGCTCCATGCCCTACGATCCGTTGCGCGACTTCACGCATATCGGCCTGATCGCCGCGGTGCCGACGGCGCTGGGCGTGGCGCGGGACGGCAAGTACGAGACGCTGGCGCAGTTCCTGACGGCGGCGCGGGCCTCGGCGGGGGCGGTGAAGGTCGGTTCTTCCGGCAACGGCACCACCGGCCATGCGAAGACCGAGATGCTGTCGCGCATGGCGGGGGTCGAGTTGCTGCACGTGCCGTATCGCGGTGCGGCACCGGCGGTGCTGGACGTCCTGGCCGGGCAGACGGATGGTATCATGGCCGCCGTCGCCGACATCGGCCGTAATGAAAGGTTGCGGCTGCTGGCCATTACGAGCGCCGAACGTGCGGTGCGTTGGCCCAGCGTGCCAACATTCGCGGAGCTGCAGTTTCCGGGGCTTGTGGCCAACAACTGGTTTGGCCTGTCCGGCCCGGCGGGCCTGGACCCTGCGGTGGCAACACAGATCAACGCAGCCCTGGTGCGCGGGCTGAACACCCCGGCGATGGCCGAACGCCTAGCCGAGCTCGGGACCGGGCCAAACCAGATGACGGTTGCCGAGTACACCGGGCTCGTCGCCGCCGAACTGCCGCGTTGGGCGCAGATCGTGCGGGAGGCGAATATTCGGGCGGACTGAAACCAACGGTTCTTGCGCGTGACAGCTCAAGGCGCGTCGGCCAGAGGGCTGCTCCATGCCATTC
>Ga0105049_10005161_pt1 | contig 15239 bp, 12 predicted proteins | sample MAT06_FD_78087 | JGI IMG/M metagenome (GOLD analysis project Ga0105049, IMG submission 78087) | Freshwater microbial communities from Lake Fryxell liftoff mats and glacier meltwater in Antarctica - MAT-06 | ecosystem: Environmental > Aquatic > Freshwater > Ice > Liftoff microbial mat | place... | reverse complement strand
GGGTCTTGATCGTGGCGCTGGGGCCCTTGGTGGAGACGCTTTCGATCACGTCGGGATACAGCGTCCCCTGCGCCAGCATGTCGTTCTTCTTGATGTGCGGCATGAAGGTCTCGATGAAGACGCGGCCGATGATGCGGCGCTTCTCCTCGGGATCGACGACTCCGGCCAGCGGCGTCAGGAACTTCTTCTCCGCCTTGAGGAGCTTGGGCGTGACTCCCAGGTCGGCGAACATCTCCTGCACCGCCGCCACCTCGTTCTTGCGCAGCAGTCCGTTGTCCACAAACACGGGAACGCTCTGGTCGCCGATGGCGCGGTTGAGCAGCACGGCGAGCACGGTGGAGTCCACTCCCCCGCTGACGGCGCAGACCACGCGGCGGTCGCCAATCTCCTCGCGCAGTGTGTCCACCGTGTGCTTTACGAAGTCCTTCATCTTCCAGTCGCGGCGCGCGTTGCAAATGCCGAAGACGAAATTGCCCAGCCAGTGGTCGCCCTGTTCCGTGTGAAAAACTTCCGGGTGGAACTGGATGCCATAGATCGGCAGCCGCTTGTGGGCCATGACGGCGAAGGGGCAATTCTCCGAATCGGCGATGCGGCGGAACTCCGGCGGGATCGTCTCCACCTTGTCTCCGTGGGACATCCACACGCGGCCGCGCGGAACGATGCCTTCCACCAGGGGGCTCTTGGCGCGAATCGCGATATCCGCCAGGCCATACTCCCGCTTGGTGCTTTTGGCGACCTTGCCGCCGAACTCCAGCGCGAGGAGCTGCATGCCGTAGCACACGCCGAGGATCGGCACGTCGAGCGAGAACACCCAATCGGGGAGCTTCGGCGCGCCCTTCTCGTAAACCGACGACGGTCCGCCGCTGAGGATCACGCCGCTGGGCCGCAGTGTGCCGATCTTGGCGCGGCTGACCGTGGGCGGGAAGATCTCCGCAAAGACGCCGAGCGAGCGGATCTTTCGCGCGATGAGCTGCGTGTATTGCGAACCGTAGTCCAGAATGACGATCATGGTTTTGTCTCTCTCCGCCCGGATGGCCGTTCCGGCGTCGGGAGAGACGTATGAGCTACAGCGGGGCGCCGTGCGCCACGAAAATCTGGCCGCCACAAGGTAGCGTGGGCGTCCCGCCCGCGCCGGAGCGCGTCGTGCACAGGCGCGCGCGAGACGCCCACGATACCTTGCTGAACTACGGCTTCAGCGACTTAAGCGCGCGAATCTCCACGGTGCACGACTCCGCGTTCGGCGTCTTGGATTCCGCGCGGAACGTCATCGACTGGCGCGCATCCAGATAGTAGGCGCGCCACGCGGTTTCGTCGCCGGTGGAAAGGCCCTGGAAGTCCTTGAACACCACGCGCGCCTCGATGGGGACGATCCTCTTCTTGCGGTTGCGGATGTTGGCCGAGACGAGCAGGCGGCCATCCTCCAGGCGGACGATCTGCTGGATCTCCGAGCCGATCTTTCCACTCAGGCTGCTGTCCACGACGTTGACGGCGCCGCGGCTCTTCGCAAAGGCGTCGGGGTCGTTCTTGGGAACCCAGGGGCCGGCGGTGCCACATCCCGAAAGCGGAATGGCCAAGGCGACGGCGGCGGCGAAGAGCAGCGAAAACAAAGGGCGACGGGTCATGGGAGGAAGACTCCTAAAGGGGGATGAAATCACTTACTGCGGAGGGGCGATCAGCACGGCGCCCTGACCGGGAAAAACGAGCACAACAGAAAGACCATCGCCGGGGCGCGGAAGATTGACCAGCCCCGCCGCGGTGCTGCCATCGGGCAGGATCACGGCCACGTTCTGGGGTCCGTAGCACGCCGTGGCCGTATAGACAGACAGCGAATCGGGGATCGATTGCCATTGGCGCACGTCGGCCTTGGTGGCGGTGAGCTGGGAAAAGAGCAGGAAGAGCAGCCCCGCGAGGATGATGGCCCCGCCCGCCGCGGCGGTATCGCTGTTTCCCGAGCCCGCCAGCACCGCCGCGCCCGTATAGACGGCTACGGCGCCAACCCCGGCGGTGGCGTCCTTGAAGATCACCTTCTTCTTCTGTACGCTGTCAAAGGGACGCCCGCCGCGCGTGGTCGCCTGAAAGAAAACCGAATCCATCATCGGCATCCACACCGATTGCTGACCACACAGGCTTGCGTAGGGCGGAGGCGCCTCGCCCGAGCCGCGGTTGTAGCCGAGCCCCTCTCCGTACTTCCCGCGCCGCGCCTTGATGGGAGCGCCGCCAACCCCCGCGATCACGAGGATGTTGTTCTCCACAGCCGGAAGCGCGGGAATCCACAGCGAGCCCGGCTGCAGCGCGATCCCCGTGGCGGCGGCATACTTTGCAGGGAATGCGGCGTTGTTGGCCGCCGCGCGGGCAAACGCCTCCTGCGCGGCCAAGGGATTGCCTAGGCGCGTCTCGCATACGGCGATCAGGTAATCGAAGATCGCCCAGTCGGCCTGGTCCTGCTGCTCCTCCGCAAAGGCGTCCTGAAGGGCGCCGCTGCGAAAGCTGGCGCGCGCGTTCTGCCAGTCGCCGTCCTGCATATACAGGATCCCGCGATACAGGAAGGCCATGCACCGCTCGTGGGACTCGCCCTTGAACAGCTTGATGTCCTCGTTGAAAAAGAGCGTCCGCGCGCGGCCCGCCCCGGGAGTGCTGCCAAAGACGGCCTCGATGTTGAGGATCGATTCGTCCAGCGCCCGCTTGGCCAGATCGCGCTCCCCCATGCGCATCGCGGCCACGGCGAGTTCGTTCAGGTGAAGCACCCAGTTGCGCTCGCCGTCGCGCTCCATCAGCATGATGTAGCTCGCGAGTTGCGGCGGCACCGCGACCCCCACCATCGCCGGGGGAAGGCCCGGGCGACTGCGAGCCGCGCAACCCGGCAACCCCACGGCGACCAGCGCCAGCAGGACAAAGCAGAGCCGACCCAGGATAGAATAGAGAGCGATCATGGAGGACCCGAGAATCCCGGGCGGATCCTAGCGGTAGATCACGTCGTCGCGGCCTTCGCGCTTCGTCTCGAAGCTGTCCTCCCAGACCTCGATCCCCGTCTCCGCATCCACCAGCTTGTACGTGTACAGGATGTAGTCCGACTGCCCCTTGGTGCTGACCGCGGCAAGGCCGTCGGCGCGGCCCTTCAGGAAATAGTCTCCGCCAGCCTGGGCCTGGGAGCGCAGGTTGGGATCATAGTCCGCCTGGCCCGAACGCTTCAACTCGCGCTCCCTGACGATGGCGTCCCACATGTCGCGCGCCACGAACATGATGCGCCCGTCGGCGTTCCGCGCCAGCTCCACCTTCAGGCGCGAACTGAACACCTCGCCGCTAAAGGCGTGGCGCGTGTTGTTGGCAAACTCATAGAGCACGATCGTCGGCGGGGTGGTCCACTGGCTGGAGGCGCGGCTGGAAAGCAGCGAGCGCGTCAATTGATCCGAAAGCTGGATGGCGTCTTGGCTCTCCGGCCCCAGATTGCGCACGGTGCCCGGGCGGCCCGGATCCACATCGCGGATCTCGAACTTCTTGCCGCACCCGATAGAGGCAGTCAGAATGGCGGCGGAAATGCCGGCGAAACAAAGCCTTGAGAGCGAAACCATGCGGCGGCGTCCTTGCGGGGGGAAGTGACCGAAGCTGCTAGCCCGGGAGCGCCCTCGGCGCAATCCCGTTCGGGGAAGAGACCGGGGATTCGCCGCGAAAGTTTGACCGTAGCACGGGCTTCCAGCCCGTGCCCGACCAGCCCAACGGGTTTTGGGGGGCGCCCGTGGCGCCTTTAATCCACATCGTCACCGGGGGCGGCGAGGCGCTTGGTCCACTCCCGGTCGAAGTTCTTGTAGAAGTTGATGAACCGCGTCCACGTGCGGATGGGGATCGCTGGAAAGCCGATTACCCGGGCGCCGGGGGCGATATCGCCCTGCACGGCGGAGTGCCCGGCCACCTGGGCCCGGTCGCCGATCGTCACGTGGTCCTTGATACCGGTCTGACCCCCGATCATCACGCCGCGCCCAACCTTGGCCGAGCCGGCGACGCCCACCTGGGCGACGATCACGCAGTCGCTCCCGATGATGACGTTGTGGCCAATATGCACGAGGTTGTCGATCTTGGTGCGCGCGCCGATGTGGGTATCGGTCAGAAAGGCGCGGTCGATCGTCGTGTTGGCGCCGATCTCCGCGTCGTCGTCCACGCGGACGCCGCCGACCTGGGGGACCTTCTTCACCCCCTGGCGCGTGGGCTCGTAGCGAAACCCGTCGGCTCCCAACACCGCTCCCGGATGAATACGGACGCGCTGGCCGAGGACCGTTTTCTCCAGGAGCGTAACGCGCGGCGCCAGCCAGCACGCTTCACCCACGATGACCCCGGGTCCAACGAAGCACTGGGCCTCGATCCGGGCCCCGTCGCCGATCGCGGCGCCAGCCTCCACCACGACCCCGGGCCCGATATGGACATTGGCGCCGATCCGCGCGGTGGGGTCCACCACGGCGCTGGGATGCACAAACGCCGAGCGGACGGGCGTGGGAAAAAGCGCCTCCAGCAGGCGGATCACCGCGGGCATCACCTCCGGTACGCGGAGCACCAGCGGATGCGACAGCTCCAGCCCGGCGGGCGCCAGCAGGCACGCGGCGCGCGACGAGACGGCGAGCTCGACAAACTTGGCCTTCAGAACGAAGGAGAGGTCGTTCTCTCCCGCGGATTCCAGCGGCGCGATGCCCGCCAGCGTTCTGCCGCCCTGGCCTTCGGGCGCGGGAATCTGGAGGAGATCGCAAAGCTCCTGAACGGTGAAGGGGGCACGATGGTTCAAGGCTGGAGGGGGTTCCTGGGGAGGGGTGACCTGCGGGGCCAAGATGGCGGCGCGCGCCCCGGGAGCGTCAACTGGGGAAGGCGACGCGCGTCGCTACTGATCCAGCTTCCAATGCGGATCGTTGTAGAGGTCGTCCACGTCGCTGTGGCGACCCGGGTGGCCCATGCCGATCACGCGGGCCGTGCGGCGGCGGCGCTTGCGTCCGGGCGGGCGAAAGTCCTCGAAGAAATCCAGAATTCCCGGCACCTTGATCAGAAGCCACCCCATCCCGACGCCGCCGATGCCATGGGCAAAGTAGGAGGGATTCACGGCGATCTCGATCAGGATGATGAATCCGACGATCACGCCGAGCACGCGGGCGGGAATCTCGAAAAAGATCATGTGGAACCGCACGCTGGGGTTCATCACGATGATCGCTATCAGCATTGCATAGAGAGGCCCGGAGAATCCAAGCAGAGGAATCGACCCCAGCGCCGGATTCCGCACCTGGGCCCCGATCGCGAAGAACACCGCGTGAAGCAACCCAACCCCCAGCGCCGAAAGAATCACAAACGCCAGGAACCGCCGACCACCCAACTGCTCCTCGATGATTCGCCCAAGGAAGAAGAGCCCCAGCATCTGCAACAGGAACGCCAGCAGGCTCAATTGCACGAACGCAAACGTCAGCAACTGCCATATCTGGTATTGGAAAAATGCGCCCGCCGGCGTCAGGATGAAATACCCGAGCACGGTGGCGCCGACCTGACCGCCAACCGACATCAGCAACACGCTGACCACGAACGCCACCGTCAGCGTATAGAACAGCTTCCGCGACATCGGCGGCATGTATTCGCGGAAGAAACTGCCGGTCTCGCGTAGGGGTGCTTTCACGGTGCGCGCTCTCGCTCTGCTTCAGGTAAGTCAAGTGTGCCCCGCGCCATCCGGCACGTCAAGGGCGGGTGGCGCGGGGTCGCTCTACTGCACGCGCTTGAAGGACGAGTAATCGACGGTGTCGGGAATCATCGGCTGCAAGATCACATACCCGCGCGCCGGAAGCGTCAGCGTCAGCGTCCCCGCCATCGTCAGGTATTCCTCTCCGGTAAAGGCGTCGCGGAGTTTCGAGTAGCTCATGATCTTGGAATCGCGGAGGACCAGCAACTCCTTCACCTCCGTTGGCGATGGATTCACCGCCACCAGAACCGTGTCGGCGATGCGGTCCGTCCGGCGGAGGAACGCCATCATCTGGTCGGTGTCGAGCCGACGGAAATCGCCGATGCGCAGTCCGCGGCTATCGCGGTGGAGCTTGATCAGCGAGCGCATCCACTTAAGTTGTTCGTTGCTGTCGTTCACAAGATCCCAGCGCATCGGCCCGCGCTGCTCGGGATCGTCGCCGCCCTCCATGCCGAGCTCGACGCCATAGTAGATGCAAGGCGATCCGGGAATCGTGAACTGAAGCACCTGGGCCATGCGCTGCTGCCACGGCTCGGGGAGCACCGTGCGCAGGCGCGGGGTGTCGTGATTGTCCAGGATGATCCAGGACTTGAGCGTTGGCCCGATCCCATAGTCATCGACCAATGTCTCGATCGTGCGCGAGGCGCGCGCGGCGGGGATGTTGCCGCGCACCATCTGGAGGATAATCTCCCGGCCCGTCATGTTCATCACGCCGTCCAGCGCGGGGCTCCACTCCTCGGGGTAGTTCCAGATCTCGCCGATCACCAGCGAGTCGGCCCGCGCGCTGTGGGCCGCGCGCGTCAGCTCGTCCAGATAGGTGAACCCAATATCGTACGCCACGTCGAGCCGCCAGCCGGAAACTCCCTCGCGCAGGTAGCCCTGAATCACCGAGTCCTTGTCGTTCCAGAGGCGGTCGCGCACGGCCTTGTTCTCGAGGTTCAACTCCGGCAGGTTGTCCACATCAACCCACGCGCGGTAGCCCTTCTTGTACTGGTCGCCGATGTAGAACCAGTCGCGCCACTTGCTGTTGGGATCGGCGGCGGCGTCCTTGAAGTCGGGCGACGTGCGCCCCATGTGATTGACGACGCCGTCGAGCACGAGCCTCATGCCGCGCCCTTCCAGATCCTTCGCCAGCGCGGTCACATCCTCGCGCGTGCCGTATTCCTTCGAGACGCCGAAGTAGTTCTGGGCGTCGTACTTGTGGTTTGTATATGCCTCGTGAATCGGGTTCAGATAGAGCACCGATATTCCGAGTTCCTGAACGTAGTCGATGCGCGTGCGGAGGCTCTGCAAGTCGCCGCCCCAGAAGTCGATCTCGTGGCTCCACACGTTGGCGGACTCCACATAGGTGCCACGCTTGGGGACCTCTTCCCATTTTCTCAGCGTCTTGGGCGCGGGATACAGATCGCGCTTCGCGTCGAGATTCGCCGATGGGGCAAAACGGTCCACGATCACCTGATAGACAAGGGCCCCGTTGCGCCAGTCGGCGTCGCGCGTTGCGAACTCCTCGCGCCGCTCGAGGTCCACGGCGTTGCCATAGTCCACCTCCGCGGCAAACGACGGCATTGTGAATGCCGCGACGGCGGCGATGGAAAGGAAGGCGCGCATGGTGCGTGGTCCTGTAGGTGGAATCTACTATTGCCGGACTTGTACCGGTCCCACCGCGGATCGCCAAGCAAAAAGCGTGGCGCCCCACGGTATCATGGGCGTCCCGCCCATGAACTCCACGACCAGTTCCCATGAAACACCGAGGCATCAATTCAGGCTTAGATACACCGACCCCTTCGAGTCGTTCCCGCCGTCGCCCTTGAGCTGGGTCTGGATGGTATAGGTGCTGTTGGGCTGTCGATTCCCCAGGTCCAGGCGATAAGTGATTCCCCACTTATCGGAGCCGCTCCATCCCAGGTGCTCGTCGCGGGAAATCTCGCGGCCGTTCTCCAGCAGGCTCACCGCGCGCGTGTCCACCGCGTGGCGGCCGGTCTCGTAGTCCATGATGACCTCGATCTTCCCCGTGGATTCCAGAATCGACGTGGCGTCGAATTGCAGGGTCGATACGTTGATCGGATCAAGCTCTCCCGGCGCCCACCCGCCGATGCGGACGCCACTGGCAACCTTGCGGGCGTCGATGGTGAAGGTGTTCTCTCCGCTCGCCCCGACGCGCATCCAATCCGTCTCGCCCAGCCACACGCCGTCGCGCGTGGCAAAGGAGGCCGTGTACTCGCCGCCGATTAGGAGGATGCTCTGGCTTTCCTGCTCCATGCGCATGCGGATGAATTCATAGCGGCGTCCCGGGTCCCGCGGCGTCAGGATCGCCTGGCCGGGCGTGAAGGTGACGTCCTCTGGATAGACAACGACCACCTGCGCGTCGGCGACCTCGATCGCCAGATTGTGCGTCTGGAACTGGGGAGTCGCCGTGACCACAAACGGCGGCGTGAATCCGCGCACATCGCGCGGACCAATCATCGACATCACATACGGACCCGGCGTGGTGACGCGCGCATTGTAGGAGCCGTCCGCGTTGATCTGGATCCACTCCTTGTGGGAACCCCCGCTGACCAGCTGCGCCTGATCGAAGAAGGCCCGCGCATCACCGCCGTTCACCGTGATCACGCCCATGATGTTGATGGCGCCGGAGAAGTCGAAATTCTTCTCGATTTCCATCCCCGCCTTCAGTTCCACCGTCGCCTCGTCGCGGGCGTCCTGACCCACATACGCCCACACATAATGAACGCCGGGGATCAACCCCTCGATGCGATACTTGCCCTCCGCGTCGGTCTGGAAGCTCTGGCGATTCAACCACCCGTCGGCATTGATGGCGAGCGACGCGGTCGCGATTCCCGCATTGGCGGCGGGCTTGCCGTCCTGCCCGATGATCGCGCCATAGACGACGCCGCCCTCCGCCATGACGAGCTCCGAGGGGGGCGGGTTCCCCTCGTATCCCACCACCACGTCGATAGGCCGCGTGGCGCGCATCGTGTGGAATTCCGCATACAGCGAAAACTTTCCCGGCGGCATCCCCACGAACTCGAACTCGCCCTGCGCCCCCGATGTTCCCTCGGGGAACGTGAACGCCGCCGCGGGATCGGGGAAGCGGCCAAACCCATCGCTCGGCATGGTGAAATAGACGCGCGCTCCGGCGAGCGGACTGCGGTCGGCCTCCCGCACCACCACGCCCCGGATCGTGGCGCCCCCGGTAACGCGGATGGGGATGTCGCGGCCCTTCTCCCCCGCCGGCAGCTCAAACGTCGCCCCCGCGCGGATGTCGGTGGGATTGCCGTTGGGGGCGAGCACCGTCACCTCCGCCCGCCACTTTCCCGATCTCAAGTGATTCAGCGCCGCGCGGCCGTCCTCCGAATTCACCGTCAGCTCCTCGCGCCCCGCGAGCTGGTCGATCCCGGTGACCGCCGGCTGGAACATCCGATAGGCGTACAGCGTGACCGGCGTATTATCCAGCGCCCACGTCACGTGCAGGTTGATGTTGTTCGATTGCTGCAGGATGAACCGCTGCGTCCCATCCAGCGCGCGCACATTCAGGCGCGTCTGCGGCAGATAATCCGCGTGCACCACCGTCAGCGCCTCGACCACGCCCTCCGGCGGAACACCCTCGATGACGAATCGCCCCTGCGCATCGGTTTCCACCTGTTGGCGGTCAAACGCCACGGTCGCGGAGACAGCGGCCTTGGCGACCGGCTCGCCCGCCGCGTCCACAACGACGCCCTCGATGCGGTCGCCGGGCTGGAGGACGATCTCGATTTTATCGCGGGTCTCGCCCTTGCGGAGCATGAGGCTCAAGCCGTTGGGAAGCCGGTATGGAAATCCCGAAGGCGGAATCACGGCGAGCTGGTATCTTCCCGGCGGTATGCCGCCACGGCTGAAGGTTCCGTCGGCGCCGCTTGCCAGATCCAGAAAAGCGGCCTTGGCCTCGCCCCATCCCTCGTTCGCGTTTTCCTCCAGTTGCAGGCGCACCCCCAGCACCGGCGCACGGTCGGGCGAGAGCACAACGCCCGCGATGCTGGCGCGCTCGTCCTCGGGCGTTGCGGATTCCTCTCCAGAAGCAACACCGGGGGCGGAGCCATCGAAGTTCCCCGTTCCGCTGCCTATCGCGAGCGTGTCGCTTGTCGTGAACAGGGATGTGGTTAGATTGGAGGTCATGTTGAGCACTGGCTCCGCGCGCCGACGCGCGACGGCCGGCACGGGAGCCGGATCGGCGTCGCTTCCCAGTTCCGAGCCGCCCGCCGTTGGCGCTTCCCCGCCGGGGAGCGACTTCCCCCCGCGATCCACCAACGCCACGTCGCTGCCGCCATCGGGCGAATCCACCGCGGCACCGCTCCCCGACCCGGTTGGATTCCCCCCGCGCAGGAACACGGCCGCCGCCGCGATCGCCAGCAGGGCGACCATCGCCAGGATGACCTTGGTTTCTGAACTGCCGCGTTGGCGGTGGTGGTGGTGGTGCATGGCGGTGGGGGTTCCTCCCGGCTTTGGCAAGTTTTCTCGGCCGATCCCTCGGCGTACCACGAAAAACCGTATCGACTAAAAGGGTAGCGTGGGCGTCTCGCCCGCGCTGGGAACTGTCAAGGCCACGCGGAAACCGATAACTGCCAATGCGCGGGCGAGACGCCCACGCTACCTTGGAACCACCGCCGCAAACGCCTGCGCCGCCTGAATGTGCTCGGTCCGAAGAACCGGATAGGAAGCCATCAACTGCTCATAGGTGACACCGTGGCCGAGCTTGTCGAGTATCAACTCGACTGTCAGCCGGGTTCCGACGATGCAGGGTTTGCCGAGCATCACATCGGGATCCTGTGCAATGTGGTCCTGCAACCTCATGGCCACACTCCTTTCCAATCCGACTTTTTCACCCCATCCATTGTTCCCAACCTCGCCAAAATACCACTCTTCCCCCGCCCGTCAATGCGGGATTATGCCCGCAATCCTTGACAGCCCGGCCCCCGGCGGGCCTTGTAGCGCCTGCCATGAGTCGCCCCTTGCCAACATCCTTCTTTGACCGCACCCCGCTCTTCATTGGGATTGTGATCATTCCGTTGGCGGCGACGTGTGCCTTCTCGCTCGGGATGATCCCGGCCAACCGGATCATGGCGCGCGAGGCCACCACCGAGATCCGAGCCTTTCCCGCCGACCGCGAGCGCCGTCAGGACCGTTCAGTCCTGGAGGTCGCCCACGACGACCACCGCGAGCCCGGGCGCATCGGCCTGCACACCCACCACGGCGCCCCCGCCGCGGCCGGCGTGGCCGCCCTTGCGCGCAATGCCCGCGTCGCCGCGACGCTCCCCGGCAATCAAGCACTCCCCGCAACCCAAACCCAGTCGCAGGCGACTACCCGTGGTCCGCCGCGCGCCTGACCGGCCGGCTCCGGTGTGGTCCTGGGCGCCCTATGGCGCGGGGATTTTCGGAATCGGATACGTCCTCTGCCGGGGGGCCAACGCCATGCGCGTGTGGCTTCCCGTGGAGAGCGATGCAAAGCGGGAATCGATCCACAGATCGATCTTCACCCAACCCGATGCCGACCCCCGCGAGGGTGGCCGCGCAGCGGAGGTGGCGACCCGCCTGAAATCGCTCTTCCTGCGCGGAGACGACGTTTCCGACATCCCCATCGAATTCCCCCAGGCCCCCGCGTTCACCGCCACGGTCCTCCGTCGATGCCATGCGATTTCCCGGGGCTCCACCTTGAGCTACGCGGAACTCGCCCGGCTCTCCGGAAACCCGGGCGCTGTCCGCGCCGCCGCCCGCGCCATGTCCACCAACCCGATCCCCCTCCTGGTCCCCTGCCACCGCGTGGTCCCCTCCACCGGCGGCATCGGGAAATACGGCGGCGGAACGGAAATGAAGCGATGGCTCCTCCAGAAAGAAGGGATGAGGGCTGAGGGATAAGGGACGAACGCCAGAAGCTTGGATAGAAGGATGGCGTAACCGACCCGTCCCCAATGCTTCGTCTCAGCTCTTAATCTCAGCTCTTCATCCGTCCCATTCCCGATTCCCAATTCCCCATTCCCCAGGATAACCTCCCGTGCTCATATCGAAACTCATGAAGGCCGTTTTCGGCAGTAAGCAGGACCGCGACGCCAAGAAGCTGAGGCCCATCGTGGACGAAGTGAACGAGATATTCGCGGGGCTCGAGAAGCTCAGCGACCAGGAGTTGATGGACAAGACGTCGGAGTTCCGCCGCCTCCTCGGCGTGTCGCCGCGACTTTCCCGCGTGGGAGAGAACGTGGTGCTGCACGAGCGCGCGGAGGACGTGCTGAAGACCCACCCCGACATTCAGGCCGGCGCATTCGTCGGCACGCGGCGCGACGCACACCCCGGCGACGTGGTGGCGTGGGTGAAGCCGCGCGAAGGCGTGAAGCCCAGCGACGACCTTGCCCTTCAGATCCGCAGCGGCATGGGTCGCCTCGGCCCGGGCTACGGCCCCAAGGCCGTCTTCTTTGTGGACGACTTCCCAACCACCGAGGACGCCCGCGGTCGCACCCGCATCAACCACCACTTCCTCACCTTGGCCGCCGAGCAGAACAAGATCGCCGACTGGCAGGAGGTCCGCTGGGCCGATGTCGAGTCCAAGCTCCAGAAGGAATCCGAGACCTATGCCATGGAAGACATCCTTCCCGATGCCTTTGCGGTGATGAAGGAAGTCTGCCGCCGCCACGTCGGCAAGGAGTGGCTCGCCGCGGGCGCAGAGATCAAGTGGGTCGCCGTTCCCTTCGACGTGCAGATCATGGGCGCCGCGTCGCTCGCGAAGGGAAACATCAGCGAGATGGGCACCGGCGAGGGAAAGACCCTGACCGCCATCCTGCCGATCTACCTGCACGCGCTCATGGGCCGCGGCGCGCATCTGGTCACGGTGAACGACTACCTTGCACGGCGCGACTCCGAGTGGAACGAGCCCCTGTTCCGCTTCCTTGGCCTGACCGTCGGCTGCCTGGACAAGACGGAGCCCCACACCCAGGAGCGCCGCGCGCAATACCTGGCCGACGTCACCTATGGCACCGTGAACGAGTTCGGCTTCGACTACCTGCGCGACAACATGGTGCGCCACAAGAGCCAACTCGTGCAGCGCGACCTGTACTTTGCCATCATCGACGAAGTGGACTCCGTCCTGATCGACGAGGCCCGCACGCCGCTCATCATCTCAGGCCCCGTTGACCGCTCCACCGCCCAATACGACCAGATCCTGCCGAGCATCCGCGACCTGGTCGCCAAGCAGGCGATGCTCGTCTCGCGCTTCGCCAAGGAGGCCGAGGACCTGCTGGAGAAGCCCGACGCCGACGCCGACACCCTGTGGGAGGGCGGCTACAAGATGCTCCAGTGCTTCAAGGGAATGCCCAAGCACAAGCGCTACATGAAGGTCCGCCAGGAGCCCAAGTTCCAGCGCCTGCAGGACAAAGTGGAACTCCAGCTCATGGGCGAGAAGAAGATGGGCGGCAGCAGCAACCGCATGCGCGAACTCGAGGAGGGCCTTTTCTTCCTGGTGGACGAGCGCCACCGCCAGATCGAGCTCACCGACAAGGGCCGCTTGGAGCTATCGCCCGACAATCCCGATCACTTCGTCCTTTCTGACATCGTGGACGAATTCTCCCAGATCGAGTCGGACAGCGAGACGACCCCCGAGGAAAAAGAAGCCGCCAAGCGCACGGCCCGCGCCGCCCACGAGCACAAGAGCGGGGAACTCCACACCATCAGCCAGCTCCTCCACGCCTTCGTCCTCAAGATCCGCGACATCGAGTACGTGGTGGAGGACAACAAGGTCGTCATCGTGGACGAGAACACGGGCCGCAAAATGCCCGGTCGCCGCTGGAGCGACGGCCTCCATCAGGCCGTCGAGGCCAAGGAGGCCGTGAAGATCGAGGCCGAGACCCAGACGCTGGCCACCATCACCATCCAGAATTACTTCCGCCAGTATGCCAGCCTTTCCGGCATGACCGGCACCGCCGAAACCGAGGCCGCGGAATTCCACTCCACCTACAAGATGGACGTCATCTGCATCCCCGCCAACCGCCCCACCCAGCGCAAGGACCTCAACGATCTCGTCTTCAAGTCCAAGCGCGAAAAGTACAACGCCGTCACCGAGGAAGTCGAGCGCCTCCACAAGCTCGGCCTTCCCGTTCTGGTGGGCACCACGAACGTCATGGACTCGGAGAAGCTCAGCAAGATCTTCTCTCAGAAGAAGCTGAAGCACAACGTCCTGAACGCCAAGAACAACCAGGCCGAGGCGGCCATCGTCTCCGAGGCGGGCCAGCCCAGCGGCATCACCATCGCCACCAACATGGCCGGCCGCGGAACCGACATCAAGCTGGGCCACGGCGTGGACGAAACGCGCAAGGACGGGGACGGCAACGAGCACATCGGCGGCCTGTATATCATCGGCACCGAGCGCCACGAATCGCGCCGCATCGATCGCCAGCTCCGCGGGCGCTCTGGTCGCCAGGGCGACCCGGGCCTCTCGCGCTTCTTCGTGTCGCTGGAGGACGACCTCATGCGCTGGTTCGGCTCAGACCGCATTTCCGTCTGGCTAGAGCGCATGGGCATGCAGGAGGGCGAGGCCATCGAGAACGTCCTCGTCACGCGCTCCATCGAGAACGCCCAGAAAAAGGTCGAACTCATCAACCAGGAACGCCGCCAGCGCACGCTGAAGTACGACGACGTGCTCAACGGCCAGCGCGGCGTCATCTATGGCCTGCGCCGCGACCTCCTCACCGAGGAGGACGTCCGACCCGTGATGATGGGCGTCTTCGAGGACGCCATCGACGCGGAATTCCGCCTGGTCTATGGCGAGAAAACCAACATGGGCGACGCCGACGTCGCCGGCTGGCTGGACTGGGTCCACACCACCACGCTGACCGAATCGCTGGACGACCTGAAGGAGCGCAGCTGGCCCGAGTACGAGGCCCTCCACGATGCCGTGATGGAGCGCGTGGCCCAGGCCTTCGACCTGAAGTACCAGGACCTGGCCGATACCGCCGATCCGTTCTCCCGCTGGATCGGACTCCAGACCATCGACGGCATGTGGCAGGATCACCTGCTCGCGATCGACGACCTGCGCGAGGGCATCACACTGCGCTCCTACGCGCAGAAGGATCCCCTGGTGGAGTTCACCAAGGACGCCACCTCGATGTTCGACGAGTTCATGCTGCAAGTGAACAAGAACGTCTTCACCACCTTCTTCCGCGCACAGCCCGTCAGCGAGGAGGAGGCACGCCGCCGCGAGCGGATCCAGAAGACCATCGAGCAGAAGGCCGTCGCCTCCATCGCCGCCGCCGCCGAAGCCCAGGCACAAGCACAGGCCCAAGCCCAAGCCGCCGAGGAGAACGCCGACAAGCGCCCCAAGTCCGGCCTTGAACCCTACCGCCGCGACTACCCCAAAGTCGGCCGCAACGAAGCCTGCCCCTGCGGCAGCGGCAAGAAGTACAAGGACTGCCACGGCGGCGCCGACCTCCGCGAGCGAGTCCAACACACCATCAACGACGAGTGAGGAAAGCAGGGAAGAACGGCAGGGAGGAGGGCCGAGGGACGAGGGATGCAATGCAACCCC
>Ga0105049_10005160_pt1 | contig 15241 bp, 16 predicted proteins | sample MAT06_FD_78087 | JGI IMG/M metagenome (GOLD analysis project Ga0105049, IMG submission 78087) | Freshwater microbial communities from Lake Fryxell liftoff mats and glacier meltwater in Antarctica - MAT-06 | ecosystem: Environmental > Aquatic > Freshwater > Ice > Liftoff microbial mat | place... | reverse complement strand
CACTCTCGGACCCCGTGCGGCTGGGAAGCGAACAGCTGAAATAATCGTGACGTTACTTCGGCTGCAAGCGGTTCATGAAGGTCGGCGCGAAGAAGCGGATCTTCCACCACGGTAGCGCGCAGTTTCGGTCCCTCGAGATTGAGGGCTTTGTCTAACCCCTTTCCGAACTCCAATGCCAGAGTCGGGTCTGAGGCCCGCTCCGTGAGCATGGCGGCCTCCTTCGGATCTCTCCACACCAAGATTGACGCCGGAACGGGGATCGCATTGCGTCTCTCCCCTCCCTGAAGGGAAGCGATTTGAAGAGTAGGCAGTCGAGGTCGAAGCAGTCGGAATATACATAACGAGATTAGCAGCTTGTCCGATCTCTGGAATCAGCATTCAACGCTGACCTTAAAATGCTGCCTTGATCCCTCAGCCGGCAATACGCTCAAGCACATAATCTCGCCGCGCTTCTCGCGGAAGCGGAGGTACTCGAATCGAGGGGCACCCATACTCCTTGTAGATTCCGATTATCCCACTAAGAATTTTTCTCGTTCCTCCTTAGTCCACCTGCGTGCTTCGTCCTCTTTGTAGGAAAGCGGCTCAAGGACGAAGACTTTCTTGTAACGAAAGAGGCCTGCGCGGGGCTCGAAGAGAGAGGTCAAGTTACCACTGCTCCTGGCGACCCCAATAACATCGGGGAGCCCATAATCCAGGAAGGAAGGAGTCAGCGGATCGGTTGCACAGTGCAGATCCCACCTACGAGCAAAAACTGTATTATCAAATTTCTGGCTTCGAACAATGTCGTCTATCTCAATCCGTTCATCGCCCGGCCCACGCCACGCAAGTCCCCTCCCTATGATTTCGCGGGCCACATCTGGCAGATAACGCGAGCGCGGATTTTAGGAGCATAGATACAGCTCCATTCATCAGAAAATACACGCAGGTTCTCGAACGGAAACATCGAGACAACTGTGGATCTATTGGGCCGACCGGGTAATTCCTTGCCTCAAACGCCCCCACATTCACTGGGTTGCATGCCCCTCGGTAATCCTTTACCTTGCCTCGATGGGAGCGCCTGTCTGTCCCGACGAGGCCTTCTCGATTGAGCGCAGTTGGGAACCGGGTCCTTCGTGGCGATTGGTCTAGCCCTTTTAAAGGTAGGAATCGCTCTATGACTTTAAGAATTTCACTTTACACTCTCGCCGCTTGCGCAGCGCTTGTTTGTAATCATGTTGTTGCACCCGCTTCAGCTCAGAACCTTGTGAACATGAGTGCCTGCGATTATGACGATGACGCCATTGCAGATGGGTTGCGCCTCGCACGTCGAACCGTGTTTGTGACATTGAGTTCGCGCCCAGATAGAGAGACGCGCATTCGCCTCAAGGCCGATCATCCCGCTCTGACCTGTGTTGATACGGATCGAGACGGTAGAGATGAAATTTGGGGCTTGGATAAGAAGGGGAAGCGAATAGAACAGTATAACGTCGCCCGCCCCAAGGTAGCCAGCGGCTTGTCAGGGGTGTGTTCTTCGATCCGCGAATTGCAGCGCTGCGAAGTGTACAAGACCAAGCAGTCGGCTCACATCAGCAAAGGGGACCCTCGCCAGCGCAGCACCGCATTCATCACCATCCGTGGTTGTAGCGGAACCTGGGGCAATCCAATCATTGCCTTCAATAAGAAAGGGAGGGAGATTCACCGTTTAGGAGAGTACTTCCCCACGGGTTCGGCCTATGATGGTCGCCATTACGGGTGCTTTAGCGGTGGCGATTGTAAGCCACCTCTCGATATTGTTCGCCAGGCCCGGGCGGCTCATGGAACTGACGAGATTTGGCTTCGTAATGAGCAGGGACAGTGTGTGCGCATCCCCGATGCGGGTGTGTGCTGGAATAGTCAGGGCTGCTGACGTCGCTCGGCCTACCCGCCACTTCCAAGCCAAGCGGAGGCGCCACTCCCTTCACCACCCGCAATCAATGCGGTGGATCTCGTCGCTAGCGACTGCTAGCGACAGTCTCGTCTCTCGCAGGAATAAGCTGTGCGGGAGGGCGCACTGGATACGCCCTTTCTCCACCCGCTGCTCCAGATTCGGCTTTAGCGTTCGCTGGAGCACGAAAGGAGCCAGCGATACATACTTTGAGGTGGTGCGGGCATACATCGCGCTTTAAATTCCCTTTACAGAGAAATAACGCCGGCGAAGAGCAATTGGGGCCGGATAGCCAGGCTCCAGTGTTTTGCACGCCAGCATCGATATGGTATTGGGGATTTGAATTTTCTATTCCTAGAGCATCATGAAAAACAGCACCCTCAAGAAACTCTCGCCAGGACTCCGAGATCTTATCCAATTTGAAGCGGCAAGCGCTTCCCGTAAAGAGCCCCTCTCTAGGTCGATAGAGAAGAGCTCACAAAAAGTCTCAGCCTTTGCTGAAGCAACCCTCAATCACTGCAACGGCGGCTCTACGATGGAAGCTGCGCGCTGGCTCAAAGCGCACCTTAAGGGCGGCGGAAAACTTGTGGTCACGCTAGCCGGAGCGCTTAGCTCATTTCAGGTGGGAGTCATGCTCGCAGAGCTTATTCGTCAGAATAAGGTCCATCTTATCTCGGCAACGGGGGCGAATCACGAGGAGTCGTACTATCGCTACGTAGCGCACTCGCACTATGCACACATTCCGCGCTACACGGAACTCACTCCTAGGCAGGAAGCTGAACTGAGGGACGCAGGCCTACGCCGAATTACCGATACCTTCCTTCCTGAGGACGAGAGCGTGCGAATCATGGAACCTCATCTCCTTAAGATGTGGAAGGACGCTGAGAAGAAGGGGCTGAGCTTTTACCCGCATGAATACTTCCGCCGCCTCTTCGCTGAGAAGCTTGTTGCGCCTGACAAGCAGGCCAATCCCTACGACTGCTGGACGTACGCAGCCTACGAAAAGAAAATCCCAATTGTGGTCCCGGGCTTCGAGGACTCCACCATGGGCAACATATTTTCGAGCTACACGTATACGGGAGCACACAAAAAGAAGGGGGACGTCACCCTCAGCCCCAGCGTAATGAAGACAGGACCCGAATATTTTCACTTGATGTATGACTGGTATCTCAGCGAATCAAAGAAGCACCCGATTGCATTCCTACAACTTGGTGGGGGAATTGCCGCTGATTTCCCAATATGTGTCGTTCCTTCAATTAAGCATGACCTCAAGATTCATAAGGTCCGCGACTGGGCAGGGTTCATCGAGATCGGATCTTCGCCAATGTCGTACGGCTCATACTCAGGCGCCGGCGGGAAGGAGAAGATCACCTGGGATAAGCTTTCAACGGAGAGCTATTACCAGATTATTCAAAGTGATGTGACAGTTGCGTTTCCCTGGATCGCGGCGGTGCTGCTTGGATTGTAGGCAATAGCTGTGTTTCGCTTCATGGAAGAAGGCGAGGCAGAGCATCAAGCCTCGTAGAATCAGGAACTGCCGTGGGAGATTGCAAATGAAACGGATTTCCTTCCCCCCTCCTCTCAAGAATGGTGGTTGCATTGGAATAACTGCGCCCTCTTCCGGCCTTTCCCATCCCTCACACATCGCCCGCCTCGAACTGGTTAACGAGCAGTGGAGATCCAGGGGGTATAGCATCAAAGAGGGAGCGCTTCTTAGGTCTCAAGTTAAAGATGCAAGCGGTTCAGCAGAAGCCAGGGCTGAGGACTTCCTCAGACTCTGGAAGGACCCTAAGGTCGACCTCATAGTCCCTCCTTGGGGTGGGGAGCTCCTTGTTGAAATACTTCCGCTATTACCGCTGGAGGAGCTTCGGCAATCAACCCCTAAGTGGGTGCTTGGGTACTCCGATATTTCCACTCTGCTATTTGCGCTTACGACTACAAACAGTATCGCCACCGCCCACGGCGTAAACTGGATGGATCTCCTCGTTGAGCAGCCATTTGATATAACAACCACTCACGAGCGCATTCTCCGCGGTGTGGCCGGAGAGACCTTTCATCAATCAAGCTTTTCGCACTATCAGACTGGCTTTGTTCCTTACGAGGAAAACGTCGCCGCTACCTTCACGTGCACTACCCCGTCTCAGTGGCGAATGCTTGACGGTTCTACCTCTTGCACGATGTCCGGGCGACTTGTCGGTGGCTGCATAGATACGTTGATGCATCTTGTGGGCACCCCCTATGGCGATCTCCCTAGATTTGTATCTGATTTCGGAAAAGAAGATGGGGTCATTCTCTTTCTAGAGAACTGTGAACTGCGCCCCGTCCAACTAGCGCGAGCACTCTTTCAATTTCGCGCGGCAGGATGGTTTAAAGGCTTATCCGGAATAATTTTTGGACGATCCGCTGGTCCCGATGCAATAGATACGAACGCCCTCTCCTATTTAGAAACACTCATGGCCCTCCTCCCCGAAGTCCCCTGCCCTATCATACATGACGCCGACATCGGGCACAGAGCGCCTCAAATGCTCATTATCAATGGAGCGAAATCAATGGTCTCGCTCAACCAGAAAGTAGCTGAGCTACATCAAACGCTCGCATAGACTTCCCTTGGCGTCCCCGAAACATCACGAGTTACGAAGCTCCCCGACGCTCCTGGATCTTTTTCCGGGAGAAAAGCCATTCGGGAAGCTTGAGAGAAACAATCTCTTCACGACGAACCTTTAACGCTATAAGTACTGGCGATGAAGTTCAACCTTATCGGCTGCATAGCGTTATTACTTTGGGCTTCGTCTATACCATTCGCCAAACGCTGCACCGAAGATGTCGGTCTCCTCACACTCCCCGCAATGCAATATCTTGTGGGTGGTTTCTTGGGGTTACTGACTAACGCGGCCCTTGGCAAACTAAAGCATACTGAACTGCAATTTTTCCGGAGCCCTCAGTTTTATCTTCGTGCCGCACTCTTCTCGCTCTATGCCACACTTTTCTATTTCGCAATTGGAACCATAGAGCGCAATAAACTTCCCATAGTAACCTTACTCAACTATCTCTGGCCCACCTTTACCATGGGGCTGTCGGTCCTGGTCCTCCGTCAGAAGTACAATCCGCCTCTACTCCTCCTTGGAAGCCTCGTTGTGATCCTCGGGATCTCCGTTGAGATACTTGGTGGTGATTTATTCAGACGATCTTTCAGCAGCATTCAATGGTGGCAGGCCTAGCATTTCTCTCCGTCACCATCGCAGCGTTTATGTGGGGACTCTACACGGTACTCAGCCGCATGTGGGGAACCCTCGCGGGGGGAGTGATTGCTCTCCCGTTTGTAATGCTCCTCTCTTCCCTCGTACTATTTGGCCTGCGCTTTTGGTTCAATGAAGTTTCACACTTCCCCCCAGAGGTCTATCTCCCGCTCGCTTACGTGCTCGCGGTCCCGTATGTAGCGAATGTCTGTTGGGATATCGGAACTCGTCGCGGAAGTATTACACTTTTAAGTTTGCTCGCTGATGGACTTCCATGGGCATCAACTTACCGTAGCAAATCTGTACCTTGGCATTACTATCGGGTCTAAGACCTGGATCTCGGCGGCGCTGATCACATGCGGGGCATTAATTTCTCGCCTCTCACTGGCCATTGCGAAGGAGAAGGCCTAGGTCAAGTCTCGTAGACAACTTCGCCTTTCTCCTCGTCGGGAGTCCTCTCCCTGAGATTCCCGATTGGGGCACCCAAAGTTTCTGCCATTCCAACCCCCTGCAAAGACTGGGTTCTTCGAAGCAGAAATGTATGGCTGGCCTCGATCCGTAGGGTTCTTCCAAGGATTCGCGCTTCTAAACTCCGCCCCTCGTGTCTCAAAGCGACATCCTTGGACGGGCCCTTCTAATCTATTTCTCGGCCGAGGATCTATCGCGCATAGGACGCTGGGTAAGATAGCCGAATCAAGTGGCATCACCTATCCCTTTGCCACCTGTTCAAGAGGCGAATCAGGGGACAGCCCGAAGTTCTTGTTCCATACAAGCGATACAATGATTCTCACATAGTCGGATACCGGGTCGCGCACATCCGCGAGCCGCTTCTCAAAGGCGGGCGGCGAGAACCATCTATACGAACCCTCCGGCCTCGATGCGGAAGAGAGCTTTTCTGAAGTCCGGAAATCTACTTCAACTGCAAAGACCCAGTACTCCTTTACCTCATTCCGTTTCTTCGAAGTCCCCTGAACGGAAGCCGTATCAGCCAAGAAAAGAGGAGACACTCGAATAAGGTCCTTCGGAGCGAGGCCAAAAGTCGCTAGTAATCGCTCTTGAAGTTGAGAAAAAACTCCGCCTTTCGATTTGCGCTTGCCCTCTGGTGGCGCAAGTTCTAAGGGCTGAAGCTCCCCGGTCTTTCTTTTGGAAAGGAGAAGAATATCGTAGCTCCCTGCCCGCGCGCGAATAAAGAGCAGGTGGAAAAAGCGGGTGGGAAATGTTTTTCCCGAATCCGGCGGAACATCTGCTCTCGCATATTCGGTGGCAGATAGCATCCTCGCCGCTTCCAGGTACTCGGCATCTCGGTAGAAAAGAACGTCTTCTAGCTGAGCCCCCCCTGCTTCATGCCGCGAGTCCTTAAGGGTCTGCCCGGCCTTAAGCATTCGAACAACTCGTCTCGTTGAAAAGGGCTTCATGTTCTTGTCCTGAGATGAAAGAGCGTGCCTGCATAACTCATAGCTCCAGTAAGGACGGAGAGCTTTGCGCGCCGGCCTGTGTAAATCGCGACTAATGCCAGCGTTTGGCTAAAGTAGATTCAGAGTCTCATGTAGTGCTCCATGCGTAACGTAGGTAGCCCAAGCACACCGCCGCTCCCGGCCAAAGGTAGCCCTGATTTCGCGCTTAACGGCCCAGTATAGAGGGCCCGAGCAAAATTTAGCTCATCAAAGAAGATAGAACTGAGTTCAGAGGTAGCTTCAGAGGATTTCCCCCTTGGCAGTTCAGGGAGAATCAGGAGGCCCAAGGGCCGGCAGCCACACTCCCGTTCCACGGCTCGGCAGGTAGCGGTTGAGGGCACGAAGTATCCGCACACTCGTATCGCCTCCCACGAGTCCATTTATCAGCCGAATACGCTGAGAGAAGGATCCCGTGCGCGCGAGGGCCAGCACAGACTCATCACTCCGTGTGTCAAAGGGGTAACTCAAGTATTGGAGCAAAAAGGCGGGGAACGACCCACGTGCACTCGAAAGAGGTGGGACTTTATGGGCTTCAAAAATTCGTAAAGTTTCCTCGCAAATAGGAGCACGCAGAAAACCTAGAACAGCAGCCTCTAAAAGTGGCGCTGCGCTATGACCACTAGAAGCAAAAGGGTCCTCGCTTGCCAAAGGGCTCGCGGCCGTTGCCGCACCAATGGCCCGAAGAATATGAGCTCTCAGATGCTCGTCATTTCTGAGGGAGGAAGCGTGACTCGCTGACAAGCAACGGCTTAAAAAATGGATTTCCAGCTGCTCGAGAATTCCCTCCGGCGTGACCAACGACTCGTCCGCAATGATGCGCCTCCGCTGCTCGTCCTTAACTACCTGCCATAAAGTAAAGGCCGGATTCGTAATTGAGGCTTCACCCCTAAAGGTCCGAGATGAGATCACAACCTCGCTGATAATTCGTCTGCTCTCGGCGTCGTGGGAGCTGAGAAGTCCCCATCCCTCGATGGCACCAAAGGCTAGCTCCCCAAGTGTTGGAGTATCTCGAAAGGTATCTAGGTTGAGCGCCCCTTCTTCAATCCGGCCAAGACAGGATGCCGCCAAGCAAAAAGTAAGAATCGGGACTTGGTTATCAGCCACGCCCTGGCCTTTGGCGATAGCCCCTGCACTCTCTGCCATTTCATACATCCGAAGGCACATCCGCTTGCCGAACCGGTGCCCGGGCCAGCGTTCTTCAGTGACCGCGGCACGCGCCTCTGCGCTCTGCAACAGACGCTCCAGGGGCTGGAATTCCTTAGAGGGCGAGCTTAGCGCTTCACTACCACTTGGGGGTTGAGCGCAGGACACTGGACTACAAACAGGCAAGGCAGACTGCATTCCTTAGTTCTTAGCTGCAAACGATGGGTTTGCGAATCCCTTTTCTCACGTTGCCTCTCTAGCCTGCATCCGGGCCATGCGGATCTTCGTAGATAGCTGCCCTGACCCTCGATCTTCAGTTGGAAGCCGCGACTGGCTTTAGATTTTATGTCTTTGTGACTAAGGATATTGTGCTCGAGCCGTATAGGGGTGAGGGGCCGCGCTTAAGATTCCAAATGTCTCGGCACAAAGCTCGGAACGTGGCTAAGCGTAAATATATTCTCTGATTTCATCGAAATAGCGCATACATAACGCAGTCTCTCGGGGCTGCACCAAGTGTTGGATGAACTTCCCAGCGGTGAAGAATCCCTTCGCGACTAAATCCATGCTTCTCAAGAACTTTACAAGACGCCCCATTTTCTACGTCCACTTGAGCAGCGAAGCGGTACACCGTAGGACTACTACGAAACCAATTGACAAGGGCTCCGACCACTTCCGTTGCAAAGCCCTGACCCCACGCCGAGCGGCTCAGGCAGTAACCAAATACGAAGTGATCGCCCGACTTGGGATAGAATCGATGCATGCCGCAGCCGCCTATGATTTGCTTTGTCGACTTCTGCACTATTACATATTCATAAGCAGTCCCTGCATCAAACGCTGCAATATTTTGAGTCACAAACGCTTCCATGTTCTCTGGTTTGGAAGCTACCGGCCAAACCATATACCGAGCGACTTCGGGGTCACTGCCATACGCATTAAAAATCTTGCCCCCGTCGCCTGGAACAAATCGCCTAAGCAGCACTCTTTCTGTTTCCATACATTCTGGCGCAAGTGACATTCAGAGACTCGCACAAAGTTAGACGCTCTCAAGTACGGAACAATAGCAGGAAGGGTCTTCGGCCTGGAGGCAAATTAACTTTCCGGCGGAGGCTTTGTCCGGCAGGGTCATTACAGCCGGAGATAGTGAAACTGCAAGCCCGTCTTCTTGATTGTATTCACCCAACCTAGGAGTCCTGGGCATAGAGAAGAATATTAGTATTACGCATGAGGATTGGACCTAGTCAGCAGCTTAGCGCTTCTGGTTGGACGATTATGCCTGCCCCTTAAAAAGCCTTCTCACTTCCCTTAAAATTCCTTATGCCAACAGGCCATGATTTTTTTCATCTAAATGAATCCCGTCTACGGCGCTACTTTTAGCGGCACTAGCGGCATCGAAGAAATGACATCCAAGTTGGGCGGCAAAATATCGATAATGTTTTGCAAGCTCCTCTGATTTTCTGATTGCGCCTTCAAATGCGAGCGTGTTCTCGGCGTGGTCAGTAGCAGCAATGTGAGGCGGCGAAATTAACAGTATGTGTTCTATCGCTGGCTCAAACTTCTTAGCGACCATTAGGAGTTCAGCGGCGCCTTGACCAATGGTAAAGGACGTAAGATTGAAACGAGCTTTTACGTCATTCGTTCCGAGCATAATAATGAGAAATTCGATCGGCGAATGACTCTCCAGCGCCACGGGAAAGTATTCTAGTCCATTCCGATTGGGACTAAGCGGATCGTCAAAACAGGTTGTGCGTCCACCTAGCCCCTCTTCAACAATCCGGTAGTCACTTCCAAGCTGCTTTCGAAGCACTCCTGGCCAACGGACATCCCAGGTATGCCGTCCCATCCCTCCAGGCGGATAGCCCCAGGTGTTCGAATCACCATAACAAAGAATCGTCTTCACCCTTCAATCTCGATTGGGAGAAAAAAATTCTGCGTTCAATACGACGCGTCCCTGTGCTCAAGAGAGAGCAGGAAGAATCTGTTATTTTTAGGTACGTTAGGCCATATATTAATCATGTTCGTAATATAGGGCGGATTTTACGATCAGACGATCCATAAGCCGAGTTGCAAATTAGATCTATCGCACTAACCAAGAGCCTCATAGAAATCCGTGATCGTATCAGGCCCGCCTCACCTACTCAGCGCTCCTTTGGGCCTTAGAACACCCTCTCAGGTTCTCCCTATTCACTTCATCCAGGTAATGACCGGGACTGCCGATAGGGTACCTCAAGATCAAATGCTCACGTCGCTAAGTGCACGTAATTTCAACAGCTTGCGCTAGTTTGCGGCCCCAGATGTAATATCCATGCTTGATCAATGACCTAAGCACAGGTTCACTATGAAAGCCCTTCCTCAAATCGTTCGTGTAATTTCGCTCCTCTCACTGGTGTTCGCTGTCGCTTATTTTCGTGCTGGAAGTGCCTTCGCGGATGTGATCGTTGCCCCTTATATCGAAGTTGAACTGATTCAGGAGCGGACCTCCACCTCACCATCAGGCTCCATCTCTTTAGCCGTTCGCATGAAAACCGAGGAGGGTTGGCACGTATACTGGAAGTATGCCGGCGACTCTGGTGCAGCGCCAAAATTTAAGTGGAAGCTAAATGGCTCTCCCGTGAGCCCCACCCTTCAGTGGCCCGTTCCTCATCGATTCCCTGTTGGTCCTCTAATGAATTTTGGATACGAGGGCGAAACTCTCATCCTCGTCGATTTTCCCGCTCAGGGCCTACCTTCTTCTGGAAATTTAAAGGTTGACCTCGATGCTGAGTGGCTCGTCTGCAAGGAAGAGTGCATCCCAGGTAACGGAGAACTTTCCCTTACGCTTCCTATCTCGAACACTCCAGCACAGCCCTCATCTTGGCATCAGCTTTTTGAGTCAACCCGCGCACGCATTCCGGTCTTTAGGACCGATATCCCAGTCTCGTCGCACTTCGATAACAACCTCTATATCATTAACTTCACGCCTCAGGAGCCAGTAACCGATGGGCTTGAAGTTCACTTCATTCCCGACGTCGGCGATATTATAGAGAACGCTGCGCCGCAGATCCTCACCTATGATGGAAAGGAACATCACCTCACCATTGCTAAAAATGTTGTTGAAGATGCGATCTCACCGAAGCTGAGCGGAATTTTGGTTTCCAATAAAGGATGGGGCAAGAACGGCGCATCCCCAGCGCTTGCGGTGGACCTTGTAGTAGCCGGGGTGCCTAAACCAGCCAATCCAGTAAGGGCTCTCCCTCAAGCTGCCTCTGATCCAACGCCAGCTGCCAACGCGCCAGAAGAGTCACTCACGCTTTGGGCGGCACTGTTGGGGGCTTTTTTAGGCGGACTCGTTCTGAATGTGATGCCCTGCGTATTCCCAGTGCTCTCTATTAAGCTTCTAAGTTTTGCGACGGAGGCCGGACGTAGCCCGCGCGCCACACGCATTCATGGTTTGCTATTTGGTATTGGCGTTATTGGCTCGTTCTGGCTTCTCGCTGGAACATTATTTGTGCTCCGCGCCGCCGGCGAAGGCCTGGGCTGGGGTTTTCAATTACAATCTCCCGGCTTCATTCTTGGACTGCTTTTTGTAGTTTTTGCGATTGCCCTAAATCTCCTAAGCGTCTTTGAGGTAGGCTCCTCAGTACAGCGCGCTGTTGGCACGATCCAAACCGGAGAAGGAGCGCTTGGGGCAATTGGTAGCGGCGCCCTTGCCGTGGTACTCGCAACGCCTTGCACGGCGCCTTTCATGGGCTCTGCTCTCGCCTTCGCTCTGACCGTATCAACCTTTGAAGGCATCCTAGTCTTTACAGCGCTGGGAGTCGGAATGGCGCTTCCGTACGTGGCGCTTTGCTCAATGCCGCAGGCTATTCGCATGCTCCCAAGGCCTGGGGCTTGGATGGTAACATTTAAACATCTCATGGCGTTCCCGCTTTTTGCTACGGCTATCTGGCTCCTTTGGGTACTTGGAATCCAAGCCGGGCAAGATGCGATTATCGGGGCACTTGTGGGCCTGCTCCTCGCTGGCCTTGGACTCTGGGGCATGGGCGTGTGGAGCTCTCCGTCTCGGTCAAAACGGGTTCGGGTGTTTGGCCGAGTCTTCGCAATTACCCTTATCGGTCTGGGAGCATACGGAGCATGGAGTAGCATCCAAGTCCCCTCCTCTCATGCGAGCGCCGCGGGCACTGCGATGGACAAGTACGGGCTAACTTGGGAACCTTATTCTGACGAGCGCCTCAATCAGTTAACCGCAGCCTCAAAGCCCGTGTATATCGATTTCACCGCTGCCTGGTGCATCACCTGCCAAGTAAATAAGCGCCTCGTACTTGCCTCAGCTGAGGTCCGAGCGGAGCTTAAAGGTCACAAAATTACCCTCCTGCGCGGAGACTGGACCAACAAGGACGAGAAAATTACAAAGGCTCTCGCGCGGTACGGTAGACAGGGCGTGCCGGTCAATGTGCTTTACTCGGGCAAGCCAGGAGAGACTCCGCATATATTTCCGTCATTGCTAACTCCCTCTATCGTTCTGGAAGAACTACGAAAGTTGGAGTAACCCCTTTTTGAGCGCACTTGTGCCGCGGCTCATTCTCTCCTAGCATTCCAGCGGTTCGTACAAACAAAGGTAATGTGCCATGCGAAGCCTCGAATGTTTTTCTCTAGCTCTCTGCCTTTCCGCATTTAGTATCTTTGCCCCTCTTGCGACTACCCTTGTGCCCGTAAATGCCTCGGCAGAAGTTACCATCGGCAAATCAGCGCCCGACTTTACACTCCCCGGTTCCGACGGCGCATCGCACTCACTTTCTGAGTATCGCGGCAAGTTCGTTGTGCTTGAGTGGCTCAATGCAGAATGCCCCTACGTCCGCAAGCATTACGAGAGCGGCAATATGCAGGCCCTTCAAAAGAAGTACACAGACACGGGCGTTATCTGGCTTGCTGTAAATTCCTCCGCTCCCGGAAAGCAGGGTCATCTTACCGCCGAACTGGCCAATGAATTCGTAGCGGCCAAGAAGGCCTCCCCCTCTACTATTCTCCTTGATCCCGATGGTCGCGTTGGAAAATTAATGGGAGCATCCGCAACACCACATATGTTCGTCATTAGTCCCACGGGAAATGTTATTTACGCAGGGGCAATTGACGACAACGATTCTACCCGACTCTCTTCAATTGAAGGGGCGACTAACTATGTCGCGAGCGCACTTGATGAAGGCATGTCAGGGAAGCGGGTCACTATTGCTTCGACCCAGGCCTATGGCTGCTCCATTAAGTATGCGACCTGATCGTCTCTGTTAGCAGCGCGCCTTGCTAAGCAGTTGCAGGCGGCATTACTAGGGCCCCCTCTGCCACATGCGTGGGCACATGCGTGGGCACATGCGTGGGCACCAATCCAACAACCGCCGCAACTTCTAACGCACCTACTGCTACCGCAAAAGGTTCTGAACAGCGCATAGTTGCAGTCATCAGGGCGGCAAGGTGTTCTGCGGCAGTTCCCTCTATTCCAAGCTTTGCCCAAGCGCTCGCAAGGATTGCGGGAGCTCCGCGCATGGCGAGCAAGAGCTCAAGCCCCTGCCTCACATGCTGTGATCGTAGGCGTTCAGTTTCCGGGGCATACAACTCAATAACATCCTGACGCATTGCAAGTTCATAGCCACGAGCGAGAGCACGTATCCCCCAAAATGACTGGCCAAGAACTTTATCGGTAGGGTCACAAGGACGCGGAGGTACCCGCGTAAGATCACTGTAGCCGTTGAAACCAAAGAACCTCTCGAGGCGATTGATAGCCTGAGTAACGAGAAATTCCATCCCACTATTCATTCGGGAATTAATACAAACAGTCTTTGCACTTCCATCAATCGAGAGAGGAATTGCGGGCGACATCGATAATCGCTCAAGAAAGAGCACTAGGGCGTCTTCTGGCATTTCGCTGATCGGAGGGGGACGGGATGCGGCCAACATAAAGGAGAACCACCTGCTACACTAGGCGGACCATACACCCAGGCTAGCCCCCTAAGCTAGAAGTGCAGGCAACTATTTCGGGCCTGCCGCCACAGCAGCCCCTTAAGATAAAGGAAGAGTCCGAATTACGCACGTTCAATCGCGATAATTTCCTTCTCTTCCATGCCCATGGATTTCAAAGGTTCTGCCCGTTTTTTTGATTTCAAGATGTAACTCCCGATTGCCCGTAGGGCAATGCATCACTTCACCGTAATAGAATGGCTGAAAGAGTGCCGTCATTCATAAGGTAGCGACTAGCCCCGCTGTCATTCGAAACAACGGGGCTAAAATTACCTCTCCGAAATCCTAGCCAACGAAGAGCTTTGACTGCACAGCCTTAACTCCCTTGACAGACCGTGCAAGAGCAATGGCTTGAGTTGCCTCTTTCTGAGAAGCGACGACACCCTTAAGAGTTACCACTCCCTTAAAGCTATCAACGTTAATATCCAATCCTGACACAGTAGAATCAGCAAGTAGCTTAACTTTGACGCTGCTTACGATTCCCTGATCGTCAATCGTCTCTGCCACGGAACGGTCTTCCTGCGTCGCAACATAAGCAACTTCTGCCCCTGCACCGGCTGCAGCAAGCCAGCAGCCGCCCAAGCAAAGGCTTGAACCAAGAAGCAATCCCAGACCAAAGATGCGTACGTTAATGATAGAACCCATTGAAATATCCTTTAATAAAAGAAGTGTTTTAATGTGCCTCGTTTTAAACCTGTTCGCCCGCTTCCTATATGATTGGCATCAGTGAGTTGCTATTGCTTAAGCCCGCCTCGGTGAGTCTCAATGGCCATAACGCCCAGACCCTGAGAAGAATCATATGGACTTCCACTCATGACCTTCTCTCAGGGCTAGTAGAGGAGAAGCAAATCACTGGGTATGTTGCGCTTGGACGAGAGCAGGCAGAACTCTTCCTAGAGCTCCTCTTCAGTACAGCTCTGGCAATGGTAATGCGTTTGGGATTACGGTTTGCGCCTTAGACTCAAGAGAGGTACCGCTTTCTATTTCGGGGCCGACATATAAATCAGTCGGATCTGAAGAAATCAGTTGTCCCGTGGTTCGCGCCTCCAGTACCTTCAATTCACTTCCCATCAGGGTGTTACGGCGACGATAAACGATGCTTGGTGTTGGCTTAAAACGTCCTGCCGGTTGGATTTCCTTAATATTATTTTTTATCTTACTCATACGCTCCTCGATCTCAGGTTCTAACTTTTCTTAATTATAAACTGGTTCTGCTCCCGTCGACTTTCTCCCCATCAGTAGTTAAAATAATATGCTCTCCATTTACTATTTAACTTGATTCGAGTTTATGATTGCCATCAGACTGAAGCGCAGGAGCTTCGGACTCGAGCACCATCATCCCCCAACTACTGCTAGGCTTTCGAACGAGGGTGCTAGCCCTTATATCTCACTGGACCCCTAAGGGGTCCGTGAGATTGCGTTGGAAATCGGCCATCCGGGCCGATTTCCAGCAAATCACCCTCTACGCTCGCCACGACAAAAAGTGCCTCGCTCCGAGGGTGATTCAAATCTCTCCCGTT
>Ga0105049_10005159_pt1 | contig 15241 bp, 13 predicted proteins | sample MAT06_FD_78087 | JGI IMG/M metagenome (GOLD analysis project Ga0105049, IMG submission 78087) | Freshwater microbial communities from Lake Fryxell liftoff mats and glacier meltwater in Antarctica - MAT-06 | ecosystem: Environmental > Aquatic > Freshwater > Ice > Liftoff microbial mat | place... | reverse complement strand
TGTTGGCCCCCGTGTCCTGCAACTCGTTGATGGTCAACATCTGCACTGGCGCGACCGCCCACGCCCGTTTCCCACTTCGCACCAGTGTCGTCGGGCTGGCAACCGTGACGCCCGGAAAGCCTCGCCAGAAACCCGACCAGTGGATACCGCGAATCACCGGCAACTCGGCTACCCAGCGAGTTCCGAGCATCGAGATCAAATCTCGTGATCGTATCCATTCTGGGTCCCCTTGCGGTGGAATCGCATCGCATTCCCGCAGGGCAAGACGGCATTGCAGACGGATAAACTCCGCCCGTGTCGCGTCGCTTTGATGACATCGTCGAAGAACTTCAAATCGCGATCCTCGTTGCTACCTGCGATATTCTGCCAGCCGGGTTTCTCCCCCTTGGGATCGGTTTTTGAGACCGTGTTCAATCCTTGCATGTAAACGCAAATCGCTTCCGGCCACTGCTTGTGGTAGGCGAACTTCGTGGCGGCGTACTTCATCGTCCCGCCGTGCCCGTGGAACGCGAAGACAACCGGGGCCGCTTCCTTGTCCGCCTTCTCGGGGATGTAGACCAAGGCTTCTCGCTTCACATCGCCAACGGTCCACTCCATCTTTTTGGGGTCTGCCGCAGTAGCGACCGTCGAACTTGTCCATCCAAGCAAGGCGACGAACAGAAATCGCGTCATCGGGAATCCTCGTGGTGGGTTGGGAATTTCGCCGCTTGCGGCATCGCGATAGTACAGCATCACAGCACGAGCGACTTCGTGAGTACCTTCGACCGTCGGCCGCTGTGCTCGTACTTCTCGCGGCGAGTTGGCGGTAGGTCGTCGGGTGTGCCCTGCTTGAAGCCGGCTTTCTGTTCGAAGTAGTTCACGGCTTGCGTCGAGAGGCAGAACAGCGTGGCCAGCCCCTTCGAGCGGGCGAGGTTCTCGGCGTACTGGATCAACTTGCGGCCGATACCCTGGTTCTCATAGCGTTCATCCACGAAGACCGATGCGACCTCGGCCATGCTCTGTTCGTGGTAAACGTGCAAAGCGGCGCAGGCAATCGCGTTGCGGTCCACCTCGAAGACGAAGTAATCGCCGATGATCTTCTCCAACTCGGCCCGCGTGCGTTTCACCAACTCGTCGTTTTGAGCGCCTTTCTGGGTGAGCGCAAAGACGGCACGCACATCTTTCTTTTGCGCCGTGCGGATCGCCTGGTACTCATTCGCGTAGACCAGCGTGCCGATGCCTTCATTCGAGAAGACTTCCCCCAATAAGCCTTCCTGTTCGCGGCCATCAATGATGTGGACCCGCTCGATGCCTTCCTTGCCGGCCCGCACGGCGTGCGTGAGTTTGGTCATCGCTTCCGGGGTAAGGTCTCCCTTGTGCCGCTTCAGGTACACTTCGGCTTCTTGCACGGTGAGTTGGCGGACCACACCGTCCGGCCCGCGAACGCCGCCCTCCGTGTTCAGGTACACGAGTTTTACGGCTCGCAACGCCTTCGCCACTTCCACGGCCACGGCGTCGGAGTTCAGCCGGTAGGAACTGCCCGTGCCATCGATTCCCACGGGTGGCACCACGGGGATGATGTCGTGTTCGAGGAGCGTTTGCAGCAAGACCGTGTCGATGCGTTCGACCTTGCCCGTGAAGAGGTGATCGACGCCGCCGAGGATGCCGGCTGGGTGCGCGACGACGGCATTGGGACACGCGGCTCGCAGATCGTTGGCGGAAAGCCCTTCGAGGATTTCGTGTGTGACGCGGTTAGCCGCTGTGAGCGCGACTTGGAGAGTGTCCTTATCGGTGATGCCGGTGCCGTCGAGATCGGAGGGAACCACCCGCGTGAGTTCGGCGTAACGGCGAATCTGGTGAGCAGCGCCGTGGACGAGCGCGACACGGATGCTCAGACTTCGCAAGAGCGCGATATCGAGCAACAAGTTCGGGAAGTTGTCGTCCTCGACAACCGCGCCATCAATGGCGATGACGAACACCCGGTCGCGGAACCGGGGAACGTAGCGCAGGATTTCGCGGAAGTGGGTGAGCCGTTCGTGCATCGTTTTGGGTGGTGAGTGTTTGGTGTTTGGTGTTTGGTGTTGGGATATTCACGGTAGGCCCGCCAGGGGTTTCGTTACGCTGCGCTTCACTTCACCCCTGGCTACTCGTCGGTCGCCCTTCAGGCTGCAAAGACAAAGCTCATTGAGCCTGGTTTTAGCCCGGATGGGCGTCGGATGGTAGCCAGGGGTGCAGCGCTTCGCGCAACCCCTGGCGTTAGGCGTACAGAGACACAATTATGAGCGTTCGGTCGCTGTTGACGCAAAGTCCCGGCTTGCCGGGGTGCAATAACTCGCGCACATGCCCCTTACCTGGGAACAGCCGATGGAACGCGAATGCAATGCCGATTCGGCCATCGCCCCGCGTGCATCTAGAATACCATCACCATCCGGCACGGCGACACCTTCCCTGTTCAAGAATCGCAGACCCGGAACCAACTAACAACCACCCCACAACCACCGACCACCGTGAACTATGCCCGAGAACGTCATCATCATCGGCTCTGGCCCGGCCGCCTGGACCGCCGCCATCTATGCGTCGCGTGCGCAACTCAACCCCATCGTCTTCCAAGGTAACCCCTACGATAACAAGAACAAGCAGAACGGCACCATGCCGCTCGGTCAACTTGCTCTGACCACGGAAGTCGAGAACTTCCCGTCTTGGCCCGCTGGCGACACCCGCCAGTACCTCAAAACCGCCCTCAAGCCCGACGATGTGGATTTCCCTTACTGGGTCGCCGACAACAAAGAACAGCCCACGCACGGCATCAACGGCCCAGAACTGATGGCCCTGATGCGCCAACAAGCCAAGAACTTCGGCACCCGCGTCGAATCGAAGGACGTGGTGAAGGTCGATCTCAAGAAACGGCCGTTCACGGTGACCACGCACGACGGACAAACCATCGAATCGCACACGCTCATCATCTCCACCGGCGCGCGGGCGAACTACCTCGGATTGCCCAGCGAAGACAAATACAAGAACAAGGGCGTCTCGGCGTGCGCCGTGTGCGATGGCTTCCTCCCGATGTTCCGCAACAAGCCCATCGCCGTCGTCGGTGCTGGCGATTCGGCCTGCGAAGAAGCGACGTATCTCACGAAGTTCGGCAGCAAAATCTACATGATCGTGCGCCGTGACTCGATGCGAGCCAGCAAGATCATGGCCGACCGCGCGAAGGCGAACCCCAAGATCGAGGTGAAGTGGAACACCGTGGTCGAGGAAGTGCTGGGCAATGAGAAGCAGGTCACCGGCGTGCGGCTGAAAAGCACCGTCGGCGCGGCAAGCGAAGAACTCGAAGTGGCCGGCATGTTCTGCGCGATCGGGCACACGCCGAACACGACTTTCCTGGACGGGCAATTGGAACTGCACCTGTCGGGCTATGTAAAATGGACAACCGTTGCACGCACTTTCACGAGCGTGGAAGGCGTCTTCGCGGCGGGTGATGTCGCCGACGACTACTATAAACAAGCCATCTCCGCCGCTGGCACCGGCTGCATGGCCGCCCTCGACGCCGAACGCTACCTCGGCCACCACGGCATCGTGTGACCTGTTGGTCGTATCGGCGTGTGTGAAGAACCCCCGGCAAGCCGGGGGCTATCTGGCCGATGTCTTCATATAGTCCCCGGCTTGCCGGGGACTTATTTTGCAATGGGCACGCTTCAACCATGCTCCCCTTGCTTCGCGGATCGGATACAATCACCTCGCCGGACTTCTCCACCATACCAAAACGGGGCGACTTCTCATGGCCACAACCGCGACGACAAACCGCGTGCCCGTCACCGTGCTGACTGGCTTCCTCGGGGCGGGCAAAACCACGCTCCTCAACCACATCCTGACCGCACATCACGGCAAGAAGATCGCCGTCATCGAGAACGAGTTCGGCGAGATTGGTGTGGATCAAGACCTCGTCATCAATGCCGAGGAAGAAATCTTCGAGATGAACAACGGGTGCATCTGCTGCACCGTGCGTGGCGACCTCATCCGCATTCTCGGCACCCTGATGAAGCGGCGCGATAAGTTCGATTACATCCTGATCGAAACCACCGGCATGGCTGACCCCGGCCCGGTCGCGCAGACGTTCTTCATGGACGACGAAGTCCAGGCGAAAACCACTATCGACGGCATCGTCACGCTCGTGGACGCCAAGCACATCATGCTGCACTGGGACGCGCGCGAAGTCCAGGAGCAGATCGCTTTCGCCGACGTTATCATGCTGAACAAGACGGACCTTGTGAGCAGCACGGAACTCGATGCGCTCGAACGCCGCATCAAGAAGATGAACGCCGTCGCCAAGGTTTATCGTACTCAGAACTCGCAGATCGACCTTAACCACGTCCTGAACGTCAAGGGCTTCGACCTCGACCGTATTCTGCAACACGAACCCGACTTCCTCAAGGATGGCGGCCACAAACACGAACACCACGAGGAGACGCTTTCCCTGGGCGTTCAGCTTGAGAAGAAGCACGTCGCCGCGAAGCAAGAAGAACACCACGACCACGTTCACGATGAATCGGTGACGAGCGTTGGGATCACCATCCCCGGCGACTTGGACTCGAAGAAATTGAACAAGTGGATGAGCGAGTTGTTACAGGTGAAGGGTGGCGACATCTTCCGCATGAAGGGCGTTCTGAGCATCAAGGGCGACCCAAACCGCTTCGTCTTCCAGGGCGTCCACATGCTCTTTGACGGCAAAGTCGATAAGCCCTGGGGCCAAACCCCGCGCTCGAACAAACTGATCTTCATCGGCCGCAACCTGAACCGCGACGAACTCACGGAAGGCTTCAAGAAGTGCCTCGGCTGAGAAAGCCGACTTGGCTTCTGCGGCTCCGATCTCTCGCATTCTCGTCACACTGATCCGCAGTGTGATGAAGGCAGAAACGCAACCGCTTCGTGGTCTCCTCTTGAGTCCCGCCCTACGAGATGCGCGACAGGCTCACGGGGCCGCCGGAACGCCTTTCAGGCTTTGTTTGAGCTTCCAGAACCCAAACTTCACGAGTGCTTCCGGCCGATTCGCTTCGGTCAGGTAGTACCGGGTGTACGAGTAGGTAGCTCCGCCAACGCCGTTCGCCTTGTACTGATCGGTGAACCCGTAGTCTTCGAGTTTCTCGCCGCTCAAAATCAGCGAGACGGCGAGCGCCACATCGCGGATTTGAACCTCGTGGACCGGCCATTCGTTGACGGGCTTGCCTGGGACATTCACGCGGATGCTCGTCAGGACCGTGGATTCCCCCAGCGCTTTCTCCAAAAGCGGCAGGTGGCTCTTGTTGCCGAGGCGGGCAAGTATCGCGGCGGCGTTCCCGCGTTGATAAACCACGGCACCTTTGGCCTCGAAGATTCGGGCCGCGATTCGGCAGGCGTGTTCCGGCAAACCCAGGCTCGATGCCACGGTCGTGGCATACGTCATATCGACGGGGTCTTTGCGCGAGTCGAGCCAGGCGATGGCAATGGCCCGGTAAACCTTCCCTTTGTCATCCGGGTTCTGAGCGGCGGACATAAACCCCGAGGCTGAAAGCAGCACGCTGATGGGAGCCGTTCGCGGTGGGACGTTGTTGGGAACCAGCGACTCGCCGAAGAGCAGCGTGGTGATGTCCGCCGCAGTTGGCTCGCGGCGGAGACCCGGTTGCGTTACCATTCCATTGATGAACACGGCCCGCGGATACTTTTGCGAGTAAAGTTCCTGCCGCCGGGTCGCGACAAGCCCACCGAGTTCCGGTTGGTATCCACTGGCCGCCAGGAGAATCTGCCGGTTCGCGGAGGTAGCGAGTAAATCGGCGAACACCTCGCGGGCAGCCCGGTCGAGCGAACGATTCGCGTAAACCGGATACCCGAAAATCGACCATTCGTTGCGGGCCAGGGATCGGAAACCGTCCCAGCCGGGCAGGTCGTGTTCATACTTCCCGTCGGCGTCGGCCAGGAACGTTTCCAGCCTGGCTTTCAACTCCAACGAAGTAGCTTTGGGAAGTAGCGTGAGGCACCGCGACCGCACTTCCGTGCTGGGGTCATTGGTCGCCGCCTCCAAGAGCGCGACGCGGGCCAACCGGCCCATCCTGGCGAGTTCCCGCTCGGCGTCTTCACGCACGGCGAACTCATCGTTTCCAAGTTTCTCGACGAGGTCGCGCGCTTTCGCGATATCGGCGGGTGGGACCACGAGCGACTTCGGGTCGGGCGACGCGGCGACGACCGGATTGCCTCCGGCACCAACGAGCAGCAATAGCGTACAGAACCGGAACATGAGCAACCCCTCGGCAGCGGAGAGAGGCGGGAAGCAAGAAAAAGTGGGTTCGGTGGGTGTTCACCCCGCCAGACTCGGCATTATATCGGAGGAACGGCCGCGCGTCGATCACCTGGATAAGATTACCTGGGTCGGTTGATTGTTTCCCAGGGACGAATGCCACACACCGGTAAAACCCCATGCGTATCCTCCTCGCCGCGCTCGCGTTGTTCGCCCTCGCCGCTGATTTCGCGGACGTGAACCCCAACGTCTTTGGTCCGGACGACCCGCGCACCAAAGACCTTCCCAAAATGATGGGTGCGGACGCCAAGCGGCGCATGCAGGAAGCGAATCTGCGCGAGTCGAAGGCGTTCGCAGCGGTCTCCACGAAAGCCGAGTGGGAGAAGTACCGCGATGTCCGCATCAAAGCGCTGCGTGAATCGCTCGGCACGTTCCCCGAAGCGCCCAAGAACATGCCTATCAAGGTCACGAAAGAACTGGAAGGGGACGGCTTCGTCATCCGCAACATCCTGTACGAATCGCGGCCGGGGTTGTGGGTGAGCGCTAATCTGTACCTCCCCGCGAAACCGCCCGCCAAGATGCCGGGAATCATCATCTCGCACGCTCACCACACGCCCAAGACGCAAGGCGAGCTTCAAGATATGGGCATGACGTGGGCACGCGCCGGCGTCGCGGTTCTGGTGCCCGATCACTTGGGCCACGGCGAACGTCGGCAACACGATTTCGCCACCGAAAAGGACTACGACAAGCCGTTCCGCGTGAGCCGGCAGGATTACTTCTTCCGGTACAACTCGAACCTGCAACTCTCGGCTGCGGGCGAATCCCTGATGGGTTGGATGGTGTGGGACTTGATGCGGGGCGTCGATGTGTTGTTGAAGCAACCTGGTATCGACAAGAGCCGCATCATCATGTTGGGCGCGGTCGCGGGCGGCGGCGACCCGGCGGGCGTGACGGCAGCACTCGACGACCGAATCGCCTGCGTGGTGCCGTTCAACTTCGGCGGGTGGCAGCCGGAATCGACAGTAAAAGAAAGCCCCGACTCTAACTTCGCATGGTTCGGCGACGGCTACTGGGAGTCTACGCGAGGGCTACGCAACGGTGCCCGCGACGGCTACGCTCACTTCGTAATCGTCGGTAGCGTGGCTCCGCGAAAGGTGATCTACGCCCACGAATTCGCCCTGGATGAGAAAACCGACCCGGCTTACCCGCGCTTGCAGAAAATCTTCAACGTGTACGATGCGAAAGATGCGTTGCGAATCGCCCACGGCGCGGGCAGCGTGCGGAATAACGGCCCGGAGAACACGCACTGCACACACATCGGCGCGGTCCACCGCAAGATGATCTACCCCGCGCTCAAAGACTGGTTCGGCATGGCGATCCCCGAAGAGTACAGCCGCCGCCTCGCGGCCAGCGACTTGATGTGCTGGACCGAGAACGCGAAGAAGGAGTTGCAGCCAAAGAAGTTACATGAAGTCGCAGGGGTGTTGGTAAAACAAGGGGAAGCAGACTTCCGCCGCCGCATGCTCGGCCTTAAACAAGGTGAGTGGGCAGCAGAGCAAAGTGCGAGTTGGTCGAAATTGCTTGGCGACATCGAACCCCCCGCGAAGCCGAAGCTCATTGACGGAAAGGTCGAAGCCGTTCCGGGCGGTCAACTCGCTCGTTTTGCGCTGGAAGTGGAACCGGGCATCGTGGTGCCCTTCCTTGTAATCACGCCGAAAGGTGCGAAGGGGCAGTTGCCTGTCGTCGTGATGGTCGCGCAGGGCGGGAAAGCCGGCTTCCTGAAAGAACGTGGCGACGTGATTGCGGCGTTTCTCAAGGGCGGCATCGTGGTGTGTCTGGCAGATGTTCGCGGCACCGGCGAAACTCAACCGGGCAGTTCCGCCGAACGCGGCAGTTCTCGCACGTCGATCTCGCAAACGAACCTCATCCTGGGCCAACCCGTGATCGGTTCGCAGCTCCGCGACTTGCGAAGCGTGATCCGTTGGTTGCAATCCCGCAAGGAGGAGATTGACCCGACGAAGATCGCGGTGTGGGGCGATTCTTTTGCACCCACGAACAAAGTCGATGCAAAACTGGCGTTGCCTCTCGACTCGGCACAATTCCCAACCATTGCGGAACCGGGTGCAGCGCTCCTTGCAAGTTTGGCGGCGCAATTTGAATCGGAGGTGTGGATGTGCGTCTGCAACGGCGGACTGGCCACAGCCAGCACACTCTTCGACTCACCATACCTCTACGTGCCTCACGATGCCATTGTCCCCGCTGTCATGCCAGTTGGCGGAGCCATCTATTTGGGTAAAGGCGTGAGCAATCACCCGAATAACGTAGATGTTTCAAACCGTTTCGTCGGAAAGGAACCGGCGTTGCTCACGGTCGAAGCGGAACTGGTCATCAAGCGACTCAAAACTGGAGTGAACCCGCGGTTAACCCCCAAGTGAATCCAGCACGCGGCGGAAGTTCACGACTTCGACCGGGAAGGCTGCGTCGGCGACGACACGCGGGAAGTGCGGATCGACCCACCCGCGTTCGGCAGCGACTTCCCACGACGTTCCCACGTCAATATCGACCGACTTCAGCAGCACTAGGCGTTCGGCCTCGTACACCACCGCGGCGCGGGCGGCGATGCTGTCGGTAGTCACGCCCCACGAGTGCGGCAGCGCTCCGGGCCGCTCGTCGTCTTCGAGGGAGAAGGCGAGGCAATCGAGAACCCGCACGGCGGACGCGGTCGGGGGTTCTCGCAGCAAGAGATGCCGCAGCAGTGCAGATGTCACGTCGAGCGCACGCAGGGCGAGCCAGTGCGAAACGACTTCGCCGAAGTGGTGTGTGGCGTCCCACGTCCGCACGGCGTCGGCCGCGTCCCCGCCACCCGGAACGAGTAGCACATCGGCTTCGAGCGAATCGAGGTACGCACGCAAGCCCAGGCCGAGTTTCGGGTGGTCGAACAGGCTGCCGCCGACCTTCACGACGATCACGGGCTGGCCTCGCCACGCCATTCGCCGCGGAACATCGTGCGGCGTTCGGCGGGGTGGTTCGCAAAGAGCAGTTCGTGCGGCGGGGCATCGCGGTCGGGGAGCGGCACGGCGACCATGTCGGCGGACTTGCCGGCTTCCAGGCTCCCGCAGACGTCGGCCCAACCGAGGGCTTCGGCACCGGAGAGGGTGACCATTCGGAGGAGCGCATCGGCTGGGAAGTCGGGGTAGCGGGCGTGAACGAAGCGGGCTTCCGCGAGAATGTCGAGGTCCGGGTTCGACGCAAGACTATCCGTGCCGAGGCAAACCCGCACGCCACGTTCCAGGAACTTGCGGAACGGGTGCGGGGGGTGGCCGAACGCCGCGTGCGTTCGCGGGCAGTACACGACGGATTGATTGGCCAGGAACGGGAACTCGGGCGACAGGTAGTTCCCATGAATGATGAGCGTGGATCGTGGCACTTTCCCGCTCACGACCGGAGTTAGAAATTTTACCCAATTTGAAGCCAGGGCGTCTTTTTGGTAAATGCCGAGAGCGGTCAGGAATTCGACGAATGGGCCAGTTCGGCGTTCGAGTAACTCCGCTTCGTGCGGTGACTCCGCGAGATGCGTCGCCGTCAAATTCTCCATCTGGAAGATCGCTTTTGCCGTGTGAACGTTCACACTATACGGGGCGTGTGGGCTGATCCCCCAGCGACACGTCGGCGTCGCGGGGTGAACTGCCGTTCCGGGTGGCGGCTTCTGATACCAGTTGATACCCGAAACAAAGGACGTGTGGTTCCAGGCAGCTTCGACCTGCTTATAGTTCAACCCGATCAACTCGTAATAGATCACGGCTCGTGTCTGGGCCGCTGCGACCGTGGCCCAACTCGCCCCTTCGGAGGCGATGTCGCCGAGGAGTGTGGTTCCGAATCGCAGGCATTCCGCGAGGCCGGCGCGGGTGTCGGCCTGGGTTTGTTCCGGGGTGCGGGTGCGGCGGAAGGCGATCACGCCGCGAAGCCAGTCGGTGAAGTGTGCGGGATCGGTCGGCGTAATGCGGCCGCGTGCCCCGCTCAGGTCGAGATGGGTGTGGGCATTGACCAAGCCCGGAATCAGCGCGACGTTGCCGAGGTCTTCGTCCGGCGTGCGAACCCCGTGTGGTTCGACAGCCGCAATGCTGTCGCCTTGAACTGCCACGGTGCCGTGTGGAAGTGGCGGGCCGGACACCGGGAACACCCACCGGGCCGTGAATGTTCGGGCGTTGGAGTTTGAAGGGTCGCCTTGCCGCTCCATGGTCCTAACCTCGGAAAGCTGTGTCACTTTTCGACCTCAATCACCACGTCAAACTTGTGATAGCGGCCGAGGATGTCGCCCACGAACCGCACCCGCGACGTGCCCGCTTTGAGCGCTGTCAGCGCGACGACGGACTTCGTTTTGCTCGGTTTAGCCTTCTCCGACGGGACAAGTTTGAAGACCTCGTCGTCGAACAACCAGGCTCCCGCGTCGATGTCGCCGGGCGCGGCGGCACCCCCGCGCGGCAGAACGACCCCGTCGGCAACGAGTGTCACCGTTTGGCCAATCTTTGCCTTCACCCGGTACTTCGGAATCTCCGCGTTCTCGTCCTCTGGCTTTCCCAACTCTACTCCCACCGCCGAAAGTTTGAACTCGGCCCCGCTCCCTCGAACGGCACCACAGACCGCGAGAACGGCAGCCGTGGCGAACAGGCAACGCTTCAGGATCGTCATGAGCTTTCCCCCTGGATGTGGACCCTCCGTTATTCTTATCAGCGGCACGGTCGAAAGCTATCGCCTCAGGCGCTCGGTGTTGCGCACTCGATGCAGCCGGTCGAATGCGGCTTACGGGTCTTTCTTCGGTTGCTCTTCCTGACGGTTTTCGAGGAACCAGCGTTCGCCGATCTTGCGGAAGTAGACGGCGCGGTCCTTCACGTCCGGGTGGGTGGCCTTCGCGCCGGTTTCGACGTCCTCGAACTTGCCGTCCTTCAGGATTTTCTTCATGTCCTTGATCGACTGTGGATCGTTCAGCAGCTTGTCTTCCACATCGCGGACGAGTTGCTTGAACGCGAGTTCGCGGCTCTTGGCCACGATGAGAGCGGCGAACTTCACACGGTCCGTGGGAAGGCGCTCTTCGGGCTTGTATTTCTCGGGGTTGCGGATTTGAGCGTCACGCTGGCGCGAAAGTTCCTGTTCGGCGGGTGCCTCGAATTGCTTCGCCCGGTCGCCGAGTCGCAGATCGACGAAGCCGGGGTCCATCAGATGCGCCACCAGATAAGGCAAGTCGCTGCGTTCAATCGCTTCAACGGTGGAAGCCAGGGCACGCTTGGCCGTGTCTTGGGGGAAAGCCTTCAATCGAACGGGAAAGCCGAAGCGCGGGTCGGTGTCCTTGGGGACTTCCCCGCCCGGCGGTTGGCACCATGCGAACCCAACGGCACCGGCAAATAACGCGAGCGAGAAGATGAGCCGCATGATGGGTCTCCGCGGCGTACAATCACCGCATGGCAGGAAACACGTTCGGCAAGCTGTTCCGGGTCACCACGGCGGGCGTCAGCCACGGCCCCGGATATCTTTGTATTATCGACGGGTGCCCCGCCGGGCTTGAACTCGGCGTCGCGGATTTGCTCCCGGACTTGGCCCGCCGCAAACCGGGTCAATCGAAACTCACCACACAGCGCGACGAAGCCGACGCCCCGGAGATTTGGTCCGGCATCTTCGAGGGCCGCACCGACGGCACACCCATCGGTTTGCTGTTCCGCAACAGTGACCAGCGTAGCGGGGACTACGGCGACATCAAGGACAAGTACCGGCCCGGCCACGCCGACTTCACGTTCGATGCGAAGTACGGCTTTCGCGATTACCGGGGTGGCGGTCGCAGCAGCGCACGCGAAACCGTGTGCCGGGTAGCCGCTGGAGCCATTGCGAAGAAACTCCTGGCTCGTGAGGGAATCCGTGTTCTGGGCTACGTCACGCAAGTCGGCACCCTGAAAGCCGACATTCCCGATCCCACCGCGATCACCCTTGAGCAAGTGGAAGCGACACCCGTTCGCTGCCCGATTCCCGATGTCGCCGCCAGTATGATCGACCTGATCGATGCCGTGCGAAAGGACCGCGATTCCATCGGCGGGGTGTGCGAACTCGTCGCCGCGGGCGTGCCGCCGGGGTTGGGTGAACCCGTCTTCGACAAGCTCAAAGCCGACTTGGCGAAGGCGCTGTTATCGCTGCCCGCCGTCATGGGCTTCGAGTACGGCAACGGCTTCGCCGCCGCGGGTATGCGAGGTAGCGAGAACAACGACGTGTTCTCGCCGGGTTCCTCCCAATCACACATCACCACCGAGACTAATCGGCACGGCGGCATGCTCGGTGGCATCTCTTCTGGACTTCCCATCGTATGCCGCGTGGCGGTGAAGCCGACGAGTTCCATCCCGCGTTCGCAGCGCACGGTGACCCGCGACGGCGAGCCAACCGATATCCTCGTTAAGGGCCGGCACGACCCGTGTTTGCTCCCGCGATTCGTGCCGATGGGCGAAGCGATGTTCGCGCTCGTACTGATCGATCACTTGCTGCGTGCCCGGATTTCGCGGCTCTCAAGTTGACTCCGAATCGCGTTGATTTCGTTCCTTGGAGTACGACCGTCTTGGCCGCTGTTTTGATTATCCAACGCAATCAAGAAACGGGCAGGATGACCGCGCTCCGCGAATAATCCAATACGCGGTTTATCTGACTTACTGGCACGATCATTGCGACATCTCCTCGCAGCGGGCTGAGTCTACCATCACTTCCACGAGGAGGATAAATCATGAAATTCCTGCGTAAACCTATCATCGCACTGGGCGCTGCCTTGTGCGGTTTCCTGATCGCTGCTGCTGCCGAACCGCCACAACCACTGCCCGAAGATAAGAAGCCACCTGGGGAGAGGCCCGTTGCCTCGCCACTGGAAGGCGGATACACGATCGTCTCGGGTGAGCGGGACGGGAAGCCGATTCCCGAGGAACGCATCAAGGGAAGCATCGTCCGATTTGTCGGCGACAAAATCCTCGCGCACGACAAGGACAAAAAGGAGTTCTTCGCTGCGACCTACACTCTCGTGGGCGAGAAAAGCCCGTGGGTGATCAAGATGAAGAGCAGCAGCCCGAAGGAAGCGGAAGCCGTCGGCATGATTAAGAAGGAAGGCGACACCATTACCATCGTGTACGCTCTGCCCGGCGGCGACGCCCCGACGGACTTCAAGACCAAGGACAAACAGCACCTCTTCGTGCTGAAGAACCTCAACAAGGGCGACAAGCCCAAGGTCGAGAAGCCGTAAAGGACCGGAAAGCGATCACTGAAGCGAATAGGGGCAGGGCGCGAAAGTGCCCTGCCCCTATTCGCGCAAGCCCCTCATGGCTTCACTCCGCCGATGCCGTGTCCACTCCAATAACCAAACGCCCCAGTCTGCGCCGGCTCCCCTCCGCCCGAAAGCTAATTGGCAACGCTCCCAGTTCCGAAACTCGCACCTCAATGGCGACGACTTCCAAGTCGGTCCAGGGCGTGTTGTTGCCGTAATTCTGTCTCCCGCCGACGCCGGTCAGGTGAGCGCGGAGCGAGTTCAAGGTGCGCCACAACTTCCCCTTCTTCGACCAGCGGAAATCGTGGAGGTAGTACCGGCGGCCAGCGCTGGCGGCTTCGGAGAATAACCCGTCCGACTTGCGGCGCAACTTGAAGTAAACTTCCGAGAGGCCGCCCAACTCACGTTGTTCGGCAGCCTCCAACGGGCGGTCGTGTTCGTCCAGCCAGTCCGCGTAGGCAAGATGGGTGGTCACATCGTTTGGCTTTGCCATCAGTGCCGCGCGGAAACCATCCTCGTCTGTTTTGGGTAGCACGCTTTTTCGCTTCGCCATGTCGATTCCTTCCCAGGATACAATTCCCGCACCAGTTTGGAGATCGAAGAGATTCCAACACCCGGAATGCGAAGTGACCATGTCAGTGGTTGGCGGGTTGCCTCCATTTGGGAATATGTCACCGTTCGACCAACCTCCTGGGGACAGGTGTACCCATCGCTCCACATCGAATTTGACCACGAACTTGTTGAAGCGGTTGTTGCATTCGCAGCGACGCTCCCACCGGAGTATACGCCGGAACATTACCCGCAACTCAGGCAGTTTGTGAGCGAGTTCCACAGCAACCGGCGGTTGGCGGAGTGAAAGCTATCAGCTATCAGCCGTCAGCAAGAAAACCGAACAGTCGGTTAACGGCTCTCGTTTCCGTGGTTTGGTTGATAGCTGACAGCGTTTCTCGGTTCCAAAATTGTTGTCACCTCTCGGACGAGAGCGGCATTGTAACCCCGTAGACGAGTGGGTCCGCCAGGCTCCCCCGACTTACGCCGGTAGCCGGGTCAAACATTGTGGGCAAGATTCGGCGCAAACTTTGGGCCGGCTGACCTTCACTTATTGGGGCGGAGGCGGTATCACGCAACATACCAGATAATCCGAACCCAATCGTGCATCCGAACCGTCGAATAACAAGAGGAGGGCCGCGACCGAACCTGCTGCCCAAATTCCGCGTCGGTGAGACACACTTTTCTCGCAGGCGCATCTAGAATAGGGATGTAGGGTGGTCGCCACCCCCAACACCGGGAGACTAAAATGAGCACCACGCCTAACCGCGCAACGAACCCGGCAGGGAAGCCGCGGAAGAAGGATGTCACGCTCGCCCTTGCAACGGCCCGCCAGATGCTGCCGCTCGTGCAAAGCATCGTGACGGACATCGTGACGACCCGCCAGGCTCTCGCCAAACTCACGCCGGAACAAGAACGCCTGGAACGGCACCGCCGCGACCTCGTGTGGCAGGAACGCCAACGCCGCTATCAGGTTACGGACGAAATCGCCGCCGCCGAGAAGATCCTGACCAACGCCGTGTCCGAACTCTCCGGGCTGGGGTTGAACCTCGTCGACGACGAACTCGGCGCGGTGGATTTCCCCACGAAAGTGAACGGCAAAGCCGCAGCCTTCACCTGGAAACTCGGCCAGGACGGCGTCGGCCAATGGCACTACCAGGGCG
>Ga0105049_10005157_pt1 | contig 15246 bp, 14 predicted proteins | sample MAT06_FD_78087 | JGI IMG/M metagenome (GOLD analysis project Ga0105049, IMG submission 78087) | Freshwater microbial communities from Lake Fryxell liftoff mats and glacier meltwater in Antarctica - MAT-06 | ecosystem: Environmental > Aquatic > Freshwater > Ice > Liftoff microbial mat | place... | reverse complement strand
GTCCGGAATCAATCCCGTTCTGACCGGAATCATTGCGTTTTCGTCCGGAATCAATCCCGTTCTGACCGGAATCATTGCGTTTTCGTCCGGAATCAATCCCGTTCTGACCGGAATCAATCCTTTTCGTCCGGAATCATTCCGTTTGCGTCGGAAACACGCCTGTGAGGTTCCGACGGGGGATTGAACGGCACTCTGCCTGTCGGGCCGTCCTGCTTTCAACCACGCAAAGTATTGCTCGTCGTCAACAGGGAAGTTATTTCCTACCCGTTCCTAAACGTTAAACGTTAAACATTCCGCTACTTCTGCCTGTTCGCCTGCGGCTGGAACAATCGCGGGCTATCGAGGTCGGCGAGGTCGCGGAAGTAGACGATCCGCGGTGCGCCGAGGTTGGTATCGATGACCGCCTCGACGCGGGCGACCGGGTTACCCGGGGTCGAGTAGCCAACCGACTGCACGCGGTAGACCATCGACGACCCGGTGACGAGCGTTTCGATGGCCCGGAGCTTTGGCTTCGTCAGGTTCGCGGAAGTGGCCAGCCAGGCCGCCGTCGTGTACGACAGTTCGCCGGGCGTGAGGCCATCGCGGGCGCTCATGATCGCGTCCACGTCGGCGTCTTCGAGGCCGGGCAAACCGGCGATCACCTCGCGCGGGGCCGTGTTGACGTTCAACCTGGGCACTAACTCCACGGCTTCCTTGGCTGCGAGTTTGTCGAGCAACTTGGGCAGAACTTCGCTCAACTGGCCAGAGTCATTCAGCGGAGAGTTGTAAACCATCGTCTTGCCTTTCCCGCCACCGCCACCACTGCGCGGGAGGTTCACCCGCGTGAATAACAGATCGTAAATCGAGTTGATCGCCCGGCCGCTGCTCGTGGTGCTTTCCAGTTTGGTTTCCACGGCGGTGACGAGTTGGGAGAGCGAACCAACCTCAACGTCCGTTGGTGCAGGCGGTTGCCCTTTACCTTGAATCGGGTTGCCTTGTGCATCCAACCGGGTGGAACCCCACAGTTTCACGGCCATGATGTAAGCCGATGCCTCGTCCCCGATGCCTGAAGCCTTGAGGGCGTCGTAGATGGCTTTCGGGGAGTCGCCGTTGATCCAGACTTTGAGTTGACCAGTGGAATCGACGCTCACGTCGCGGCCGAAAGTCGTGAGGTAGTCGGACCAACCGCGGTCGAGGCCACCACCGCCGGTCGTGTCATCGGAAATACCATTGCGGTTCTGATCCGTGCCATAGAGCAACTGCGCCGTCACATCCTTCACCAGAAGCAGTTCGTCGAGCGAGTTCAGCGGGCCGTTCTTGCACTTGTAGGGGTTACCGAGGCTTTGATAGTGCGAGTTCTCCGCCCCAATCGCACCGCCACCCGCCACGGCCGCACCCGAGCCGGGCGTGTCGTCGGCGTCCACCCAATCGACGATGTTCGCTGCGATGTCGGGCGTCATATTGGGAATCTTGGTCAGCGCATTGTACAGCAAATTGCCGTTCTTATCCTGGGCGATCAGCGCGTTGATGTTGAGCTTGCCGCCTTCATCGGTGACGGCGGCACGACGTTCGTAGATTCCGGCCCCCGTGGGCACAATCGCGATGATTCGGAACTTCGTATCCCGGCCCGAATTCTTGGGGTCGGCCCACACGGTCACATCGGTCCACGTCGGGTTGTCGGCCGTGGGGTCGCCACTCAACTGCGTGGTGACAAGGTCGCGGTCGGCGAGCATCGCGGCGGCGTAATGCACACCCGAAACCGCTGCGGCTCGCGCCCGGGCCGCGTCCGCCGTGCGACTTCCGGCGCGATACTCGGCCGTCATCGAATCGGTGAAGCGGTAAGCCATCAGAGCCAGAACGCTTACGACGATCAACACGGCAATGAGGACATAGCCCCGTCTTGTGGGTTGTGGGTGGGACGCGGGTTGTGAAGAATGAAGGAGCATCAGCCACCCCCGCCTTTCGTGCCACCGCCGGTCTTTCCGCCGCCCGTGCCACCACCTCCCGCGCCGCCCGTTGTGCCACCACCTGTCTTTCCGCCGCCGCGAGTGCCGCTACCCCCGCTCGTTCCTCCGCTCGTGCCTCCACTGGTGGAACTTGTGCCGGTGGTGCCGCCCGTCGCGGGCATGTCTTCGGTCGCCGCGGTCGGGTCGGCGGCCACGGGATCGACGAGTTCCGGTGTGGCGCTTCCGGGCGCGGTCCGCACGACGATCACCTGGGAAATCGTGCGAGTCAGAGCTTCACCACCGCGTGGGCTGGGGAACTTGAACGTGAGCGTGACGCGGATTGCTCGGGGTGGCGCGGGTGACTCACCACCGCCGCCAGTCCAAGTCTGCGACCATGTGGTGCCGTCCCAATACTCGAACAACACGACATCGACTTCCTCAACAAGCACGTCCGTATCTTCGGTGGATCGGTCGATATCCTCGACATTACCGACGCCATCGGCGGTGACCCACGGGCGTTCCTTGCGGCACAACCCACCGTTCGCACCCTTCCAGTAATCGATTCGCCAGAGGTCGCTTTTCTGCTGGTCGGCGGTCGCGCCTTGGTTCAGCAATCCCGGCGTCCCCAGCATGTCCGGCACGCGGCTGACGAAGATCGACATCGAAGTACCGTCTTCGCTGCTGATGACCCCAACCTGGAACGGGACGTTCGAGCTTGCCACCTCGTCGGTGGTATCGTCCGTCGTACTCGTGCCGGATGATGTCTGCGACGCGCTACTGGACATGGACGACGTGCCCGTCGGCGTGGTTGTCGTGGTTGTCGAGGTCGCCGTGGTTGCGGCCGTCGCGCTGGTTGTTGTCGAAGAACCGCTTGCCGGGGTTCCGCCGGACTTGGGCGGAGCCGGGCCGAGGATATTCGACAGGTCGAGCGACATCTGGTTGAAGATGGACCGGGACAAATCTTCGACTTCGACCGCGTCGCGGCTTGCCTGCGTCTGTTGCACGGTCATGTTGAGGGCGTAGTACAGCGCTGCCATGACCAGCAACCCCAGCACGAGCGCCAGGAGCAGTTCGAGGAGGGTAAAGCCCCGGCGTTTGGTCATTCGGGCTGCGTTCCCGCCACCAACCAACAGTAGCCGAGCACCATGAGACAATTTCATTGGTTCCCTCCGGTCGCGGTGGAATCGGGGCGGGTGACTTCGCCGGCAGCGCCCTTGACCGACGGGTCGAACACCATCTGGCTCACGGGGAACTCGAACATCCGGCCTTTGAAATTGCGGCTCACAGTGACCGTGACGAGGTACAAGTTCGTCGGCCCCTGTGGTTCGGCGGTCATGGTCCATTGCCAGCCCGCGTCGGAATTGTCGAACTCACCGCCTGGGGTGTCCAACGAGGTCACGCCGGATTCGACTTCGGCGAGTTTCGCTGACCCGAGGCGGGCAGCAGTGCTGGCGTTTTGGCTGTCCAGTTGGCGATCCGCACCCATGTTGACGAGGTAGCCGATGGCCACAATCGACATGGTGAGAATGGCGAGCGAGAGAATCACTTCAATGATCGTCAGGCCGGAGCGAATCTGAACCTTGGCGTGCGGGGGGCATAACCCCCCCGAGGGTTGAGAACGTCGAAGTCTCATTTCTGGCCTCCCGCCTTCGTTGTCGTCGTGACGCGGGTTTGGCCGGTGATGCCGCGGACTTCCACCTGGATTGGGTTGAAGTCCTTCTCCTTCACCAACACGAGGGCGTGGCGGGTTTCGCGGCAATCGCCCGTGGCTTTCATGGTCACCACGGTCACCCAACCGCCGGCCGAGGGGGTGCGTTCGTCGTCGACTTCGGCTTGAAGTTCGAGCGTCGCGCCGTCAAGGGTGTCTTCCGTACACTGTGAGTTCGGGCCGGGCGGGTTGTCGGCCTGCATGGAGTCGAACAGGTCGCCGTCCGGGGCCACGCGAATGCGGATCCTGTCCGCGTTCACGGCCACGCGGTACGGGGTGCCTTGCTCGATGGCTTTGGCGCGAGCCTCGGCCAACCGCGTGCGAAGCAAATCGCTGGCGGCCCGCTGCTTGGTGTTCCCATAGTATCCCGCGAACGACGGGATGAGAACCGCCCCGAGGATCAGCAGGATCGCGAGGACGACGATCATCTCGAAGATCGTGTAGCCGGCTCGGCGTTCTTCGGCGTGACGCATGGGTCGTGTCCTCCGTGGAACCAAATCTCAGCGAGACGTTGCATCAACGACCCATGTTGACATCGGGCACAATGATCTGCGGCTTGTTCGGTGGCTGACAGGTGACAACCGGCCGTTCGACAATTGAGCCGTCGGGTTGCGGCGAGTCCTGAAGTTGCACTTGGTACATCACGTTGGGCCAAGGGCTTTGGAACGCCTGTTGCCCTTGCTCCATCAGCGGGTAAACCTCGGATGGGTCCTGCGGCCAACGCTGACCGCTAGTTTGCGTGTAGAAGGTTTCATAGGCCTTCTTGATGGTGAGCATGTCGTTCTTGGCGCGGCCGACCTTGGCATCTTCGAGATAGCGGAAGACGGAGATCGAGGCGACGCCCGCGAGGATCACGAGGATGGCGACGACGACGAGCACTTCGAGGAGCGTGAAGCCCAGGCGACGTGTCGCGCGTTGCGGTCGATTCGAGCGGATGGTGAGCAGCATGACGCGGTTTCTCCGAGTAGCGGGCGGGCAATAGCGGGCGGATTTCCTGTAACTACTATAAGCGCGATGGCCTTAACCAATTATGAGAGGGCAGGCGAGCGGGGGACGTAAGTCCCCTGTTCTTCTCGTCGAGATGCAAAGAACAGGGGACTTACGTCCCCCGCTCGCCTTACACCGCGCTACCCATCTTGAAGATCGGCAAGAGCAAGCCGGCCACGATGATGAGGACGAACACGGCCATCACGAGCAGCATGATGGGTTCGAGCAATTTCACCATCAGGTCGAGGTTGCGGCTGGTGCGTTTCTCCAGGCTGTCGGCTACCTGAATCAGCACGGTTTCCAGGCTGTTGGCTTCCTCGGCGATGGTAATCATTTCCACGACATCCGATGGGAAATAGCCTGAGCGGCGGAGGGGGTCGGCGAGTTTCTGACCGGCGGTCACGTTCTCGGCAGCCTTTTCGATGGCGATGGACAACACGCGATTGCCGGTCGAGTCCTTGGCGATGTTCAGCGCCTTCAGGATGGGGATGCCGTTGTGGAGCATGGTCCCCAGGATGCGGCAGAAGCGTGAGAGGGCGAGGTTCAGGAAGATCGGCCCGAACAGTGGCAGGCGAATCTTGACGCGGTCCGCCCAGGTGCGGCCACCGCCGCGGATCCAACGGACGAACATGATGAACACCGTGACGGCCAGAATCGCAGCGGCGACGCCCCGCCAGGAGGCGAGGAAATCGCTGACGAGCATCAGGTATTGCGTCAGGATCGGGAGTTCGCCCTTTTCCTTGAGCTTCTCGAAGATTTTGGCGAACTTGGGGACGAAGAAGATCATCAGGATGTTGAGGACGAGGAACCCCGCGACGGCGAGGAACACGGGGTACGCCATCGCCCCGATGACCTTCGATTTCAAGTCTTCCTGGTGTTCGACGAAGTTGGCGATTCGCTTCAACACGTCTTCGAGGAACCCGCCTTCCTGGCCGGCGCGGATCATGCTGACGGCAAGTTCGTTGAACACATGCGGGTGCTGCCCCATCGCCTGGGCCAGGCCGGTGCCGTCGGCCACCTTTGACCGCACATCGCGGATAACGGACTGAAGCGTGGGGTTCGAGCTTTGCCGTTCGAGGAGTTCGAGGCAGCGCAACAGCGGTACGCCGGAATTGAGCAGGTCCGCGAGTTGCGAGAACATCGTGGCGAGTTGCCGGCCCTTCACTTTCTTCGTGAAGAATCCCGGCTTGGCCTTCGCGCCGAGCGCCTGACCGCGAGCCAGCGAGATGCGCACGGGGAACAACCCGCGACTATCCAGCGCAAGCGCGACTTCCCGCTCGCTGTTGGCGGTCAGCGTGCCCTTGGACTTGGTGCCCGTGCGGGCCAACGCTTCGTAAAGGAAATCAGGCATGGGTGGCGTTTAACGTTTAATGTTGAATGTTGAATGTTTAACGTTGACCGTTAAACGCGAGTGACGCGGTTGGTGGGTGCCGCATGCTTCAGCCCAATGCCCGTGAATTAAGCAAAAAACGTTGCGGTACAAGCACTTCGGGATGAGGCGTCGGTTCAATCGATGTTCACTCGGGGGGCTTACGCCACCCCGCTCGCCAGGTGTTTCGTGTTCTTCAACAGCAACCATATCTCCATGCGTTACAAGGGCGGATTACACCTGGCGAGCGTGGGTCGTAAGGCCCCCGAGTGAACCTCCGGTTGTCTTCAACATTAAACGTTAGCTGATGTCGCCGGCGGTTGTTCGCGTGACTTCTTCGATGGTCGTGGTGCCGGCGAGGACTTTGCGCCAGCCGTCTTGGCGGAGGGTAATCATGCCCGACTTGAGGGCTTCGAGGCGGATGACACCGGAGTTCACCCGCTGGCCAACGAGGTCTTTGATGACATCGTTGTTGACCATCAGTTCGTGAATGCCGGTTCGGCCACGGAAGCCCGATTGTCGGCACGCCCGGCACCCGACGCCCTTCCAGAGTTTGCCGTCGCTGGCCGCGGCTTCGCCCATCATATCGACCATGCCTTGCTGAATGGCGATGTCGGCGGCGGGCTTGATCGCGCCACCTCTGCGGAGCGGGAAGTCGAGCGGCATCATATCCGGGTCGGGGACGTACAGAACCTTGCACTCGGGGCACACGGTGCGGACGAGACGCTGGGCCATGATCCCTTCCACCGTGCTGGACACGAGGAATGGCTCGACACCCATGTCGATCATTCGGGTGAACGCGCTCGGGGCGTCGTTCGTGTGCAGCGTGCTGAAGACCATGTGCCCCGTGAGCGAAGCCTGGATGGCCATTTCGGCCGTCTCAAGGTCGCGGATTTCGCCCACGAGGATAACGTCCGGGTCGTGCCGCAGGATCGACCGCAACGCGGCGGCGAACGTCAGGCCGATCTTCGTGTGCGTCTGAATCTGCGAGATGCCATCTTGGTGGTACTCGACGGGGTCTTCCACCGTGATGATCTTGGTGACCTCGTCCTTGATCTCGTTGAGCGCCGAGTACAGCGTGGTGGACTTGCCGGAACCCGTGGGGCCGGTCACGAGGACGATGCCGTGGGGCCGGTCGATGAGTTGCTTGAACGTGTTGTACACGTCCGGGAGCATGCCGCAACTCTTCAGGTTGAAGGCCATGCGGCCCTTGTCGAGGAGCCGCATCACGATGCCTTCGCCGTGCGTCATCGGGATGATGGACACACGCACGTCGATCTCGCGGCCTTGCACCTTCATCTTGATGCGGCCGTCTTGCGGCAGGCGTTTCTCGGCGATGTTCAACCGCGCCATGATCTTGATGCGGCTGATGATCGCGGCCTGGAAGCGGTTGATCTCGGGCGGCAAGTTCTGGTTCTGAAGCAAACCGTCGATCCGGTAGCGAATGCGGATGCCCTTTTCTTCGCACTCAACGTGGATGTCGGACGCTCGCTCGTTGGCCGCTTCGATGAGAATCTGGTTCACGAGTTTGACGACGGAGGCTTCCTGAGCCTGCTTGGCGAGTTCGCTGTCGTCGGCTTCGATGCCTTCGAGGAATTCGATGTCGTCGTCGGTGTTGCGGGCTTCCTCGGCGAGCGCCGCGACCGTGTCGCCACCGACGCCGAAGTGCTGCTTGCGGAGCCGGGCGATTTCCCAACGCGGCGCGAGCACTGGCATCACATGCAAGCCGGTGAGCGTTTGGAGTTCGTCGAGGGCGTAGGCATCGAAGGGATCGCCGGTGGCGACGACGAGCGTGCCGTTGTGCCGGGCGATGGGCATGAGGTTCTTGCGGTGAACGAGCTTCTGCGGCATGGCCGCGAGCACATGCGCTTCGATGGTGGCGTGCGTGAGATCGACGAGTTCCAGGCCGAATACCTCGGCGAGAACGGGCAGCAAGGCTTCTTCCTTGATGAACCCCTTATCGATGAGCACTTGGTGCGGCGGAAACTCGGGGGCGTTTTTGATGGCCTCGGCCGCACGGGGGCCGTCGAATTCGGAAATCAGGCCACGGGCGGCGAGTGCTTCGAGCAACTGCATGGGAATCTCGCGTGACCCCAGGAACCGAAGCGGGGTGGAATTAGCTGAGAGTAACTGATTGTAGCCGGTAAGAAATGAGAATCTGCTGAAACAAGGTAAACGGCACGGCCTTCCGGCCGGTAAACGCGGCACGGCTGGCGTGGTGTGCGCGGGTTGGGCCGGGTAAAGTGGCCGTGGAGGTAAACGCGATGGCAAAACTCAGTTTGACTCAGTTCGGCGAACTTCGAGTGCCCGCCTGGGTAGTCGATCACCCCTCGTTTCTGAAGTGGTTTCGCTCCGGGGGCGTACCGGAAGATACTCGCATTGGGTACATCGACAACCAGGTGTGGGCCGAAAACATGGCCGAACGCGCCTTTGCCCACAACAAACTCAAGACACGCATCGCCCGCACCCTGGACGCATTGGTGGAGGAACACAACCTCGGCGTGTTCTTCGGCGACGGCATGGCGTTTACGAGTGAGGAGGGCGGGTTCACCAGCGTGCCAGACGCCATCTTCGCTTGTCAGCAGACCGTCGATAGTGGACGGGTACGGCTCACGGGCGGGCGGCGAAGTCACCAGGACACGGAGTTGGTCGGCCAACCGGACCTCGTGGTTGAAGTGGTGAGCGATTCGTCGGAATATAAGGATACCGAGTGGTTGATGGCGAACTATTGGAATGCCGGGGTGACGGAATACTGGGTGGTTGACGGCCGAGAGGAGCCGTTACGGTTCACGATCTATCAACGCGGTGAAAGGGGATTCGACGCAACCCTAGCCGCCGACGGGTGGACTCATTCCGTGGCTCTAGGGTATGCGTTCCGCTTCGTCGCGGGGCAAGAACAGATGGGCTTCCCGACCTACCGCCTTGAAGTCCGCTGAACAGGAGTTGGCATCGTGGAAACGGTCTTCGTCACAGGTTCGCGGCAAATCGACATCCCCGCTTCGGTGGTGGATTTCGAGTCTTTCCGCGATTGGTTGCACTCCGGCGACTTTCCCGAGCAAGGAAAGGTCTGCTTCATCAATGGCAAGGTGTGGGTGGACCTCAGCATGGAAGAGTTCTTCGCGCACGGCCAAGTGCGAACGGAAATCCGCCGGGTGTTGGCGAACATGATGAAGGAAACAAAGTTCGGCCGGTTCGCGCCGGAAGGCACGCGATACAGCCACCGCGAAACCAATCTCTCGACCGAACCGGACGGTATGGTCATCTCGCACGACGCCATGCTGAGTCGGCGGGTCGAACTCGTTGGTGGTCGAGATGGGGATCAAACCGAGGTGCTTGGCTCGCCCGAGATCGTGATCGAGATTGTCAGCCGCAGTTCCGAGGAAAAGGATACTGAGTGGGCGCTGGCATCGTACTTCGATGCGGGGATTCTGGAATACTGGCTGATCGACGCTCGCGAAGAAGACGACATCAAGTTCGACATCTGCAAGCGAGGCAAAACGGAGTTCACGCTAACCCGGAAGCAAAGTGGTTGGGTGAAGTCCGCCGTCCTGGGCATGTCGTTCCGGCTCGTTCAATCCGAAGCCGCCGACGCTCAACCCGAGTTCACCCTCGAAGTCCGCTGACGGATGCGGTCCAGCGCCCACGTTGCGGCTTCTCGAATGTCCGCTTCCCGGTCGAGTAACGCCTTTTCCAGTGCGGGAACTGCTCGCGCGTCGCCGACATTCCCCAGCACGATGGCAGCGTTTCGCAGCAGGCCCGCACGGCGGTTTCGCCATAGCGAGGTGTGCTTGAAGCGTTCCCGGAAGTCGTGCGCGTTCAAGCCGAGCAACTCAACGGGGTCGAGGCTTTCGAGGTCCGGGTGGTGCAGGAAGCCGATGGGGCCGGGTGATTCCTTGCGGTTCCAGGGGCACACGTCTTGGCACACGTCGCAGCCGTACAGCCAGTTCCCGATGCCTGGGCGAAGTTCGACAGGAATTTCGCCCCGAAGTTCGATGGTCAGGTAACTGATGCACTTCGTCGCGTCGAGGACGTTTGGCTTGACGAACGCCTGGGTGGGGCACGCATCCAAACACGCTGTGCAGGTGCCGCAATGGGACGTGGCGAACGGCGTGTCGGGCGTCAGTTCGAGATCAGTCAGGACCGCGGCGAGGAAGAAGAAACTGCCCCGCCGGGGGTTGATGAGCATCGTGTTCTTGCCGACCCAGCCCAACCCGGCACGTCGGGCGAAGTCGCCTTCCAAGAGCGGAGCCGTGCCCGTGACGCCGTGAGCGCGACAACCCGGCACCTCGGCTTCGAGCCACGCCGACAGGATGTTAACGCGATCCCAGATGAAGCGGTGGTAGTCCGGCCCTTGGGCGTAGCTGGCCACTTGCCCGGAGTGCGGGTTGGGTGTCGGGTGTCGGGTGTCGGGTGAAAAATCGGAACCCGAGGCGTCCGCATCCGCCGTCTTCCCGCTCCCCGCTCCCCGCTCCCCGCTCCCCGACCCATACTCCATCCCCAGCATCAGCACGCTGCGGACCGATTCCATCACCGACGCCGGGTGGCGACGTTCTTCGGCGTGCTTGTGAAGGTAGGTCATCTCGCCGGCGTAACCTTGCGCGAGCCAGTTCTTGAAGTGAGGGAAACTGTCGGCGTCGGTGGCGGGTGCGATGCCGGAAAGGGTGAAGCCGAGGCGCATGGCCTCGGCCTTTAGTCGCGTTGCACGTTTCAGGTTTAATGTTTCACGTTCCACGCACTTATCATGGCAGCCCGCACGCCGGTCGTAAACGTGTTTTCATGGCCTTCAGTCTTCAACGTTAAACGTTAAACGTTAAACGTTAAACGTTTAACGCATCAATCCATCCGCACTTTAGCCCCGAAGTTCTTCTGCTCAGCGCTGATAAAGTAGGTCGCGCAGGCGGCGTCGATCAAGTCGGGGCTGAAGTTCACCCGTTCCATGTTGTACTTGGCAATCGACATCATCTGGTCGAGGATGTCGCGCGGTTGGCACATGCGGAACGGCCGGCCGTTCAGTTTGTACCACTTGTGGATGAGGTAATCGACGCCTTGCTCATCGTGTTCCACCCGGCGGGCTTTGCACACGAGTTGCCAGATGCGGCGGTACTGCGATTCATCCGGGTCGCGAATTTCGATCTTGAACTTGATGCGCCGCAGGAACGCTTCGTCCGCGAGTTGGTGCGGGTCGAGGTTCGTGCTGAAGATGAGCAGTTGGTCGAATGGGACTTCCACCTTGGTGCCGTTCACCGTGTTCAGGTAGTCATACTTCTTCTCAAGGGGCACAATCCACCGATTCAGCAAGTCCATCGCGCGGACCTGTTGCCGGCCGAAGTCGTCGATCATGAAGATGCCGCCGTTCGCCTTCATTTGAAGCGGCGCTTCGTAGAACTTGCCCACCGGATTGTACTTCAAGTCGAGCATGGGCATCGTCAATTCGCCGCCGACGACGATGGTGGGCCGCTTCACCCGAACGAAGCGCTGGTCGTGGTTGCCGCCACGTTTCAGGACCGTCTCGGTCATGTCGTGGGCGTCGTCCTCGGCCACAATCGTGTGCTGAATCGGGTCGAATACCTTGATGATTGAGCCGTTCGCCTCCACCGCATAGGGCACGAAAATGGCGTCGCCCATCAACCGCGTGATACGCTCCGCGACACTGGTTTTACCGTTGCCGGGGTAGCCGAAGAAGAAGATCGATTGCGCCGAGTTGATCGCCGGGCCGATCTCGTTGAACGACTCATCGGTGATAATCAAATCTTCAAACGCCTTGCGGATGCTGCGACGGGTGACGACAAGTTTCTTGATCGTCTGGGCAAGTACGGATTCCACATAGTCGGCGAACGGAACCGGCGCGGGGCCGACGTAAGTCGTCTTGTCGAGCGCATCTTGCAGTGCGGATGTGCCTTTGGGTGGCTTGATTTCGTAGACAAATCCGGCGTCGCCACTGTTACCCCGCTGGGCCACAATGTCGATAAGTGTCTGCTTCCGCATGGCCTGGAACACGGGATTCAGCACGGCGAACGGAATCGCCATCTGATTGGCGAGTTCACCGCCGGTACACTGACCGCGTGTATATATAGTGCGGAGCGTGAGGTCGAACAGGAAGGGAAGCTCGAGGCCGAGGTCTTCCCACCGCGTGGGCACCCGCGGCGCGTACGCATTGCCGCTCGTGGGTAGCGATTCCTCGTCGGTGGGCGGCGCATCGCCGAGCAAGGTGACTTCATCGGTCAGGCTGCCCGAGCGTTCGGCGTCGGCGAGCAGGCTCTCGAAGTGGAGCTTGTGCAACCGCAGGTGGGCGATAGCTTCGGTGTCGTTCTTGGCTTCGGCTTCGGCAAGGCCATCCAGAACGGCCGGCGCGATGGTATACTTCACCCCATCAATGTAGAGGTGGTGCAGATACTCGCCTGGGCGGACGTAACAGTCCGGCGTGTGCCCCGGAGTCTGGAGCATCTGCTGGTAGAACTCGTTCGCGATGATAAACCGCATCGGGTCAACGCTCCTCCGGCCGGGTCTGAACTGTTCTTGCGGTAGCATAGAACACAGTTGCAATGGATGTCGGGAGAAGGTTCAGGGCAACTCAGAGTTTCAACCTGGTAAGAGACGGAGGAAGACAGAGAACAAGGCAAGTTGGCCACAAAGAGGCACAAAAACCCACAAAAATGAAGCCAAAGAGGAAAACAGAATTCGGTTAGATGCGGGCTGCTCGGTTCTATTTTCGTGTTCTTTTGTGCCTTTTTGTGGCCAACTTGCTTTCTGTTTTTGCTCTCTGTCTGTGGCGAGAACTCTTCCTCTTGTGGATTTCTGGGTTGCCCTGGGAGAAGGTTCCCAGTTGCGCCAATCCCGGAAATCGACCGTTCCGCGCCACGGTCAGCCCCCGCCGATGGAATCCGTGCCGACCGACCTTGACCCTGGATGGCGATTTGAGTGTGCTAGGTGTGTGCGAGTTGCGACGAAACCGATGCCCAAAGAGGAGTCTGCGATGGGAATGGAAAATTACTCGAAGCACCAGCAAGGCATCATCAAGCGGTACTACCAAAACATCGACCAGATTACCTGGCAGAAGCTCTCGGAGTTAGTCGGCGACCTGTACCTTGCCGAGGGGAAGAAGAAGGACAAACTCTGGGTGTCGGCTGCCGCGTACATGGAGAAACTGGAAGTGCCCAAGGACCGCATGGCGAACATCCTGGCGAAACGCGAACCCGAACTGCTCGCCCGCCTCGTGAAAGAACTGATGAGTGGCGGCGACTGAAGCGCGGCTCGAATCGAGACGTTGAATCAAGCGTTTTCGTTTAGCGTAGCCCCAACGGGGGCAGGGGTGACGGGTTAATGTTGTACAGGGCGAAATTGACAGATAGGCGTTTTCGACGCAAGTGCTTGAATATCTAGACAATAAGCCGAGACAAGTCGCGTCGGATTATTCGTGGAATACGGTGCATTTCATCGGTTGCGGTGCAGTTACGGTGCATCGGAGAAGTGTCCACGATCCGACTCCTCGGCGTCGATGTCGTCGTCTGCTAGTGGCGACGTGCCGGTGAGAAGGCTGACTTAGCCGTGGACGCCCACGCGGGTCGTCTCACTGTCGCACGCTTTCCAACGCTCACGCCAGCGGCCGGGAGGACTTCATGGACACGCTTACCACCGAGCAGAGAAGCGAGCGGATGGGGCGGGTGCGGAACAAGGACACCAAGCCCGAATTGGTTGTCAGGCGGCTGGTACACGCGACGGGTTACCGCTACCGCCTTCACGGGAAGAATGTCCCTGGTCACCCCGACATGGTGTTCGCCGGCAAGCGGAAGGTGATCTTCATCCACTGCTGCTTCTGGCACCACCACGAGAACTGCAAGTTGGCAAGCACGCCGAAGTCACGGGTCGAGTTCTGGCTCGGCAAGTTCGAGGAGAACGTCCGCAGGGATGACACGGTAAGGCAGGAGTTGGAGGCCGGCGGGTGGAACTGGATGGTCGTGTGGCAGTGCGAGGTCAAGGATGTGAAACGGCTGGAGGAGCGGATTCGCGGCTTTCTGGAGAACGAGTAGAACCGACACAGCCCCACCAGCCGTACCCCATCTTGCTTGCTCGGCATCCGGCCGACATTGCGATACCGAAGGAGGGAAAGGACAATAGCCGATGTTTCAGTAGGTTTCATCCAGGCTGGCGACGGTCTGATCGGAAGGTGGGTGTTCATCATGCGAACTCTTTTCGATACTGAGGACGAAACGGGGGACGCCCAAGCGGAACTGGTTTCCGATAAGGAGTTGATGCGGCTGTTGCACCTCTCGCGGACGACGCTGTGGCGGCTCCGCAACGGGGGCCTGCCTCATGTGAAGGTCGGGCGGCTGATTCGCTACAACGTGGAGGCTGTGCGTGCTTGGCTACAGGGGCCGGGCCGAGCAGTCCAAGCCGCAGACGAGGCGGAGGGGCACGCGGGGCGAAACGGCAAGGCACACGGCTCGCCTGCCACCAACGGGCATCACGTCAACGCCGAGGCTCTCCCTCTGAACGGCCACCTCGTGGCGTCGCCGGGAGAACTGCTCCTCTGCCACTGGAGTCCGTCGGTCGCCCTCGATCCGAAACACCGGCCCCAGTCACCGACCAAGCCGAGCACGACCGCACGCCGCGAATGGTGGCGGTTTCCCCAGGAGGCCCATCTATACGACGAGGCCGGTGGCCGCTACCGCCGGCTCCTAGCCCGTGAGGTGGCCGTCATCCAGGGCTTTCCGGCGGGCTGGGGGACGAACGCCGGGCTGGGTGAACTCGACCTGATCCGTGGCTACGGCAACGCCGTTCCACCTCCGCTTTCGGAGGCCGTTTTTGCAAGCGTGAAGCGGTGCTGCCGCAGCCCGCTTCGCACGGTGGTGGAGGTGTGTGCCGGATTTGGTGGCATGGCCCTCGGCGTGGCCCGTGCCCTTGACGCGGAACACCTTGCCCTGGTCGATAATTGGTCGCCGGCGGTTTCCGTCCTTCGGCGGGCAGGGGTGTGGCCCGAAGACGCGGTCATCGAATCCGATGTGGCGGCCTTCGACTGGTCGCGGTTCGCCGGCAAGGTGGACGTGCTGTGCGGGGGGCCGCCCTGCCAGCCATGGTCGAACGCGGGGGCGGGTCGGGGTGAGTGTGGTGGTCAGCTTGGCGGTCGCTGGCGTGCTGTCGTTTGCGGTCTTCGCGACGCGCGAGCGCACGCGCGCTGACACGGCGCGCGAACGTGCCGAGGAACTCATCAGCTACATGGTGATCGACCTTCGTGACCGCCTCGGTCCCGTCGGCCGGCT
>Ga0105049_10005156_pt1 | contig 15248 bp, 12 predicted proteins | sample MAT06_FD_78087 | JGI IMG/M metagenome (GOLD analysis project Ga0105049, IMG submission 78087) | Freshwater microbial communities from Lake Fryxell liftoff mats and glacier meltwater in Antarctica - MAT-06 | ecosystem: Environmental > Aquatic > Freshwater > Ice > Liftoff microbial mat | place... | reverse complement strand
GGCGCATATCGTCGCAGAACGGATTCTGCGGCAACACCTCAAAGTCCTTGGCCGTGAACACGGAATTCCTGTCCCAGAAACTGCCCCCTCCCCAATCCACGTATCGCGTCTGCTTCGCGACAATGTATGCGGCCCAGCCATCCTTCCCGTTGTAGCCGTAGTGGGAGACGAGAACGTTGAACACGACGATGCGCGGCGCGATGTCCCGCGCGAGGAGCAGCGCGTTGGCGACAGTCGTTAGCGGTCCCCCGGACACGATGAGCAGCGGCTTCTCCGGGGTGGCCTGGCGCGCTTCGACGATAATCAACTGGCTGCCGGGTGTGGGCTGCGCCACGGTGTCCTTGATGCGGCCGCTTTCAGGGCGGGTCAGCACGCGGTCGGAGCCGAGCGTGGCGTCCGGGATGTTTTTCAAACCGGAATCGCGCGCCAGCTTGAGCGCCTTCTCCGCGTCCTCGACGCACTTCTGCATCGGGTAGAGATACCCTTTCTCCCAGTCCCACATGTCGCGGCTGACGATGTTGCCACGTAGATCGGCGTTGCTCAGACTGGCCTGCGCCCAGAGGTAATTGTTGTCGAACACGTCGAACCACCAGTCATTGTCATAAATGATCGGGTTGTCCGGGCCGACGCCTTTCAGTCGCACTGCGCCGTGCTCGACGGTGTGTTCGGGCACGATGGCGAGGATCGGAGGGGTCAGGGCGAACAGGGCCATGACGGGGACAAGGAAGAGGGAGCGGGTGGTTATCATGGTAGGCGGGTATTCAAGATGGCTCCGGTCGATTCTGCGACAAGCCAGTCTTAGTTCATCGGTTTTCGTGGTGATTCACGGTGCAATGGTGATGACCGCCCGCCGGTAGGCGACAAGGCTGGGCGAGCCGTTATCGTCGACTTGCAGGATGACGTGAATCGTTTCTGGCTTGTTTACTGCCGGCGCGACCAGGCCGGTGCTCATGCCGCGGCTCGCGCTCAGCGCGACGTTCTCGGGGAAGCCGCGTCCCCTAGCGTCGCGTAGGGTACTGGCCTCGGGATAAATCCACCAGCGCGCTTCGAAGGCCTGACCGTCCGGATCAAGGGTGCCTTCAGCCGAAAGTGAAATGGTCGCTCCCGGTTTGGCGGTGATTTCGAGGACACGCTTTGCTGTGTCCCCGTTGAGCACCGCGACGGGGTTGTGGTTCGCCTGCTTGGAATCCGTGGCGACGCACCAATCCATGCGGGCGGCGAAGTCATGCTGGAAATGTTCGCGCCAACGCCAGATGGTGGCCATGTCGGTGCATTCGGTATGGCCGTTGTCGGCGGTGACGGTGTCACGGCTCTCCTGGTTGTTGGTCCAGATGGGACGCGTTTCGCCGTAAGCCTGGTAGAGCGCGTAGCGTCCGCCCCAGCCGCCGTAGGCCGGGCTGACGTGCCAGCCGAGCCCATTGTTCACGAGGCCCAGGAACGACGGCGTGTCGCCCTCCATGATGTAGGCCAGTGTCGGATAGAGAGCGCCCAGCGGGCCGTGGTTCTTGATGACGTTTTCCTCGAGCCATGGGTTGTCCACGAGATGGAACTTGTGCATCGATCCATTCTTGTAATGACGGTCACCGCTGATGCCGGTCCACGTCGCGCGCCAATACTCTTTCCAGTCCGTGCTGCTGGGGCTGACGATGTAGAAGAGGTCCGGAAACTCGCGCCGCAGCCATGGACCGGCATCGTCCTGATCCGAAATGCTATAGACGCGCAGCTTGGCGACGAGCTGTCTCAAGGCTTCCGGTGACCGCTCCTGGCGCGCATCGAACAGCGCCTGCGCCAGCGTGTTCGCGCCGCCCCAGATGCTGAACCACAGCGGCCGCTCATCATCGCGATCCGCGGCCGCCAGGAGAAGACGAGAACCGGCGGATGTCTGGCCGTCACCAACAGAGGCCATGCCGTAGGCGGGCTGCCCCGTGGCAGTGACGGCGGCGAGACGTTCTTTGGTGGGAAAACCCCCGGCGTGTTTCACCAAATTGCCGCGCACCTGATCGTAGACATCAAGCTGGCGTCGGATCAGATCTTCGCGCGTGCGATCACGCAGGTGGGTGGAGGTCGTCGCGACGAGTCCTTCGATATCATACTCGTTCGCATAAACGAGGAAGCGCACCATGGATTCCTCGTCGTCCGGTTCATTCGAGATGTCGGTGAGGACGAAGACGCGCGGCTTCGGATCGGGCAGCCAGCGCGTGTCGGTGGCGGCGCGAACCGGTTGGAGCAGGGCCAGGCTCAAACCGCCGAGCGCGAGCATTTTGGTGATCTTCAAGCAGGTTGGAGCATTCATGGTTATTCGGATGGCACTGCTTCCAAGGCGGGCGATGGTGGAGTTTTTCATGGTCATTCTGCGGTTGATCGTTCAGCCGCTCATCGCTCCAACTGCGGGCTGGCTGCGACACGAAGTTTCACCTCGCCACCGGGCGTCGGCAAGGAGGACTCGCCCCACTGATCATAGGCGATGGCGGTGATCCGCACTTCGTCGCCCGGCTTCAAGAGGGTCTGGGAAACGTCCCAAGTGAAGGTGAATCCGCTCCGGGCGTCGCTGCTTTCGCCTGCGAAGTGCCAGTCGTAGTAATATTCGACGCGCCCGGCGTCCGGCGACGCCTTAGCGGACAAGCGGACGGGTTGATCCGCGCGAACGCCGGTTGCGCCGTCGGGATTCAGACTCACCGTAGGTCGGGAGAACCGCTTTGCGACGCCGGCCTTGTCCGGGAGCAAATAGCCCGTGGCGAAAACATACCAAGGATGGTTCTGGTGGACGGTGAATTCGCTCCCGGCAATCGAGTATCGGTTGCGCATGCGCTGCTCGCCCAACGGCCATTCCTTGATGTCCGGCAACACGCTGCCCCGCGCCCAATGCTCGCTGCCGGGGCCGCCCACATCAAACGTCGGAAGGCCGTAGGCGGACAGGCCCGGGAAGATCGGGTTCCGGTAGGCGGGGTGATTGAAGTCGAGCAGATACCAGGCGTCGCAGATAAATACGTCCTGCTCGCGCTCGTAACCCACGCCTGAAAGCCGCGTGCGGCCCTCCTGATTGCCGCCCAGCACATACGCCAGCGCCGTGTGCATGGCATCGAGAAACTTGCGGTTGCCCGTCACTTCGTAGGCGATGGCCTGAAAGAAAGTGCGCGGCACCGTGATGAGATTCATGCCCACCGATTGGCCGGGTTCGACGCCACCAACGCGGAAGCCCATCTGCCAGGCGGTGTCCGTGCTGTAGTTGGCCCGCTTGATCATGTTGGCCTTGACGGTTTCGTAGAATGCGTTGTCCAAGCCGGGCTGGTCTTTGCACGACACGAGGTAGATGGCCGACGCGAACAGGTTCGGCATGGGAGAAACCCACGCTCCGTTGTTGCGATCGCCGTCGGCCTGCCACTCGGTCTGGAAGATTTCCTGGAAGGCCGCCTCGCTGGTGACGAGATACAAGCAGGCCGCCGCCAGTTGCCGCAGGCGTTTGTCGGTGGCCGAGGGATTCTCCTGAGCCTCCGCCCAGGCGAAAGCATCACGGGCCTCGGCCAGCCAACCGGCGCTTTCGGGGTGCGCGCCATGGTTGCCCGAACGCTGCTGATGTTTGTCGAGGCAATGCGCGAAGTAGGCAGCCCCCGCGGCGTAGGCGTAAGTGGTTTCCGCCGCGCCCGAATCAATCCACTGAACCCGCTTGTCGGCCCACGAAGGTTGGGTTTCCGCGCCGGCATCTCGTCCGACGTAGCGCGGCACGCCGCCAGAGCCGAGGCCCTGCCGTTTCAATTCGGTTCGCGCCCGGCGGCCGAAGTCCAGCCACCAGCGCGCCTCGTCGAGGATGTCGGGCACACCATTGGTGCCTTCGTTGATCCACGGATCGGTGGGGCGTTCCTTCCAGCGGTTGCCGATGTCACCGTCGTGGAAGTTCTGCGGGCGCAGGTCGTAGGTCAGCAACAGCGTCAGCGGCACGAGGTAATGCGTTGGATTGCCATCCCAGTCGCCCGCGTCAGCATACCAGCCCCAGATGCCTTTCACCGGTTTGGGATCGAGGATTTTTCCGCCTTCGCCTTCGACCTTGCCCGCGACGAACTCATTGATGTCAGGATGATGGGAGCGCGGATACTCGCGACCGAACTCGGCCAGATCCTTCACAATGCCCCGTCGTTGCAAGAACAAGCTCCGCATGACGGCGCGATGCGCTCCGAAATACACCTGCTCGCCAATCTCGAAAGGATACGAGCACCCCATCCCCTCAGCCACGAGCACGTACCGCCCCGGCTCTTTGAAGTCGCTGAAGTCGAGCGCATACACATCGGCCCGCGTCCAGTTGTCGTGCGACGGATCTTTCGCGGTGCGGGCCTTCTGCAACTGCAACCCGCGATAGGTTTTGCGCACCGCACCGTCGCGGGTATCGCAGAGATGGAAGACGCCGTTCGTGAAGCGGCTGAGATCCAACGCGCCGTTGAGATGAGGTGGCGTATTGAGCGTGCCCAGCCACTGCGAGAAGTATGCGAATTTCGGCGCGTCGGGCGGAAACCCCACCTGGCTGACGTGAATAGCCGGACTGCGCAACCGCTTCTCATCGAAGGTTAACGTGGATTGGTTTAAGTTCTCCGCCAGGTCGCCGACGTGGATGGAGTAAGATTTGCCCGAACGGAACGGCGCCGGCAGCACCGCATAGACCCAGTATTCCCGCAGGAAGGGCGGCTTCTTGAAAGGGCTGTTGAACTCCGTGCCCTCGGCCTTGTAACCCACGGTGACAGGACTTTTCCCATCACCAAATGCCGGGTCGTTTGAACTGGTAATCCGATACCGTGCGGCGTCGCCAATGACCAACGGTTCAATCAACTGGCCGAAATCAACCCGGTTCTCTGTTTGCGGCTCGAAGGTGCCGTCCGGGCGCACACCGTTGTAGTCAATGTGCCCCTCCCGGAAGTGCAGCATGATGATTTCGTCCGTCACCGGCAGCACGCGAAGCAAATCAGCCGCAGAGAGAGACAACATGGCGAGCAGGGCCGGGAGTATGCTGGCGAGCAAGCGCACACTGGAACACGCGGAAGGGTGATTTAGCAGATTCATCGGGTGACTTGTTGGTGATGATGTGCCGCGGCGAGGCTCGCCGTGAGGCTGGTTCGCAGGAGTCCGGCGATCAGCCAAGGAAGGATTGGTTGGGTCATTTTTCGGCCAATCGAATCATCCATTCCACATCATTCCAATAGTAGTGGGGCCCCTCTTTCGCCTCCTGGGTGAGCAGGAGGGAGGCACGGAAGAGGGGTTTGTATTTAATGGATTGAGTGTGCCGAGCGTTACTTTGCCTCCAGCACCAGCACCCAATCGGCGTCGCCGGCAGCGTTCTGACCGGGCGGAGTGAACTCGCGCGACCCGGTGTTCGGGAACGGTGAGCCTTCGATGGCCTTCAACTCGGCGCGGGTCGGATCAAACCAGCGCGCCCTCAACGGCCCGCGCAGTTGGGTGAAATCCACGGTCACGGCCTGTCCCTGGGCGGTGAAGGCGAGGGCGCAACGTCCGTCCGTCGTGGCGGCTGCAGAGGTCGCGTTGCTGATGAGGTGGGTGGCGGGCGCAAGTTGATTCCACGGCAAGGTGAGCAGGAATTGCTTCGCCTGGGCCAGTTGCGTCGAGCCGGGCAGGTTCATCGCCTCCCGCCAGGGCGTGCCGCCCCAGTCGCTACCGGTGGGTGATTTGCCGAAGCGTTTCTCCGGCAGGTTGACCTGCCAGACGCCGTTCACGCCGTAGGTGTGGCCCGCGCAGCCGCTGTTGAGCAGGTGCGCCCAGAAAGCCTCGCGCGCCTCCTTCGCATGCAGCATGGGTTTGATTTCCAATGCTTCGTAACGCGATTCGCCGGAGATGACCGGCACGAGCGGCGGACGGTTCCATGCGGTCAACGCCTTGGCCGCGTGCGACTCGGCAGGGCTTCCATGGCCGGTTTGCTGCATCTCGAAATCGAGCAGCATGGGTTCAAGAAGTTCATCGCGGGCATTCGATCGGGGATGCGTGGTGATGAGCCGATGGAACGGGTCGGTGGCTCGGATGGAACGGGTGACCTCGGTCCATTCGCGGCGGAGTTGTTGCGTCTCAGCTTCCTTGTTGCCGGAGTTATACCATGGCATCGCCTGTTCGCCGGACACACACCACACCGCGGGCAGTGCGCCCCAGCGGGCGATGAGATAGCGCCAGTGCTGCTTCATCTTTTCGGTGCCCAACCACGGCAAGTGATAGCCCCAGCTGCCCAGGATGCACGGAGTCAAACCTTGCTCGACCAGGTGCTGAATCCGTTGGTCTGCCGCGTCGAAGTATTCGGGCCGGATGCTCCGGTAAAGCCTCTCCCAAGGTAGTCCGCCGTCGCCCAGCGCGCGTTCGTCGAAGGCCGGTTGATCGGGGTAAAGGCCGGCCACGATCTGAATCACCGTGAATCCTTTGTCGCGACGGTTAGCGGTGAGTTCCTGAAAATCAGCCGGCCAGGTCAGGCGTTTGGCCAAGCCCATCCACCAGGTGTCGCCCAGCCAGAAAAACGGCCTGCCGTCCGCGTAGGCGAAATGACGGCGGTCTTCGGCCACCCGGATCGGCCCGTGGCGGAAGAGTGGATTCGAGCCGGTGTAGGCTTCGACCTCGATTTCACCGGTGACGCCGTGGAGCGCGGCATTGGCTTCGTCGTTGCACTCGGTGCGGAAGCGGTGTTTGCCCGGAATCGGGGACGAGTAGCGCACGCGCCAGGTGTGGCCGCCCGCCCAGAACGCCGGAACTCGGAGCAGACGTCCGTCGGGCGTGGTGAAAACGGCGTCGAGCGTCACACCGCCAAACGGGTCCGCGTAGTGTGTCGCGGATTCGAAGCTCACTTCGGCCATGAGATTGGCCTCGGTCACGAACGGGGCGGCGCTGAGGCGACCGAAGGCCACGAAAAGGAGAAGAATAATGGAATTCAATTTTAAGATTCTCTGACTGAGTGCAAGGCATCTCATACGGAGTGATCCTTACTCGAGCCCGCTGGAGGGTCTTGCACCAATTCACCAACGGCTTGAACGAAAACGTCACTCAAGATCAATTGACCAACCGCCCAAAGTCTAGAGACGGCCCTCCTCTTTAGATCCTGCAAAACTCTCCGCTGAAATTTCCGGCCCGTCTCCGCGGACTCCACCGGTCAGGGGAACTGGGACGAAGCCAACAACTCCCTGAATCATTCAATCAGAGCTTGTGAACTGAACGCGAGCGATGCCGGCTGGGTGTCCGCCCGAAGGTCTGACGAAAGCGCCGGTCGAAATGGCTCTGGTCGCTGAACCCCAGCCGCAAGGCAATATCCGCAATGGAATCGAGGGATTCTTCCAACAACTCGACCGCGTGCGACATGCGGACTTGGTTCAAGTATCGGCCGAGGGTCAGGCCGGAGACCTGTTTGAACACACGGCTGAACTGGTTCCGGTTCAAACCGCACATGCGCGCCGCCTGCTCCTGCCGCCGCACGAGGGCAACCCGTTCCGTCGCGGAATCCCGGAATTCCTGGATCAACGCATGGAGCAGGACGAGCAACCACGCCTTGCAGCCGGCCTCACGATGAAAATCGTTCTCGTTGAAATAACAGGCAACCAGTTTGGCCATTGCTTCGTGGAACCCATCGCCCTGTGGGGTTCCCGCGCGGAGCACATGCGGCTTTCCTTCCACCTGGCGATGAAAGGGAATGAGGAATGCGTAGTCCGTAGGCGTTGAGCCGGACGTGAAGATGAACTCGGGTAGGAAAGAAATGACCACCGCTCGAGTGTTCAACCCGGGCTTGTCCACCACCTGATGCGGCTTGAGATGTTCCACCACCAAGATGTCGCCCGCCTGCAACTCAGCCACTCGATCGCCCATCCGCTCGCACAATGGTCCATCTAGGGGCACGAGTATCTCCAGTCGCTGATGCCAGGTCAGGCGCTGAGTGATCTCCCCGGCGCCAAAATGAAACAGGCTGACGGCAAAGGGAAAGCCCGTCGGCAATTCCAGTTCATGCCGACCTCGCCCGTCCAGCAGATGCGCAATGCGATGAGGCGGGAATTTTAAACGCTCAGCCACGGCCAGCAGTTTCTGATACGCCGCACGATTCCTCGATTCAGGCACGGAATTCAGTTATCTGAGTCGCCCCACCAAATCAAGAAGACGCTCACGATCATGCGATGGGAAACTTCATCACCGCACCCTTCCGGGCCGAATCATACGCAGCGAAGACCAGTTCCATGGTCTTCAAATTGTCCGCGCCCGTGGTCTCGGCAGTGCTTTCGCCTCGCAACGCAGCCAGCAGGTCGCGATGACACGGCACCATGCTGGACTGCGCCACCTCATACCGGGGATCCGCCCAGGCAAAACGTGATGGCGCGTGCCGGCGGCTGTGCGTGCCCTTCTTCGTCGTCATACGCAGCCAGTAATCGTCGGCTATCTCGATGCTGCCGAGCGGTCCCTCGACAAACGCGAGCGTCTGCGGGAAACCCTCACGCTCCAGCGGCGTCCTCGCGTAGGCGAGTTCAACGGTCACGCTGGTCTTGGCCTCGCCCATCGCGAGCAGCAGCGTAGCGACGTTCTCACCCTTCACCGCCGGCGCGAGCGTCCGCTGAATCAGGCAGTAGAGCGACTGCGCTTCGCCGAAGCACGCGCGGGCCGTGTCGAGGAGATGCGTTCCGAGATCCGTGAGAATAAACTGCTCCAACTCGCGCAACGCCGGTTGGTTGGAAAATAGGTCGAAGCCAGAAATCATCGTTAACCGCCCGCGAAACGGCGTTCCGATGACACCCGAACGTACCGTCTCGATGAGGGCGCGCAGCGGCGTTTGCCATCGCCAGTTCTCGTGGACGAAGAACGGCGTCTTCGCCCGCGCAAACGCCGCCACCATTTCCCGCGCATCTTTAAGCGAGGCCGCCATCGGTTTCTGGCAGATGCAGGCGATACGATGCTTCGCACATAGCAACGAGAGCGATTTGTGTCCGCCGATCTCGGTAATGTTGTCCACGAAGTCCAGCTTCGACTCACGCAGGAGTTTCTCCGCATCGTCATAGACCGCCGGCACGCCGTGTTCGCGGGCAAAGGCCTCGGCCTTGTCGCGCGATCGGTTGTAGATGGCTACGCACTCAACGCCACCGACCTCACGCCACGCGGCGAGTTGAACGCGCGCCCAGAAGCCCGCGCCGAAGATGGCGAAACGGAGTGATTTCATGATTTCGTTGTGAACAGCGGTTCCAAAAAATCCAAACTTTGCGCCGCCCAAGCTTCCTCCTTCACCACCGTGCGTTCAAGGTCCGCCTCAGGCGGCGTCCAGAGTTCGAGCACGGCCGTTTCGCAACGCTTGAAGGGTGCGAGTTGATCCAAAAGCCATCGCACGTCGAGGCTTCCGGTTCCCGCAGGCCGACCTTCGACGGTAAACCCCATCAGATGCGGTAGGCGCGCAATACGAAAATCCTTGATGTGCAAATTCACCGTCAGCGGCGCGAGATCGGCAACGACGGTGGCCAATCCTTCGCCCGCGCCGAGCGAATTGGCCGTATCGAGGCAGATGCCGATGCGATTCGAGCCAACCTCCTCGATGACAGAGCGCAACGTTCGAGCCTGGAAACGGTCGTGGTTTTCGATGCCCAGCGTGAGACCGTCGAGCAGCGGCAGAACCTCGCGCAGCGTCGCCGTAACTTGAGCAGGCCCGGGATGGAAGTCCGGTGCATCGATGACGAAGCGAATCAGTTTCGCGCCCACACGCCGAGCCAGCGTGGCCATTTCCGCCACATGCGCGGCGGTTAGTCGACTCGAGCCCAATTGGATCTGGATGCCTTCACGCGCCGCGCGGTCGGCGAAGGCTGCGACACGCTCGTCTGGCCAGCGGTGGCAGGGCAGGTTGTCGCCGACCTGAACCAGCTTCACGACGTAATGCTGGGCACGGTCGAGCAGCCCCATCTCATCCATCGGGCGCGCGGGTTGGTGACCCGGCACGCCGATGGCCCATCCGTAGGTGTAGCTGCTGAGGCCGAGGATCATTTGTGGGTGATGTCCCGTACCTGTTCGCGGATGTCGGCGAGCTCAAAAATTTTCTGCCAGCCCTCGCGGAAGAGGACTGGTTTGGCGCGCTTGCTGATCTTGTAGGCGGCGTCGGAGAAGGTGCCGTTGGTTTCGCCGAAGAGCACTGCAATCTGGATCCGCAGGTGGCCAAGGACAAAATCACGCACGGCATCCTTCGGCACCCCGGCGGCAACGAGCCGGTCGTGGCCTTCCTTCACTACTTCCATGCACGTCTGCGCCAACGTTTCCACAAGCGCCGGTTCCAGCATCGCCATCTGCTCGAGCGTCACACGGTGCGCGCGGCTGATCGGGGCGTACATGGCTTTGGAGACTTCGAGGCCGAGTTCGTAGTAGCTCTCCGCGCCCCACATCAATGCCACCACGATCCCCTGCTTGGCCGTAATGCCGCCATAGAAGTCGCGGAACGCTGCCTCCGTCGGCTCCCAGTTAAAGACGGACGGGTGACAGGGGTGAGCGATAACGCACCCGATGTCGTCGCGGCGCGGGAGCTGGTTGTCCAGCGGGGCAGCGGGATCAAGCGTCATCAGGAGGGCGCCCGGTGTCATCAGGGGCACCACCTCCCGAGCCACGGCGCCGATGGCGACATCGGGCACGGCAAGAATGACGACGTCCGACTGCGGCACGGCCACCGTCTGACGGGACAGGGTGACGCCGCGCTGCTTCAGGTTCTCGATGCCCGTGGGCGAGACTTCGAGGTAGTGGAGTCGATGGACAGTTTTGCGGAAGTTGTCGGTCAGACGGCAGCCCATTTTGCCGCCGGCACCTACCAGGGTGATTGTGGTCATTTGAACTCGGTGGTTTCGGTAAGTGGGATTAGTGCGAGGTCAGTTTCCACCTCGCTCGGCTGCCATCGATGGCCATCTGGAAGCGTAGTGGTTCGATCAATTTGACGTTAGTGCCGTCCGGGTAGATGACGCACACGGGACGTTTGTCCGCGGGCTTCTCGGAATAGATTTTCAGCATCCGCTCCTTGTTGCTCCAGTAGCGCTCGTCCGTGCGACGGAAGGAAATCCACGTTCCATCCGGCGATCACGCGCTCGGGGTGCAGACGCTCGTGCCGCCGAAGGTTGTGAGTTGCCGCTGCCCGGTTCCGTCGAGGTTGATGATGAAAAGCTCCAGTGCTTCACCGACCGGGAACGAATAGACAATTTGTTTCGAGTCCGGCGACCAGTTCGGGAACGTCGCGCCCACCTTGCAGGTTTCCTTCACGACCGGGCGTTTGTTCGATCCGTCGTGGTTCATCACGAACACCGTCACGCCGCCTTCTTCATGCCCGGTGTAGGTGATGAGCCTGCCGTCGGGAGACAGCGTCGGGTCGTGCCCCTCGCCGAGAATTTCCTCGCCCGTCCCGTCGGGCCGAATGCTCGCCATTTCTGGCTTGTCGCCGTGCTGGCCGAACACGATTCGCTCTCCGCTCGGCGTCTTCTGCCAACTCGGCATGTAGCAAACGGCCGGGGTGCGATTGAGGCGGCGAACCTTCGAGCCGTCCGTGTTGCAGAGCCAGAGATTGGTTGTGCTCTCCCGGTCGCTCATGAAGCAGATCTGCTTTCCATCCGGCGACCAGCACGGATAACGATCCTCCGTATTCGGCGAACGCGAGACGTTGAACAGGTCGCCCGAGGTCGGGTCGGCGATGAACAACTCGGTGTCGCCCGTGCGAACGGAAGTGACCAGCAGCTTGTGGCCGGCGAGGTCAACCGCGGAGGCCGTCAGGCAGGCCCACACGAGCAGAGCAAGGAGCAGTTTCATTTGAGAGCGGAGAAGTCGGCGGGTGTCATTTTGAGGGCGACGACGCCCGAGCACAGTTTGCCGTTTTTCTCAGTTTCCTTTTCCAGCCGCTGCAACTCCTCTGTGGCCGCCGCCGCCATCAGGTAGACGAACGCGCGGCCGTTCGTCGTGCCGGGCGCACTCCAGTAGCCGACGGTCCGGATGCCGTGCCTGCGCCGCACCGGCTCCACCGTTTCCCGGAAGCGCTCGAGCACGCCGTCCATTTTGTTCGAGGTGACGGCGTAGAGGCGAAGCTCGAAGTAGGGCGGAGCCGCCGGCTCGGCGGCGCGGACGGCGGAGGACAGGGCAAGAATTAACAATCCGATTCGGAACCCGATGTTCATGGTTTGATCACTTGGCTGCGGGAGGGCGAAGACGTCTTGTCCGCGTCATCGAGCACCAGAACCCAGTCACCGTCGGCGGGCGGCTCGAATTCGTGGCGCTTCTTTTCGGTGATGCTGCCAGCGGAGGTAGCCTCCTCGGTGCGCGGGCTAAACCAACTCGCGTTCACCTTTGCGCCGGAAAGTTTGCTGAGGTCGATGGTCAGCGCGCGTTTCGTTGGCAGATAGCTGAGGGCGAAGGAACCGTCGTTGGCCAGCGCGGTGACCACGTAGTCATTCGTGGCAAACGTGCCTCGGCCTTCGGCGGCGACGACGTTGTTCATGTCGGGCATCAGCTTCCACCACGGACGCGCTTTCAGGAGCGTGCGGAGATGTTTCAGGCTGATTGCGCCGGGGAGTTCGAGCAGCTCGCGCCAGTTGGCCGGCATATTCCAGTTGGGCGACCCGTAGGCATGGCCGAAGCCACCACCGAGAACGCACCAGTAAGCCTGCTTGCGCGCCTGCAATGCGCTACCCCAGTCGCCATGCTCGCCTTCGTAGGTAGATTCGCCGAGAAAGAACGGGCGCACGGGAATCTTGGGGAACTCCGCGTGGCTCACTTCATAGATGTCCGGCTGGTTCTTGTTCCATGCCTTGTTGGAGCCGCGGAAGTAACTGTAAACCATGGAGACATCGAGCCAGCTTTCGTCGGCGGGCCAGACGTCGGTGCTCGAATGCGTGGACGCGGCGTGATACGTGATGAGCTGTTGCGGCGCGGTGTCCTTTAGTCCGAGTCCGAGCGCGCGGATTTCGGCGCGGGCGTTGTTCGGGTCATTGTCGCCGCCGAGAATCCACATCACGTTCGGGAATTTGCCGTAGCGGTTGCCCAGCCAGCGACCGAACGTTCGCGACTTCTCCGCTCCGTTTGCGTTCAGCGGCTTGAGCCCGCCGTTCTTCTCTTTACCCGCCCAGCCTTCGCCGCAGCAGCCCGACCACACAGGGGCGATGGCGAGCAACATGCCCTGCCGCTGCGCCTCCGCGACGACACGGTCGATATGGGCGAAGAATCGCTCGCTCGCTTGCGCGAAGTCCTGCTCCGGCAGCGTGCCAGCAAACGGTAGTGCGCCCACCAGATTGGTCATTCCAAGGAAGCCCGTGAGCATGACCTGGAGCGCGGTGAAACCCTGGTCCTTGCGGCGCACGATGTAGCCCATCGCCTCCGCTTCTGTGAGCTTGGCGAAGAGCATCCAGGGTGTGTCGGCGTGGTAGAGGAATGGCCTTCCAGTCTGATCGACAAGATGACGCCGGTTCTCGCCGACCGTGAGCGGGAACTTCGGCTCGGCGGCCAGGACATCGAACGAACCCGCCGTGCCCAGGAGAAAGGTGGCCAGGAGGTGACGCATCGATCAGTCAGTTCACGTTGCGGCTGCCGGGTGCCGGGAAACCTTTCGCCGCATCATCGAGCACCAGCACCCAGTCCAGATGTTCGCCTTTGTCGGGGGAAAGAAACTCGCGCGCGCCGGTGTTCGGAAACTCGCCGATGAATGTTGATGAGCCGTCCCGCGGGTTAAACCACCACGCCTTCACCTTCGTGCCGCTGATTCGCTCCATCCGCACCTTGAAGGGGCGGCCCACCGGCGCATAGACCATCGCGTAGCTGCCCGATTCGTCACGGGTGGCAGTGAAGTGTCTCGTTCCGGCGCCGGGCACGCTCGTTGCCACGCGGTCGGTGACGATGAGGGTATCGTCCGGAATGCGCATGAGGAACGGACGTGATTCCATAAGCGCACGGCCGTGCTGCATTTGCGCTGCGCCGGGTTGTTCAATGGCCTCGCGCCACGACATGAGGGGGCTATTGATGGGCTTGCCGCGTTTCGGATCGAACATCTGCCACACAGAGTGATGGCCGTAAGTGTGACCGAAGGCACCGCTGAATAAATCCCAATAAAGCGGACGACGCACGTCGGCGGCAATGGAGTGACCCAGCTTCGTGGCATCGAAGGAAACCGGGTGATCCTCGTAAATCGGCTCGCCATCGAGCACGGGCTTGATCGGGGTACGGTCGTAATCGAGGCGTGTCTGATCGTAGCGCCCGGTGAATTCGGCGACGTGGCCGTTCTGCCGCATGTTGAAGTCCAGCCAGTCGTCATCCTTAAACCATTTCGTCGATCCGCCGCCGCCCGGCGGATGGAAGGTCATCAGATGCGCACCGCCGTCGCCTTGGCGAAGACCCTTCGCCATCGCTCGGATGATTTCTTTCTGCTCACCAGTCTCCACTTCGCGATCGCCACCGAGGATCCAAATGAGGTCGGCATCTTTGTAACGCCGGCCGAGCCATTCGCCGTAGACTTCCGCGTTAACCACGGTGAAGAGAGGCTTGCGGGTGTCGGATCTATCGTGCCAGAAGCGGCCCCAGGTCGGCAGGAAACCGATGTAGAGTCCCCGTCTGTTGGCTTCCGTGACGATGAAGTCGACATGGTCCCAGTAGTCATTCTGCGGCCCGTCCTTCACGGCGGGCTTGGTGACATCGAGATCGATGAACGGCAGATGACCGTAGGCATTCGGATCGTTGTGACCATCGAGTTCCGCGAGGGCGACAGATTGAAGGACGTTAAACTTTCGCGCCGCGCGGTTTTCGAAAAGAGTGATGGCTTCTTCCCGGTTCAGTCGGTGAAACAATTCCCACGTCGTATCTCCGAGCCAGAAGAACGGCCGACCGTCTGCGATGACGAGGAAGCGGTGGTTGTCGGAAACCTTGAGGGCTGGCAGGGGCGCTCCGGCGGCCGCTAGTGCGGCGAGCGAGGCAACTACCATGAATGCGCGTTTCAGTTTGATCCTCTGAGACTACTTGGAATGCCGAAGTTGCGACTAGGACATTACCAAGCATATCCTTGGTCTAAATATCCCGTACGCTTTACCCTTAGTTTGCTGCCTGAGGCGGGTCTGCCTTTACCCTGAGCCCCATCCTGCTGGCGGGTTGATTTGTCCGAATTGCTCGCCTCCGGCACGGGCAGGCGACGACGTCTAGTGTAGTGTCGCATAAATGACTGGTGTTATTGTTTTTTGCCCCCAGAATGCGTTCGTGCCTCGTGTTGCTCGGACTATTCAACTGGATCCCACCGACCGTCTCGAACTAGAGCGATGGGT